>ENA-OQIG01000812-OQIG01000812.1-human-gut-metagenome-genome-assembly--contig:-NODE-812-length-16145-cov-2.015046_pt1 | contig 16145 bp, 20 predicted proteins | sample MGYA00242576_ERZ504741 | MGnify/ENA primary metagenome ERZ504741 (study PRJEB26092, sample SAMD00036436) | human gut metagenome | host: Homo sapiens | study: EMG produced TPA metagenomics assembly of... | reverse complement strand
TTTCGACTCCCTTCCCGTCGTTGTGTCCGGTACCTTCTTTCCGCTTTCTTTTTGTTTTTCAGGAAAAATGTATTTCTGCACACACCTTTTTCTCGTTTTCTATTCTACCATACTTTTTCAGAATTCCAGCAACAAATTTCTATCTTTTTGCAGATCTTTCACGAAAAATGTAACGACCATTCCGCATCTTCTTGACTCTCACACAGTACTGTGTTAAGTGTCTGTAATTGATGTTTTGTCACCCGTAAACAACGTTTCTTATCATTTCTTACATTTGAGGTTTTCATGATGGAAAAACAGACGATAGTTGTGAAAGTCGGCACCAGCTCCCTGACACTCTCAGACGGAACCATGGATGCTGAAAAAATACGGAACATTACGACCCAGCTTGCCGCGCTGCAGACGGCAGGCCACCATGTGATTCTCGTTTCCTCCGGTGCGATCGCCGCAGGCTTTTCCCGTCTCGGCTTTAAAAAACGGCCGACGAAAATTGCCGATAAACAGGCTGCCGCTGCTGTCGGCCAGGGCCTTCTGATGGAGGAATACACGAAAAATCTGATGGCGTACCAGATTCCGTGTGCGCAGATTCTTTTGAACCGCAGTGACTTTGAGGACCGCCGCCGCTATAAAAACATCTTCGGCTCCCTCTCCGTCCTGCTCGGGCGCGGTGCGATTCCGATCATCAATGAGAACGATACGATCGCGATTGAGGAGCTGAAGGTCGGCGACAACGACACGCTCTCCGCCCAGGTGGCTGCGATGCTGCATGCATCGCTTCTGATTCTGCTGACCGATATCGACGGGCTCTACACTGCCAATCCAAAGAGTGACCCGAATGCGCGCCATATCGACGTGGTAAATGAGATCACGCCGGAGCTCACTGCTGCGGCAGGCGGTGCGGGATCGGGCAACGGAACGGGAGGCATGACAACGAAGCTCTCCGCCGCTTCGCTTGCCACAAGAGCCGGTGTGCCGGTTCTGATCTGCTCCTCGGCGGAGGAAAACAACATTGTGCGTGCGGTGAAAGGAACCGCAAAAGGAACGTACTTTACCGCCAGCGGCCACAACATGAAAACGCGTCTGCAGTGGATGGCATTCTATGCGCCGAGTGCGGCAACCTCTACGTCGATGAGGGTGCCGCAGAAGCACTTGCTGTTCAGGCAAAGAGCCTGCTTCCCAAAGGCATCGTGGCAGTCGAAGGCGATTTTAAGAAAGGCGATGTCGTCAGCGTCTTCCGGCGCGGCAGCATGAATATCTCGGAAAGGGCATTGTCAACTATGACCGGCCGGATCTGCAGAAAATCATGAACGAAAGCACCAGCCACACGGAAGCAATCAACCGCGATAACTGGATCGGCGCGGAATAAATGGTGCCGAATAAAGCATTCTTTTGTTTACGAAAATTCCCCTCCGTGTTATAATATTTGTATTCAGCCGGCTGCAGGTTTTTCTTTCAGCGAGGAAAGGAAGCTGCATCCGGTTTTCCATGTGCTTTTGGTTTTACTTCGAGAGCACAGCAAACACAAAGGAGGGGTTTTTACCAATGAAATACGATTTTACATCTCTGATGAACCGCAGCGGCCACGATTCGATCGCTGTCGATCAGATCCCGATTCCGGGTGCGGAAGTCAAAGAGGGCTTCTCCCGCATCCCGATGTGGGTGGCCGACATGAACTTCCCGTCTCTTCCGACCATTCAGGAAGCAATTCACGCGAGAGTCAACGAACCGCATTTTGGCTACTTTAATCTGCCGGATGCATATTTTGACAGCATCATCCGCTGGCAGAAAGAGCGCAACGGTGTGGAAGATCTGCCGCGTGAGGCGATCGGCTATGAGAACGGCGTGCTCGGCTGTGTTGCTTCGGCTGCTGCCGCTTTTACATCCCCGGGCGAATCCATTCTTCTGCATTCCCCGACATACATCGGTTTTACCGGTGTTCTTGAGAACTGCGGACGCAATATCGTTCTCTCCGATCTTGTTCAGGATGAGAACGGCGTATGGCGTATGGACTACGCCGATATGGACCGCAAGTTAAAAGAACACAACATTCATTTCGCGATTTTCTGCTCTCCGCACAACCCGACAGGCCGTGTCTGGGAGCGCGAGGAAATTGAAAAGGCGATGGAAATTTACAAAGCAAATGAATGCGTTGTCATCTCCGATGAGATCTGGTCTGACCTGACACTGCCGGGCTTCAAACATATCCCAACGCAGTCCGTTTCGAAGGATGCACGCGAGCGCACCATCGCACTTTATGCACCGTCCAAGACCTTTAACCTGGCTGGCCTTGTAGGCTCCTACCACATCATCTACAACCGCATGCTGCGCGACCGTGTGGAGAAGGCTTCGTCCCTTTCTCACTACAATTCTCCGAACGTACTCTCTGTTCATGCGCTGATCGGCGCTTACCGTCCGGAGGGATACCAGTGGTGGATGAACTGCGCGAAGTGCTGAAATCGAATGCGGATTATGCGTACAACTACATTCTCGAGCATTTCAAGGGCGTGAAGCTTTCCAAACCAGAAGGAACGTACATGCTGTACCTCGACTGCGAGGAGTGGTGCAAGGAGCATGATACCGATATGGATACACTGCTGAAAGCCGGTGTTGCTGTCGGCGTGATCTGGCAGGACGGACGGCCGTTCCACAGACCGTATGCGATCCGCCTGAATCTGGCACTGCCGCATGTGCTTGTGAAAGAGGCATTTGACCGTATGGATAAGTATGTATTCAATGCGAAATAATTGTATTTTCTAATTTTATAAGCCAAACATAATGAAAGACCGAAACGGACATTTTCCTCTGCCGTTCCGGTCTTTCGCTGTTTTGTGCATCCTGTTTTTTCAGTTTTGCTCCAGCTCCCGCTGTGCCAGCATCTCTTCCACGTTGATGCCGTACTTCTTTAAATTGACGCGGCCGTTTTCCAGCACAATGCCGTCTGCCTCCAGCATATCCGCCTGTTTCCCGGCGCCGCCGAAGACAAATTCCGCGGCCAGTTCGCCTTTGGAGTTTACCACACGGTAGCATGGAATGTGCTCCGGATCTGTGTTTTTATGTAAGGCGTTTCCCACGGCACGCGCCATCTTCGGCTCGCCTGCAAGCGCTGCTATCTGCCGTATGTCGCCACTTTCCGCGCGGAATCTGCTTTACCGCCTCATAGATTCTTTTGGTCGGGCTGTCCGTGATGATGTCGTAGCTCTCGGCGATCATGGTACGCACAGCGTCATCGGGTACGGTTCCGTCGAGGAGAATCGTGTTCCAATGTTCTTTGTTCTGATGATATCCCGGGATAACTGACGCGAATGCATCGCGCCAGTAGTCCCGCCATTCCGGGTTTGCTTTTACATTCAGCTGAATGATTCCGTCCTTTTCATAGACCACAGAAATGCCTTTTTGCTTCCTTTCACGCGGATGAGCTGCCAGTTGTCATCGTGGAACGGCGCTTCCTGATATGTGTCCGGGAAGGAAAGGCCATAGGATAGCGCTTCTTCTCTTGTCTTCATTGCAGACTTCCTTTCTTCCTGTCGCGGGTGTTTTGATGTTTTTTCCGCAAAACACCCGCTTTTTCTGTATTCGTCCTGCCGCTGCGATTCTGCTTTTTTCTGCGGCATTTTTCTTTATTATATCAGTCCGCCTGCTTCTGCGCAATTTTTCACCTGCTATTTTTTCATCTTCGGCTGGAAAATCCAGCTTGCAAGATACGCGAAAATCAACGCCGCTGATGTTCCGACAGCCCCCGCCTTTAATCCGCCCTGGAACACTCCTAAAAATCCGCTTTCTTTACGGCATCTTTTACTCCCTGAAACAAAAGATGCCCGAACCCGAGCAGCGGCACCGACGCGCCTGCCCCGGCGTATTCTGCAAATGGATCGTAGAGTCCCAGAAAGCTCAACACCGCGCCCGTGCACACAAGCGTTACCATAATTCTTCCCGGCAGCATTTTCGTGCGGTCGAGCAGAATCTGGCACAGGCACAAATGAGGCCGCCGACCCAGAAGGCATTGAAATATTCCATGAACGTTCCCATTTTACACATCCTCCTCCCTCTCGATTACAACCGCCTGTGCAATACCAGGCACGCTGCTGCCCTCCTGAAAGCTGACCTTCGACATCAGCGCACCAGTCGGTACAAACAGAATCCTCTTCCACTCTCCGTTTTCCAGCTTCGGCAGCAGATACTCCGCCAGCACCGATGCCGCACAGCCGCAGCCGCTTCCGCCCGCACCGGTGTCCTGTTTTGCCGGATCGAAGATCAGCATGCCGCAGTCACTGTGCTGTTCCGAGATATCGTATCCTTTTTTCTTCAGCAGCTCCAGCAGAATTTCCCGCCCCACAACGCCGAGATCTCCCGTCACAATGCGGTCGTAATCGGCCGGTTCCCGGTTGAAATCGACGAGGTTCTGTGCAATCGTATCGCACGCAGCGGGGGCCATGCAGGCGCCCATGTTCTGGTTGTCTTTCAGCCCGTAATCAATGATTTTTCCCGTCGTAGCGCCCGTGATTTTCACTCTGCTCTTCGTTTTCCCAAGCACACACGCGCCGCTTCCCGTCACCGTCCAGCTCGCGGACGGCGGGCGCTGGTTTCCGTAGGCGAGCGGAAAACGGAACTCCTTCTCCGCCGTTCCAAAATGGCTCGATGTCACCGCCAGCACCCGGTCACCGTATCCTCCTGCGACTGCCATCGCGCCAAGCGAAAGCGCCTCTCCCATCGTCGAGCAGGCACCGAACAGGCCGTAGAGCGGGCAGTCAGATCCACCAGGCCGAACGATGATGCGATTGACTGTGCCAGAAGATCGCCCGCAAAAATCATGCGGATCTGCTCTGCCTCACATTGGCTTTCTGCATTGCCAGCTTCGCGGTGGCAAGCTGCAGTTCACTCTCGCCCTCCTCCCAGCTCTCCTGCCCGCACATCGGTCCGAAAGCGTGTGCGAAAAGTATTCGCCCAGCGGTCCATCCTTTTCCTTTTCTCCTACAATCGCCGCGCTGCCCTCGATATAGACGGCTTTGGCAAACGAGATGCTCTGCTTTCCTGTCATCTGTCTCATCGGCAAATTCCTCCGTTTTCTTATTTTGCGTCTTACCATTTCTGACCTTCAGTATTTCCGTTTTTTCCATTCTTACGCATGATTTTCCTGTTTTAGGGAACTCTGTACGCTGTAGCACAAAAATCCTGTTTCAGAAACTTTTAGAGGAATGTTTTTCATGAGTGAAATGCTGTATCTTCAGACGGAGCGGAATATCAAAATCACCAGTCCCGTCGTGACGCTCGGCGATGTGGCGCAGCTTTCCTGTTCAGACGGCGCTGTCCTTGCCCGCAATCAGGTCCGCCGCGTGGCGCATCTTCCCGATGACGGATACGGACGCTACGTCTGCTCCGCCTCCACCCTCGTCCGCCTCGTCACGGAGGCCGAGGAGCACGTCGATGTCACCCACATCGGCGAGCCGAATTTTATTTTAACGTACGAGGATCCGCGTCAGAAAAACACCTGGATCAGCTGGTGCAAAACGATTCTGGTCGGCATCCTTACGTTTATCGGAACTGCGTTTTCCATTATGACCTTCCACACCGACATCGGCATCCGCGAGCTGTTTTTGGATGTTTACACCCGTTTTCTCCCGCAGATGACGCCCGGATTTTCGGTGCTGGAATTTCATATTCCATCGGCATCGGCCTTGGCGTCGTGCTCTATTTCAACCATTTCGGACGGCGGAAATTCACGCAGGACCCGACGCCGCTCGAGGTGGAAATGCGGGTCTACGAGGATGATATCGATACGACCATTCTCGAACAGAACGACCGCTCCGGTAAAGGAAAGGAGGCTTTTCATGCGAATCCTGCCAGAGATCCTGCTGATCACAGCCGGTCTTAGCCTTGGCTTTTTCATCGCGAGCGGCCTTGTCGCGCTTGTGATCGGCCTTGGCATCGTGACACGGTACGCCGGCATCACAAAGACAGCAGAGAGCCTGCGTTTTTACGAATGCTGCTGTATGGCCGGGGCGCTGTTCGGCGATCTTTTCTCGCTTGGCACCTTCTCGTTTTCCCTGCCCTCCTGGACGGCCGGTGTGTTCTGGCTTTTTGCGGGCATTTATCTGGGAAGCTGGATCATCGCGCTCGGCGAAGTCGTCAACCTGTTTTCGATCCTCTGCCGCCGGATCGGACTGACGCGCGGACTGCCGTTTGTAATTCTCTGCATGGCGGCAGGGAAAATCGCGGGCTCTCTCTATTATTTTGCAAGTGGATTTCAATAAGAACTGGAGGTAAGATGTGATGCAGAGTTTAAAAAATGAACGGGCAAAAAAAGAATACGAACAGTTTGTCAAAGAGGTGACGCCAAAGCAGAATCTCTTCTGCAATATGGCAAAAGCCTTTATCGTCGGCGGTCTGATCTGTGTCGTGGGGCAGATTCTGCTCCATATCGGCAAAACGCAGTTCTCGCTCAGCAAAGATGACGCCGGCTCCTGGTGCTCGCTGATTCTGATCCTTAGCAGTGTGATTTTAACCGGCCTCAACATCTATCAGAAAATCGTCACCTTTGCCGGCTGCGGTGCGCTCGTCCCGATCACCGGATTTGCCAACTCGGTTGCAGCTCCTGCGATTGAATATAAAAAGAAGGACAGGTCTTCGCATCGGTGCGAAAATTTTCACCATCGCCGGACCTGTCATTCTGTACGGTGTCTTTGCAAGCTGCTGCTCGGCTTTCTCTATTGGCTGTGGACCGCTGCCGGGAACTGGTTTTAAATCAGTTCCGCAGCGCTTCCGCCTCTTCTTTTGTGCAGCCCTCGCGGCTGTAACGGGCTTTTTCATAGCCGTCGTGCAGCCGTCTCATGCCGTCGCCGGAAAGCTCGTTTCTCTCTTCCAGCTCCGCCGGGGTTTCGGCTCCGGTCGGCTGGTATTTTCCGGCTTTTTTGATCGTTTTTTTATACTGCCGGCGGATACGCATATTCGGGGAGAGATAGCCCTCTTTCTTTTCCCGCCGCCACGGCAGATTTTCCCGTTCGTCGTTTCCCTGATGCAGGAAGAGAACTTCGTCCTTCTCATCCTCTGAGAAGGCTTTTCCCGCATTTTTTACGCTCTGGTAAATCACCCGCAGAACCGCGATTCCGACGGCAACCATCACAAGATACATGACCGCCGTAAAAAGATTCTGGATCCACTGCGGCATCGGTTTGTACTCTTTGTCCCCCAGCATATCGGACAGATCGGTCTGCTCCATGCCCTGCGGCGTCTCGGCCTCCGGTGTTTCGATCGTAAGATCGCTTTCCAGCTCTTTCGGCTCATAACCTGCGATCGCCTCCGCAATCGGATCCTTTCCGTAGAGCGCCGATGGGAGCACGAACAGTACCAGAAGGAGTACTGCAATTTTCAGGATCAGTTTTCCCGTCCGCTGCATCGTCTCCACCGGGAGATTGGCGATTTTCTGATGGTCACGGATGAACCGTGCATGCCGTCGAGGTACTGGCAGAAGAAGCACAGAAATACATCTGCAAAGAAAAACCAGAAGATCAGATGCCAGTAGAACGGCATTTTCATCAGCACACCGATCACATACTGTATCATAAACCAGAGAAAATGAAGGGCTTTGGCTCATCGAGGAGCGTCGGGATCTCCCACGCTTCCATATCCGCCAGCGGCATTGAGCCGGCCGGCAGTTCCTGCGCTGCTTTCTTTAACTGGCCTTTGCGGATTCTGACATAGCCGCGGATCAGGAAAATCACAGCGGCCATAAGACCCGTCATCACGCCGGAAAGGCTCTCCAGAAATGCAGGAGAAATACCGTTCTCAAACTTGTTTTTTCCATCGTTTGCCGCCGCAGCCGCTTCAATTACCGCTGCCGCCTGCACACTGAACAGGGAACAGAAAAATTTCGCTGCCAGATACGTCACCGCGCAGACCGCAATTCCGCCAAGCAGAAACTGCCAGAGTGCTTTCGTTTTCCGGATCAGAATCCAGCTTGCGGCGGCCGGAATCAGCAGCAATAAGGATATGGCGCAGAAATACAGCGCCTCCCGTCCCGTCAGCGCCAGAAAACCGGCGGCAAAGCCATAGATGCCGGCGAATAAAAGCCAGACATGAAGCCAGGTCAGCGGGATCTGTACCGGTGTCTTTTTTATTTCCATGGTTTCACCTCCCAGCCGATTGCGGTGTACGCACGGTTCTGCTCCGACGGAACTTCTTCGCCCGGCAGATACGGAATCACCCACAGCACCTGATTCTGCGCACCGGAGAGCAGATGAAGCGCCTCACGGACCTCATCGGTTCTGTTTTTGGATACGACAACGTAGGTGTGGCCGGTGAGCTCTTTTTCCGCCTCTTTGTGCAGAAACTCCGCGCTGCCTGTGAGATTGCCCCCAAGCTGCACGCACGCCAGTTTCCGGTTCAGCTCCGCTGTTTTTCCGGCGCCCGCTGCCAGATGGGCGCGCAGCTCCTCGCCGGTCTCCTCATCTTTCGCATTGCTCTTCACCCACAGATTCATCTTGTTTTTCACCATCCGCGCCGCAAGCGAAGACGTGATGCGGATGCTCTCCTCGACCTGCGCTTCCTCGCGCAGAATGTTGGCGTCCTCGATATCGAGAAGCACCGTAACTTCCACGCTCGTCGTCGCGTCAAACTGGTTGACCATCAGATCTCCCATCCGTGCCGACGATTTCCAGTTGATGCGGTTCATCGGGTCTTCTTTCCGGTAATCGCGGATACCGGAAAATTCAAACGGGTCCTCGTACAAGCGATTCCGTGACAGAACCATGCCCGACACGGCACGGCAGATCATCTGAATCCGTGCAGTATCGACCTGGCGCGGGTAAACGTACATCTGTGTCTGCTGCGGGTAATCGCTGTAAAGGCCCTCCCGGAAAAAGAGATCGTACGCTACGGCATGCGCACCGGTGATCTCGTAGAATCCTCGTTTTTTCGCCTGAAACGGCAGTGTTCTCGTGACCTGCTGATGAAACAGGAACGAAAAGACATCGCGTTTGTAGCTCTGGTCGGTGATGCTCGCGTTTGCTTTTGCCTCGCGGTCGAATTCCAGATTGCGGCTCATCGAAATGCCAAGCTCGAGTGCCGGAATCGGCAGCAGTTTGTCGTTTACGACGACCTCTTTTAACGTACTCTCCTCGCCCTCATAGATCGCGGAATCCTGGAAGATGACCTGGATTTTCAGATTTTTCTGCCAGTTTTTCTGGTACAGCTTTTTCTGCAGAAACCAGGCGAGCGCCATTCCAAATAGTAATAAAAGAAGCATAGTCCGTTACCTTCCTGACCAGTTTTCGGTCGGCAGATCGATGCGGTTTAAAATTTCCTCGATCACCGATTCTGCGGCTCTTCCGTCGTCTGCGCCGATCTGCATGGTGAGACGGTGTGCGAGTACCGGAACAGCCACGGTCTTGAAGTCCTCCGGCACAACGTAGTTTCGTCCCTGCACCAGCGCGTGGCCCTGTACGGCACGTAAAAATGCGAGTGTTCCACGCGGGCTCACACCGCTTGCAATTTTGCTGTTGACTCTCGTCTCCTGTACGATGCGGACGAGATACTGTACCAGTTCCGGATGCAGGTAGACTTCTTTACACGCCTCCTGCAGGGCACGGATTTCTTCTTTTTGGCAGACGGACGACAGCTCGGCGAGCGGCTCCTCGGTCAGGAAACGGGCGATCATCTGTGTCTCTTCCGCCGGGCTTAATGCTTCCATCGAAAGTTTCATTAAAAAACGGTCCATCTGCGCCTCCGGCAGCGGGAAGGTTCCGAGTGTCTCGAGCGGGTTCTGCGTGGCGATGACGAGGAACGGCTCCTCGAGCGGCCGTGTCACACCGTCACGGTGATCTGGCGCTCAGCCATGCACTCGAGAAGGCTGCTCTGCGTCTTCGGCGTTGCACGGTTGATCTCATCGGCAAGCAGAATGTTGCAGAAGGCAGGGCCTTTCGAGAAGACGAACTCTCCGCTTTTGGCATCAAAATAATTGAGACCGGTGACATCGGACGGCAGTAAGTCCGGTGTGAACTGGATGCGGCCGAACTCTGCCTCGACGGATTTCGCAAGGGATTTCGCCATGACCGTTTTTCCTGTTCCCGGGACATCCTCGAGCAGGATATGACCTTTGGCAACAAGGCAGGTCAGGACAAGCTCGATCGTGCGCTCGTTTCCGATCATGACCTTTGCGATATTTTCTTTTAATTGCTGCAATACATTATTTTCCATGTTTTGCTTCCTCCAATAGTAAGATTTAATAAAAAAATCCACCCCTAGCTGCTCTGTTTTGTGAGAACAGCACGATAAATTTATTTTACAGCACATATTTTCGGAAGACAAGCAGAAAAAGGACGATGCTGTACATACTTTTCACAGCATCGCCCTTTACGGTTTCTTCTATAAAATTAGCTTGTCTCTTACAGTGCTTTCCGGTACAGCGCCTCGATGTCCTGCTGACGGGACGCTCTCGGGTTGACGGCGATGTTTCCGCTCTTCATCGCATCTACCGCCATCGGCACGATTTTGCTCTCGATCTCCTCTGCCGTCACTTCTTTTCCCTTTGCTGCCTGGCGGATCGCATCGGTCAGGCTGGCCGGGATTCCGATGGCTGCGGTCAGCTCGCGGATCGCGCGACCAGCATCATCGGCTCAAATTCATCGGCGTATGCGGGATTTCGCTGATGTAGTTGTAGATCTTCAAATATCTTCCATGGTCTGCCAGTGCATTGTACTCTGCGATGACCGGAAGCAGAACGGCATTTGCCACGCCGTGCGGCACATCGAAGAAGGCGCTCACAGGATGACTCATTGCATGGACATTTCCAAGTCTTGCGTAGGAAAATGCAATACCCGCGAACAGCGAACCGGTCAGCATCGCCTCTGCGGCTTCGAGATCGGTTCTGCGCGCCACGAAACGGCGGATATTTTTACCGATCAATTCCATCGCTTTTTCTGCCATGGCATCGGAGAACGGAGATGCGGCTGTGGAAATATAAGCCTCCTCCGCATGGATAAAGGCATCGATACCGCACGCTGCCGCAACGGATGCCGGAGCGGAAGTTAAAAGTTCCGGATCAAGAATGGCATACTCCGGCAGAAGTTCATAGCTGAATACGGTCAGCTTGTAATCTCTGCTGTGGTCGGTGATCACGGAAAATGCGGTCACCTCGGAGCCGGTTCCCGCAGTCGTCGGAATGGCAATCAGCGGGACAATTTTTCCCGGCACTTTGTGTGCGCCTTCGTATTCCGTGATGCTTCCGCCGTATTTTGCCGTCACGCCGACTGCCTTTGCTACATCCATCGGAGAGCCGCCGCCGAGTGCTACGAGAAAGTCTGCACCGGAAGCAAGATAGCTCTCGGTTGCTTTTTCTACTGTCGTCACAGACGGATTCGCCTCAATATCTGTGAAAATATCGGCTGCGATGCCTGCCGCTTTCAGGCTGTCCGCTGCTTTGTCCACAACGCCCATTTTTTTCAGGGTTAGGACCGGAAAGAATCATCGCATGGGTTCCGCCCATCTTTTTGGCACACTCCGGCAGTTTGGCAAGCGTTCCTGCTCCGACAATAATATTCTGTGGAATCGAAAATTCGAATGGATTCATCTTATTTTTCCCCTTTTCTTTCAGAAAGCGTGCCGAAAATTTTTCTTTCCGACACGCTTTGTTTTATCCTATCTCAGCTTCAGCCAGCCATTTTTGCAAGGACACGGTCGATTGCTGCATCGATGACAACGTCGAGTTCCGCATCGTCTGCCTCCGGCATCAGGGACGCTGCGTCTTCGTCGGAGATCAGCTCAATCAGACTGCCGAATTTCTCTTTATATTTGAACTTGCAGACTGCAAAGAATACAACACCGAGGAGGCTCCAGCCGCCTACCATCAGCCACTCCTGCCATACCAGTGTTCCGCCGGAACCAGGAATGCAGTAAACAAGCACCATGCATCCGGACATCAGAACCGCCATCGTTCCAACAAATTTGTATGCCGGAACACGGTACGGACGCGGCATATCCGGCTCTTTCTTCCGCAGGATCAGGAAGGAAAGAGATACCATACAGTAGGCAAGACAGCATCCAAAGTTACCTGCATCACAGATCCACACCATCATGCCTCGTCCTGCAAACGGAGCCAGCATAGTCAGCGCGCCGATCAGGAACAGGGCGTTGATCGGAGTTTTGTGCTGCGGATGAAGCTTTGCGAACATCGGCGGAATCATGTAGGATTCAGCCATAGAGTACAGGCACGGGAACCGCCGATCATAAGGAGTTCCAGGATGTGATGATACCGCACATACCGCCGACGATGATAACTTTTGCCATAACCGCTGTACCGAACGCTTTCGCCATCGCATCTGCTGTGACAAGTCCGGTTCCTGCTTCCGAGCTCAGGATTTCGGACGGGTTCAGCACATAGCCGACAGCCAGGATAACACAGGAATAGAAAACAACAGCGAGTACAACGGAGAGAATCATCATTTTACCGATTTTCTTTAACGGAACGTTGATTTCCTCTGCTGCCTGCGGGATAACGTCAAAGCCGATGAAGAAGAACGGGGTAACAACAGCAACTTTGATGATGTTCTGGAACATCGTTCCGGTGCTCTCGCCGACGAACATCTGTCCCTGCAGATTGCTGGAATCTCCGTTGATCACGGATGCCACAATCAGAAGGATACCAGCACCGCCGATGATACAGGTAAGGACCGTCTGCAGAACGGCTGCTGTTTTTGCGCCCAGCACATTGATCAGTGTGATGAGGAACGCTACAATAACGGCTACGGCTACCCAGGAAGCATAGATATCAAATCCTGCCACGCTGTACATATAGCCTTTCAGGAATCCCGGCCACAGATATGTGATGATGGTTGGGAAGGCGCACGCCTCGAAACACGTAACACTGACGTATCCTAAAATAATCGCCCAGGTACAGATGAACGAACCGTTCGGCCCATCGCCTTGTAGCTGAAGACGTGCTCGCCGCCGCACTGCGGCATCGCTGCAGTCAGTTCTGCGTAAGTCAGTCCGATGAAGAAGATCATGACACCGCCGATCGCAAACGCAATTGAAGCTCCTACAACGCCGCCCTTCTGAATCCAGCTTCCTGAGGATACGACCCAGCCCCAGCCGATCATGGCTCCGAAAGCGATGACGAGAATATCCCATGCACCTAATACTTTGTCAAATTCTGATTTTTTCTGTTCCATGGCTTATTCCTCCCCGCTTCCGTATTTCTTCTGAATCAGTTCCTCGAGATACTCCGCTGTGCCCTCCACACCAAGGAATGCACTGTTGATCAGAATGTCTCGGTTGTGCCGGTCTCCGCGGTTGCTGCCGGTCAGCGCCAGATGACGCTTGTGATACCGTTTGTCCTTCTCGAGCAGCAGAATTTTTGCATCGCTCTCGGAAAGGCTGTGGCTCTTCATGATATTCTGAATGCGGATCTCATCCGGTGCATAGATAAAAGCCCGGAGGAGCTTGATATCTTTGCTGTCCTTTAAGATGTAATCCGCGGATCGTCCGATGATGACGCAGGCCTCTTTTTCTGCCAGTTTCCGGATGATCTGCTTCTGTACATGAATCGCACGCTCGGTCAGGTCCGCATATTTGGAGAAGGATCCACGGACATCGCCTCGGCTCCTTTTCCGGCAATCGTACCGCCTCTTCTACACGGTTCATGATGTCTTTCGGAATTCCGACTTCTTCAATAATCTGATCCACCAGCTCGCGGTCGTAGAACTTAATTCCGAGATCCTCCGCAATTTTCCTGCCGATGGCATTTCCTTTGGCTCCGTACTCGCAGCCGATTGTGATAACCAGATGTCCCATACCGTTTTCCTCTCACATTTAATTTCTCTGTTTTACCTGTTGTTTCCGATTCACAGAATGAAAAGAAAAACAGGACAGGGGCGAAGCATGGTTCTTTGCTTTTTGACGTCCTTGTCCTGTTCTTTTCACGCTATGAGATTTTTCTTTGTTTCTATAAGAATTCTTTATTTTTCCAGAGCTTTTACGGTTTCTTCGATGATAGCAACTGCCTTGTCGCAGTCCTCCTCGGTTACGATAAGCGGAGGGATCAGACGAATGATGTGCGCTCCGATGGCTGTGATCAGCAGATGGCGGTCAAGGCAGCCATGTTTGACTTCTACGCCGCTGATGGTATCATCAAACTCTACGCCGACCAGCAGTCCCTGATGTCTGACTTCTTTGACATGCGGCAGTTTTGCTAATTTTTCTGCGAAGTAATCACCGACTTTCTTTGCATTTCCGGCAAGGTCGCGGTCGATCAGTTCGTTGACTTCTGCCAGTGCTGCTGCACAGCTGACTGGATGGCCGCCGAAGGTAGTTCCGTGAGATCCCGGGGTAAAGGCTTTTGCTACTTCAGCTGTTGCGCAGATTGCGCCAATCGGCATTCCGCCGCCAAGACCTTTTGCCATGGATACGATATCCGGTTTGATGCCGTAGTTCATGTAAGACATTACCGCACCGGTTCTGCACCAGCCGGTCTGTACTTCATCAATCAGAAGCAGCATGTCGTTCTCATCACAGAACTTCCGGAGTCCCTGCATGAACTCTTTCGTTGCTGGATGAACACCGCCTTCGCCCTGTACCGGCTCAACCATGATGGCAATGGTGTTTTCGGTACATGCATCTTTGAAGGCCTGCAGATCATTGTACGGTGCATAGGAGAAACCGTAGGTCATCGGTCCGAATCCAACCTGGCATCCGTTGCCCGGCTGACCGGTTGCAGACATGGCACCGAAGGTTCTTCCATGGAAGCCCATCTTTGCGGTTACGATGTGGTAACGGTTCGGGCCGTATTTCTCGATGCCGTACTTTCTTGCCATTTTGATCATGGCCTCGTTCGCCTCGGTACCGGAGTTCTGATAGAAAATCTTGTCCATGCCGATGGTCTCGCAGACTTTCTCAGCAAGCAGTGCCTGCGGGATGGTGTATGGATAGTTGAAGGTATGCATGATATCGTCGAGCTGCTCTTTTGCTGCAGCAACAACTTTCGGGTTTCTGTTTCCGGCGTTGTTTACGGCGATGCCTGCGTAAAAGTCAAGATACGGCGTTCCGTTTTCGTCGTACATGTACATCCCCTCTGCGGTTTCTGCGAGGAAATCGAAACGCTCGTAGGTCTCGATCATGTACTTGTTTACTTTGTCTTTGATGTCCTGAACCGTTAATCCTGTGTCTTTTAATCTCATAGTGTTATCCTCCCATAGCGTTTGAAAAGATTTTTTAAATAAAAACAAAAAAGCAAAGACTACTCGTTGGTAAGCGTCTTTGCTTTGTTTTTCGTTTATTATTTTGTACAACCATACAATAGCACCACTCCCTATATTTGTCAATTACTTTTTTAAAAAAGTTTTTTAATTTTTGTTTTTTCTTTAACACCCGCTTTTTCTAATTCTTTTTTGATGTTTTTCGTCTTCCGCCGTATTTTTTTCATATCCGTTGTTTTTTATTCTGATGTTCCAGCGGATTTTTATCCATTATATTGAACAGTTCATTCAAAAAAAGAAAGCCTGTTATTCTGCGGCTTTTAGTGATAGTCGAGAAAGAAACACATGCAGCTCGTCTTCTCCGTCCCTCTGTTGCGGTAGATGTGGGTCTGGTCTGTCTCGAAACGGAATGCCTGCTTCAGGTGGATCTCATGCTCTTTTCCATTGCACTCCACGGTCATCACGCCGTCTGTCACCACCAGGTACTCTCTTGTTTTCTCTCCGTGACCGCCGCTCACATACGTTCCGCCCGGTTCGATGTCGATGCGGTAGATTTCCACAAGCCGCGTGTCCTCATACGGAAAGCACGTCCACACAGTGTACTGCCCCTCCAGCTCTTTCGTCGGAACCAGATCCTCCGGTGTCACAAGATAACTATCCACCAGCGGCGTTGCAATCAGCTCCTGAAATTCAATCCGCAGGCCGCTCGTAATCTTCCCAAGCACGCCAAGCGACGGTTCGCCGTTCCCTTTTCGATCTGCGAGAGCATACTCTTGCTGACCCCGGTCTGCTCTGAGACATGGTCGAGACTCATCCCTTTCGACTGCCGGATCCGTTTCAGATTGACCGCCACATTTTCTGTCAGATAATCCATGTTCTTCCACCTGCCTTTCTTCGTATTTCGCTCATTGTAGCACACCTTCCTCCGATATTCCAGTGAATATTTTTAAACTTTCTGCCGCC
>ENA-OQIG01000810-OQIG01000810.1-human-gut-metagenome-genome-assembly--contig:-NODE-810-length-16227-cov-1.920435_pt1 | contig 16227 bp, 20 predicted proteins | sample MGYA00242576_ERZ504741 | MGnify/ENA primary metagenome ERZ504741 (study PRJEB26092, sample SAMD00036436) | human gut metagenome | host: Homo sapiens | study: EMG produced TPA metagenomics assembly of... | reverse complement strand
GGAATATGTTTAGTATCTAAACTACTGGGACTCTGCTCATAGACTACCCAGCGGTTGGTTTAGAAAAAACAAAAAAGAAGTAAACGATTTAAAGAAAAAACAAGATGTCAAGAACAAATTTTGATACATTATTGGAAGCCGGTTGCCACTTCGGACACCTTAAGAGAAAGTGGAACCCTGCAATGGCTCCTTATATTTTCATGGAACGCAATGGTATTCATATCATTGACCTCCACAAAACAGTTGCAAAAGTAGACGAAGCTGCTGAAGCTTTGAAACAGATTGCCAAATCTGGCAAAAAAGTTCTTTTTGTTGCTACTAAAAAACAAGCTAAACAAGTTGTAGCTGAGAAAGCTCAATCTGTTAATATGCCTTATGTAATCGAACGCTGGCCGGGTGGTATGTTGACTAACTTCCCGACTATCCGTAAGGCTGTGAAGAAAATGGCTACTATCGATAAATTGACTAACGATGGTACTTACTCTAACCTTTCTAAGAGAGAAGTTCTTCAGATTTCTCGTCAACGTGCAAAATTGGACAAGACTTTGGGATCTATCGCTGACCTGACTCGTCTGCCGTCTGCATTGTTTGTTATCGACGTAATGAAAGAAAACATCGCAGTTCGCGAAGCTAACCGTCTGGGTATCCCTGTATTTGGTATCGTTGATACTAACTCTGATCCTTCAAACGTTGATTTCGTAATTCCTGCTAACGATGACGCTACTAAATCAGTAGAAGTTATCCTCGATGCTTGCTGTGCTGCAATGATCGAAGGTTTGGAAGAAAGAAAAGCTGAAAAGATCGATATGGAAGCTGCTGGTGAAGCTCCTGCTAACAAAGGCAAGAAGAAATCAGTAAAAGCAAGACTCGACAAGTCTGATGAAGAAGCTATCAATGCAGCGAAAGCTGCTGCCTTCATCAAGGAAGACGAAGAGGCTTAAATATATAAATGTGCCAATTTGCTAGCGTGCAGGCGTGTGGTAGTTACCTCATCCTGCATTGTATTGGCAGATTGGCACATTTTTTGTTTTGAAAATTATTATTCATTTAAATAAAGGAAATTATTATGGCTGTAACTATGGCTGATATTACCAAGCTGCGCAAAATGACCGGAGCTGGTATGATGGATTGCAAGAATGCATTAACAGAAGCTGAAGGCGATTACGACAAGGCAATGGAAATTATCCGTAAGAAAGGACAAGCTGTTGCTGCTAAGCGTCAGAACGTGATGCTTCTGAAGGTTGCGTTTTGGCTAAGACTACCGGTGACTATGCCGTTGTCATTGCTCTGAAGTGTGAAACTGACTTTGTGGCTCAGAATGCTGATTTTGTGAAACTGACTCAGGATATTCTTGATCTTGCTGTGGCTAACAAATGCAAGACATTGGACGAAGTAAAAGCTTTGCCGATGGGTAACGGTACTGTACAGGATGCAGTGGTTGACCGTAGCGGTATCACAGGTGAGAAAATGGAGCTTGATGGTTACATGACTGTAGAAGGAACAAGCACTGCTGTTTACAATCACATGAACAGAAACGGTCTTTGCACCATTGTTGCTTTTAACAAGAACGTTGACGACCAGTTGGCTAAGCAAGTAGCTATGCAGATTGCTGCATGAATCCGATTGCTATTGATGAAGATGGCGTTTCTGAAGAAGTAAAGGAAAAGGAAATTGCTGTTGCTATCGAGAAAACAAAAGCTGAACAGGTACAGAAAGCTGTAGAGGCTGCTCTGAAGAAAGCTAACATCAACCCTGCTCATGTAGATAGCGAAGAGCACATGGAAAGCAATATGGCTAAGGGCTGGATTACAGCTGAAGATATAGCTAAGGCAAAGGAAATTATTGCTACCGTTTCTGCTGAAAAGGCTGCACATCTGCCGGAACAAATGATTCAGAACATCGCTAAGGGTCGTCTGGGCAAGTTCTTGAAAGAAGTTTGTCTGCTGAATCAGGAAGATATTATGGACGCTAAGAAGACTGTAAGAGAAGTATTGGCAGCTGCTGATCCTGAACTGAAGGTTCTTGACTTTAAGCGCTTCACTCTGAAAGCTGAATAATTTATCTCAAAAAGATAATAGAGAAGGGCGGAACTTTGATGGTTTCCGCCCTTTTTTATTATCCTCCGACCCCTTTGGTCTTTGTATATCCTTCTTTTATCAGCAGGTCTATCACTTTCTGCTTGAAATCTCCCTGTACGATGATTCTCCGTCTTTGGCCGAACCTCCGACTCCGCATTTACTTTTTAGCATTTTTCCGAGTTCTTTTTGGTCATTCTCTGTTCCAACGAATCCGGTGATGAGTGTAACTACTTTGCCGCCACGGTTTTTTCGGTCGAGAGAAACCCGAAGGTTCTGTTTGCTCTTGTCCAGCGTCACTTGTTCCTGATCGTCATCCATGTCATAGTTGAAATCAGGATTTGTAGAGTAGACCACGTTCAATCTATCTTCCAATCATTATTTTCATATACTTCAACTTTTATTGTGTCAAAAGTAATATTTTGTGGGGAACTTTGCAATCTTTTGTTTACTTTGGCGTCTAATAATAAAACGAAATAAGACTAATAAACAGAAAATGATGAAACGATCCATAGCTGTTTGCTCTCATATGTTCTTTTACTATTTCTCTTTGGGCACAAACATTTAAAGGCAGAGTAGTTGATCTTGCAGGAAATCCGATCCCCTATGCGGCACTCTATCTGAAAGAACTTAAAACAGGCTTCACCACCGATGATAACGGCTGTTTTCAGACCTCGCTCCCGGCGGGACAATATACCTGTGAGGTTTCTTCTTTAGGTTTCGCTGGACAAACATTCTCCTTTTCCATATCTGCCGGAGATGTGGAAAGAATATTGTGCTCTCCGAACAAATATATAGTCTGCGGGAAGTGAATGTGGTGAAAGATGCGGAAGATCCGGCCTATTCCGTAATGCGTAAGGCGATTGCGAATGCTCCTTATTACCGGACACAGGTGAAGGGATTTAGGGCCGGAACCTATCTGAAAGGCACAGGAAAAATGAAGACTATTCCCGCAATTCTAAAGCTGTCGAAGGAAGTCAGAAAAGAGTCGAAAGAGTTTCCTGATGGGCAAAACCTATCGTACTTCAGACAAGAAAGCATGGATTGGCTGGAAAGGCTTGCCTTCCTATGTGTCTGAGTATAATTTTGTGGATGGCTTCTGGCTGGGAGCTAAGTTTGAAACAGGTTGAAGCTACCGGAGGCATCTACTTTGCGATTCACTCCTTCTGCTTATTATACCACTGCCCGTAAAGCGGTAGCAGGGCAAAGTGAACTCTCCTTGAGTTATGCTCCGAGGCGACGGGGATATCTGGAACTGTCCGGCGGAGTTCTTTCTGCCGATTATAATGGAGAAAGTGGAGAATCCCGTCTGATAAATACCGTTGCCTCTTCTTTCTTCGGGCGGAATGATGTGAAACTCTATGAGAAGCGTTTCCTGTCTTTCCAAAATAAGATCGAACTGGCGAATAGTTTGTTGCTTTCTACCTCGCTTTCCTGGCAGCGACGACAGATGCTGGAGAATCATATACACCGGAGCTGGTTCAAGAAAGAAGCGGAGTCGAATATTCCGGACAGCCGGGCATTCTATCCGATGCCGGAAAATGAATTATTGAAAGCTTCCTTTGCCTTGGAATATACACCGGCTCATTATTACCGGATGTACAGAGGAAAGAAAGTATATGAAGAATCCAAATGCCCTACCTTTACATTGCGTTATGACCGTGCTTTCCCGTTGAAAGGGGCTTTGCCTTCTCCGTCCTATCACTTGGCGGAGTTTTCGGCCAGGCAGAGCATAGAGTTCGGAATGTTTAATACACTAGACTGGGCTGTTAATGCCGGAACATTCTGGAATAAGAGCGGTATGCAATTCCCCGATTTCAAGCATTTTGCGACCACAGGTTTGCCGGTGACGGAACGCTCGTTTGATACAGGATTCTCTTTGCTGGATAATTATGCATACTCTACCAATACCCGTTGGTACAAGCTAATATTTCCTGGTACACACCCTGTCTGTTGCTGAAATTTCTTCCTTTTCTGAAAAAGAAGAACCTCGATGAAGCGCTGCATCTCCGTACACTTGTGGAATACGACCGCCGTCCCTATTCGGAAATCGGTTACTCCATCGGATTCATGAAACTGGCACGGTTAGGCGTCTTCCTTGGCTTCGACAGTTTGAAATACCGCTCGGCGGGAGTTTCCGTCAGCATTCCGTTGTCAACGTTTGCGGGAGAATAGCACCTGTGTAGAAATAGTATGAATCATTCTTGCAATTCCGAAAAAAAACGTATTTTTGTCAATCTTATAACCTGAATAAATAAAAGAAATGGCCGAGAACCAAAAGATACAGCAGATAGATTGTACGAAAGTGCCGGAGCCTACTTTGCGCAGACTGCTTGGTACTTGTCGAATGTCAAGTTGCTGAAGCAAAGAGGCGAACGTTTTGTCTCTTCTACGCAGATATCTAAGGAAATAAATATTGACGCTTCACAGATAGCAAAAGACTTGTCGTATGTGAATATCTCCGGGCGTACACGTGTAGGGTACGAGGTCGATGCGCTCATTGAGGTTTTAGAGCACTTCCTGGGGTTTACGGAGATACATAAGGCTTTTCTTTTTGGAGTCGGCAGTCTGGGAGGCGCACTTTTGCAGGACTCCGGTCTGAAGCATTTCGGGCTTGAGATTGTGGCTGCTTTTGATGTAGACCCGACTTTGGTCGGCACTAACCTCAACGGGATTCCTATCTACCATTCGGACGACTTTCTGAAGAAGATGGAAGAATATGACGTGCAGATTGGCGTGCTGACCGTTCCTATCGAGATTGCCCAGTGCATCACAGATATGATGGTGGACGGGGGAATCAAGGCAGTCTGGAACTTTACCCCGTTCCGTATCCGTGTACCTGAGGACATCGTGGTACAGAATACATCCCTTTACGCTCATCTGGCGTGATGTTCAACCGCCTTAATTTTAATGAAATCAAATAATGAAGATTATTGCCGTAGGAATGAACTATGCCCTGCACAATCAGGAGCTGGGACATACATCCGTAAATAAAGAACCGGTTATTTTCATGAAGCCCGATTCGGCTATTCTGAAAGATGGCAAACCGTTCTTTATCCCCGATTTTTCGAATGAAGTACATTATGAGACGGAGCTTGTAGTACGCATCAACCGTTTGGGAAAGAATATTTCTCCCCGTTTTGCCAGTCGTTATTATGATGCATTGACGGTAGGCATTGACTTTACCGCCCGTGACCTGCAACGGAAATTCCGCGAAGCGGGCAATCCGTGGGAACTTTGCAAAGGTTTCGACTCTTCTGCCGCTATCGGCACCTTTGTTCCGGTAGACCGCTACAAAGATATCCAGTCTCTGAATTTCAATCTGATGATTGACGGCAAGGAAGTGCAGCGCGGCTGTACAGCGATATGCTTTTCAAAGTTGATGACATCATTGCCTACGTCAGTAAGTTTGTGACTTTGAAGATTGGCGATTTACTATTTACGGGCACGCCTGCCGGAGTAGGGCCGGTCAGTATCGGTCAGCACTTGCAGGGATATCTTGAAGGAGAAAAGCTGCTTGACTTCTACATACGTTGACCCGTGTATTCTTTATTTGACTCATTTATTAAATAGCTTATGAAATAAGAGTAGGTTTTGGCTTCGACGTACATCAGTTGGTCGAAGGTCGTGAATTGTGGCTGGGCGGTATCCGTCTGGAACATTCCAAAGGGTTGTTGGGACATTCGGATGCTGACGTATTGCTGCATACGGTTTGCGATGCCTTGTTGGGAGCCGCCAATATGCGCGATATCGGTTATCATTTTCCGGATACTGCCGGAGAGTACAAGAATATCGACAGCAAGATTCTTTTGAAAAAGACAGTGGAACTGATTGCGACCAAAGGATACCGTGTCGGGAATATCGATGCGACTATTTGCGCGGAGCGTCCCAAACTGAAAGCCCATATCCCTTTGATGCAGGAAACGATGGCAGCCGTCATGGGAATCGATGCGGAAGATATCTCGATCAAGGCAACTACGACGGAGAAACTCGGTTTTACCGGACGGGAAGAAGGCATTTCCGCTTATGCTACTGTGTTGATAGAGAAGGACTGACAAAGCAGATTACTAACCCCTTAAACAATAAATAGTATGAATCGAACTTTAAAATTATTCTTAGCACTGGTCTCTTTGTGTATGACCGTCTTCTGCTTCGCCCAAAAGAGCGAATTACGCTTCAATAAAGAACGGTAAATTTAAAATCGTACAGTTCACCGACGTCCATTTCAAGTATAAAGAATTCCCGCTTCCGACATCGCATTGGAACGTATTAATCAGGTACTCGACGAAGAACAACCTGATTTTGTAATCTTCACCGGAGATGTCGTTTATTCTGCTCCGGCAGATAAAGGTATGTTGCAGGTGCTGGAACAGGTATCGAAGCGTAAGCTGCCGTTTGTTGTCACTTTCGGCAATCATGATAATGAACAGGGAATGACGCGGGAACAGCTATATGACATCATCCGTCAGGTACCCGGCAATCTGATGCCGGATCGTGGCTCGGTCCTTTCTCCGGATTATGTCTTGACCGTGAAAGCCTCTTCCGATGCGAAGAAGGATGCAGCCGTCCTGTATTGCATGGACTCTCATTCTTACTCCCCGCTGAAGGATGTGAAAGGTTACGCATGGCTCACGTTCGATCAGGTCAACTGGTATCGTCAGCAGAGCGCAGCCTATACAGCACAGAACGGCGGGAAGCCATTGCCGGCACTTGCTTTCTTCCACATTCCTGTGCCGGAATACAATGAAGCAGCTTCCGACGAAAATGCCATCCTGCGCGGAACCCGCATGGAAGAAGCCTGTGCTCCGAAACTGAATACAGGCATGTTTGCTGCCATGAAAGAGTCCGGAGATGTGATGGGAATATTCGTGGGACATGATCATGACAATGATTATGCAGTGATGTGGAAAGGAATCCTGTTGGCTTACGGTCGTTTCACAGGCGGAAATACAGAATACAATCACCTGCCGAACGGTGCCCGTATCATCGTGCTTGATGAAGGCGCCCGCACGTTCACTTCCTGGATTCGTCAGAAAGACGGTATTGTCGACAAAGTGACCTATCCGGCAAGTTTCGTCAAAGACGACTGGACCAAGCGTTAACTATTGCCAGCTTCACATTGCTGAGGCGGGTATATTTGGAACCGTAGCTTTCGAACAGGCGTGACACCCGCGCCGATGCTACATATATAATTTCTCCCGGGCGATATTCATGCTCTATTCCGGATAGAGTGCATGATACCGTACTGGGAGTTTTTGATGGGATGCTCATCGTCACCAGGTTGCCGCTGGCGTCGTTCAGAGTCAGTATCTGCTTGACGAAAAATTGCGGAGTCGTTCCGTATACTCTTGTTTTATACGGATCGTCTTCCAGGCGTACCCGCATGACTTTCAACTTTAAGTCCGTCAGCTTCTCGTTCACTTCTCCTAGATAGCGGCTTTTTCGGCGTACCTCTTTGCTCTTCCGCAGCATCACGTCCAGATGTACCGAATGATATGCCTGCGCTATTTTGACGAAACGCTCCTGTTTGGGAATCTTCGGAGTAAACTTATAGGCGATCCAGCTAGATAGGCAGGATCGACTTTGAGGATTTCGTGCAGGAAGTGTCCCCTGTATTTGCCGAAAAAGATGAGGTCGTCACCGTTGCTCTGCATTCTCTTCTCGTTGTAATCCATCAGGATGAGGCACCGTCGCGAATAATAAAACATGGTGCTTGCTATCCGCAGGGACTCGTTGATATCCGGAGATAAATCGTGTATATAGAGAATCGATTGCTTTTCGGGCAGGGGAGAGTAGAGCCAAAGGGAATAGTTGGGCTTTCCCGGTCGGGGCAACACCACCAGATAAACCCCTGCCTCTTTAAAGGAGGCTCTGCCTCGGTTGTATTCATTCAGTTTGGCATACAATAAGGCTTGCTCGCTTTCGGAAATTCCCGGTAATTTTGGATTAGCCATAATTGTTCTCGCTTTTGGTATAATTCAAATATACTGATTTTCTTTCAGAAAAGCAAGCCTTGGCGGGAGTTTCTTCGAATAAAGCCTGTTGGTGAAGTTAACTCGTTTCCGATTCAGATTTGAATCAACCGCTGATTCGCATTAATAGCTAATAAAGCGAAAATAAAAATTAAGTCCGAAGATTATTCTTCTCATAACATCATAAGGTGTTCAGATCAATGACACAAAAAGAGAAAGGTAGTATTGTAGCAATAATTCATCGATTTACCTAGAAAATAAAGAATCTTTCAAAATCAGCACCCACATCTATACGAAAGACTTTGACTAATTATGCGGTAACAGCCAATCATTTATTAATAAATTCTTTCATCGTTTATTATAAACGTCCTCCAAGTTTATTATAAACTCTAATTTCGTTATTCCTGCAATAAACATCCATTTTAAGCAACAAAAAGGGCTGCAATTCCCATAAAGAATCGCAGCCCTTAGCTTGTATCAGACTATCCAACAAGCATTACCCGGAGTGGGAATGCCTGTAATCTGTTATTATATAATACTTATTATCGCTCATTTTTCGTCTATATTATCAATGTTATCGAATTTACTTCCGGTTCTCACTTACAAATATACAACATAAAAAACGGTTTGTCAAGCCCTGCATGCTTCTTTCATACATCTGATGATAAATCAAATGGTAGAATCGGCATCCGGAGTGCTTTCTACCGCTGTATCGGAAACAGACAACTGATTGACATATTCCTTCGGGAGAACTCCATATTGTGCCTTGAAACACTTGGCAAAATAAGAGGAGGAAGTGAATCCAACCTGTGCCGCAACCTCGGAAATACGTGTACCGCCCTGAATTAACTCAGCTGCCTTATTCATACGGAGGGCCTTCAGATAATCATTGGGCGACATTCCCGACAATGCTTTTATCTTCCGATAGAAGTTGGAACGGCTCATGTTCATCTGCTCTGCAAGAGTATCGATGGAGAAATTCTCGTCTGCCAACTGGTCGGCAATCACTTCCTGTATCTTGGCAACAAACTCACAATCTCTCTGAGTCATCGCAAGTTCTGCCGAGGCTGATTGGCATTCCCGGACAAACTAACCATCAGCTTATGGAAAGACTGCCTCAACCGGAGCAGGTTCTCGATCTGCTTATGCAGTTGTTTGATAGAGAATGGCTTCTCAATATACACATCGGCTCCGCATTCCAGTCCTTCCACCTTAGATTCCAGCGTCGTTTTTGCCGTCAGTAAGATGACCGGAATATGTGAATAGTCGATTTCCGATTTCACTTTGCTACAGAGTTCCAGCCCGTTCATTTCCGGCATCATCACATCACTGACGATGACGTCTACACTCTCCTGTTCGAGTATCTCAAGTGCCGCACGACCATTCGGAGCTTTCAGCACACGGAACCAGGCAACCAACGAGTCACGCGTCAGATTCAACAGTTCGACATTATCTTCTACCAGCAATACGGTGAATTTCTTTCCGGAGAACTCTGAAGGAATATTCTCTGCCGAACCTTCGTTTTCGGAATGAACCTCAACGATATCAGCAGCTTCTTCTGCCTTCTTTTCGCTTAAAGGAAGAGATAATATAAACGAGGAGCCTTGCGGTTCGTTATCTTCAAGGCGCAGGCTGCCTTGATGGGCTTCTGCCAGAGATTTCGCAAAAGCCAGTCCGATACCGGTACCTGTGGCGGTAGCGACTTTATCATCCGGCATTTGGTAGAAGGCTTCAAATATCTTTCCCTTTTGGGCATCCGGTACTCCACGACCGTCATCACTCACATATATCTCATATCCCGCATCAGTTGTCACGAGTTTCAAATCGATACGCGTACGGGCATATTTTATCGCATTGCCCATCAGATTCACCAGTATCTTACTCAACTTTTCCCGATCGACCATTGATACCAGTTCCTGCTCGGGCAGAGTCAATACCAGTTCAATTCCCTTTAACTCGGCAGGACTGGTGAACTGACTATATACATCATTCACTATTTCCTTAATATCGCAACTTACCAGATTCAGTTGCAAAGCTCCGTTTTCCATCTTCTGGAAGTCGAGCAGCTGATTGGTAATCCCTAAAAGATAGTTTACATTCTTATCTATTACAGACAGATACTTAGCTTCTTTTCCTTCATGTTCTATCTCTTGCAACTTTTCAAGAGGCAATCGGATCAGACTGAGAGGGGTACGTATCTCATGTACCAGATTAATGAAGAAGCCGATCTTTGATTTATAAACTTCCTGTTCTTTAGCAATCTGATATTTCTCCATCCGGTGTTTGTACTTATGCTTCACGCGAAGATTCCAGCGCCATGCAATCCAGACAATCCAGCCCATCAACAGGAGAATATAAATAAAATAGGCGAAAGAACTACGCCACCAAGGGGAGGTAATCACTACCCGCAGAGTAGTCGTCTTCTCGTTCCACTGATGGTCATTATTGGAGCCACGCACTTCGAACTCGTATTCTCCGGGAGGCAGATTGGTATAAGAAGCAGAGTTGTTCTCGGAGTTGGTAATCCACTCTTTATCTACTCCTTTTAACATATAGGAATATCTGTTTCGTGCCGGGTCTTCATAGCTTAACGCCACAAAACGAATCGTGAAACTATTATTTTCATAAGACAAGGTTATCTTGTCAGCCATATAAATCGGTTTCCCCAGTTGAAGCAGCTTCTTCACTTCCTGTTCGTCATTCAGATAGGATAAACGGATATCAGTCACATATACCGGAGGAATGTAGGAATTATCCACAAAACGTTCCGGCTGGAAAACATTAAAGCCGTTGATTCCGCCAAAATATAGTTTACCTTCAGAAGACTTTAAAGAAGAACGTGCCATAAACTGATTTCCCTGCAGACCATCATTAATCGTAAACTGTCGGAAATGAGCTTTAGAAATCGGATTAATCTTAAATATCCCTGCATTGCTGGATATCCAGAAATCTCCTGTCTGATCTTGTTCAATAGAATAGATCACCTTATTGGGAAGCGCAGAATCAAACTCAATAAATGCTTCTGTTTTGGGGTCGAAGGAGCATAATCCTCCCCCATTCGTGCCAAACCACATCACGCCTTTGTTATCTTCAAATACCGTGATCACCGAATTACTGGTAATGGTGGTCGAATCTTCCCGTTCGTGCTGGAAATGTTTCCAGTGTCCGCTCAGGTATTGTAGGAGAACACGCCGCTGTTGGTCGTTGCAATCCACAGGTTGTTATACATATCCTCATATATATCGCCCACGGAAATCATGGAACCGATACTGGTGATCGTCATGAAATTATCGGCATCAGGATTATACCGGCATAAGCCCCAGCTTGTTCCAACGAAGATTTCCCCTTTCCGGTCTTTATATATGCACAGTACGTCATTGCTGCAAATGGTATTGGGGATTCCGCGCGAGTGGGTATATTCCTTTATCGAACCGGTACGCAGATTAAGCACACGTATTCCTTCCGCATAAGTACCGATCCAAAGACAATCGCCGTCTAACATCAAAGAGCGAATATCATATTTCTGACTCTTTACACCACCGATATGATATTCCGAAAGCTCCCGTGTAACGGTATTGAAGAAATATAAGCCACTCTGAGTACCAATCCAGATATTTCCGTCTTTATTTTCACAGAATGGGCCTACCACCTCTCCTGCTCCCGCTATCCCGACAGATAGGCGGGTGAATAGTAATCGAAACGCTTGGTCTGCTTGGACATATAGTTGATACCTCCCAAGTTCGTCAATACCACAGAGCACCTTCCGCATCCCACATCATGCCGTTTATGGTCTGATCACTCAGACTTCGCGGATCAGCCGGATTATCTGCACGGAGGAAGGTTTTCGACTCGCGGTTGAATAGATAGAGTCCATTATCGGTTCCTACCAGCAGTTCATTCTCCGTATATTTCAGCAGGCTGCGAACTGCCCCGAAGTTCAATGAAGGAGCCATGTAATTCTCAACCGTTCCGGTTTGCCGGTTCAATCTCCCCAACAAATTGTTGCCTGCTCCCAGCCATACTTCTCCCTCTACATCGAGTACACAGTTTATTTTGTAACTATCGGAAGAGTTCACGTCCGATGAGACTCGGTATGATTGCAGAAATTTGCCGTTTTCATCGAAACAAAGCAGTCCTTCCTGTAGCGAAGAAACATACACCTTCTTCTTATCGTAACTCTGACAGACATCCCAGACAAAAGAGGTCTGAATACTATTCTGAGTCAACACTTCGGTCTTGGATCATAAATAAAAAGTCCCTGCCCCAAGGTGGCAATCCAGAGAAGTCCGTTCTCCGTCTTTACAATCTTCTTGATTTCACTGCTGACGTATACGCCATACTGAGTAGTCTTGTCAAAATAGGAGAAACGGTCCGTTGCCCGGTCATAGATATACAGTCCGGAGTTCGTTCCAACCCATATATTCTGATCTTCTTCAATCAGTGCCTCAACGAAGTTGTTCTCCAATGAGAATTTATCGTTCAATACATTCCGATAAACTTTATTGCCCCGACCGTCGTAACGGTTCAGTCCGTCACTGGTGCCCAGCCAGATAAATCCATAGCTATCCTGTATAGCACACCATACCGTATTATGTGACAAGCCATCTTCCACCTGATATTTCTTGAAGGAGAAATAGGGAGATGCAGACAATGGTTCGAGCCAGAAAGGCCAGTAAAAGTATCATATCTTTGTTAACTTCATACCAAGTGTTGTCTTATATTTAGATTAACGATTCAACCAGGGTTCCGGATTCAACTTTTCTTTCTCTCTGCGTAACTGGAAATGCAGTACCGTTCGTCCGTTATCCGCGCCATCAGAGAATATCTGTCCGATAGACTGCTTTGTGCTCACCGTATCGCCGGATTTCACCGAAGCGGAAGACAGATTACAGTAAACGGAAATATAATTACCATGCCGGATGAGGACGTTAAATAGTCCGTTCAACTGGAACACGGCTGCTACCTTACCATCAAAGATGGCACGGGCTTGTGCTCCCGGCTTTCCTTGTATATCAATTCCTTTATTGTCCAGCTTCACATTACGGAGTCCTTCAACGGAATACTGTCCATAGCGGCTGGTTATGATATAAGGTCCGGATATAGGCATCGGAAGTTTTCCACGATTGGCAACAAAGCTACCGGACAGTTCGCGATCTGCCTTGCTCATCGTAAAAGCGTCCAATGGCTCCGACTTCGGTTTGGCAGCCGTTCCGGTTTTGGAGGCACCTTGCCATTTGTATCCGCCTTCTTGCGGGCTGCCGCTTCGCGGCGGGCTTCTTCCGCAGCACGTTTGCGGGCGCGTTCTATTTCTTCTGCGATCAACCGGTCGATACGGGCATTCAGTTGATTGGCCTCCCGTCTCTTCTTGTTCACTTCGCTTTGCAGACCTTTCTGTTTCTTTTGCAGATTAGCACCAGTGTACGCTTCTCTTTCTCCTGAGCTTCCAGTTTCGCCTTTTCGTTCTCACGTTCTTTCAGCAGTCCCTCTTTGGCGGCTTTCACTTGCTGACGTTCTGCTTTTTTCTTCCGTATCTGCTCCTGCTTCTTTAATATTTCCTCTCCCTGCAGACGCTGGTAGGTGGCATATTCACGCACATAACGCATACGACGATAAGTTTGTCCCAGGTTCTTGGCGGAGAAGATAAACATCAGTTTCTCTTCAATCGATTTATTCTTATAGAGGTACTGGACAGATGCTTCGTACTTCTTCTTTTTCTCTTTCAGTCTTTTTCAAGACTATTCAGCTGGCGGTTCAATGACACTAATTCGCGTTCGATAGTCTCCACATCGTTATTGATCGCAAGGATATACCGTTTTCGTTCTTCAATCTGTCCCGTCAGTGCCGCCAGTCCGTTCAACTGACTGCCTACGTCCTTCTTTGTATTCTGTAAAATCGACTCCGTCTCGGCGATCTGCTTCTGCAGAGCACCGCGCTTACCTTCCAGCTCACGAATCAGCTTGTTCGATTGAGCAGAAAGCGGAATTGCCAGCCAAAGGCTGCTTACCAGAATTACAAAGAGACGTTTTATCATAATAAATCTACCAGCATTTTCATTAATTCTTCCAAAGAGACCTGACGGTATCTGGAAGTAACTTCTGTCGGAGTGATTGAAAGTTCTTTGGTCGAAAAATCATAAAGTTGTACTTTCGCTTTCTCCAGTTTGGGGATTCCCAGGTCTTTCCCGGATAGTTCAGTCTTTCCTCCGGGTTTAGAAGCGTCAGTCAGCAATTTCTCCAATTGGGAGAACTCTACATTCTTCGATAATATTTCTTTCAATTCATTTTTGGTTGCGCGTACAAACCGCTTGTTCATCCGGTCGACGAATAATACTTCAGTAGGAGTCACCTCGATGCGTGCCAATTCCGTACGGAGAATAGGCATCAGCAAGGAAATCTGTACCCGTTCACGGCTCTTCATCTTCATGGTACCGCCCACTGACATACTTCCGCCTTTACCCGGAATCGTCAGCTGAAGTCTGGAAGCCAGATAGCTGGGAATAGCTGCTTCGGAAGCAGTAACTTCCGGCACCTTTGTCGCCGTCAGACGCTTTGAACTCTTACAACCTACCAATACGACTGCAATCAACAAAAAATAAGCGATTCTTTTCATTACTGCAATGTATTTTTTCTTTTCTTATTTTCTGTTTCAATGTTTTTCGACTCACTGCCCATTTCCAGTGCTTTCTTCCAGTAGGTAAGCGCGCCGTCCACATCTCCGGTCATATAATAGATATCTCCGCAATGTTCTACAATCACATCACTCTTATCGCCGCCCTCACTTTTCATGGCGTTATCGATGTAAATACGAGCTTCCGCATAGTTCCCCTTTTCAAAGAGAATCCAGGCATACGTATCCAGATAAGTGGCATTATTGGGCTCAGCCTTTACGGTCTTATAGCTCATTTCTTCCGCTTTATCCAGATCACGACGCTCTACTGACAGATAATAGGCATAGTTGTTCAGTGCGCCAATATTGGAAGGGTTGTACACCAACGCCGAGTCATAGGCGGCATAAGCTCCTTCATCTGCTTCTGCGTATGATACATATCCCCCAGAATAGAGTAGAACTCCGAAACGATTTCTTTTTTACCGTCAGCCGTCTTATGTTCCAGCGCTCTCTTGCAGATGCTTATCACACTATCCGGTTTCTCCGCCTGATTATAGGCAACAGCCAGATAATAATAAAATTCCAGCGCATCCGGAGTCGCTTCAATACCCGGCTCGCAGACTTTGATAATCTGCTTATAATCTTCTTTTTTTACCGCAGCACCGATCAGCATCATACGGGCAGCATTATTGGTAGGGTCCAGGTCAACCACCTGTTCCAAGACGGGGACTGACTCCGCCTCCATATTCTTGGACAACAGATATTGCGCATAAAGCATCGGAATCTGAGGATCATCCTGCTCCTGCTTCATGATCCGGTCAAACAAAGCGATGATCTGCGTACTGTCCTTATCGGCCTGTTCATTTTCCACAATCATCTGACGCATGACGCCCACTTTGGTATCAGGAGTCACCTTCTTATTCAGCAACAGTGTATCCAACTGCTGTTGGTAGAGTTCTTCCTGCCCTGTCTGTTTATAGTAAGAAGCCATCGAGAAGATAGCCATCGGATTATCGGGTTCCGCAGCCAGCACCTTCTGATAAACGTCATAAGCCTCCTGCTTCTTGCCATTCTGAAGATATACGTCCCCCAAAATGACCTGATAACGCATATCCATCGGATATTCCTGTACCAGACTTCTATTTCCTGAAAAGCTTTCTTGTCATCCTTCATCTGAAGATAGATACGAAACTTCTCCATGGATAACTGTTCATTCTTGCCCATGTGCTTTTCAAGACGGTTTAAAGTAGAGATGACTTTATCATACTTTTCCTGTCGGCCATACAGGTCCAAAAGGTTGAAAAGCGGGTCCTGCTTGGCAGGGAAACGTACCACCATCTGTTCCAACAGGGTGATAGCCTTATCCAGTTCGTTCTGCTGCTGATACAAAGATGCCAGCCCCTGACTATACCAGTAGTTATCCGGCGCATTCGCCACAGCCTTTTCCAGCGCCTCTTGCCCTTGCGGCACCTGACGGAGAAACATATAATACTGCGAAACCTCATAAAGCGCAGAAGCCGCATTCGGATGAATATCCAGACAATGCTGCAATAATCCGAAAGCAGACGCATAAT
>ENA-OQIG01000809-OQIG01000809.1-human-gut-metagenome-genome-assembly--contig:-NODE-809-length-16251-cov-1.745473_pt1 | contig 16251 bp, 22 predicted proteins | sample MGYA00242576_ERZ504741 | MGnify/ENA primary metagenome ERZ504741 (study PRJEB26092, sample SAMD00036436) | human gut metagenome | host: Homo sapiens | study: EMG produced TPA metagenomics assembly of... | reverse complement strand
AAACATCGACATCATCACGGCTTAAGGACATATCAAACAGTCCTACACCAAGTGCCCAGTTTTCAATCCCCACACCCGCAGCGACATCCGTGGTTAAGGTTTCCAGTCCAGCATTTGGATCTCATATTGCGGGAGTTTATGTTTGCCTACCCAGAAGTCTGCCTCTGCGCGAAGGGTAAAAAACCTCGCGTTGTCAGATAAATATCACTGAACTGCATGATATTTTCATTGGCACTGTCACCAAACCAGGCATCGTTATACTGCTCACCACGTTGCCATCATAGGTAACGACCGCATTTGCCGTTTTACCGTCCTGATTATAGACACGCTGATTTAAGGTCAGGTCAAACCAACCACTCATCTCGTTACCAAAACGTCCCAGAGAACCCGCTGCATAAGTTTGTGGTGAGCCGTGATTACCGGTACCCCAACCTGAGCGAAAGTACCCCTGATAGCTGAACCCAATATCATCTTTTATATATTTACTGATATCTTTCAGGGTCACGCTTTCGATAGTGGTTTTGTCGCCTTTACTCTCAATAACAGCAACTTGCTGCGATCCATTTATAGTATGCGCTGCGGCAGACGAGTTCTGTTCACCGTTTTCATTTTTGATGTTGTCAGCGACGGGAGATGTCGCTGATATTTCAGCAAGCGAGGCTGATTTATATTTGTTTTCCGTAATACTTTTTTGTAAGGTCGAAGTCTGGATTTATATACTCCCAGTTCATTCTGTGTTGCTTTCAGCTCTTGTTTATTTTTCGACAATTCATTTTCAAGCAATTCAAGGCGCTGCTCTATGGTTAATTTTGTTGCCATCGCGTTCAACGGAAACAATGCCGTAAGAATAGAAAAAGACAAAAGGCTGACGTTAAGCGTCTTTATATTCATGACATATCCTTAAGAGTGTAATAGTTTCCTCCAGCTAACGCACTGGAGGAAAAATTCAGGCATGGAGTTCTTTTCTTAATGAAATAATTTCCCTGGCTAAATCCTGGCATAACATCGCATTCATCAAATGATCCTGTGCATGTACCAGAATTAAATTAACTTTTATTTTGCCACAGCCTTCATCCTGACTAATTAACGCGGTCTGAATCTTATGTGCCTGAAGACAGGCAGATTCAGAACTGGCCATTAGCTGAGTTGCGCCCTGCCAGTCTTTTTTCCCGGCACAACGTATGGCTTCCATCGCATCAGAACGAGCCTGTCCCGCGTTGACCAGTAACTCCATAACAAGTTCTTCATCTGCAAACATCAACATCTCCTTTCTGTGTAAATGGGATTATCCGTTAGTTGTTAAGTTATTGACCTTGTTGGCGGCAATAACAAAAGGTAAATAGATCATTGTCGCCACACCTAAACATAAAAAACCAACCAGTAACGCCAGCCAGTTTCCCCCCGGTTCCGAGGAAAGCAATTAAAGGTCCGGGCGTAGTCCAGGGCACGGCATAAGCAACCGGTGGAATAATTTCCATCGAAACAAAGAAGTAACCAATGGCACAGTTAACAATGGGAACCAGAATAAACGGCACCATCATAATGGGGTTAAGTACAATAGGAAGGCCGAACATTATCGGTTCATTGATATTGAAAATACCGGGGATAAATGACATTTTTGCCAGATCACGGTATTCCGCACGCTTAGATGCGATAAAAATAGCCAACAATAAACCCCAACGTCATACCTGAACCGCCGCAGTTGGCGAATGCATCATTAATAGAAGTCCAGGTAATCGGATATGGCGCGCCCCAGGTAGTGCCGTGTTGAGCGGCCCAGGAGAGATTCTCCAGATTAGCCTCAGAAAAAACGGTTTCTCGAATTGCCGACGTGGTATTAGGTCCGTGGATCCCCAGCACCCAGAGGAAATTACCCACAGCCCCCAGGATAATTACCGCAAAGATATTCGTTCCCATATGTTTGAGCGGCGTCTGGATTAATGTGTAAATGAGATCGTTTAATCCTGCCGGGGATATCAGTGTCAGGCAATAATTAAGTGCAGAAAAGAACACCATAACAAAAAATATTGGCAATAAAACTTTAAATGAACGCGCTACCGCAGGAGGTACAGCTGCCGGCATCGTTATGGTGATTTTTGGGTTTCGAGCTAAGCGACAAAATATTTCACTGGTGATCAATGCAACGATAACAGCAACAAACAACCCCTGCGCGCCGAGATATTTGGTCGTCAGGAATGCTTGTCCATCTATCATCTGATATGGTGTATAAACAATAAAAAATGCTCCTATTGCCGTTAATCCGCATAAAAGATCATCTTGCTCATAGCTAATCGCCATATTTCTGGCGACCAGGAAAGCAATCATAATTGACATGATATTTACAGAACCATTCATTACCGGAGTAAAAATAGCTTGTGCTTTTTCAAGGTTGGGGAAAATGCTGTTCAGATGCAGTAATCCGGCAATAAAACCGTCTGGCGATAATATGGCAAAGTTAATTAATATAATTAATGAACTTGCCATGATAATTGGAAACGTAAAAACGAATCCATCTCTCACCGCTGCAACATGTTTTTGTGAGTTTAACTTGATAGCAACTGGAACAAGAAAACGTTCCATTCCACGTTCGAATGAGGCCATTAATCCCATTTTTTATACCTGCTGTTCTGGATATTTATACATCCCAATAAAGCATGTATGCCATATCCATTTTATGATGTGTGAAAAGTTAGTTCAGGTAATAGTTTAATAATATTAGATTCTTACTCTTGCAGTAGTTTCATCGCAAATTCAAGAACTGCCTGTCCGTTTATGGTGCCATAGTCTTTCATCTCGATAACGGATACAGGCATTTTCCCCTGTGCAACGGCTTCAATCTCCGGTTTCTGAAAGCGAACTTGCGGGCCAAGTAAAACAACGTCAACTTCGTTATTTTTAATTTTCCCTTTAGCCTCTGCAATCGCCAATGCGGAAATATTAACTTCAAGTGAAATAGCGTTAGCATGATCAATCATACGTTTAACCAGCATACTGGTTGACATGCCCGCAGCGCAAACTAACAATATCTTTTTCATATTTTCCCTTACTGGTATATAACAGACTACATTGTGTAAATATCATATCCCGCAGTAGCTATACATCCTGGTACATTGATCACAGTAATACAGTAATAAAGTTGTTCAACATCAGGGTGTTAATTAAACGACTCGGCCATACGATAAACCAATCAGGACTCAACCCCTTGTTTTCAATGGCTCTTAAAAGGTGCAAAAAGTGATTTTTCAAAAGATTGCCCGCTTACTTAAATCCGAGATCAATGGCTATTCATGGCATGTTGGTGATTTGTTGCCATCAGAAGCTGAACTCGCAGTTCGTTATAATGTTTCGCGTAATACCCTGCGTAAGGCATTATCCTTGCTGGAAGGCGAAGGGATTATTCACAGAAAGCATGGTTCAGGAACATACATTCAAAAAAAGAATTTTGTTGCACACATTGATCACATGAACAGTTTCAGTGAAATTGCGCATAAAAGCGGCAAAGAGGCAGGGAGTCAGATTATGAAATTTGAAGTGCAGGATGCTTCACCTACTATTGCGACTGAGCTGAATTTAGTAACTGGTGAGCAGGTTTATTACATAAAGAGACTGCGATTCATTGAGGATAATGCAGCACAATTAGAAGAAACGTGGATGTCAGTGGCACGTTTTCCTGATTTAACCGTAGCACATATGCAAAAATCCAAATTTTCGTATATTGAGAACGAATGCGGGATCAAAATCATTGGCACCTTTGAAACTTTCTCCCCTACTTTTCCTACCCCAGAAATCGCCAGTATTTTACGGATCAGCCCACGGGATCCCATACTTAAAATTCAGACCCAGGCTGTGGACAGTAACTCTGTTCCGCTGGATTATTCGTTACTTTACAGCAATATTTTCGAGTTCCAGGTAAAGTACTTTTTCCCGCGATAAAGCAGACGCACAGAGTGCTGACATCACATTCTGTGCGTATGGTTTAGCCTCTAACCTTTACCGCTTTACGCCACCGCAAGCCAAATACATTGATATACAGCCCGGTCATAATGAGCACCGCACCGAAAAATTGCAGACCCGTTAAGCGTTCATCCAACAATAGTGCCGCACTTGCCAGTCCGACTACAGGCACCAGTAACGATAACGGTGCAACCCGCCAGGTTTCATAGCGTCCAAGTAGTGTTCCCCAGATCCCATAACCAACAATTGTCGCCACAAAAGCCAGATACATCAGAGACAAGATAGTGGTCATATCGATAGTGACCAGACTGTGAATCATGGTTGCGGAACCATCGAGAATCAGCGAGGCAACAAAGAAGGGAATGATTGGGATTAATGCGCTCCAGATTACCAGCGACATCACCGCCGGACGCGTTGCGTGCGACATGATCTTTTTATTGAAGATGTTGCCACACGCCCAACTAAATGCTGCCGCCAGGGTCAACATAAAGCCGAGCATCGCCACATGCTGACCGTTCAGACTATCTTCGATTAACACCAGTACGCCAAAAATCGCTAAGGCGATCCCCGCCAATTGTTTGCCATGCAGTCGCTCACCGAAAGTAAACGCGCCAAGCACGATAGTAAAAAACGCCTGTGCCTGTAACACCAGCGAAGCCAGTCCAGCAGGCATACCAAAGTTAATGGCGCAGAACAGAAAGGCAAACTGCGCAAAGCTGATGGTTAATCCATACCCCAACAGCAAATTCAGTGGTACTTTCGGTCGTGCGACAAAAAAGATGGCCGGAAAAGCGACCAGCATAAAGCGCAAACCGGCCAGCATCAGCGGTGGCATGTTATGAAGCCCCACTTTGATAACCACAAAATTTAGCCCCCATACGACCACTACCAGTAGCGCCAACACCCCATCTTTTCGCGACATTCAACCGCCTCTGAATTTCATCTTTTGTAAGCAATCAACTTAGCTGAATTTACTTTTCTTTAACAGTTGATTCGTTAGTCGCCGGTTACGACGGCATTAATGCGCAAATAAGTCGCTATACTTCGGATTTTTGCCATGCTATTTCTTTACATCTCTAAAACAAAACATAACGAAACATACTGCCGGACAGACAAATGAACTTATCCCTACGACGCTCTACCAGCGCCCTTCTTGCCTCGTCGTTGTTATTAACCATCGGACGCGGCGCTACGCTGCCATTTATGACCATTTACTTGAGTCGCCAGTACAGCCTGAGTGTCGATCTAATCGGTTATGCGATGACAATTGCGCTCACTATTGGCGTCGTTTTTAGCCTCGGTTTTGGTATCCTGGCGGATAAGTTCGACAAGAAACGCTATATGTTACTGGCAATTACCGCCTTCGCCAGCGGTTTTATTGCCATTCCTTTAGTGAATAACGTAACGCTGGTGGTGCTCTTTTTTGCCCTCATTAACTGTGCCTATTCCGTTTTTGCTACCGTGTTGAAAGCCTGGTTTGCCGACAATCTTTCGTCCACCAGCAAAACGAAAATCTTCTCAATCAACTACACCATGCTCAACATTGGCTGGACCATCGGTCCGCCGCTCGGCACGCTGTTGGTGATGCAGAGCATCAATCTGCCCTTTTGGCTGGCAGCTATCTGTTCCGCGTTTCCCATGCTTTTCATTCAAATTTGGGTAAAGCGCAGCGAGAAAATCATCGCCACGGAAACAGGCAGTGTCTGGTCGCCGAAAGTTTTTATTACAAGATAAAGCACTGTTGTGGTTTACCTGCTCTGGCTTTCTGGCTTCTTTGTTAGTGGCGCATTTGCTTCATGCATCTCACAATATGTGATGGTGATTGCTGATGGGGATTTTGCCGAAAAGGTGGTCGCGGTTGTTCTTCCGGTGAATGCTGCCATGGTGGTTACGTTGCAATATTCCGTGGGCCACCGACTTAACCCGGCTAACATCCGCGCGCTGATGACATCAGGCACCCTCTGTTTCGTCATCGGTCTGGTCAGTTTTATTTTTTCCGGCAACAGCCTGCTATTGTGGGGTATGTCAGCTGCGGTATTTACTGTCGGTGAAATCATTTATGCGCCGGGCGAGTATATGTTGATTGACCATATTGCGCCGCCAGGAATGAAAGCCAGCTATTTTTCCGCCCAGTCTTTAGGCTGGCTTGGTGCCGCAATTAACCCATTAGTGAGTGGCCTAGTGCTAACCAACCTGCCGCCTTCCTCGCTGTTTATCATCTTAGCGTTGGTGATTATTGCTGCGTGGGTACTGATGTTAAAAGGGATTCGTGCAAGACCGTGGAGGCAGCCCGCGCTTTGTTGATTTAAGTCGAACACAATAAAAATTTAATTCAGCCTTCGTTTAGGTTACCTCTGCTAATATGTTTCTCATTGAGATGAAAATTAAGGTAAGCGAGGAAACACACCACACCATAAACGGAGGCAAATAATGCTGGGTAATATGAATGTTTTTATGGCCGTACTGGGAATAATTTTATTTTCTGGTTTTCTGGCCGCGTATTTCAGCCACAAATGGGATGACTAATGAACGGAGATAATCCCTCACCTAACCGGCCCCTTGTTACAGTTGTGTACAAGGGGCTGATTTTATGACGGCGAAAAAAACCGCAGTAAACCGGCGGTGAATGCTTGCATGGATAGATTTGTGTTTTGCTTTTACGCTAACAGGCATTTTCCTGCACTGATAACGGATCGTTGACACAGTAGCATCAGTTTTCTCAATGAATGTTAAACGGAGCTTAAACTCGGTTAATCACATTTTGTTCGTCAATAAACATGCAGCGATTTCTTCCGGTTTGCTTACCCTCATACATTGCCCGGTCCGCTCTTCCAATGACCACATCCAGAGGCTCTTCAGGAAATGCGCGACTCACACCTGCTGTCACGGTAATGTTGATATGCCCTTCAGAATGTGAGATGGCATGGTTATCGACTAACTGGCAAATTCTGACACCTGCACGACATGCTTCTTCATCATTAGCCGCTTTGACAATAATGATAAATTCTTCGCCCCCGTAGCGATAAACCGTTTCGTAATCACGCGTCCAACTGGCTAAGTAAGTTGCCAGGGTGCGTAATACTACATCGCCGATTAAATGCCCGTAGGTATCATTAACCAATTTAAATCGGTCAATATCCAACAACATTAAATAAAGATTCAGAGGCTCAGCGTTGCGTAACTGATGATCAAAGGATTCATCAAGACCCCGACGCCCCGGCAATCCCGTCAAAACATCCATATTGCTACGGATCGTCAGCAAATAAATTTTGTAATCGGTTAATGCCGCAGTAAAAGAAAGCAACCCTTCCTGAAAGCGTCGAAAATGCGCGTCCTGCCAGTGATTTTCAACAATAGCTAGCATTAATTCCCGACCACAGTTATGCATATGTTGATGGGCAGAATCCATTAGCCGAACGTAAGGTAATTCATCGTTATCGAGTGGCCCCAGATGATCAATCCACCGACCAAACTGGCACAGTCCATAAGAATGGTTATCCGTTATTTCTGGCTTACTGGCATCTCTCGCGACCACGCTGTGAAACATACTCACCAGCCACTGGTAGTGGCATCGATAGCCTTATTGAGATTTAACAAGATGGCATCAATTTCCGTTGTCTTCTTGATCATTGCCACTCCTTTTTCACAGTTCCTTGTGCGCGTTATTCTAACGAGAGAAAAGCAAAATTACGTCAATATTTTCATAGAAATCCGAAGTTATGAGTCATATCTGAGATAACATTGTGATTTAAAACAAAATCAGCGGATAAAAAAGTGTTTAATTCTGTAAATTACCTCTGCATTATCGTAAATAAAAGGATGACAAAAAGCATAACCCAATACCCTAATGGCCCAGTAGTTCAGGCATCAGGCTAATTTATTTTTATTTCTGCAAATGAGTGACCCGAACGACGGCCGGCGCGCTTTTCTTATCCAGACTGCCGCTAATGTTGATCATCTGGTCCGGCTGAACTTCTCGTCCATCAAAAACGGCCGCAGGAATAACAACATTAATTTCACCGCTCTTATCGCGAAAAACGTAACGGTCCTCTCCTTTGTGAGAAATCAAATTACCGCGTAGTGAAACCGAAGCAGCCATCGTGCATGGTTTTTGCGAAATCAACGGTCATTTTTTTGCATCATCGGTTCCGCGATAGCCATCTTCTATTGCATGAGGCGGCGGTGGCGCTGCATCCTGTTTTAAACCGCCCTGGTCATCTGCCAACGCATAAGGCATGACAAGAAAACTTGCTAATACAATGGCCTGAAATTTCATACTAACTCCTTAATTGCGTTTGGTTTGACTTATTAAGTCTGGTTGCTATTTTTATAATTGCCAAATAAGAATACTGCCAATTGTTATAAGGCATTTAAAATCAGCCAACTAGCTGTCAAATATTCAGAGAATTTAACTCACTAAAGTTAAGAAGATTGAAGAGTCTTAAACATATTTTCAGAATAATCGGATTTATATGTTTGAAAATTATTATATTGGACGAGCATACAGAAAAAGCAAATCACCTTTACATATAATAGCGTGGACAAAAAACAGTGAACATTAATAAAGATAAAATTGTACAACTTGCAGATACCGACACTATTGAAAACCTGACATCCGCGTTGAGTCAAAGACTTATCGCGGATCAATTACGCTTAACTACCGCCGAATCATGCACCGGCGGTAAGTTGGCTAGCGCCCTGTGTGCAGCTGAAGATACACCCAAATTTTACGGTGCAGGCTTTGTTACTTTCACCGATCAGGCAAAGATGAAAATCCTCAGCGTAAGCCAGCAATCTCTTGAACGATATTCTGCGGTGAGTGAGAAAGTGGCAGCAGAAATGGCAACCGGTGCCATAGAGCGTGCGGATGCTGATGTCAGTATTGCCATTACCGGTTACGGCGGACCGGAGGGCGGTGAAGATGGTACGCCTGCGGGTACCGTCTGGTTCGCGTGGCATATTAAAGGCCAGAACTACACTGCGGTTATGCATTTTGCTGGCGACTGCGAAACGGTATTAGCTTTAGCGGTGAGGTTTGCCCTCGCCCAGCTGCTGCAGTTACTGCTATAACCAGGCTGGCCTGGCGATATCTCCAGGACAGCCATTGGTGGTGTTTATATGTTCAAGCCACGATGTTGCAGCATCGGCATAATCTGAGGAGCCTTACCGCGCCATTGTCGATACAGGCGTTCCAGATCTTCGCTGTTACCTCTGGAAAGGATCGCCTCGCGAAAACGCAGCCCATTTTCACGCGTTAATCCGCCCTGCTCAACAAACCACTGATAACCATCATCGGCCAACATTTGCGTCCACAGATAAGCGTAATAACCTGCGGCATATCCGCCACCAAAAATATGGGCGAAATAACTGCTGCGATAGCGTGGCGGTATAGCAGGAAGATCCATATTTTCTGCCACCAGCGCCCGCAATTCAAAATCATCGACATCCTGCATTGCTTCGTGTTCTTCCAGGCAATGCCAGCGCATATCGAGAAGTGCGGCGCTAAGCAGTTCGCTCATCTCATATCCTTTGTTGAACAGGCTGGCATTACGCATTTTCTGTTGCAGTTCGTCAGGCATTGCTGCCCCGCTCTGATAATGCCGGGCGTAGCGAGCGAATACCTGCGGATGCGTTGCCCAGTGTTCGTTGATTTGCGACGGAAATTCGACAAAATCACGCGGCGTGTTGGTGCCGGAAAGCGTGGCATAACGCTGGCGGGCAAAAAGGCCGTGCAGTGTATGACCAATTCATGGAATAAGGTATGACATCATCCCAGAGTAACAACGCAGGCTCACCGGCAGCAGGTTTCTGATAATTGCAGACGTTATAAATTACCGGATGCGTTTCATTAAGCGTTGATTGCTCAACAAAATTGCCCATCCATGCACCGCCGCTTTTTGAATCACGGGCGAAGAAATCACCGTAAAATAACGCCAGCCCCACGCCATTATGATCAAATATTTCCCACACACGAACGTCAGGATGGTAGACAGGAATATCAAAACGTTCGACAAACTTAATACCGAAGAGCTGATTCGCGGTCCAGAATACTCCTTCATTCAACACCGTGTTTAATTCAAAATATGGTTTGAGCTGCGCCTCATCAAGATCAAATTTCTCCCGCCGTACCTGTTCGGCATAAAATGCCCAGTCCCACGGCTGGGCGCTAAACCCGCCTTGCTGCTTATCGATAACCGCCTGTATGGAGGCTAATTCATCGCTTGCACGTTGACGCGCCGCTGGAACAATTTCCCGCATAAAGTTAAGTGCTGCTTCAGGTATTTTTGCCATCTGATCGGCGATTTTCCATGCGGCATAATGAGGGAAACCAAGCAGTTTCGCCTGCTGTGCGCGAATCTCTACCAGACGTTGAATGATAGCGCGGGTATCATTGCCATCATTTTTTTCCGCTCGCGTCCAGCCCGCAATAAACAGTTTTTCACGCGTCGCACGATCGCGCATTTCGGCAAGCGCCGGTTGTTGGGTGGTATTCAGCAGCGGAATCAGCCATTTGTTATCCAGACCTTTCTCGCGAGCCGCCTCTGCCGCCAGCGCAATCTCTTGCTCACTCATTCCTGCCAGCTGCGCGATATCGTTCACAACCAGACCGCCGGATTTATTTGCTGCAAGTAACCACTGGTTAAACTGGCTGGTCAGGGTCGCAGCTTCTGTATTCAGTACTTTTAATTTTGCTTTATCAGCTTGCGCAAGTTTGGCTCCGGCAAGGACAAAACGTTGATGAATAACCTCCACCAGGCGGATGGATTCACTATCAAGCCCCAGGGATTCACGGCGCTGCCAGACAGCATCTACCCGCGCGAATAATTCACCGTTCAGATAGATATCATTAGCCAGTTCCGCCAGTTCAGCGGAAAACTGTTCATCAAGACGCTGTAATTCATCATTGGTATGCGCCGCAGTCATCGCAAAAAAGACGCTGGTAACGCGGGTAAGTAATTCTCCGCTTTGTTCCAGTGCCAGAATAGTATTGTTGAAATCAGGCGTTTGCGGGTTAAGCGCGATGGCAGCAATTTCTGCCCGCTTTTGCTGCATTCCCTCATCGAATGCCGGGCGATAGTGATGATTGGCAATTTGATCAAAATGAGGAGCCAGATACGGCAGTGTGCTTTGCACAAGGAAAGGATTCATTGTTGTCATTTTCTTCTCCTGAACGCGAGGTGTTCCATAGCGTAGGCTTACTGATAACGGAGTGCAATCTTGCAATCCAGTATTACCCGCTCTTAAGCATCCCGTGCTATGTTATTGACACACAAAAGCGTTGAGGAACAGTGAGATGATCGTTTTAGTAACTGGAGCAACGGCAGGTTTTGGTGAATGCATTACTCGTCGTTTTATTCAACAAGGGCATAAAGTTATCGCCACTGGCCGTCGTCAGGAACGGTTGCAGGAGTTAAAAGACGAACTGGGAGATAATCTGTATATCGCCCAACTGGACGTTCGCAACCGCGCCGCTATTGAAGAGATGCTGGCATCGCTCCCTGCCGAGTGGAGCAATATTGATATCCTGGTAAATAATGCCGGCCTGGCGTTGGGCATGGAGCCTGCGCATAAAGCCAGCGTTGAAGACTGGGAAACGATGATTGATACCAACAATAAAGGCCTGGTATATATGACGCGCGCCGTCTTACCGGGTATGGTTGAACGTAATCATGGTCATATTATTAACATTGGCTCAACGGCAGGTAGCTGGCCGTATGCCGGTGGTAACGTTTACGGTGCGACGAAAGCGTTTGTTCGTCAGTTTAGCCTGAATCTGCGTACGGATCTGCATGGTACGGCGGTGCGCGTCACCGACATCGAGCCGGGTCTGGTGGGTGGCACCGAGTTTTCCAATGTCCGCTTTAAAGGCGATGACGGTAAAGTGGAAAAAACCTATCAAAATACCGTTGCATTGACGCCAGAAGATGTCAGCGAAGCCGTCTGGTGGGTGTCAACGCTGCCTGCTCACGTCAATATCAATACCCTGGAATGATGCCGGTTACCCAAAGCTATGCCGGACTGAATGTCCACCGTCAGTAATTTTTATACCCGGCGTAACTGCCGGGTTATTGCTTGTCACAAAAAAGTGGTAGACTCATGCAGTTAACTCACTCACAAGCAAGAACGAATGACCGTCGAAACGCAACTTAATCCCACACAGCCTGTCAATCAGCAGATTTATCGTATTCTTCGTCGCGACATTGTCCATTGCCTGATTGCACCAGGCACACCGTTGTCGGAAAAAGAAGTTTCTGTTCGTTTCAATGTGTCACGCCAGCCGGTTCGTGAAGCCTTTATTAAACTGGCGGAAAACGGCTGATTCAAATTCGTCCGCAGCGTGGCAGCTACGTCAACAAAATTTCCATGGCCCAGGTGCGCAACGGCAGTTTTATCCGTCAGGCCATTGAGTGCGCGGTGGCGCGTCGGGCGGCGAGCATGATTACCGAAAGCCAGTGCTACCAACTGGAACAAAATCTTCACCAGCAACGCATTGCCATTGAGCGCAAGCAACTGGATGATTTTTTTGAACTTGATGACAACTTCCATCAACTCCTGACGCAGATTGCCGACTGTCAACTGGCGTGGGATACCATTGAGAACCTGAAAGCGACCGTTGATCGCGTGCGCTATATGAGTTTCGACCACGTCTCTCCACCAGAAATGCTATTACGCCAGCATCTTGATATTTTCTCTGCCCTGCAAAAACGTGATGGCGATGCGGTAGAACGTGCAATGACGCAACATTTGCAGGAAATCAGCGAATCTGTGCGCCAGATCCGCCAGGAAAACAGCGACTGGTTTAGCGAAGAGTAATTCATTTCCTCTCATCCCATCCGGGTGAGAGTCTATTCGCCCCGCCTTATGGCTCATGCATGCATCAAAAAAGATGTGAGCTTGATCAAAAACAAAAAATATTTCACTCGACAGGAGTATTTATATTGCGCCCGTTACGTGGGCTTCGACTGTAAATCAGAAAGGAGAAAACACCTATGACGACCTACGATCGTAACCGTAACGCAATCACCACTGGCAGCCGTGTTATGGTTAGCGGCACCGGTCACACTGGCAAGATCCTGTCGATTGATACTGAAGGTCTGACCGCTGAGCAAATCCGCCGCGGAAAAACCGTAGTTGTTGAAGGTTGTGAAGAGAAACTGGCACCACTGGACCTGATTCGTCTCGGCATGAACTAAGCGTGTGAATGCCGCCGATGGCGGCATTTGCTTTTTTTACTTCACGGAATATTTTGCCACGGTCGCTTTCGCGCCATGCGCTAATAAAGACAAGTACGCTTCCGTCACTTTTGCAGTAAACAAGCTATTGTCTGGCAAATCATCACCAAAGATTGCCTTAATCGCCAGCAATGACTGGACGCGCGCTTTCCCTTCGGCACTACTTTGTACAGCTTCTGAATAACAGGTAACAGTGGGTCACTGATTTCTATCGGATTTTCCTGTTCATCAACACCACCGACATAACGCATCCAACCTGCGACGCCCAGCGCCAGCAGATCGAACTTGCTGTCATGCGCCAGATGCCAGCGAACAGAATCCAACATCCGCTGTGGCAATTTCTGGCTGCCATCCATCGCAATCTGCCAGGTTCGATGACGTAGCGCCGGGTTGCTATAGCGTGCAATTAATCGGTTAGCGTAATCTTGCAAATCAACGCCCTGCACTTTCAGCGTCGGCGCTTGTTCCTGCAACATCAAGCCATACGCCGCATGACGATAATGTTCATCTTCCATACAGTCATTAATGTGCTGATATCCAGCAAGATAACCCAGATACGCCAGGAATGAATGACTGCCGTTGAGCATGCGCAACTTCATCTCTTCATAAGGCAGTACATCGCTAACCAGTTCTGCTCCCGCCTTTTCCCATTCCGGACGTCCGGCAACAAAATTATCTTCTATTACCCACTGGCGGAAAGGTTCACAGGCAACGCCAGCAGGATCGCGCACACCGGTAAGTTGTTCGATTTTCGCAAGAGTATCCTCTGTCACTGCGGGCACAATACGGTCCACCATTGTTGATGGGAAAGTCACGTTATCTTCGATCCATTGTGCCAGTTTTACATCAACGGCTTGCGCGTAGGAAGTGACAACGTCACGCATAACATGACCGTTTTCTGGCATGTTGTCACATGACATAACGGTAAATGCGGGAAGTCCTGCCGCTTTACGGCGAGCCAGCGCCTCAACAATCACCCCTGTTGCTGTTTTCGGCTGGTGGGGATTTTGCACGTCGGCAGCGACCATCGGGTGATCGAGCATTAACTGTCCGGTCGCCGGAGAGTGGAAATACCCTTTTTCGGTGATTGTCAGAGAGACAATCGCAATTTGCGGTTCACACATCGCAGCCAGCACGGTTTCTAAGCCATCTATTTGTACGTGCAAGGCTTTTTTAACGACGCCAACGACGCGAGCCGTCCACGCGTCGGCCGACATTTCCGCAACGGTATAAAGATTGTCTTGCTGTTGTAAATCGGCAATTTGCTGTTCGCCGCCGATTAAGTTGACCTCATAATATCCCCAGTCACTGAAATGTTCCGTAGCAAGAATATCGGCATACACGCCTGATGCGCACGGTGAAATGCACCAAAGCCTAAATGAACAATTCTTGGGGCCAGGTTATTACGATCATAAACAGGGAGTGTCGCTTTTGCTGATAACAAATTATTTCCCATAACAATTCCTTAAATATAAATATGGCAAGCTATATGTTTTGTTATATGAATAAAAATCCCCATCTCCGGTAAGTAGAAGGGATTAAGGTTGTACAGACTTCTGGAAGGTTGCGCAGCTCTTACAACACGCGGTTGATCTTCCGCAGCGTCTTCCAGCGCACTTAAATCACGGTCTTTCACCTCTGGCATTTTCAGCGCAGAGATTAAACCAATCACTGAATATGCCATGATCATAATGGCGATCGGATACCAGGATTCCGTCATGGTGCAGAAAATACCCGCCAGGATAGGACCAAAACCGGAAGCGATAAGACCACCAATTTCTTTAGAAATAGCCATCCGGGTAAAGCGGTTTTTACAGCCGAACATTTCTGCCATGGTAATGTTTTCCAGAGCAAATAATCCAGCACCGCACAGTTATGAATCACAATCAGTGCAACCATAATGGTGCTCGGGGCATAGCTTTTATCTACAATGATAGAAAGCATTGGCCATGCCAGCACAATCGCAGAGGTATTCATAATAATATACGGGATCCGGCGACCAATTTTATCGGATAACCAACCAAGGAACGGAATGGTCATAAAGCGAGAATCGAACTGATCATCAATGCATCTGTTGGAATTGCTTTGTTAAACAATAACGTCTGCACTAAATAGCCTGCAAGGAAAGTCTGAATTAACCCGGAGTTACCCGCCTGACCAAAACGCAGCCCTGTTGCCAGCCAGAAGGATTTGCTCTGGAACATGCTACCAGCAGGTGCAGGTTTTGCTGTCGGTTGGTTACTGTCGTTAACCTTCTCAAAGACCGGGCTTTCTTTCAGATTCATACGCAACCAGATAGCAAAGACCATCACGACAACGCTCGCCAGGAACGGTATACGCCATCCCCACGCCAGCAGTTCCTCTTTACTGAGAATGAAGAACATAAAGGCCCAGATTGCCGTTGCGCTCAAGGTTCCGCAGTTAGTTCCCATAGCCACAAATGAGGAGATAATTCCGCGCTTACCTTTTGGCGCATATTCCGCCAGCATCGTACCGGCACCGGAAATTTCCGCACCTGCACCCAACCCCTGAATAATACGCAACGTCACCAGCAAGATGGGTGCAAAAACACCAATCTGTGCATAGGTCGGTAACACACCAATTAAGGTGGTACAGATCCCCATCATGGTGATGGTAATAAAGAGCACTTTTTTACGCCCTATTCTGTCGCCCATTTTGCCGAAAATAAATGCTCCGACAATACGCGCCACATAACCTGCACCGTAGGTTCCCATTGCCAGAATTAACGCCATTGCCGTTGATGATTCAGGAAAAAATATTTCATGAAACACTAACGCTGCGCCGAGCGAATATAACTGGAAATCCATAATTCACAGGTGTTTTTTCCCATCCTGTGGTTTCCTTGGCGTTTTCTAGGTTTTTTCAGATAGTTGCATTTTTTTAAAAGCATCCTAAGTTCGATCTCAGTGTCTATCTGGGCCTATTTCTGTCCCATATATGCCCCAAAAACTCCCCAACAGATAAGTAGTTTTTTCATGGATTACGCGTAAAATCAATAACGGCTGGAAATCATTCAATACTCGCACTATCGAAAATTTACCAG
>ENA-OQIG01000808-OQIG01000808.1-human-gut-metagenome-genome-assembly--contig:-NODE-808-length-16258-cov-3.109789_pt1 | contig 16258 bp, 19 predicted proteins | sample MGYA00242576_ERZ504741 | MGnify/ENA primary metagenome ERZ504741 (study PRJEB26092, sample SAMD00036436) | human gut metagenome | host: Homo sapiens | study: EMG produced TPA metagenomics assembly of... | reverse complement strand
GGCTATGCAGCTGGTTATGCATCCGGAAAAATTTGATATTATTCGAACAGAAAACCTGTATGGTGATGTTTTATCTGATCTGTCAGCGGCCTCATTGGAGGTCTGGGACTTCTTCCATCCAGCAACCTGGGTAAAGATTTCGCCATGTTCGAGGCAGTTCATGGCAGTGCCCCTGATATTGCAGGACAGGGAATTGCAAACCCAACTGCATTCTTATGGTCCGCATGTATGCTGTTAGAGCATATCGGAAAGAATGATGTTGCTGCCAAGATCCGCAAGGCAGTAGACCTGGTACTGGAGGACGGAAGTGTTCTTACACCAGATATCGGCGGAACTGCTACAACCATTGAATATGAGAAGGCAATTATTGCGCATCTGTAAAATTAATTATATGTATATTCCTGTCCCCCTGCGGCTGCAGGGGGATTTTTGCGTACTAGAAAAATCATGTAAAATCCCGGACGATCTTAATATATTCCTGAGCATGATAAGACAGATAGCTTCCTTTTCTGAAGCTGCAACAAAATCAACAGTTGTATTTGGGGTGCCAACAGAAAAAAGCACAGGTTTTTTCTTAAAAGGAATATGTTTTAAATGGGTTTCTGTTACAAAACAGGCTCCATATCCCTGGGAGGCAAGTTCCGCAGCAGCAGGAATGTTACCGGTCTGAAGGCATATTTGAGGATGGATATGGCAGGATTTAAACAATTGATCCACCGTTTGACGGGTCCTTTGATCCGGTGGCTGCAGGATAAAAGGCTCATTTTCCAAAAGCTTCAGGTCAAGCCAGGGATATTTGCAGCCTTCTTTTTTTATACCTTTATTTTTTAAAGGGTGGTCATTGCCGAGTACAAGGACAACTTCTTCATGACTGATGATCTGATAATCAATATCAGGGTTTTTTACAGGCAGGTTAAAGAATGCAAGATCAGCATCCCCATTTAAAAGCATTCCCTCTAAAAGACTGGAATGTGCTTCTCTGATCTCCAGACGTACATGGGGATATAAACTTCGGAAAATAGGAAGTGTACAGGGAAGCATATAAGTTCCACGCATGGTTGGAAAAGCAATTTTTAAAAGACCGGCATTCTGCCGTATAATGTCTCCCATCTCCTGGTCTAATTCTTTTTTCAGGTTTAAAATTTCGGTGGCTTTCGCTACATAACGTTCCCCGGCATATGTTAAAACAAAGCGGTTTCCTAATTTTTTAAACAATTTCTGTCCCATTTCCCGCTCAAGATTTTGAAGGAATTTGGTGAGAGTCGGCTGTGTCACATAAAGCATATCGGCAGCTTTTGTAATATTCTGTGTTTTGGCAATCGCTATTACATAGGACAGGTCTTTAAAATCCATAGGGTACCAGTTCCTTTCTGGGATGTATTATTTTTCTGCTTTTTATCATATCAAAAACTATTGATAAAAGGAATAGTTTTAATGAAAATAATGAATTTCAATTCCTTGCCGTGATGTGGTATGCTGAAATCATCAAAAGGTACGGTACCAGAAATAGCAGTAAGGCCAGCTGTTTAATATTACTGGGTATAAGGAGCATTTTAATTATGCAGGGAAAAGATGATCATATTTTGAAACTTCCTGTAACGCTTATGAGAGGCGGAACAAGTAAAGGCGTATATCTTCTGGAAGAGGATCTTCCGGAAGATCATAATGAATGGGACAAAATATTACTGCGTTTAATGGGAAGTCCGGATCAGAAACAGATCGATGGTTTAGGTGGTTCCCAATCTGTTACAAGTAAAGTAGCAATCATAAAGAAGTCAGACCGGTCAGATGCAGATGTAGATTATACATTTGCCCAGGTGTCTGTGGACAAACCTGTAGTAAGCTACAAAGGAAACTGCGGAAATATTTCTTCAGGAGTAGGACCATTTGCTATTGAAAAAGGTCTGGTAAATGCAAAGGAAGGAATGACTACAGTCAGGATCTTTAATACAAATACGGATAAAGTCATTGCTGCTGATGTAAAGACAGAAGGGGGCAAGGTTGTATACCAGGGAGATTTTAAGATCGCAGGGGTACCGGTATCAGCTTCTCCTATAAAGTTAAAATTTATAGATCCGGCTGGAACCCTTAAAAAGGGACTTCTTCCAACGGGAAAAGCAGTAGATGTTTTAGAAATACCTGGAATGGGATCCATAGAAGTGTCCATCATTGACGCAGCTAATCCCCTTGTATTTGTAAAGGCAGAGGATCTGGGACTTAGCGGAAAGGAACTTCCTGAAGAAATAAATGCAGATGAGGAAAAGCTGGAACTTTTGGAAACAGTAAGAGGTCTTGCTGCTGTTAAGCTGGGACTGATCAGTGACTATAAGAAATCTGCATGGGAAACACCGGGAATCCCTAAAATGACTTTCGTAGCTGAGGCAGATGATTATATTACTTCTGATGGAAAAATGATAAAAAAGGAAGAAATCGATCTTCTTTCCCGCATGATGTCTATGCAGAAAGCCCATCCAAGTTATGCAATGACCGGTGCCATGTGTACAGCTGCAGCGGCAGTAGTGCCGGGAAGTATAGTGGAACAGGTTTTGAAAAAGGGTGCAGATACACAGTATCTGCGTATTGGTCATGCAGGCGGGACCTTGAATGTGGCGTGGATTACAGAGAAGAAAGGGGCAAAACGTTAGTGATCGAAGACACATTTGGGTTCCGCACAGCAAATCTTTTACTGGATGGCGTGGCATTAGTTAGAATTTAACTAGCGAAAAGGATGTACCAGCTCCATCGTGCCGAACTGTCCGTCAAAGCCGGGATTCCAACGAACTTTTCCCTGACGCAGGCAGGTAATAGCATCTGCAATATTTTCAGATGAAACAGCCGTAATATCAGATGTTTCAGCTTCTCTTAATAAGAAAAATTCATTTCCAAGTTCGTTTAAAAGTGTTTCATAGATCCGGGTCACTTTTACGCTGGAAGGAGAGAAACCTTCTGCAGCAGCGATCAGTTCCGGCAACGGGGAAATGCTTTCAAAGGGGAGGTGTATGGCAGATGTTTGGTCGGATCCTTTGGAAACAGAAAAAGGAGTGTCTGTCAGCGGTTTTGCAGAGGCAGCCTGCGTATTGGAAAACAGGTCAGGTGCAGGCAGTGCCGCCAGATCCTGTACCCTGTGCAATACTCCGGTGGTAAGCTTTTTGCCACATACCGGGCAGATACCGTTTAATTTGACTGCTTCTTCCGGTGAAAGGCATACACCGCATTTCCTGTGGCCATCCATAAAATATTTTCCTTCCTGAGGGAAGAATTCCAGCGTGCCGGCAAGTCCTTTGCCGGTCTGGATAGCATTGTAAATATCTTTATAAGAAAGCCGGTATTAAGCAAGGTAGCTTCCCGTCCAAGTTTTGAAGGAGAGTGGGCATCTGAGTTGGAGATCAGCTGATAGCGGCTTAAAGATGGCACGCTCCAGTTCATTGGCGGATCAGAGGAAAGACCGGTTTCTACAGCATGGATATGGGGTGTTAATTCCTCGAAACATTCTTCCATACTGTTAAAGCCGGAAAATGCCCCGAACACAGAGAAATGAGGGGTCCAGATATGAGCGGGAATGTACATGGCATCCGGGCATACAGAAAGGGTCATATCTAACAGGTCATGGCAGTCCAGTCCTAAAATAGGGCGTCCGTCAGAATGAATATTTCCAATTTTTTCCAGTTCTCCTGAAAGACGGTCTGCAGCCTCAAGTCCTGGAAGCAGAATCAGGCTGTGCACTTTCCGTGTACGGCCGTTTTTCTTATAAATGGTGCTGATCTCACCGCTGACCACAAAACGGGGATCAAAGGAACCGGAAGGAATCTCAGAAAGGCGCAATTCTGGTTTCAGCTTATAAAGCCCTGGCTCTGCCGGTTCTAATTTTTCTTTTAACTCCTGCCGCCACAAAGGATGGGTAAAATCCCCTGTTCCAAGGATATGGATGCCCTTTTTTCTGGCCCACAGATCCAGGTATTCCGGTGTGAGGAACTTGCTGGTAGCCATAGAGTAACGGGAATGTATGTGAAGATCTGCAATGTACATGATAAAAATCCTCCTGTTTTCTTGTGAACCCATACATTATACCATTGCCTTTCAAGAGGGGATAGGTTAAAATAATTTCGAAGGTATTATGATGGACCTTACGGGAGGATGAGAACATGACACTTTATAATAAAAAGGGAAAAGCAGCTGCCTATATTGAAAATGATGTGATCTGGACCTTTGATGGGAGAGCCATCGCCTATCTGTTCCAGGATGCAGTATACAATTTCCCGGGAAAGCAGTTAGGCTGGTTTGAAAAAGGCTGGCTTCGTGATATGGGCGGATATTGTGTTTTATTTACCCCTCAGGCATTTGCAGGACCTGCAAGACCATCCATGGAGACAACTCCTGCAAAGTATGCAAAAAAGGCCCTGCCATCTAAGGGTTCAAGGGAAATGAGAAAGGCAAAAATGGCTTACCAGGCTCATTGGAGCGAAAAAGAGGGTATTGACACTGATGTGTAAATATGCTAAATTATGGTTTAGTGCAAATGCAGTGATATGGAAGTAGTAAACACTTTTTAAGCCCCACAGAGAGCCGGGAAAAGATGAGAACCGGTGACTGGAAAGTGCCGAACTGATCCATGAGCAGCTTTTCAGAAAGAGATGAGATCATTACAGGATCTTCATTTTCAGTAAGAAAAGACGGAGGCCTTACCGTTATAAGAGGAATTGAGTGCATGCGACTTCGCATGAATCAGAGTGGTACCGCGTGGAAATGATATCTGCGTCTCTTGGAAACAGGAGACGCAGTTTTTTTATCTCATTACGTCACCCACGGCAATATTTACGGAGGAATGAATTATGGCATCACAGTATAATCACTCCGCCATTGAGAAAAAATGGCGTGAGAACTGGGAAAAGAACCCCATCAATGTAAATGATGGAAAGAAAGAGAAATATTACTGCCTGGATATGTTCCCATATCCATCAGGAAATGGTCTTCATGTAGGACATTGGAGAGGCTATGTTATCTCTGATGTATGGAGCAGATATCAGCTGTTAAAGGGCAAATATGTGATCCATCCTATGGGCTGGGACGCATTTGGTCTGCCTGCAGAAAACTACGCGATTAAGATGGGTGTACATCCTGCAAAATCTACAGCAGCTAACATTGCAAATATCAAACGTCAGATCAAGCAGATCGCTGCGATCTATGACTGGGATATGGAAGTAAATACCACAGATCCTGAATTCTACAAGTGGACCCAGTGGATCTTCGTTCAGATGTTCAAGAAGGGTCTTGCATACGAGAAGGAATTCCCGATCAACTGGTGCCCATCCTGTAAGACAGGTCTGGCTAACGAGGAAGTTGTAAATGGCTGCTGCGAGCGCTGCGGCACTCCTGTTACCAAGAAGAACCTGCGTCAGTGGATGTTAAAAATCACTGCCTATGCAGAAAGACTGTTAAATGACCTGGATAAGCTTGACTGGCCTGAAAAGGTTAAGAAGATGCAGACTGACTGGATCGGAAAATCTTATGGTGCAGAGGTTGAGTTCCCAATCGAAGGCAGAGATGAAAAAATCACTGTTTACACCACAAGACCTGATACCCTGTATGGTGCAACCTTCATGGTACTGGCTCCAGAGCACAAGCTGGCTAAGAGCCTTGCTACAGATGAGACCAGAGAAGAAGTTGAGAAGTACATCTTCGATTCTTCCATGCGTTCTAACGTAGACCGTATGCAGGCAAAGGAAAAGACCGGCGTATTTACCGGAAGCTATGCTATCAACCCATTAAATGGCGCAAAGACACCAATCTGGCTGTCTGACTATGTATTAGCTGATTACGGTACCGGCGCTATCATGTGCGTACCTGCTCATGATGACAGAGACTTTGAATTTGCTAAGAAATTTAATCTTCCGATCATCCAGGTTATTGCCAAGGATGGCAAGGAAATTGAAAATATGACCGAAGCTTATACAGAAGCAAGTGGAACCATGATCAACTCCGGCGACTGGAACGGCATGGAATCTTCTGTATTAAAGAAGGAAGCTCCACACATCATCGAGGAGAAGGGCTTCGGCCGCAAGACTGTAAACTACAAGCTGCGTGACTGGGTATTCTCCCGTCAGCGTTACTGGGGCGAGCCGATCCCGATCATCCACTGCCCGAAGTGCGGCTGTGTACCGGTACCGGAAGATCAGCTTCCATTAAAGCTGCCTGAGGTAGAAAGCTATCAGCCTACAGGAACCGGTGAGTCACCACTGGCTGCAATTGATGAGTGGGTAAATACCACCTGCCCAGTCTGCGGTGCTCCTTCTAAGAGAGAGACCAATACCATGCCTCAGTGGGCTGGTTCTTCCTGGTACTTCCTGCGTTATGTGGACAACCACAACAGCGAAGCTCTGGTTTCCAGAGAAAAAGCAGACAAGTATCTGCCAGTTGATATGTACATCGGCGGCGTAGAGCATGCAGTTCTTCACTTACTGTATTCCCGTTTCTACACCAAGTTCCTGTGCGATATCGGTGTAATTGACTTTGACGAGCCATTTAAGAAGCTGTTCAACCAGGGTATGATCACTGGTAAGAATGGTATCAAGATGAGTAAGTCCAAGGGCAACGTAGTTCCCCAGATGATCTGGTAAGAGATTACGGCTGCGACTCCTTAAGACTTTACGAACTGTTCGTAGGACCGCCAGAACAGGATGCAGAGTGGGATGACAGAGGTATTGAAGGTGTATCCCGTTTCCTGAACCGTTTCTGGAACCTGGTTATGGACAGCAAGGACAAAGATGTGAAAGAAACCAAGGAAATGGTTAAGCTGCGTCATAAACTGGTTTACGATATCGAGCAGAGATTTAACCAGTTCAGCTTAAATACTGTTATTTCCGGTTTCATGGAATACAACAACAAGTTAATGGATCTGGCTAAGAAGGAAGGCGGAATTGATAAAGAAACCTTAAAGACCTTCGTTATCCTGTTAGCTCCATTTGCACCACATATCGGTGAAGAACTGTGGAGCCAGTTAGGCGGAACCGACAGCGTATTCCATTCCCAGTGGCCGGAGTGCGATACTGAGGCTATGAAGGATGATGAAGTAGAAGTAGCTGTTCAGGTAAATGGCAAGACCCGTGCAGTTATCAGCGTACCGGCTGACATCTCCAAGGAAGATGCGATTGTTCAGGGCAAGGAAGCAGTAAAGGATAAGATGGCTGGAAATATCGTAAAAGAGATCTACGTTCCAGGAAAGATCATCAACATTGTTTGCAAGTAATTAGAATTGTTGAAATAATTGAAATAGTTCAAATTGCAGATACAAAGAGGCATCGGTGTATAACCGGTGCCTTTTTGCTGCCCAGGCTTTCATTTTTGCATCAGGGTAAGAAAAATGTAAGAGAAACGAAGCTGTAAATGTGGTAAGATAAGGGATAGAAAAATGAAATGGTAAGATGAAACAGTAAAAAGGAAGGATCGTACATAAATTGAAGATACAGAAGAAAAAATGGATGACCTTTGCAGCAGCAGCTCTTATTGCCACGGGAGTATTAGGCATGACTTCCCTGGCCGCAGGAAGAGCAGACTTAAATGCAAATACCGGGGGACCAGGAGAGAAAGCCTCTGTGGATGTTTCAACCGGAGAAAAGCCGGGTGACACTCAGGAACGTCAGCAGGACCAGCAGACAGCTGTGATCACCCAGATCCTTGCAGTAGCCGGAACCGGTGACTGCAACGCAGACATTTCTTATTATAAGAAGGAAAATGGAAACTGGGAATTAAAGTGGACAGAAAAAGGCTATGTAGGAAGAAATGGCATTACAGACAATAAAAAAGAAGGAGACGGAGCAACTCCTTCCGGCGTGTACTCCTTTGATCTGGCTTTTGGTCTTTTAGATGATCCGGGAAGTGTACTGCCATACCATAAGATCGCAGAAGGTGATTTCTGGTAGATGATCCGGCCAGTCCTCATTATAACCAGCTGGTAAATGATAAGACTACAGCAAAAGACTGGAATTCAGGGGAAGATCTGATCAAAGCAACTCCTTATTATAATTATGCTTTAAATCTGGATTATAATAAGGAAAGAACACCAGGAGAAGGTTCTGCTATTTTCCTTCACTGTTTTAAAGCATCTGGTTATCAGGGCTCCTCAGGGTGCATCTGCCTGCCGGAAAGCCGGATGAAGGAATTATTAGGATTGGTAGATACGAACACCAGGATCGTGATCGCAAAGGATGCAGAGCATCTGAATTTAAGTGAGTACATGAAGTAAGAAATGGATCAAAAAGGGGCGCCCGCAGAGGCGCCCTTTTAATATTATACGATATTATACGATCATACAAGAACACGCAGATAGCGCGTTTGCTGATCTAGTTATCTGATTTTTCAGAACTGTATTTCTTACAGATAGAAGCAACAACACCGCTTAAAGCCAACAGAGCCAGGGCATTAGGAATGACCATAAGACCGTTAAAGAAGTCGGCCAGTGTCCAAACCAGATCCACTTTTAACATAGAACCAACAACGATAAACACAGCTACCAGAACAGAATAAGGAACCATTCCTTCTTGCCGAATAAGTGTTTTACGTTGATAGAACCAAAAAAGTGCCAGCCAAGGATGGTGGAGAAGGCAAAGAACAGAAGCATACGGCGATGAAAATATCACCGAAGGAGCCGAAAACAGTAGAAAATGCATACTGGGTCAGCATAATACCGTCCTTGCCGCTGCTTAAAGAGTTAGTAGTAAGGATACTGAATACAGTTAAATTTAATACGATAAAGGTATCAATAAATACGCTGATCATAGCAGCAAGTCCCTGGCAGTGAGGATTTTTCACAACGGCTCTTGCATGTGCATGAGGTGTGGAACCCATACCGGCTTCATTGGAGAAAAGACCTCTTGCAACGCCATAGCGGATGGCTTCTTTTACAGTAACGCCTGCTGCGCCGCCTAAAACAGCGGATGGATTAAAAGCACCTAAAAAGATCTGGGCAACAGCAGAAGGCAAGCGGGTAATATTGCAAAGGATAACGATCAGGCTTCCTGCAATATATACAAGTGCCATAAATGGAACCAGCTTTTCCACAACTGCAGCCAGACGGTTGGTGCCGCCGATAAATACGAACAGGGAAACAACGGCCAGAAGAAGGCCAACTGTAAAAGGCGGAATAGAGATATTCCGTGAGGTAAATACCTGGCTGAAAGCAGTGCTGATAGAGTTAGACTGTACCATATTGCCCATAAATCCAAGAGCCAGGATCAAAAAGATGGCGAAAATAACACCAAGGATCTTGCCAAAGAGTCCTTTAAATGCAGCATGGATGTAGTAAACAGGACCGCCTGTTACTTCGCCGTGCTTTACTGTTTTATAATTCTGTGCAAGAGTTGCTTCGGCATAAATGGTAGCCATGCCAAAGAACGCAGACATCCACATCCAGAAGATAGCGCCAGGACCGCCGCCGATCAGGGCAGTAGCAGCACCTGTCAGGTTTCCGGTACCTACCTGGGCTGCGATGGCAGTAGCAACAGACTGGAAGGAAGTCATTTCTCCTTCTTTTTTCTCATGCTTCTTTCCGATACCGCCGAATACCTGTTTTAAGCCCTGCTTAATTCGCGGATCTGAACAAATTTCAGACGGAATGTGTAATAAATACCGGTTCCGCAAAGCAGAAGGATCAGCACTACATTCCATAAAAAGGTGTTAGCAGAATTGACCAATTTCACAAACATGTCCATAATTAGATAGTCTCCCTTTGTATGTTCTACGTCTGTGGATCGTCTGATTCCGCCCTGTCCTTTTGCCTGAGAGATTGGCAGGAATTTTCTGCATTTATTCCTGCTGTACACCTTCGGCGCTCGTTTCAGATATTGAAAGAGACTCTCCAGAGTAGTATATCGTCACGGCATTTGCCGCATGGGGAGACTATAGCATATATAAAATAAAAATGCAATAATTAAAAAAGTATAAAAAAACATACAACGGAAAGAAGTTAATAATCTATTTATGGATCCCGCCTGCGATCTTCCCTGCAGCTAGCTTAAGAAACGGAAGTTTTTTACGGTCTTTTTCCGGCATATGGCAGCTTAAGATATCTACAAGAAGGGCGGTTTCAGAATTTGTAAATTGCAGACCTTTTGCATTTGCTTCCTGGCATATATGCAGAAAATGAGGCATGAGCTGGGACTGGTCGGTGTGAGCCGTTTTTTCTGCAAATTCCATTAATAAGCTTACTTTTTCAGGATCCATTGCCATAAGCCGCGGGTCCTGTTTCCAGTTATTGTCCATAAAAACTCCTTTTTTAATTCATAGCCTGAAGGGCAGCAATGACCATTTGCAAGGTTTCAAAACGGGTCTGTTGTGCGGGAGTTAAAAAATGTCTGAGTTGTTCTAAAGGTGTCTGTCCGTCTAATAAAGCATTTGCTGCATCAATGAGATTTTGTTCTCCCGGGTTTCCATAAGGTTTTAAAGTTTTTAATAATTCTTTTACAGAACCGGGTTTTTCAGGCTGGTCTAAGGAGCAGATCCCCATAGCTGCAGTCTGACCGTCCTCAAAAAGCTGAAATGTATTTTTAAGTTCCTGTATTTTCACAAACATGGAAGGGTACGCTGTTGGGGAACATTTAAGAAGGGGAGTGCAGCTTTCATCATCTGCAGATGGTGATCTCCTGTAAGATAGTCCAGGTCTGTCAGTTTATAGTCTGTATGTTCATTGTAGGAATTCATATTTTTACCAGCCTTATTGCTTTGGTTTAAACTTATGCGGCAACCTTTTATTTCATGCATATATTGTAGTATGAGGATGTACTCTTAAAAGGTTTGGGAGTCCATTTTCTGAAAGGAGGTTCATTATGTATAGCAGACTGGTGATCGACGGGAATGCTGTATATGAAATAGATGAGGAATGTGTACAAAAAAAGAAAAACAGAGGTTATAAGGCAGGAAAGAGAAGAGGAGAAGAGCGAAAAGAAGAAAAAGGAGTTTTTCCAAAATGAAACAGGGCGCATAAACGCCCCGTTGTTTTCTGACTTTCTGAGGAAGATCAGCAGAAGCCGCCATTGCCGCCGCCACAGCAGCATAAAAGCAGCAGGATCCAGATAATGTCGCATCCACATCCGTTTCCGCAGCCGTTATTTCCAAAACAGCCGCCACATCCATTTCCACCGCCACAACAGCATAAGATCAGGATGAGCCAGATAATATTGCATCCATTTCCTCCGCTCTGGCATCCGCACCCGCAGTCACAGCCGCAGTTAGTTGCTGCTACATCACTCATTTTAGTTCCTCCGAAATATGTTTGATTACAATGCTATCATATGTCAGGCAGCTTGCTCATGTTTCTTGTTTTTCGGGAAAAATTAAATTTAAAGAGAATTTTAAATAAAGATAAGGGATAAAGGTGGTATAATGATAGGGCGAAAAAGAAAGACAAGAGCCGCAGACGCGGCGTTTTATAATCAAAGGATGGAGGAATGACCTATGGATCAGAACCGTTTATATTATGCAACCCCTTATGTAAAAACATTTATGTGTACCGTAATTTCATGTACAAAAATAAAAAGGAACCTGGGATACGATCTTAAATCAGACTGCTTTTTATCCGGAAGGCGGCGGACAGCCAAGTGATACAGGTGCTTTAAATGGTGTAAAAGTTTTACATGTCAGCGAAAAGGGAGAGGAGATCATCCACGAACTGGAGGCTCCTTTGGAAGAAGGGGTTCTGGCAGAGGGAGTCATTGACTGGCAGAAACGTTATGACAATATGCAGCAGCACACAGGAGAACATATTTTTTCCGGTCTGGTACATAAACATTTTGGCTATGACAACGTAGGTTTCCATATGGGAACAGATGAAGTGACGGTGGATTTTAACGGTGTTCTCACCCAGGAGCAGTTAGATGAGCTGGAAGATGAAGCGAACCAGCTGATCTATGATAATGTGCCTGTAAAGGTGTTTTATCCTTCGAAAGAAGAACTGGAAGAGCTGGATTACCGGAGCAAAAAAGAACTGACCGGTCTGGTACGCATTGTAGAGATACCAGGCGGAGATATCTGCGCCTGCTGTGGCACCCATGTGGAGACAACCGGGGAAGTAGGTCTGATCAAACTGCGTACTATGATCAACTATAAAGGAGGCGTGCGTATTTCCATGCTCTGTGGACGCCGGGCACTGATGGATACAGGGAACGTTTAAAGGATGAGATCCGTATTTCCAATCTGCTTTCTGCAAAACTGGCTCTGGTACCGGATGCAGTGGAAAAGATGAAGAATGAAAGTCAGGAAAAAGATCTGGCTTTAGGACGCCTGTGGCAGCAGCTTTTGGAAAAAAAGGCGGAAAGCTATCCGGAAAGCACGGAGGTACTTGCTGTATTTGAAGAGGGATTGTCACCTGTACAGCTTCGCCAGCTGGCTACCATGCTTTATGAAAAGGGAAAAGGAAAGATCGTAGGAGTTTTCTCCGGAAATGAGGATGAACAGGTATATCAGTATGCTTTAGGCAGCAGTCAGGCAGATATGCGCAAATTAAGCAAGGCAATGAACGGTGCTCTTAATGGAAGAGGCGGCGGAAGCAACCTGATGGCGCAGGGAACTTTTAAAGCGGCAGAAAGTGCGATCAGAGAAACACTGATGCAGGAAGCTGGAAATCTGGAATAATAGTAGGAATAATAATAAAACAGCTGCGGGAATCCAGATAGATGGGAGCCTGCAGCTGTTTTTGTGCCAAAACACATTTGTTTATGATTTATTCACCCTGATACATATATTTGATCAGACGTTCAATGTCTTCTTTATCATGTGCTACCAGGTCCAGTTCCTTGATATAGCCATTGGAAAAAATAGTAGCCATGGACAGGTACTGAGCCAGTTTAGACTTCAGGTTAATGCGGTCGCCTTCTGGAGATACTAATTCTACGGTTCCCTTGCACTGGTCGATCACTTTGAAAAATTTCTCTACATCAGTAATATTCTGGATCTTCATGGTAATTCCTCCTTCTGAATTACATCTATTATCATTTGCTTAGTTAATCTTTTAACGATTGCATTATAACAAAGATAAGACTCTGATACAAGGGTAAAATTTTGTGATTTTTAGCGAAATTTTTATGAAAGCGCCTGTTTTGCTCTTTCACGTTTGATATCTTCCAGTAAAAGGGAAGAAACTCTGAGTCCGCCCCGTCCTGTACCAATCGAAATATCCGGTTTGTTCCCGCCGTGGAAGTCGGACCGCCGGTTGGGAGCAGGTGATGTCTGACAGCCATTTCCTGAAGTTTCATGCTTTCTAACTTGTTGTTGGAGGAGTGGTAAACTTCCAGTCCCTTCATACCGAGGTCGGCCATGTGGGCGATCAGTTCTTCCGTTTTCTTATCTCCGAATTTGTACTGGAAAGGATGGGCTAAGGCCACGAAAGCACCATTGGAGATCAGCGTTTTTACAACTTCTTCCGGAGAGAGATGCTTTTTCTGCGGACAATAGCGGCCGCCGTACTGAAGATATTTTTTAAATGCCTGGTCCATTCCGGAACAGATGCCTTTTGCCACTAAAGCGTGGGCAATATGTGCCGTGTGATAATGGTATCAGGATTATCTCCGCAAAGTTCTTCCTTTGTAAAGGAGATCCCGTCAGCGGCCAGATTTTCCAGCATCTTTTCATTGCGGCGGTCACGGCTGATACGCATTTTTTCCAGCATGGCGGCAAGGACCGGATCGTCAGAATTTACGAAAAGTCCTAAAATGTGGATTTCTGTTCCATCGAAACTACTGGACACCTCAATTCCGGGGATCACTTCTATATTAAGATCACGTCCTTTTTCTAATGCCTCAGGTACACCGGCAGTGGTGTCGTGGTCTGTAAGGGCAAAGGCATCCAATCCGGCATTTTTTGCCAGTTCCACTACCTGAGAGGGAGAAAAGGTACCGTCGGAAGCATTGGAATGAACGTGCAGGTCAACAAAACCCATGGTAAAACCTCCTTTGTTTTTAAACTGTTTTTTCTATTCTTTCTATAATAATAACACGATTGAAATACTTTGGTAACACTTTTAACAGGAATGTTACAAACAGAAAAAAAGGGTAAGAAATCACCTGAAAAAAAGTGTAAAAATCGGTTCCATTTTAAATAAAGTATGCTATACTACAAGCTGTGATTAAAAATAAGCTAAAAAATGTAACAGGTGAAAAGAAATGAATGAGTTAGAAAACAACAGAAGTCGAAATTCCTCTACAGGCAGAAGCAGGGCCAGAGGTACAAATAGAAGCGGTGCATCAGGAAGAAGCGCTTCATCTTCAAGGAGCAGTTCTTCCAGAAGCAGTTATGGAACATCTTCCGGCCGCAGAAGCAGTTCTTCTGGTTATTCTTCCCGTTCGGGAGGAAGCCATTCCACCAGACGGAGCAGTGGATATCACAGAAAGAAAGGCCCGAATTACAAGATCATTGCCATTGCAGGTGTAGTCCTGATCGTATTTATCACAGGAATTTCCCTTGCTCTTAAGGGAAAAGGTTCCAATACAGATACTGCAGGAACAGAAACAGTGATCGAAAGCGAAGCTGAGACTGAAATGCAAAAAGAGGTCCAGGTGATGGTATCTCTATTACAGGAATGTCCAAGAGCGAAGCAAAAGCAGCTATTTTAAAGGAATTCCCGTGGAGTATGACAGTAGAATATGAGTCTGACCAGTATCAGGTAACGGATCTGATGGCAGAAAAGGTGGAAGCACTGTTAGATGAGATCTACAAAGATGGCAGTGATCCTCAGGAAAGCTATACACTGGACACATCTGGTCTGGATGAGCAGGTCAAGGCAGAGGCAGCAGCCTGCGCAGCAAAATGGGACAAGAAGGCAAAGAACGGTTCCATTGACAAGTTTGATACAGCAAGCGGTAAATTCGTATTTGCAGGTGAGGAAAATGGTTTTGCCATTGACCAGGACAAGCTGGCATCAGATATTTCCCAGGCTTTAAATGATAAAAAGTTTGATGCAACGATCACTGCAACCGGAAGCACTGTAGCACCGGAGATCTCTGCATCCAGCGCAAAAGAGAAATATAAGACCATCAGCACCTTTACAACGACCACAACTGCGAACCAGAACCGTAATACCAACGTGCGTCTGGCAGCAGAGGCTATTAATGGTACAGTTATCAAGCCGGGACAGGAATTTTCTTTTAATGGTACTGTAGGACAGCGTACCGAAGCTAAGGGATACAAAGGCGCAGCTGCTTATAATAACGGAGAAGTAGTACAGGAGATCGGTGGTGGTGTATGCCAGGTTTCTACTACTTTATATAATGCAGTATTTAAGGCTGGTTTAAAGATCAGCTCCCGCCGTTCCCACACATTTGAGCCAAGCTATGTAACACCAGGCCGTGACGCAACTGTAAGCTGGGATCAGCCGGATTTTAAGTTTATTAATAATTCAAGTACAGCCATTGGTTTAAGAGCAAGTTATGCAGACCAGAAAGTAACGGTAGCAGTTTATGGTATCCCGATCCTGGAAGATGGAGTTACCTGGGATTTAGAGTCTAAAAAGGTAGAAGATCTGGGTACACCAAATCCAACCTATGAGGAAGACCAGACTCTTCAGCCAGGCGCAGAAGTGACCAAGTCCAAGGGAAGTGCCGGAAGCAGATGGGAAACCTATAAGATCGTTTATAAGAATGGAAAAGAAGTGTCCAGAGAACTGGATCACAAGACCACTTATAAGGGACATACCCCTGTAGTCCGCCGTAATTCCAGTGGTGTAGTATTAAATCCATCTGAGACAACTACACAGGCAACCACCGCTCCATCTACCGTAGATGGAATGCAGATGGCTATGTTCCGTCTGAGACAACCGCAGCCAGCACAACGGTAGCACCAAATGCGACAACTGCAGCAAATCATACAACTGCAGCGCCTTCTCATTCCGCAGAAGCAACCACAGCTGCAACCACAGCCGCTTCCCCGGCACCGGTACAGACAACTGCAGCAGCTACCACCACAGCAGCAGAAAATGGCGGCCCTGGAGATAGCGGAGATGTGGTAATACCTGTAAAACCAGACTAGAAGCCAGATCGGAAAATAGAATAAAACAGATCTTGTGGATCACAAAATCCCCTGTCACCGGCAGATGATGCTGGGTGGCAGGGGATTTTGCGGATATGGGATGGAAATGTTTTCTGCTTTTTTGCGACAAAAGAATTAAAATATTTTTTCATGAAATTTGAAATAATACAAAAAAGTTGTTGACAAACGGTTTGGGATTTGCTATTATAATCTTCGCGTTTGAGAGAGCAGCAATCGTTTCAAATGAAAC
>ENA-OQIG01000806-OQIG01000806.1-human-gut-metagenome-genome-assembly--contig:-NODE-806-length-16288-cov-1.453685_pt1 | contig 16288 bp, 32 predicted proteins | sample MGYA00242576_ERZ504741 | MGnify/ENA primary metagenome ERZ504741 (study PRJEB26092, sample SAMD00036436) | human gut metagenome | host: Homo sapiens | study: EMG produced TPA metagenomics assembly of... | reverse complement strand
CGGCAGCGGCCCAGCCGGTCAGTTTGTGACGGTGCGGGTGAATCAGCTCCACGAACCCCTGCTCCGGCGGCCCTTCGGGGTGGCCGGGGGCGGACCGGGCGGCGGGGACTTTTTCCCTGATGTACCGGATCGTGGGGGAAACCACGGAGCTGATGGACACCATGGAGGCGGGTGCAACCATCAGTGTGGTGGGGCCTCTGGCACGGTTTCCACCTGGGGGCCAAACGGGGTCTCCTGGTGGGCGGCGGCATGGGCCTGGCGCCCCTGCATTTCCTGGCCCAGGCTGACCCGGATCACAAAATGGAAGTGATCGTGGGCGGCCGGACCAGGGCGGAAGTGTTCTGGCGGACCTGTTCAAGGACAAGACTGCCAGACAGTATGAAACCACCGATGACGGCTCCTACGGGGTGAAGGGCACGGTGAACGCGGTGCTGCCGGGGCTTCTGGCCACGGGACAGTATGACTGCGTGTACGTGTGCGGTCCCAGCCCCATGATGAAGGCCGTGGTGGAAGTGGTGAATCAGTACGGGGTGCCCTGCCAGGTATCCCTGGAAAAATACATGGGCTGCGGCCTGGGTGCCTGCCTCTCCTGCTCCTGCGAGGGCAAGGGCGGCAAACGGATGAAGATCTGCAAGGACGGACCGGTGTTCTGGAGCCAGGAGGTGGTGGAATGGTGAAGCCTTATGAAGATCCCCGGATGCAGGTGGACCTGGCGGGGGTGACCATGAAGACGCCGGTGACCACGGCCTCCGGCACCTTCGGGTTCGGCCTGGAATTCACCGATTTCCTCAACCTGGACCACATCGGCGCCATTACAGTGAAGGGGACCACCCTGAAGCCCCGGCCCGGCAATAAGGGCCAGCGGGTGGTGGAGACCCCGGCAGGGGTGCTGAACTGCGTGGGGCTGGAAAACCCCGGAGTGGAATTTTTCCTGAAGGAAACCCTGCCCCAGCTCCGCAAGGTGACAAAGACCCCGGTGATCGTGAACATCGACGGGGACAGTGCGGAAGACTACGGAACCCTGGCGGAAATGCTGGATGTGGACGGAGTGGATGCCATTGAGCTGAACATCTCCTGTCCCAACGTGGCCCAGGGGGGCCTGGCCTTCGGCACCGACTGCCATGCGGCGGGAGAAGTGGTGAAGGCAGCCAAAGCCCGTACCCACAAACCGTGATCACCAAACTGTCCCCCAATGTGACGGACATTACGGAAATCGCCCGGGCCGTGGAAGCGGCGGGCACCGATGCCATTTCCCTCATCAATACCTGGTGGGATGAAGATCGACATCTGGAAGCAGCGGCCGGTGCTGGGGAATACCGTGGGAGGCCTTTCGGGCCCGGCGGTGCACCCGGTGGCGGTGCGCATGGTGTACCAGGTGGCCCAGGCGGTGAAGGTGCCCCTCATCGGCATGGGCGGCATCAGCAGCTGGCAGGATGCGGTGGAATTCATCCTGGCAGGGGCCACGGCTGTGGCTGTGGGCACCTGCAGCTTTACGGATCCCAGCCTGGCGGAAACCATCAGCTGGGGATCCAGCAGTATCTGGACCGCACGGGAGCGGCATCTCTGGACGAGATCCGGGGACAGGCCCTGCCGGGACGGAACTGAGGAGGAACGACCCATGGATGCAAGAGACAGACTGATCTGCGCCCTGGATTTCCCCACCTTTGATGAGCCAAAGCCCTGGTGGAGGAACTGGGAGACGCGGTGACCTTTTACAAGGTGGGGATGGAACTGTTCTACGGAGCAGGTCCGGACATCATCCGCTATCTGAAGGAAAAAGACAAGAAAGTGTTCCTGGACCTGAAGCTCCAGGATATCCCCAATACGGTGGCCCACAGCCTGGCGGTCCTGACCGGCTGGGGGCGGACATCATGAACGTCCATGCGGTGGGCGGTTCCAAAATGATGGCCGAAGGGATGAAGGCGGTGAAGGAAGCGGCGGCGGAACTGGGCCGGCCCGCTCCCAAGCTGATTGCCGTCACCGTGCTTACCAGCATGGATGAAGCCCAGTGGAAACCCCTGAACTATGCCAGACCCATCGGGGAAGAAGTGCTGGACCTGGCGGCCCTCACCAAAGAGAGCGGCCTGGATGGGGTAGTGGCCTCTCCCCGGGAAGCGGCGGGGATCCGGGAACGGTGCGGGAAGGATTTCCTCATCGTCACTCCGGGGGTGCGCCCGGCCTGGGCGGCCTCCAATGACCAGAGCCGGATCGCCACGCCGGCAGCCGCCATTGGCAACGGATCCACCATCTGGTGGTGGGACGGCCCATTACCAGGGCGGACAACAAACAGGAAGCTGTACGGAAGATCCTGGAAGAAATGGAAGGAGCTTTTTAACCATGAACGATACGACGGTACTGCATATGCTGGAAGAAACCAACGCGGTGATGCACGGTCATTTTCTGCTGACCAGCGGTCTGCACAGCCCCACTTACGTGGAAAAATTCAATGTGCTGCAGCAGCCCCGGTACACGGAAGCCCTGTGCAAGGAAATCGCCGCCCGGTTCGTCAACGACAACGTGGAACTGGTGGTGGGCCCCATGACCGGCGGCATCCTGCTGGCCTATGAGGTGGCCAAGAACCTGGGCACCCGGTTCTTCTTCACCGAACGGGTGAACGGGAAAATGACCTTCAAGAGAGGGTTCCACATCGAACCGGGCACCCGGGTGCTGATCGTGGAAGACATCGTCACCACCGGCGGCAGCGTGCGGGAAGTGCTGGACGTGGTGAAGAGCGAAGGCGGCGTGCCCGTAGGCGTGGGTCTTTTGGTTGACCGGAGCGGCGGCAAAGTGGATTTCGGCGTCCGCACCGAACCCCTGCTGCGCCTGGATGTGGAAGCCTACAAACCCGAAGAATGCCTCTGTGTCAGGAGGGCGTGCCCCTGACCCAGCGGGGACGGACGGGGAAATAAAAAATGGGGTGTGAAAAATACTTTTCACACCCCGTCACTGGTCACTAGTCACTAGTCTCTAGTCACTAGTCACTAGCCAAAGGAAGCCAGCGAATGCTGGCAAAATAAAAGACGCTGTGGGAAATTTTTCACAGCGTCTTTTTTGTGCCTCATTTTGCTTCTTTTTTGTCGTCGCCTTCAACTTCTGCGATGCAGTCGTTGATGTCGGCGATCAGGGCTTCCACGTCGATGCCGTGGGCGGCAGCACCCTGGCCGATGGTCTCGAAGTTGGCGGCCATGCAACCGATGCAGCCCAGACCATACTGCATGAAGATGTTGACGATTTCAGGGTGCATCTGCACCGTTTCAATAATGCTGGAATCAGCAGTAACCTTTTCCATCTGAATCCTCCTTAAGTACATTTAATGGGTATGATTTATTATACCACAGGTTGTCAAGAAAGGGGGGAGCCAACGTATCTTCCGCGCCTGGAAGAAATCCGATTATTCTGCGGGGCGCCGGGCCTGCGCCCCCTGCGGTTGGAAAAGAACCCGACCATCCAGGAGGTTCTTACCATCAGCCATTGACCATTGACAATAGACCATTGACAACCAGGACGCCTGCACCCCTGTCTTGTCTGACTTTGCATTGCTTTTTCGGGGAAAACATTCTATAATGGTGAAAAGTGGGTAAAAGTGGCGGATTTTTTCACGGAAAGGGGGCGCGGCCCATGCTGATGGGTGAATTTGAACATGCACTGGACAGCAAGGGCCGTTTGTTCGTCCCGGCGAAAATGCGGGAGAACCTGGGCCCTTCCTTTGTTGTGACCAAAGGGGTGGACGGCTGCCTGGACGTGTATCCCCTGGAAGCCTGGGAGAAGCTGAAAAACAGCTTTGCCCAGAAATGATGCCCAAACAGAAGATGCGGGATGTGTCCCGGTTCATTTTCGGCGGTGCCTGTGAGGTGGAGCCGGACAAACAGGGACGGATTCTGCTGCCGGCCAACCTGCGGACCTATGCCCGGATCGGGGAAACGGCCCTGATCGTGGGTGTGGGGGCAAGGCGGAAATCTGGGATGCCCAGCGCTATGCGGATTACACCAAAGCCGTGGAAGGCGATGTGGCGGAACTGATCGAAGAGCTGGATTTTGAGTAAAAATGGAAGCCGGACGCCTGCTGCGTCCGGCCTGAAGGGAAACGCAGCTGGCGCTGCTAACCCACTACCAGCTTACGGCTGGTCCCCAGCTACGGCATAAGCGACCGCCAACGCCGCTAAAGCGTCGGGCGCCTGCTTACGCCTTGAAAAGGGCGGATATACCGTAATGGAGAAAGTTGGGCTGTGCTGCAGTCTGTCAGATAGAATGAGGAATAGTCATGGAATTTGTCCATAAAAGTGTATTATTGGAAGAAAGTGTACAGTGGGTGGTTACGGATCCCAAGGGGATCTATGTGGACTGCACCCTGGGGGGTGGGGGCCATTCTCACCGGATCACGGAACTATTGGACCCGGAAGGGCTGCTGATCGGCATTGACCAGGATGAGGACGCCATTGCCGCGGCTACGGAGCGGCTGAAGGACGCCCGGTGCAGGTGAAGATCGTCCACAACAACTTCCGGAACCTGGACCGGATCCTGGACCAGCTGGGGATCCCCCAGGTGGACGGGATCCTGTTCGATCTGGGGGTTTCTTCCTACCAGCTGGATACCCCGGAACGGGGCTTTTCCTATATGCATGACGGCCCTCTGGACATGCGGATGGACCAGGAAGCCAGCCTGACGGCGGAGCAGGTGGTGAACCGGTACAAAGAGGACGACCTGGCCGGCCTGATCTACAAATACGGGGAGGAACGGTGGGCCAAACGGATCGCCCAGTTCATCGTGGCGGCCCGGAAGGAGCATCCCATCCGTACCACCGGGGAATTGGTGCACATCATCAAGGCAGCCATTCCCAAGGGAGCCCGGCAGGACGGTCCCCATCCGGCCAAACGGTCTTTCCAGGCCATCCGGATCGAAGTGAATGACGAGCTGAAGATCCTGGACGCCACCATGGAGGCGGCGGTCCACCATCTGAAAAGCGGGGGCCATATCGGGGTGATCACCTTCCATTCTCTGGAAGACCGGATCATCAAGCAGGCTTTCAAACGGCTCCAGCGGGGATGCATCTGCCCGCCGGAGCTGCCGGTATGCGTCTGCGGACGGAAGCCGGAACTGAAGAAACTGAAGGAATTCACCCCCGGCGAGGCGGAACTGGCCGAAAACCCCAGAGCCAGAAGCGCCCGGCTGCGGGGAGCGGTGAAGATCTGACCCGCCATAGAACGAACATCAACCAATAAAGGAGAGGGCAGGATGGTTACTAGGAAGAACGGACGGCCTCCCATGTGGACGTCCCAAAAATATTATACCTATGGTTCTGCCGCCATCCAGGAGGAAGAGGCACCCGTCCCTTCCCGTCCCCGGAAACCGGTGGCGAAACCAAAAAAATCTGCAGAAGGGAAAAATATTGTGCTGCGTCGGGTTGCATTTTTTGCCTGTTTGGTATTATCATTAGTATTCGTGAATGTTGCCCTCAGCGAGCTCTATTTTGTCCGGGCCCAGGCCCTGGTGAAGCTGAAAAACCTGGAAGCCCAGGCCCTGGATGAAAACGAAACCCTGAAGATCGATGTGGAGCGGCTGCGGAGTCCGGAACGGATCACCAGCATCGCTGAGAAGAAACTGGGCATGCAGACCGCCCGGAGCAATATTTATGTAAGGGAGTAGAGCAGCAGTGCTGCTCTGGGGCCCAAGGGCCCTGTCACTGGTCCAATGGCCAGAGACCAGTGACAAGAGATCAGTGACAAAAAAGCGGCCGGATCCGGTCGCTGCCAACAAGGGGGATAAACATGGAAAGAAACCTGCAGGATGTAATCAGACAGCTGCCTGGCGCCGTGGTTACTGGGAATGGGGCAGATCGGACTGTCAGCGATTTGACCATCGATTCCCGGACCGCCGGTCCCGGCAGCTTTTTATATGCATCAAAGGGGTCAACACCGACGGCCACAAGTATGTGGCCAAGCGGCAGCCAGGGGCCGGGTGGCAGCCCTGACGGAACAGGAAACGGAAGTGCCGGAAGGGTTGACGGTGATCCGGGTGCCCAGCACCCAGGAAGCGGTGAAGACCCTGGCACCCTGGTTCTATGACTGGCCGCCCGGAAAATGCGGATGATCGGGGTCACCGGCACCAACGGCAAGACCACCACCACCAATATCCTCCGGACCCTTCTGACCCGGACCGGCCACAAGGTGGGGCTCATCGGCACCATCAACGTGATGATCGGGGACGAAGTGCGCACCAGCCACAACACCACCCCGGATGTGGTGGATCTCCAGAAGATGCTCTATGAAATGGTGGAAAACCACTGTGACACCTGCGTCATGGAAGTATCCTCCCATGCCCTGGCCCTGGACCGGGTGGCGGGGATCGAATACGATACGGCGGTGCTCACCAACATCACCCAGGACCACCTGGATTTCCACAAGACCATGGAAAACTACCGGGAAGCCAAGGCCCTGCTGTTCACCCGTCTCCATGAAGGACAAAGCCCAACAAGACGGCGGTGTTCAACAGCGATGACCCCAGCTCGGCCATCATCATGCCCCGGGTGAAGACGAAGATCATGACCTACGGGAAGGGGAAGGACAACGATGTGTATCCCCTGACCTTCCACGTGGCCGCCAGCCATATGGAACTGAACCTCCAGACCCCGGTGGGAGAAATGGACCTGAAGCTGCACATTACCGGGGAATTCAACGTGTACAATGTGATGGGGTCCATCTGCGCCGCCATTGCAGAAGGCCTGACCCGGGAGGACATCATCCGGGGCCTGGACGATTTCGCCGGGGTGCCCGGACGGTTCCAGCTGATCCATGCGGGCCAGCCCTTTACGGTGGTGGTGGACTATGCCACACCCCGGACGGCCTGGAAAACGTGCTGAAGACTGCCCGGCAGATCACCAAAGGGAAACTGTGGGTGGTCTTCGGGGCCGGGGGAGACCGGGACCGGAAGAAACGGCCCATTATGGGGAAAATCGCCCTGGACCTGGCGGACATTGCCGTGGTCACCAGCGACAATCCCCGTTCTGAGACCCGGAAGCCATTATCCGGGATATCGAAGAGGGACTGAAAGACAATCCGGAAGGAAAGGAAATCCACAAGATCACCGACCGGCGGGAAGCCATCGAGTATGTGATGGCCCATGCCAAGCCGGATGATGTGGTGATGATAGCGGGAAAAGGCCACGAGAATTACCAGATCCTGAAGGATCGGACCATCCATTTCGACGATGGAGAAGTGGTGCGGGACTTTTTCCAGAAGGGGAAGACCAATGCTTGATGCTGCTTTGCTGAAACGCGCCCTCCAGGTGCCCATGGCCCTGGAAGACGGAGAAGAATTTACGGATGTGGTAACGGATTCCCGGGCCATTGTGCCCGGGTGCCTGTTTGTGGCCCTGAAAGGGGAAAAGTTCGACGGCCACCGGTTCGTGGCCCAGGCTCTGGAGGACGGAGCCCGGGCGGCGGTGGTGTCGGAAGTGCCGGAGGGCGTGGCCGCTGACCGTTGCGTGGTGGTCGCCCGATACCCTGACGGCCTACCAGCAGATCGCCAGCCGGTACCGGCTGGAACAAAAAAGGCCTGACGGTGATCGCCATTACCGGCAGCAACGGCAAGACTTCCACCAAGGACTGCATTGCCGCAGTGCTGGGGGAAAGATACCGGGTGATCAAGACCCAGGCCAACTTCAACAACGAAATCGGTCTGCCCAAGACCCTGCTGACCATCCGGGAAGACACGGAAATGGCTGTGGTGGAAATGGGCATGCGGGGCCTGGGACAGATCCGGGCCATGAAGCATATCGCCTATCCTGATGCGGCGGTGATCACCAATGTGGGGGATACCCATCTGGAACTGCTGGGGTCCCTGGAAAACATCGCCAAAGCCAAAAGCGAGATCCTGGAAGACTTTACGCCGAAGAACCATGCCTTCCTCAACGGGGATGATCCGCGGGTCAGTGTGATGGAAACCGGTGCCGCAGTGCATACCTACGGCATCGACAGCGACGCTGATGTGAAGGCGGTGGAAATTTCTGCCGACGGGCTCCGGACCGTGTTCACCTACCGGAGCAGGATCACCGGAGCCACCCAGAAGGTGCAGCTGCCCCTGATCGGTCGGCACAATGTGATGAACGCCCTGGCGGCGGTGGCCGTAGGGGAAGTGTACGGGGTCCCCGATGCAGCCATTGCCCGGGGCCTGGAAAACCTGAAGATGACCGGCATGCGCCAGGAGATCCTCCATTTTGGCCCGGTGACGGTGATCAACGATGCTTACAACGCCAGCCCGGCATCCATGGAGCGGCTCTCCGGACCTGGGAGATGTGGTGAAAGCCAGGGGAAGGGCCGGGCCATTGCGGTGCTGGCGGATATGCTGGAACTGGGGGCCCATTCCCAAAGCGGCCATGCCAGGTGGGGACCTGGTGCAGCCAGTACGGGGTGACGGAACTGGTGTGCTACGGACCGGAAAGCCGGTTTATGGCGGAAGCGGCCCAAAAGGCCGGGGTGCCCGTCCACTATGCCCAGGACCGTGGGGAAGCGGCCCGGGTGCTGGCCCGGCTGGTGCGCCCGGATGACGTGGTGCTGCTGAAAGGCTCCCACGGCATGGAAGTGTTCAAACTGATCGACGAAGTGTTCCGGAAGGGGGATGCAGCATGCTGAGCGGCCTGGGGATCCTGGTGACCTCTTTCGTCCTGACGGCCCTTTTCGGCCGGTTCCTGCTGCCCCTGCTCCACAAATGGCATTTCGGCCAGAGCATCCGGGAATGCGGCCCCAAGGAACATCTGAAGAAAAACGGCACCCCACCATGGGGGGCTGATGATGATTGCCGCAGCCATTGTGGCGTCCCTGCTGTGGATCCCCCTGGATTCCCGGACCATCGTGGCCCTGTGGCTGTTTGTGGGCTACGGGATCATCGGGTTCATCGATGACGGCCTGAAGATTTTCTTCAAGCGGAACCTGGGGCTCACCTCCAAACAGAAGATGGCCCTGCAGATCCTGGTGGCCGCCGTATACCTGTTCTATCCCGGGGATGTGACCGTGTACAGCACCCGGATCTGGGTGCCGGTGGTGAATGCCACCCTGGACCTGGGGGCCGGGTACTATCTGTTCCTGCTGCTGCTGCTGGTGGCACCACCAATGCAGTGAATCTGACTGACGGGCTGGACGGACTGGCTTCCAGTGTGACCATCCCTGTGATGCTGGCCTTTGCCTATATCGCTTGCCAGCGCCTGCTGCCGGAGGCGCTGTTCGCCCTTGCCATCGTGGGCTGCTGCCTGGGCTTTCTCATTTACAACCATCACCCGGCCAAGTGCTTTATGGGGGACACCGGTTCCCTGGCCTTGGGGGGCGCGGTGGCTGCCGTGGCCATCGGGACCCATACGGAACTGCTGCTGGTGGTGATCGGGGGCATCTACGTGCTGGAGGCCTGTCCGTCATGCTCCAGGTGGGGTATTTCAAGATGACCCACGGGAAGCGGATCTTCCGGATGGCGCCTTTGCACCACCATTTTGAACTGGGAGGCTGGAAAGAAGTCACCGTGGTGAAGCGGTTCTTCCTGGCCAGCTGCCTGTTCTCCCTGCTGGGGGTGGGGATGTATCTGGCCAGGTAAAAGGTCACGGGTCTCGAATCACGTGGCCCGAGACTCGAGACCCGAGACTCGAGACCAAGTCGCTGCTTGTACAGCCGACTCCTGAAACGATAATCATATACTGGGGGGCATCATCATGGATGACAAGAAAAAAATCTTTGTGTACGGAGCTGGGATCAGCGGCCAGGGGGTATCGGAAGTCCTGGCCCGGAAAGGCTCTGCCGTAATCCTATACAACGATGACAAAAAGGAACTGGATCCGGCCTGGCTGAAAGCCTTTGAAGCCTGGGCGGGGAATATATCCAGGGAACGGATCCGGAACCGTATCTGGAACAGTGCCATCTGTTCATCATCTCTCCCGGCATCCCCTTCACCACGGAAACGGTGAAGAAGGCCCGGAACCTGGGCATGGAAATCATCGCCGAAGCGGAAGAAGCCAGCCGGCTGTACAAGGGCCACTGGTGTGCCGTAACCGGCAGCAACGGGAAGACCACCACCACCACCCTGCTGGGCGAAATGCTGGCCACCCTGCCGGTGAAGACCGCCGTAGCCGGGAACATCGGCTTTGCCTGAGCAAGGAACTCCAGGACCTGGACCAGGATTCCTGGGTGGCGGCGGAACTGTCCAGCTTCCAGCTGGAAGGGACCACCAGCCTGGCGCCGGACGTGGCTGCATCGTCAACATCACCCCGGACCATTTTGAACGGCACGGGGACATGGCCGGCTATGTGGCGGCCAAATCCAAGATCTTCGCCTTCCAGACGCCGGATCAGATCCTGATCCTCAATGCGGATGACCCGGTTTCAGCAAACTGGGGGACAAGGCCAGAAGCCGGGTGATCTGGTTCAGCACGGAAAAAGTGCTGCCCGAAGGGGGCTTCATCGAAGACGGCTGGTTCACCCTGGCCCTGGACGGAAAGAAGGAAAGAATCTGCCAGGTGTCCGATCTGCAGATCTTCGGGGCCCACAACGAACAGGACGTGCTGGCAGCCTGCCTGTCCGCCCATTTCGCCGGGGTCACCGCCGACAACATGGCCCGGGTACTGAAAGCCTTCCGGGGAGTGGAACACCGTCTGGAATACGTGACCGCCATCAACGGGGTGAAATACTACAATGATTCCAAGGCCACCAACACCGATTCCGCCATCAAGGCCCTGGAGGCTTCAAGGACGGCCATGTGATCCTGCTGGCCGGGGGCCACGACAAGATGACCGGCTGGATGACCTGATGGAAGCGGTGAAGGCCAAACCGACGCCTGATTCTTCTGGGAGAAGCCCGGCAGCGGTTCTGCGAAGCCGCCAAAAAACACGGGGTGCAGAACATCATCATGATCGACGGCACTTTCGAGGATGCGGTGCGCAAGGCCTACAGCCTGGCCAAAGCACCCCAGGTGGTGCTCCTGTCCCCGGCCTGCTCTTCCTATGACATGTTCGCCAATTTCCCGGAACGGGGCCGGGTGTTCAAGCAGATCGTCATGGATCTGCCAAGGAGGCAAAAGCGTGAAAGTCGTACTGTCCGGCGGGGGAACCGGCGGCCACATCTATCCGGCACTGACCATTGCCGGGGCGCTGCGGCGGCTGGACCCGGCCTGTGAAATCACTTTTGTGGGGACCGGAAGGGACTGGAGAAGGACATCATCCCCCGGTACGGATATCCCTGGAATTCATCAATGTGGCGGGCTTTGAGCGGCACCTGGGCCTGGGCACCTGAAAAGCGCCGGGGAACTGCTCCTGGGCATGAAGGAGCCTACAGCCTGCTGAACCGATCGATCCGGACCTGGTGATCGGCACCGGAGGCTATGTGTGCGGACCCATACTGTTCTGGGCGGCCATGAAACGGGTGCCACCTGCATCCAGGAACAGAACGCCATGCCCGGAGTCACCAACAAGATCCTGTCCCGGTTCGTGGACGAGGTGTTCCTGGGCTACCAGGAGGGGGGCCGTTATTTCGCCTCCCACGCCAAAAAGCTCTTCACCGGCAATCCGGTGCGCCGGGAAATCCTGGAAGCCACCCGGGAAGAGGGACTGAAAAAGTTCGGCCTGGATCCGGACAAGACCACCCTGCTGGCCTTCGGGGGCAGCCGGGGGGCACGGACCATCAACCAGGCCATGGTGGCGGTGGAACAGCAGCTGGCCGGGAATTCCCGGATCCAGATCCTCCACGCCACCGGTACCGTGGGCTATGAAAGCATGCGGAAGCCCTGGGGGATCAGGTGCTCCATGCCGGGAACATCCATGTGGTGCCCTATCTCCACGATATGCCCCTGGCCCTGGCGGCGGCGGACCTGGCGGTTTCCCGGGCGGGAGCCATCGGCTGGCGGAACTGATGGTGAAGGGGATTCCTTCCATCCTGGTTCCCTATCCCTATGCCACCGCCAACCACCAGGAATACAATGCCCGGGCCCTGGCTGCCAAAGGGGCTGCCATCGTGGCCCTGGACAAAGACCTGACCGGGGACTGGCTGCTGGGCGAAGTGGAAAAACTGCTCCAGGAACCGGAACGGCTGGAAACCATGCACCGGAGCGCTCTCCGGTGCGCCATGCCCCAGGCAGCCGATGCCATCGCCGAAGAGGCCCTGGCACTGGCAGAACGGAACAAATAGGAGGACGAGACCATTGGTTGATCTGGATAAAATCAAAAACATACATTTCATCGGCATCGGCGGAGCGGGCATGAGTGCCCTGGCCTATGTGATGATCAAACGGGGATACCATGTATCCGGGTCCGATGCCAAACCGGGCTACATGGCCACCAAGCTGGCCAAGGAAGGGGCCCTGGTGTTCATCGGCCATGCGGCCTGCCAGATCGAGCGGGCGGAAGTGGTGGTGGTATCCACCGCCATCCATCCGGACAATCCGGAACTGGTGGAAGCCCATCGGCGTCAGGTTCCGGTGATCCACCGGAGCGACGTGCTGGCCTGGCTCATGAACCGGCACAAGGGCATTGCGGTGGCCGGAGCCACGGGAAGACCACCACCAGCTCCATGCTCAGCTGCATCACCAGCGACTGCGGCCTGGATCCCACCATCGTGGTGGGGGGCATCGTGAACAACCTGGGTCCAACGCCGCCAGCGGCAAAAGCGACTGGGTGGTGGCGGAAGCCGATGAAAGCGATGGCTCCTTCCTGAAGTTCAGCCCCTACATCGCCGTGGTCACCAACATCGAGGACGACCATCTGGACCATTACGGCAGCCAGGAGAACATCCAGAAGGCCTTTGCCCAGTTCGTGTCCCAGATCAAGGAAGACGGCTGCGCCGTATTGTGCTATGACAACGACCGGGTGCGGACCATCGGGGAAGCCACGGACAAGCGGGTGATCAGCTACGGCATCGACAGCAGGATGCGGATTACCAGGCGAAGAACATCATCTACGGCACCGACGGCACCCATTTCGATGTGGTGTACCAGGGAGAGACCATCGGCCAGGGCCATCTGATCATCCCCGGCCGGCACAATGTACTCAATTCCCTGGGGGCCATTGCCGCCGCCCGGGAACTGGGCCTCGAACTGCCGGACATCCTGACTTCCCTGGAGAAATTCAGCGGGGCCAAGCGCCGGTTTGAAACCAAGGGCAAGGCGGACGGCATCTGGGTGGTGGACGACTACGCCCATCATCCCACGGAAATCCAGGCGACCCTGAAGGCAGCCCGGCAGACTCATCCGGAACGGCTGATCGTGGTGTTCCAGCCCCACCGGTACACCCGGACCCAGCTGCTGCTGGACGAATTCGCCGTGGCCTTCAAAGACGCGGATAAGCTGATCGTCACCGACATCTATGCGGCCAGCGAAGAGCCCATCCCGGGAGTCAGCGGGGAAATGCTGGCGGACAAAGTACGGGAAACCACCGGCCAGCAGGTGGAATACCTGCCGGACCAGCCCACCATCTGGACCATCTGGAACATGAGCCCAGAGCGGGGACCTGATCATGACCATCGGGGCCGGGGACATCTACAAACTGGGAGAACATCTGGTACAGGCACTGGAACGGAGGAATTGACAATGGATAAAAAAGATCGTGTGGCAGTGGTCATGGGCGGACCGTCCAAAGAACGGGAAGTGTCCCTGAATACCGGGAACGCCATCCTGAACGCCCTGAAGGAAAAAGGCTATGATGCAGTGGCCATCGACCTGGATCCGGAACATATCGTGGACCAGCTGAAGGCCTCCGGTGCCAGGGTGGTGTTCAACGCCGTCCACGGGCTCTACGGGGAAGACGGCCGGCTCCAGGGCATCCTGGAAATGCTGGGCATCCCCTACACCGGCAGCGGAGTGCTGGCAAGCGCCCTGGCCATGGACAAGGTGTATACCAAGCACCTGTTCCAGAACAACCATGTGCCCACGGCCCGGTGCATCTTCCTGGACAAGAAGCGGGACCAGGACCCCAAGGCCCGGATCCTGGAGGAAATCGGCATCCCCTGCGTGGTGAAACCGGCCACCCAGGGTTCCAGCATCGGCGTAGTGATCGTGAAGGATGAAAAACAGCTGGATGATGCCCTGCAGGAAGCCTTCCAGTACGGGGACCATGTGCTGTGTGAAGCCTTCTTCACCGGCAAGGAAGTGGCCGCCGGGGTGATGATGGGAGAAGACGGCCGGGCTGTGCCCATGCCCCTGGTGCTCATCGAACCCCATGTGAACTTCTATGATTTCCACAACAAATACACCAAAGGAGCCACTACCTACACCTGTCCGGCTCCCTTCGATGCAGAGACCACCCGGCGGCTCCAGAAGATCGCCGTGGCCGCCTACGAAGCCCTGGGCTGCAGCGGTGTGGCCCGGACGGACCTGATGCTGGCGGACAACGGGACTGCATCGCCCTGGAAGTGAACACCATCCCCGGGATGACGGCCACCAGCCTGATCCCCAAAGCGGCCGCCGCCATGGGCATCTCCTTCCCGGATCTGTGCGAAAAGATCCTGAAGACGGCCCACTGACATGAAGAGGCCCAATTGGCTCCGGCCCCAGATCGGCCAGGGGCATCCGGGAGGACGGGACCGGCTGCGGCCGGACCGTGAGGAACGGAAGGAAAGTCCCCGGCCCCGGCGGCTGAGCCGGGAGGACGACAACCGGAAGGACAGGTCCCCCGGGACGCCTGCTGCCGGCCGGAATCCCCAGGGGACCCGGAGCACCTTCCGGCAGGAGATGCGGGCGCCCGGCTGCGCCAGGAAGAACGGCGGCAGGAGGAAGAAAAGCGCCGGGCGGAACGGGAAAAAGTCCGCCAGGAAGCCCAGGCCTACATTTACGGCCGGACGGAAGAAGCGGAACGGAAAGCCTGGAAGACCGGGCCGCCGGACGGGAAACCTTCCGGGCCCGGCAGGAGCAGAAGGCGGAAGTCCTGGAAAAGAAGGACCGGCGGAGCCTGTTCCGAAAACGGAAGAAAGCTCCGGCCGGGACGGAAGCCGGGAAGCCCGGCAAAAAAGGGAAACGCCGTCCCCGGCGCCGGCTGAACTGGGCCCGGGTGCTGCTGCTCCTGGCTCCGCAGCCCTGCTGATCGCTTCCTATGTGACCCTCCATCAGCCCTGGCTGGCCTTTGGCCGTCTGGAAGTGGCGGGGAACACGGCGGTGACCCTGGACGAAGTGAAGGAAATGGGGGATGCGGCAGAACCCCTGAACATTTTCAACCTCAACCGGAAAAAGCTGCTGGACAGCCTGCGCAGCGATTACCGGGTGGAAAAGGCGGAACTGGCCCTGGGCTGGCCCAACATCCTGAAAGTGGTGATCACGACCGGCAGCCGGCTCTGTATGTGGCCATGGAAGGGACCCAGTACGCCAAACTGGACCCCACCGGCACATCATCGGCCTGGCTGACGGGATCACCGGCGGGGACGCGCCTTTTGTGTCCGGCTGGCACATTGCCCAGGGAGAGCTGGGGGGGGTGACGGAGGATGAGGAAATCCAGGGCATCCTGGGCTTTCTCGGGAAACTGGACCCGGACCTGAAGGAACGGATCATGGAGATCCATGTGGATGAGCAGAAAAGCCTGAAGATCTATCTCCACAACGGGATCCCGGTGATCCTGGGCACCTATGAGAATGCGGACAGCAAGCTGAAGACCTTCAAGGCCATCTGCCAGGAGCTGGAAGCCAAGAAAATCAAAGCCCAGTATATCGACCTGACCTACGAAAAACCGTATATCAAACTGTAAGGGGAGGATGGCATGGTCTTTCGGACCCATAGAGAGAAGTTTTTCCTGTTCCTGGTCTGCCTGATCATAGGCACCATGGTTTCCACCCAGTTCCGCAGTGCGGAACACGCCAAGCAGTCCGTGAACCAGCAGCGGGCGGAAGACCTGGCGGAAAAACTGAAAAATGCGGAAAAAGAGAACAAGGAGCTGGCCCAACAGCTGGAAGAACTGGAGACCCAGGGAACCGGCGGGGACCGGAAGGTGCTCAACGACCTGAAGATCAAGGTCGGAGAGGTGGCCTCCGGGGACCGGTGTGGTGGTGACGGTGAACGACAGCCAGGTGACCCCCAAAGCCGGGGAGAATCCCAACCTGTACGTGATCCACGATGACGATCTGCTGCGGCTGCTGAACGAACTGAGGCTGCCGGGGCGGAAGCCTGGCCATCAACAAGGAACGGCTGCTGGATGTGTCGGAAGTGCGCTGTGCCGGGCCCACCGTTTCGGTGAACAACACCCGGTTCACCCCGCCTTATGAGATCCGGGCCATCGGGGACCCCAAGACCCTGGAAAGCGCCCTGCGGCTCCGGGGGGAGTGTGGAGACCCTGAAGTTCTGGGGG
>ENA-OQIG01000804-OQIG01000804.1-human-gut-metagenome-genome-assembly--contig:-NODE-804-length-16301-cov-1.714789_pt1 | contig 16301 bp, 25 predicted proteins | sample MGYA00242576_ERZ504741 | MGnify/ENA primary metagenome ERZ504741 (study PRJEB26092, sample SAMD00036436) | human gut metagenome | host: Homo sapiens | study: EMG produced TPA metagenomics assembly of... | reverse complement strand
AAAGAATTTTATATTTATCATGAGCCAACTGATACTATATTCCATATTGAGAACAACAATTATGAAAAATAGAATTATATCACTTTTCATTATATTTATTGCCTGGTTTGATCTATGCTCAAAATAATGCAGACGACAAATATGAGATTCTGTCTCTAACTGACATGTTTAGTCTTTTCAAAGATAGTAAAAATAGTGTTCCTCAAGATTATGACGAAATATATGTTCCCGGTTACTTCTATGAGCCTTCTTTTATGTATCCTTCACCTTTAAAGAAAGAATTTTGTTGTGTAGCTCAATGGAGAATCCCAAACAGAAACTGTAAGTATCTATTTTTAGAAGATATATTTCCGCAAAACAAAGATTCCTTAAAACAAGCTTCTCTTGAATTACAAAAAATAAAAGAGAAATATGGAATGAGAGAATCAGCTATGTATCAAGATGTGCCCGCAGGTTATAATGGTATAATTGCCAAATGGTTCACTGGTAGATTATTCCGTTTTGCATTGCCCAAGAAAGCTATTTAATACAGTTGTATCAAAGAAAGCTTCACTCATATCCATTCATAAAGGTAGGATATCTGACGAAAAACAAATAACTCCAGATGAGGGTAAGTTTGAATCTTCTTGTTTTCCACAAAAAGGAGGCATGATATTAATACGCGAAGACGGATGTTGGTATGATGACATTAAAAGGAATATAGATTTTTTAATCTCTCCCCTAATTAATGAAAATTTTCCTACAGAATTTAGCAAACATGTTGGGAGGGAATATTCATTTCTATTGGAAGTAGTCCCTAAAACAGGACAAATTATTCCACACCTCTTATTGCCGAAAACATTATCTACCGACGAGAAAATGATTGTATCTTATTTAAGAAAAACAAATAAGGAAGTTTCCTGAAAACAGTTTTGGCCCCCTGATAACCATTGACAAGAAAATGTTATATGGTCGATATTTAAAATTTATTGTAAAAGATGAAAAGTTTAAGATTGAAGACTACCTTGAATATTGATATTAAGTCAAGAAACAATACTAAGTCACTGATTTCGAACACTGCTTATTGAAATTGCCACAAAGAAGGACTACAACCATTCTGCCATAGTACAATTCAATATTGAAGATTTCCCTATTAAAGCGAGTTAATATAAACGAAGTATGAAAAATAATTTTTTGGTGAACTTTATATTATTACATGGATATTCATTAGACAACTCTAGTCTGATGTTTGGTAAAATGGGGTATTCTTTAATTCTTTTCGAATATTCTCACTATTTTAAGGATGCTTTAGCTGAAAAACATGCTTTTGAGTTATTGCAAGAGGTACTAGCTTCTCCTATGAAAAGCAATACATTTAATGAAGGAAAAATGGGAATAGCATGGTCTCTTATTCATCTTATTGAAAAAGAATATATTGAAGCTGATTATCTGGAATTATATGGTCAAGAACATAAAGAAATAGTAGCATTCATAAAACAATTAAAAACAGATATGAACAATATTGTATCTAAAAACGACGCTATATCGTTTTTAATAGCTTCTAAATCATATATTCAGGAATCTGATTTTGATGAAATACTTCCCAATTTAATAGAGAACCTCTATGATTACCTAAAACAAATTCCTAAAAGTTTGTTTGAACGTAATTTGTTCTATTACCATGCTACGAAAATGCTCTGTCTCTATAATCTTTATGAAGAATTAAGTATTCGAGGAGAAACATTAATTGACATAATAGTACAAACACATAAAAAATTAATCAGTGATAAACATGTTTGTACTAATATATCATTTGGAGTCAATCTTTTGCAATATGGTTTGTGCCATAAACGCAAAGATATCATAAAGCTGGCAAATGCGATTATAAAATGCTACTTTTCAAATATGGTTTTGGAAACCCTAAACTTAAAAGAATCAATTGATGCTATTTACAATCTGAATAAATTACAACTTCTTAATAAAGAAAGTGAATGGACATCTTTAAAGAAACAATTGTCAAGCCTCTTGTTTAATAAAGAATCTTATTTATATAAAGAAAATCGGCTGACATTAAGTAGACTAAAAGGAGGAATTCCCCAATTGTTACTTATGGAATGTCTTAATTTCCAAGATATAAAATCCACCGGACACTATATAATGCTGAAATGATAGAAAAAAATGTTGTAATCCTCAGAATAGAACTGGCAATCCATCCGGTGTTGTACGCTATATTCAAATGTTAACAGAAGGTATGAAACATATGAACGGCATTAAAGTTCATATTATTTGTTTAAATACCAGTCTGATCTTTCCCAAATTTGAAAGTGACAGAGGATAGGATAATTGCTAATATCCCATATCCTTCTAAATCCAAGCCTCTGAGAAATGAAATATATTGGCTTACTAAGTATTTTAACGTCGTATCCGACTTAATATCTCCCTATTTTAAAAACAGGAAACAATTAATTTGGCATGTGCAAGAATTATTACTAGTAAAATTAGCGGATATTTTAAAGTTATCTTTAGGCGGACATATTTTAACCCATTTACATATCATTCCTTGGAAACTAAGTCTTGAATATAATGAAAGTCTGTTTAAGAAACAGTACTCTCAATGGTTGAATAACACATTCAATTTAATAAATGAAAATCAACTAGAAAAGATTGCATATCCTTTATCTGATAGAATTATATGTGTTTCTTATTCCGCAATGAAACACATTATTTCAGCATATGGTATCCATCCAGACAAAATATCTGTTATATATAATGGTATGGATGATACGGGAATCACCTTGCAGGAAAGAAAATCTAGAACACCAGAGATCCTTTCGTAGGCAGAATCAGTCGTGAAAAAGGAGTGATTTGTTTACTTAATGCATTAAATAAAGTAGCCAGTAGAGGGTATTTTTGCAAACTGAAATTAGTTGGGCAATGTACCGGATATATGTCATCTCATATCCGCAAAGCATACAAACAACTAAAGATTGACATATTAGGGACTGTTTCTTTTAATGAGCTGAAAGAACTATATACAACAAATACTATAGGAGTCATTCCTTCTTTACATGAACAATGTAGCTATGTGGCTATTGAAATGTCCATGTTTGGTATGCCAATGATCGTATCAGATGTAGATGCACTTTCCGAAATGTTCGAAGATGAAGTAAACGCTTTGAGAATCCCTTTAGTGTTTGATGAAGATTTTGGTTTAGAGCTAGATGAAGAGAAATTAGCAGACGCCATCATCCGCTTGATAGATGATGAACTTAAGGCTAAAACTGAGCACAAATGCAATCAAGAACTACCAAGAAAGATTCACTCTGGAAAAGATGATAGAGAATACGATTAATGTATATGAACAATTAATAGAACAAGACAATGCCTGAAATAACAGTTCTAATGCCCGTCAGAAATGGTGAGAGATATATAAAAGAATCTATTGATAGTGTTTTGAATCAAACACTGACCGACTTTGAGTTTCTTATTATAGATGATGGTTCAACAGACCGGACAGTAGAAATCATTCAAGGATATACAGACAAAAGAATACGTTTAGTCAGAAAGGAGCATCAATTTATTCAAAACTTAAATGAAGGATTAGAGTTGGCTTCCGGCTCTTATATTGCACGCATGGATGCCGATGATATAATGCATACAGAACGATTAAGAATTCAATTAAAACGTATGAAAAAAATCCGGATATTACAGTTTGTGGAACATGGGCTAAGATTTTCAGCGATAAGGGCAACGAAAGAAATGTTTCCCACCTTGGATATGGAATCATACACGAACCTGTGTTGGAATTACTAAAATACAACATGCTACTTCATCCTAGTGTGATGATTAAAAAGAGTTTCTGCTTAATCACCATATTGAATATCAAATTACCCTGTGTGGAAGATTATAAATGTGGTTTGATATAGCGAAAGCTGGAGGAATATTATTTGTAGAACCACAAGAACTATTAATGTTTAGAAGAAGTGATACGCAGGTCACCGTAACGAAGAAAAAGGAAATGTCTTTAGGTTCTATCCGTTTGAGAAAGGAAATTCTTCTCTATCTTCTCTCTATATATAATAATAAAACATTAAATAGCCTATTATCCGACTTTGAAAATTTAGAAAAGAATAAATGGATGTCTAATGAAGACATTTTTCGTTTTTTTGTGAATCTATTTAATAGAATACAACGCGATACAATGGTTTAATCTTTCAATTGAAAATTAATAAATTATTTTAGATAGAATTAGAACAACCATGAATATCGCTTTTTTATCTTCATCAAACCCTAATGATCAAAATAACTGGTCAGGTACTCTTTACTCTCTATACACTTCACTTCAAAAGAAACATAGGGTGATATGGGTAGGCGAAACTGTGTTTGCTGAGGTTTGGGAATTCCACAAAGCCAATTTCAAAAACAATGAAACATTCTTTCCTGAAAATTATGCGTTGCTTTTTGGTAAATTGTTTTCTGACCTATTGAAAAAGGAATGTTATGATGTAATTATATGCCGAGATTATTTCTTTGCCGCATATCTCGTTTCGGATATACCACTTATTTATATTGGAGATACTACATTTCATCTGTTTAATCAATACATGAACTGGCAGGACAAAAGTCTTACCAAACTAGCCGAACAACTGGAATCACTCGCTATATCAAAAGGTGGATAAAATTATTTATTGTTCGGAATGGGCAAAACAGAGCGCAATGCAGGATTACAATGCTGATGCCGAGAACATAGAAGTGTTGAATTTGGAGCGAATATCACAGAGAACATCCCGATTCCAGATAACGTATCGCCGATAAATGCACCATGTAACCTCTTATTTATCGGAAGAAATTGGAATATGAAAGGTGGAAATAAAGTACTTGAAATTTATCATAATCTAAAAGGAAGGGGATTTCAATGTACGCTTACTATTGTAGGAAGTGAACCTCCAATGTCCTTACCAAATGATCCGAATATTGAAATATACCCTTTTATCGACAAAACAAACTCCAATGACAGGTTAAAATTCCATGAGATCCTGACACGATCGCATTTTCTGATTCTGCCCACTCGCTTTGATTGTTTTGGAATAGTTTTCTGCGAAGCATGCGCCTATGGTATTCCATCGTTAGGCACTAATGTAGGAGGTGTATCACAGGTTATCAAAGAACGAGAAAATGGATTTCTGTTCAACATCGATGCTTCTTCGCTGGAATATGCTGATAAAATAGAAGAGATATTCAATAACCATATAACATATTCCAAACTAAGGAAAACTGCACGAAGGATTTTGAAGAACGTTTAAACTGGGATATATGGCTCGATAAAAGCAATAAGATTATAGAACAGCTTGCATCCGAGCATCAACCGGATTTTTATCTTCCGGTTTATGTTATCAATATGAGAGAAAGAGTGGAACGTAAACAACATATTACTAAGGAGTTCGACAACAAGGAAGAATTCGAGTTAAATTGGGTAGAGGCTTCGGCCCATCCTATCGGTGCAGTAGGTTTATGGAATAGTATGATTCAAATCATAAAAATGGCAAAAGAGAAGGAGATGACATCATTGTCATTTGCGAAGACGACCATTATTTCACGGAAAATTATTCTCCCAAATTACTGTTCAAAGAAGTTACAGAAGCTTATATACAAGGAGCGGAAGTACTTTCCGGTGGTATTGGAGGATTTGGACAAGCGATCCCTGCAGGATATCATCGTTATAAAGTTGACTGGTTTTGGTGCACACAGTTCATTGTTATTTATAATCGTTTTTTTGATAAGATGCTGGATTATTCGTTTCAGAATACTGACACAGCCGATGGAGTAATATCCAAACTAGCCACAAACATAATGGTTATCTATCCTTTATCTCAGAACAAAAGGATTTTGGGTACTCGGATGTTACTCAGAGTAATATGGAACAGCAGGGTAAAATAAGAGAGCATTTTGCAAGAGCGAATAAACACATGAAATCAATAAGTCTGAAATAAAAGAAAGATTGATGACAATGATAAACTTATTATTTATACAAAATAAAATAGTCTAATGGAAAATCTCATTTTTGATATAGGTTTTCATAAAGGAGAAGATACCCTTTTTTATCTTTTGAAAGGGTATCGGGTAATTGCTGTGGATGCTGACCCTTGATTTAATAAATGAATGGCAGAATATTTTTAAGAAATACATAGAGAATGGAAAGCTATTGTTGCTAAACTATGTGATTTCTGACACAAATGACGTAGACACCGATTTTTATATCGGTCCAAATACCATTTGGAAGTTCAACTAAAGTTTCTATTTCTTCAAGAATGTGCTGCAAGGCTATTAAAAAGAAGATTAAATCAAAACGGCTGGACCATTTGTTTCATGAATACGGTACTCCTTTTTATTGTAAAATAGATATAGAAGGAAATGACATCATTGCACTGCAAACGATGGAAAAAGTGAGTGAGAAACCTCTATATATATCAGTAGAAACTGAATGCATAGGAGAAGATGAAGATATAGCAGGACACGAATTGGACACTTTGAATGCTTTATATCAGCTAGGATATAGAAAATTCAAGTTTAGTTGATCAAAGAACACTTACCGTACTCGACTATAATTGTTTTTATAAGAATAATTCTGAACATAATTGGTTCGAACAAATAGAAACCAATTGTAAGTATGCCGAAGAACTGATAGTTCTCTCCGATACTGATCAACGAGTGAAATTTACCGATTTCTTCCCCGGTTCTTCAGGACCATTTGGAGAAGAACTAGCCGGCAAATGGTATGATTACCCTCAAGCAAAGGAAATGCTTAAAAAGCATAGAGAAGACAAAATGAGACTGAACGAACCGGCATGGACCTTTTGGTGCGATTGGCATGCAACGTTTTAACAAATATAGTTACACATAAAAACAATAGAACTATGAAAATACTACAAGCAATGTAAGCCCCCGATAAAGTACCCGTATAAAAAAGAATCGCTATAGCAAATCGAACAAAGCTATAGTGATTCTGTATTTATATTCTTGTTTTTCGTTAGAGTATTATTAGAGTTCTTTGGAGTTTCCCGATTCCCAGCAATGGGGTAGCAGCTCTTTTAGGTCTTTCTCCTTGTTGGCTGCATAATACGGCAATAGTGCAATCACCTCCGTGAGCCATTCCCGGGGGTTAATGTTGGAGGCTTTGCATGATGCAAGAGCGAACAGATTATGGCAGTGTTCTGCGCGGCTTCATGGTTTCCACAAAATAAGAAGTTTTTTCTTGATAAGGCTATCGGACGAATCGCATTTTCGGCAGATATTATCTATTTTAAGCCTGCCGTCTTTCAGATAATTCCTCATACGTGGCCAAAGTTGATACGCGTAAGCGATAGCTTGCCCCATCCGGCTTTTAGGAAGCACTTTCGGATAGGCTGTTTCCATCCATTTTTCCAGTTGCTCAAGTATGGGAAGTGCCTGTTCCTGTCTTCTAAGCATGCGTTGCTCATAAGTGAGTTCCTCCTGGTCGGCAATCTGTTCGATCCGATAGAGTTGCTGTATTTGAGCCAGAACATATCCGGCCAGGGATTCATTCTCTTCTTTGGCAACCTCGTAATGTCGCCTTATGTGGGCAAGGCATCCGACAAGGCACACCTCTTTCTTACCCTCAAAGATGTTGTAGGCCGCATAGCCGTCACTTTGAAGATATCCTTTGAAGGTTTGTAATAATTTCCAGGCTGTTTCCTGTGAGCGGGAACCGTCATCATAATGAAAGAAGACCAATCCATCCATAACCGCCCTGACTATCCACAAGTATTCCTTAACCGCTTTATGATTCTGTTTGTTGATAACCGGTAATGTCGTTTCGTCCACCTGGATATAGTCGGCCTTCAATACCTGTTTCTTCAACTCTTCATAGAGAGGTTTAAGTAATTCACAGGCAGGTTTGAACCACCCCTGAAGCGTGTTTTCCGAGATCTTCAGGCCTAAATGGTGAAACTCACGCACCTGACGATAGAATGGTACATGATATTCATATTTTTGCAAGAGGATTTCAGTGAGCAGGCTGGCACCGGGAAGTCCCTTGTAGATAGGCAATAGCGGAAGAGGGGCTATAATAACACTGCCCTGATGCCCCTGAGGCAAACTTATATTGTCTTTCAGGCCATACTTGGGACGTATGATCTCTTTTACGTATAATTTGCCCGGTTCAAATTCAAGTGTACGTGTGCGTTCCTCGCCTATGCGCTTGTATTTATCCGGATCGACTCCTTCGGGTTCTATGACAATCTCCACTACAGGAAGGCCATCCAACATGTTGCGGTTCTGACGCACTTTCTTTTTGGGAGTCGTCGAGCAGACAGGTTCTTGGGCTGCGGCTTCTTCCGGTATTTCGTGTTCCAACGGCTGAACAGGTGGATCGAACAGTGATAGCTGGTTCGGATCCAGATGGCTAATTTCTCGCTCTTACGGCCGAATAACTGACGATTTAACCAGGCTACCTGAGCCAGCAGTTCCTGAAGCTTATTTTGCAGCTGTTCGTTCTGCCGGGTCAGACGCTCGATTGACTCAGACTGGGAGCTATTAGCCTGCTGGAGTGTGGCCACCAAAAGTTCTAATGTTTCTGTCTGAGTCATTCGTCATACCTGTTTTGAACAATACAAAAATACAGAAAAGCAACCGTATAATCAAGGTTTCACCTGCTGTTTTTCAGTACTGCATGTCACTTTTTCGTAACGCTTTCAGACGTTTGAGCCTTTTGGAAGGTTCGTCGTTGATTCCCTCTACCATCAGAACCAGGTCACGCCACTGCATAGGGTACGACTTGCTTTCTTTGTCATAAGAGGGAAGGCGGAAAGTGCCTTCTTCAAGTCGTTTTATGTACAAAACCAGTCCGCCATCTTCCGCGTGTAGCAGTTTCATTGTAGTGCGCTGGCGGTTGATAAAGATAAACACATCACCTAAACGGACATCATATCCCATTTTATCATGAACAACCCCGCATAATGAGTTCATACCTTTACGCATATCTGTCTTACCCGGACAGAGAAAGTAGCGCATCGTGTCATTCAGGCAAAACATGGCGATTGCAGAGTTGAGTGAGCAATTGCATGGCCGCCTGGGATTCAGCCATACCACTGAAGTGGGCGATAATACCACCGGGGAACTCTATCCGGATCTCACCCGTTTGTATAGCGCCACTATCACAGGCAGAGTGGGAAGCAGGTGAAGAGGTGAGGCTAACCGGTGCAAACTCCTCTAAAGAGGAAGAATGCCTATCCATATGATAACGCCTCGATAGGCCAAACTTTCCTTTCCAATAGTAAAAGCTTGATTCGGTATAGGCTTCATTTATACAGAAGTCTTTTATCGTCAAACCGCTACGCTGTTGACGAGACAGGATTTCAATGAATTCTTCTTTACTCATTTTTTGCATAGTCTTTTTTCTGGCAAAGATCGAGACTTAAAGATACAAAGACAACGGGTACTTTATCGGGGGCTTACATTGTTATCTGTATTGAAAACTTGTTTTTCTTTCACTATATTGAATCTCTTGCTTTTTTCGTTCAAGCTATTCAACTGTAAGCTCCCGATAAAGTCCTCGTATAAATTATAGAATCGCTATATACATCTAATAAGTTTATAGCGATTCTCTGTTTATAATATGCTTTTCATTAGAGTATTGTTAGATTTCTTTGGATCTTCTCAGTTTCCAGTAATTGGGTAGCAACTCTTTTAGGTCTTTTCCCTTATCCTGTGTAATATGGCAACCAGGCAATTATTTCGGTAAGCCATTCTCTAGGGTTAACTTGAGATGCTTTACATGATGCCAATAATGAACAGATGACATCTGTGTTTTCCGCCGCTTCATGATTTCCACAAAACAAGAAGTTTTTTCTCGATAAAGCTATTGGGCGGATTGCATTTTCAGCCAGATTATTATCAATTTTGAGCTTGCCGTCTTTGAGGTAATTTCTCATGCGTGGCCAAAGGGTATAGGCATAGGCAATGGCTTGTCCCATCTGGCTTTTAGGAAGCACTTTCGGATAGGTTGTTTCCATCCATTGTTCCAGCTCGTCAAGAATAGGAAGAGCCTGTTTCTGCCTTTTTGACATTCGCATTTCAGGGGATATTCCCTGTATGTCGGCCGCCTGCTCTATCCGGTAGAGTTCCTGTATTTTGGCCAGAACGTACTTAGCCTGAGACTTATTTTCCTCTTTGGCGGTCTCATAGTGACGCCTGATATGGACAAGGCAACCCACAAGGCACACCCTTTCCTTACCTTCAAAGACGTTGTAGGCCGCATAACCGTCACTTTGAAGATATCCTTTAAATGGTTCCAATAAGTTCCGTGCCGTTTCCTGTGAACGGGAACCGTCATCATAATGAAAGAATACTAATCCGCTGGTTACCGCCCTGACCATCCACAGATATTCCCTGACAGCTTTGTGGCTTTGCTTGTTGATGATAGGCAATGTGGTTTCATCCACCTGGATGTAATCGACTGCCAATACCTGCTTCTTGAGTTCATCATACAAAGGCTTTAGCAGCTCACAGGCGGGTTTGAACCAGCATGAAGCGTGTTTTCCGGGATTTTCAAACCTAAGTGATGGAACTCCCGTATCTGACGGTAGAATGGAACGTGATACTCATACTTTTGCAGGAGAATTTCTGCCAGCAGACTGGCACCCGGAAGTCCCTTATAAATAGGCAACAGTGAAGATCGGCTATTACGATACCATCCTGATATTCCTGGGGTAAAGCGGTATTGTCTTTCAGTCCATATTTGGGACGTATGATTTCCTTTACATATAATTTACCCGGTTCAAACTCAAGTGTACGTGTATGTTCCTCGCCAATCCGTTTATACTTTGTAAGATCCAGGTCTTGCGGTTCTATGACAACTTCCACAACCGGAAGTCCTTCCAACAGTTTACGGTTCTGCCGTTCTTTCTTTTTAGTAACCATAGGTGTTGTAGTTTGTTCAACTACAGTTTCTTCCAAAGGTTCCGGTTCTAAGGATTGGACCGGCTGTTCAAACAGGGATAGCTGATTTGGGTCTAGACGGGATAACTTTTCACTTCTTACGACCAAAAAGTTGTCGGTTCAGCCATGCTACCTGAGCCAGCAGTTCATCCAGTTTGTTTTGTAACTGTTCATTCTGCCGGGTCAGCTGTCTGATGGACTCAGACTGACTGGCGTTAGTCTGTTGGAGTGTGGCTACCAAAAGTTCTAATGTTTCTGTCCGAGTCATTATTTATGAGGATTTTGAACAATACAAAAATAAGAAAAAACTCTTACTTAAACAAGGTCTGGTCCATTGAGTTTCACTGTTATATATCACTTTTTCGTAACGCCTTCAATCGCTTGAGCCTCTTAGCGGATCCGTTATTGATTCCTTTCACCATCATGACCAGATCACGCCACTCCATGGGGTATGATCTGCTTTGCTGATCATATTCGGGCAAGCGGAAGGTTCCTTCCTCCAGCCTTTTTATATACAAGACAAGATCGCCATCTTCCGCATGCAGAAGTTTCATCGTGGTCCGCTGCCGGTTTATGAAAATGAATACGTCACCTAAACGGACGTCGTAGCCCATCTTGTTATGAATGACTCCACATAATGAATTCATGCCTTTGCGCATATCTGTCTTACCCGGGCAAAGGAAATATCGCATCGTATCATTCAGGCAAAACATGATGACCGTAAATTTGAGTGAGTAATTGCATGGCGGCATGGGATTCAGCCATACCACTGAAGCGGGCTATTATGCCACCAGGAAACTCTATTTGAATCTCCCCGGATCCCATAGCTACTCTATCATAAGACGGGTTGGATGTGGACGGGGAGGTCAATTGATAGGAGCGAACTCTCCGGAAGAGGATCTTTCCCCATGATAAGGTCGTGAGAGACCAAACTTTCCTTTCCAATAATAAAACTAGATTCGGTATAGGCTTCATTGACACAGAAGTCTTTTATCGTCAAACCGCTTCGTTGCTGACGGGATAGAATTTCTAAGAATTCTTCTTTGCTCATTTTTCGCATAATCTTTTTTACGCAAAGATCGAGCGAAAAAAGATACTAGACAACGGGTACTTTATCGGGGGCTTACCATTTTATAATAGATTCAGGAATTTGTCATCTTTTGCGAATCCGTTGTTAATCCAGTAGGTGGACGATTCCGGCATAATCGGCGGGAATATCATCGATGCTGTAATTGGGCAATACCATGAACCCACCGCATGACACAACGGGAGCTTTTGTCACCGACACTGTTTTAACCACGTACTTACTCTCGATATCAGGTCCACAACCGTAATTCAGGTAGGGAGCAATGTACGCTCCTTCCCAATCGGCAAAGTCTTTGAGTAGTACAAATAGAATCTCTTGTTTCATTATTCGTTGTATTTTAGATAATTTATTTTAATCATTTATACCATGTTTATACGGGCAGACATTTCGGCATTGCCAGCAACGAAGTTCCAATACACCTTTTACGGTAATATAGCAAACTTTCCGGCATCCTTTTTGACTAAAATTGTTTTCGTCTGTGAGTGCTCCCGAAGGACAAAGATCGACGCATAGGTTGCAGTTGTTGCAAACCTGGTATGTCGCCAATGGATCGGCTCTAATTCCAACGAGGTTACTACTGCCGTAAACCAAAGCAGATTCCCGTACTTATCATTGGTAAGCAGTAGTTGCGAGCTATAACTCCAAGCCCGGCAAGTTCGGCAGCATGTTTAAGTGACACACGCGAGCGGAAATGTCCATCTACGAATTTACCGCTAAGCGAGACTATCGACACGGCTTTGTATTTGAGTCCTTTGAGTTCGGCTGCTACATCCGCAGCAACCTTATCCATCTTTTAACTGCCTCATTGCGTATATCCGTATATGTTCGTATATCCTGTTCGAGAATATCTTTGGGCAAAACCATTCCAAGAGAGATGACCGACTTAGCCGTTGGCATAACATCGGTTGGGTGATATCCTTTCGGAGCATTTACAAACCGCTCGACCGAGGCAACTCCCACCAGATCAGCTCCAAACGAGCGACATAACTTTTTAATCTCTTTATTTGTCATTTTTTGCAGTTGTATTATATCAAATAATCCCCAGTGCTATTGCGATAAAACTAGGACCATTGATTACCCCATGTAGAAATACTCCTGTCCATGTGTTCTGTGTCTTTTGTACACATAAGGCTCTATATACAATAGCGGTAATAACATAACAAGTAGTTGCCAACCAAACGCTATATGAAAAATAGCCCAACCAGTGCCATGTAATATCCACGTTTTGTCTTCGAAAGTCTTTTCTTGCCGAGGTAACAACACACCTCTCCAAAAGAACTCTTCGCCTCCGATATTGAGCAACCAATATGGGAACCATGCAAGCAATAGCCAATATCTTCCCGGTGAAAGCGGATCCAAAGTCATAAACGACGGAGTATGGTTGAAATCCGAAAAAAGGACTTGCATCGCAATCATAATTCCACTTGTCAAGAGTCCGATTACCACCAACGCCAGAAGTGAATAACGCCAATCTCTACGACTCATAGGTCTGAATCGTAGTCGCTCCACAAAGGTCTCTTTTGTGAATTTGCCCCCTTCTTTGCGAAGCGTCATCACGCCGGCAATAATAAGTGGAGTGAAAACTCCAAGCCCTCCGCAAATAAACCAGAAGATAATGGACTCCAATCCGGCAACTTCCGAAAGAAACGGAATGCATAAGTGGGTCATCACCCCCAAAAAGCATGGCTGCCGATACGAATATCAGTGTCGATGGCATTAATCTCAATGGTTTCATTTGTATTCTATTGCTTATTATTTACAAAATTTCTTATATTCAATCGACAGAATGTTTGGCAAAGAATAATCCTTTCCGATTCAAATCCAATTTCTTCATTTGGAGAATAATACAAGTCTCTTCGAAAGGAACGATAATCAAGAATGGTAATATAAACCATAGGAAAGAGAAGCTACCCATAAAAATATAAATAAAAGGAATACAGTATATTAATAAGCCTACAATTTTATTCCCGATAGTATGAATTGCACCAAGTTGATAAAACTTGCTGTAAATACGCTATAATTTGTTGGGTGTATTGAGGTTGTTCTCTTACTGATATTGTATTCATAATGTTGTCTATTATATGTTCCTTTTTCTATTTGCAGCAATTATAACTAATGCTTGCGGCAAAAACAGCCAAAAACCGGAAATCGGCTCTATGATACATCCAACCACAGCGAACGCCAAAATACAATACCCCAAAATCAGAGGTGCGGGTTTCTGCTCTTTTTTGATATAGTATTGGAGTGTTAGCCCCCAAAGAATAAGTATAATCCCACATACTAAAAACCAAAGGGCGAAAGCACGGCTGTAACTATCATCTGTGGAGTTTATTAATCCATCTTTTATCATTGTCCGTAAAGTCTTCTTTCCCAAGTAATAGTGCATATACTGTGTGGATTGCTCCTGTTATAACAAGAAATGTCCCACTGTATTTCCAAAGTTTCATATTTTCATTCATTGTCATAGATAATATTTTATAAATGTACTTTTATAGTCTTTATTACTTTCTCTTTTTGTTATAGTTCTGATGGAGTTGTGTTTGCCAAATTTTTAGCTTCTTTTACAAAATGGGAAAAGTCGGTATATCCCAATTCGTCGTATAAATCATAACTACCATTTGCACGATAGTTCTTCAATGCAGTTTTAAAGCGTAAAGCTTTAAAGCATTGTTTGGGTGATATACCTAATACTTCTTTGAAATATCTATTGAGTGTAGGATTTGACACCCCAACTTCCTTACTTACTGTGTTCAATTTGTAATTACGGTTATTATTGATATGGTAAATTGCTTTTATTACAGTGTTGAGTTTGAAATCAGAACTAAAGATTTTCATATTACTTAAAAGCCAATTCTCTACAAACTGAACTCGCTCGGCAAAAGAGCTTTTTAATTTTAGTTCGTCTATTACTTTTTGATTTAGATACTTTTGCAGAGACAAATGATTATCCACCAAAGTTGAAATATCTTTAGACAAACAGGAGTACAAAACTCCCGGCTTGAATTTTATTGAAAATTCATGGGTTCCGGGAGCGTGTATTACAGTGATCGCTTCTGTTAAGCTACCAGATATCTTATCACCCGATGTATCAATTATACCATGTTCACGATGTACTTTGAATGTCTGACTACTATCGGAGATATAAATTGAAACTAAGATATTAGCATTGGGCAAAGCCACAAGTGAAAATGGAGTTATAGAATTGTTAGGAGTATATATTTCAAAATAATACTCAACAATATCCTTTAATTCAAAACAAGGATATTTAATCTCTACCTGTTCTTCATCTTCAAATATGACTTTACTCTTTACCATGTTTATTTAGTTAGGTGATATAATACCTGAATACCAAGCCCGAATGTCATCATTCGCTCTTTTTTGTTGGTTAATAGCTGTTGTGTCCAATCAAGCAATCCACCGTCAGCAATTTCAATAGTATTGCCGCCGATCACTATTTGCTGCTTTATTCTGAAACCATGGTAATAGTTATTATCATGTTCCGGTGCTATAACCAAGACCTCAAGATTACTATTCTTTTTCCGGACATACGATATTGATTCCATTATAAGCGGGCTTTGACTGTCATAACCTTTGCATGGAATAATCTCATAATATATTTTCTCCACACCGTAACTTTTACATATCTCATACGATGTAGTTAAATGTTTTAATAATTCTTCTTTCTCAAAATTAAAGCTACCAGTATCTCTACCACATGAAATAAGGGCGAGAACAGTAAAATGAGGAGTGAAATTAGGATTATTAAATACCTGTGTCCTTATTACCCGTGAAATGTTGCTGTAATTATAGGTTTTGTTATCTAATTCTCCTTTTTTCTTTAACGATGCGTAATGTAATGCTATTGTATTCGTCGGGTCTGCCTGTACTTCTGTGTTTCTTAAAGAAGTAAGGACTTTTTTCTGATCTACTGTTGCTATAACACTATTTGTCCCAAACTGAGCGACCGGGGAAAGTTCTATGGGTTCAAATCCTCTACCTGCTATTAATTTATAGCACCGTAATTCTTTTTCTTTATATTCTAAAACATCTTCTAATAAGGCGGGCTTAACAAGCTTGTTACCCTCATATTTACTTAGTAAAGACGAGGGAGTTTCCTGCTGAACACGCTTGTTAAAAATGTCCAGTAAAACAGTGTTCAGTTCCGACCCGCTTAATTCATCGGACAACACTTTAGCTATATCCTGCAAATCTAACTTACTAATAAGGTGATCGCCTATATCTTTTTTCATTTTTTCCTAATACTATATAAATGTTCATC
>ENA-OQIG01000802-OQIG01000802.1-human-gut-metagenome-genome-assembly--contig:-NODE-802-length-16354-cov-1.494793_pt1 | contig 16354 bp, 22 predicted proteins | sample MGYA00242576_ERZ504741 | MGnify/ENA primary metagenome ERZ504741 (study PRJEB26092, sample SAMD00036436) | human gut metagenome | host: Homo sapiens | study: EMG produced TPA metagenomics assembly of... | reverse complement strand
CTAATATATGGAGCAATATGTTAAAACATATATCATTTACTTCAGGGAATCAGGTGTGAATCCTGAACAGTTCCGCTGCTGTATACAGGGAGGCGGTATCCATTATGCCACTGGAGAGTAATACAATACAATCCGGGAAGGCGGATATCACTTATGATCTGTGAGTCAGAAGACCGGTTTACAGGCAGAGTCGACAATAGTCGTTGCGACGAACAACAGACTATTGATTTTATGCCGGCATATATAAACAAAGCATATCTGTATATATGTGCCGTTCCTTTCTGCAGAGAATGACGCAATCATCTTCAGGTTATCACTCATACGTTGGTAACCATACATCTTCATATGAAAAAGGAAAGGAAAAAAAGAATGAAGAAGAAAAGATTTCTTGCACTATTACTTGTGCTGGTAATGCTTGTATCAACTTTAGTAATGGGTGGATGTGGTACAAGCTCAGGAAACAATGCGGACAATGGAAACAATTATGATGGTCAGTTAGTGTTCGATCATTCTATGGAGCTTAAGTATGCAAAGCTTTTTTCTGTAGATTATTATAAGGGCGGTTATAAGCTTCTTACTATAACTAACAGAGATGAAGATACAGCTATTGTATCAAAGCAGTCTAAAATATTACTTGTTCCAGATGGAATGTCTACACCATCAGGGGTAGATGCAGATACATTAGTATTAAAGGCTCCTGTAACTAACATGCTTGTATCATCTACACCAGTTACATCGCTTATGAATGCGAGTAACTGTCTTTCAGGCATAAGCCAGGTTACTTATGATAAGAAATCATGGTATATAGATGCCGTAAAGAAAGCATTTGATGATGGAAAGCTTACATATGTTGGTGATTATAAGGCTCCTAATTATGAATCAATCATAGCAGGTTCACCTTCACTTGCCATATATTCAACTATGCTTACAAGTGTGCCTGACGTTGCAGCTAAGTTAAAGGAGTTGGGTGTTAATTATATATTAGACCAGTCTACCTATGAGGATCATCCTTTAGGCAGAGTAGAGTGGGCTAAGCTATATGCTGCTCTTTGCAATGAAGAGGAGGCTGCTACAGCTATGTTTAACGAACAGGCTGCTTATGTGGATACACTCTCTAAGGCAGAGAATACAGGAAAGTCTGTTGCAGTATTCTATATAACATCAAAAGGAAAGCTATATGTAAGAAATGCAGGTGATTATCTTGCACAGATGGTTAACATAGCAGGTGGTAACTATATATTCTCTGATCTTAACCTGATAAGACAGGTACACAGGAGCTTGGAATCGAGAGCTTCTAATGAGAAGGCTAAAGATGCAGATTACATTATATATGTATGGAATTTAGGTGGTAAGCCCATTCTACAATGGCTGATTTTACGTCTTATAACAGTGTACTTTCTGATTTAAAGGCAGTTAAGGATGGCAATGTATGGTGTACAACACCAGATTTCTTCCAGATTGCAGATACAATCGGAAGCATGATCAACGATATCAATCTTATGTTTAAAGCAGACGCTGGCACATCAGAGCTTACATATTTAAAAAAGCTTAAATAAAGTGAATAAATATTAGTATCAATGACTGTCACATTAAGCAAATACATCTTAATGAGACAGTCATTTTGATAAGCACAGGGTTGATAAAGAATGAATTAATATATGATGAACGCAAAGAAAAATGAGGATAAGTGTGGATAACAACATTAATCAGAAAAATAATAAATTTAAACAGATATTCCGCTATCAGTTTGTTTATGTTGCGCTGCTTATATTAATGGCAGCAGCAGTTATAATGAATATTAATACAGGAAATGTTCATATATCTCCTGTACAGATTGGTAAGATAATATTTTTAAAAGGTGATTCTGGAACACCTGAATACAATATTATATGGAAAATACGCCTTCCACGATTATGTATGGCAGCTATTCTTGGTGGAGCATTATCACTATCAGGTTTTCTGCTGCAGACTTTTTTCAGAAATCCTATAGCTGGTCCCTTCGTGCTTGGTATATCATCAGGAGCCAATGATGTTTGTTGCCATTACGGTATGATTCAATTTTACTTGAACATGTTTCCGGCATGCCGCTTTGGGCACAGGTTGCAGCAGCCTTTGTTGGTTCACTGTTTGCCATGCTTTATGTACTGTTTTTTGCCAATAAGGTAAAAAGCATGTCCATGTTATTAGTGGTTGGAATTATGATAAGCTATATATGTTCTGCAATAACAGATTTATGTATAACATTTGCCAATGATTCTAATATAGCTAATCTTACACACTGGGCAATGGGTAGTTTTTCTGGAAGCTCATGGGCAACTGTAAAGCTTGCAGCATTTATAATATTTCCTACAGCGATTGTTACATTCCTGTTTTCCAAGCCGATAAGCGCTTATCTTTTAGGTGAGGGATATGCACAGAGCATGGGAATCAATATTAAATTTTTCAGAGTATGTATAGTATTACTTTCAAGTTTACTTTCAGCATGTGTTACAGCTCTTGCAGGACCTATATCCTTTGTTGGAATAGCTGTGCCACATATAACAAGATTATCACTTAAAACAACGAAACCATTAATAACCATTCCTGCCATATTCTTAAGTGGCTCAGTATTCTGTATGTTCTGTGACCTTATTGCAAGAACTATATTCTCACCATCTGAGCTTGCTATAGGAACAGTGACAGCAATATTTGGTGCTCCTGTTGTTATATGGCTTATGATTAAGCAGAAAAAGTAATGGCATGTTTTTACAGTAATAAGCAGTTTTTAAAATGTAGTATAAGTGGAGAATATATGGAACAGATATATGTGCAGACAGAAGATTTAAGTGTAGGATATCATGGGAAAGTACTGTTATCGGATATAGCCATGAAGGTAAAACCAGGCGAGATTCTTGTACTTATAGGACCTAATGGGGCTGGTAAATCAACTATACTTAAGAACATAATAAGAGAATTGCATCCAATAGGAGGAAACATATACATAAAGGGCAGAAGGACTGACGAGTTTACAGGAAAGGAATATGCTAAAACTATGTCTGTTGTCCTTACTGAAAAGATAAAGACAGAGATGATGACATGCCGTGATGTCGTTGCTATGGGAAGATATCCTTATACGAATTATTTCGGAAAGCTGACAAAGGAAGACGAAGAGATAGTGACAGAATCCTTAAGAAAGGTTTCGGCGGCTGATATAGAGAATAAAGATTTTTCACAGATAAGTGATGGACAGCGCCAGCGTATTATGCTTGCAAGAGCGATATGTCAGAAACCAGAGATTATTGTTTTAGATGAGCCGACGTCTTTTTCTTGATATAAGACATAAGATAGAGCTTCTTGATATATTACAGGAGATGGCAGTAAGAGATAAAGTTGCAGTTATAGTATCTTTACATGAGATAGAACTTGCAGACAAAGGTGGCTGATTACGTTATGTGTATCGGTACAGATAAAACGATAGAATTCGCAAGACCAGAAAGCATATTTACAGATGAGCGGATAAGCAGGCTTTATGGACTTACACAGGAACATATAACAGCCTTTATGGAAGTGCAGAGTTAAAGAGACCACAGGGTAAGGCACATGTGTTTGTTGTTGGTGGTGCAGGGACAGGTGTATTCACATACAGAGAGCTTCAGAGGGCAGGGATAGCATTTTTAGCAGGAATAATATATGAAAATGATTGCGAATATCCTGTAGCAAAGTCGCTTGCCAAAGATGTGATTGTTAACAGGATGTTTGAACCGATAGATGAAGAAACATATAAAAAAGCATGTGCAAAGATAGATGAAACAGACTATGTTATAGATACAGGATGTCAGGTTGGTGCTATGAATAAAAAGATTAAAAGACTGATAGAATATGCAAAAAAACAGGGAAAGAAAGTGCTTGTAAAGCCAGACAGGGATGCACTTAAGCAGCTTGTATAAAACAAATATCAAGTACAAACAGAAGAAACTATAAAACAAATATCACGTACCAACATAAGAAGCTATAACATAAATATCATGTAATACCCGAAGGAATTAAGGAGAAGATTATATATGAAACCTATGGATATTGAAAAACAGTCATTTGCTATAATAGAAAGTGAACTTACTACTGATATACCACATATATATAAACCGATAGTCAAAAGAGTCATACATACCACAGCAGATTTTTCATATGAGACAAGTATGACATTTTCTGATGGAGTAGTTAACAAGGCACTTAATGCCATACGTTCAGGAGTGGATATTGTTACGGATACCAATATGGCAAAATCAGGAATAAGCCATAAGATGGCTGAAAAGTTTGGATGCCAGCTTAACTGTTATATGGCAGATGAAGATGTGGCATGTGAGGCTGCTAAAAGGGAAGTAACGCGGGCAGCCATCAGTGTTGAAAAAGCGGCAGAACGTAATGCAGGATGCATTATGGTTGTAGGCAATGCACCTACTGCACTTATGAGAATAAGAGAATTATATGATGCAGGGAAATTCTGTCCTTCACTTGTTATTGGAGTACCAGTTGGCTTTGTTAATGTAGTTGAAGCCAAAGAAGATATTATAAACAGCAGTATGCCATATATAGTAGCACGTGGAAGAAAAGGCGGAAGTAATGTTGCAGCGGCTGTTATGAATGCATTGTTTTATATGGCAGCAGATGATGATAAAGAGTGGCGCAGATGTTAGAACGATACGTATATAAAAACCAACAGAAAATGAGATGTGGATATACTACTGGTACATGTGCCTGTGCTGCGGCGAAGGCAGCTGCACAGATGCTGTTATCAGGAAGAAAAACAGACAAAGTTAAAGTTATGACACCGTCAGGAGTCAGTCTTTTACTGGATGTTGAAGATATATCAATGAATGATACGCAAGTATCATGTGCGATAAGAAAAGACAGTGGTGATGACCCTGATGTGACGAATGGGATATACGTGTATGCCAAAGTATCGTATGCAGAAGTATCATATGTAGAAGCATATTATGATAAAAGACAGAATGAACAAAAAAACGATAAGCGTATAATAGTTGATGGTGGTAAAGGTGTCGGACGTATTACTAAAAAAGGTTTAATCAAGACCTGTAGGTGCAGCAGCTATCAATCCAGTGCCTTTAAAGATGATAGAAGCAGGTGTGATGGAGGCAGCGGAGGATTACTGCTATGATGGCGGTCTTCTTGTGGTTATTTCAGTTCCAGGTGGTGAAGAGATAGCAAAGAAAACTTTTAATCCTAACCTTGGCATAACAGGCGGCATATCTATACTTGGAACAACAGGAATAGTAGAGCCTATGAGCGAACAGGCACTTATAGATACAATCCGTACAGAGGTCAGTATGCATGTTGCAGAAGGTGAGAAAATGCTGCTGGCAGCACCTGGTAATTATGGACAGGATTTTTTACTCAATACTCTTAATATAGAACTGAAAAGAAGTATCAAATGCAGCAACTATATAGGAGATACTATAGATATTGTGTGTGCTTCGGGAGCAGAAGGCATGCTTCTTGTGGGACACATAGGAAAGCTTGTAAAGCTTGGAGCAGGGATTATGAATACACATTCAAGGATTGCTGATGGACGTATGGAGGTGCTTACTACGTGCGCAGTGCAGGCAGGAGCCAAACCTGATGTGCTAAGGCAGCTTCCAGTGTGTGTTACAACAGATGCAGCACTTGAAATATTGAAAAAATCAGACATGCTTGAGGCGGTAATGAAACAGCTTATGATACGTATTGAAAAAGTTCTTGAAAGAAGAAGTGCAGGCAGTATAAAGATTGCTGCTATAGTATTTTCCAATGAATATGGAATACTTGGTAAAACAAAGCTGGCAGATGAGCTGCTGGAAAAGATAAAAGATGAAGCATAAGAAGTATATAGAAGAATGGAGATTTATATGGTGAAGATTGTTGGAGCAGGACCAGGTGCAAAGGATCTTATAACTGTGCGTGGGATGAAGCTTTTAAATGAAGCAGATGTTATTATATATGCAGGTTCACTTGTCAATGAAGAATTGCTTGAGTATGCAAAAGAATCATGTGAGATATACAATAGTGCATATATGAATCTGGATGAAGTTATAGATGTGATAGTTAAGGCTGAAAATGAGGGTAAAAAAGGTTGTACGTCTGCATACGGGTGACCCTTCATTATATGGAGCTATACGTGAGCAGATAGAAGAGCTTGCAAAGCATGGAATAGCCTGCGAAGTATGTCCGGGAGTTAGCAGCTTCCTTGCAGCGGCAGCAGCTGTACAGTGTGAGTATACAGTTCCAGAAGTATCACAGTCAGTTATTATCACGAGGATGCCAGGAAGAACGCCAGTACCAGACAATGAGGATATAGGCAGACTTGCAAAGCACAAAACATCTATGGTTATCTTCCTTAGTTCATCCCATCTTAAAGAACTCACGGAAAAGCTGTATGAAGGTGCATATACACCAGATACTCCATGTGCATTGGTGTATAAGGCAAGCTGGAAGGATGAAAAATGTATACGGACAACGCTTGATAAACTCGCAGAAACGGCAGAAAAAGAGGGCATAACAAAGACAGCTCTTGTTATGGTAGGAGATTTCCTTGGCGATAAATATGCATTTTCAAAACTATATGATAAGGATTTAAGACGGAGTATCGAAGATAAGAATGAGAACTATCATTATTACATTTACGCATGATGGCATGAAGGTGGCAAAAAAAGCTGCACAGAGTATGAAGGATGATATGAATGTTGATATATACTGCCACTCAAGATGTGCAGATAATTATGATAACGTCATATCATTTGATTCTGTTGGAAGAGTTATACGTGAGCAGTTTATGAATTGCGACAGAATACTGTTTATATGTGCAGCCGCTATTGCAGTAAGAACTCTTGCACCATACATAAAGAGTAAGGTTACAGATCCGGCAGTATTAGTTGCTGATGAACAGGGAAGATTCCTTATATCTCTTCTTTCGGGGCATCTTGGAGGTGCAAATGAATGGTGCAGCCAGTTATCATGTAAAATAGGTGCAGTGCCAGTTATTACAACAGCTACGGATGCAAGAGGTGTCTTTGCAGTTGATATGTTTGCCAGGGAGAACAATATGCGTATACTTAATCCTGTTATGATTCAGGATATATCAGGCAGGGTGCTGAATGGTGAACCTGTCGGAATAGCAGGTGATAAAGCATATAAAAAGCTATTAGAAAAAACTGTTAAAAAGTGGAATGGGCAGCTTACAATGTTTGGAGAGGAAGCATATGGAACAGCCGGACAAAGCAGTATAGATAAATATGAAAGTGGAATACAGATTATAACAAGTCCGTCTGACCATATGATATTCAGGCGTACATTAAAGCTTGTGCCTATGGATCTTTTCGTAGGAATAGGCTGTAAAAGAGGAAAAACAAGCGGGCAGATAAGAAAAGCGGTAAGCAGTACATGTGATAAGAATGACCTGCTTATGGAAAGAATAGCGGCAGTTGTTTCTGTTGACAGAAAAGCTGACGAACAGGGGATAATAGATTTTGCACGGGAACTGAAAGTACCATATAAAACATATTCAGCACAATATCTTAACACTATCAGAGGTGAATTCACTGCATCAGGCTTTGTTAAGGATAAGGTTGGAGTTGATAATGTGTGTGAGAGAAGTGCATGTGCAGCCTCAAAAGATAAAAGATGTATTGTAAAAAAAACAGTCTGTGACGGAGTGACAGTGGCAATATATGCATAGAATGATAAATTACTTCGTAAAACAAGGAGGTAAATACCTCTGCTCCTGCAAGGGCAGTCGCATTTACTTCGTAAAACAAGGAGGTATGTATGCTTAAGATAGTTGGGTTTGGAAGCGGGGCTAAAGATAATATGACACTAGAAGCCTTTGCAGCTATTTCTGATGCCAGGCTTATAGTTGGATATAAGACATACGTTAACATATTAAAACAGTATTTTCCTGAAAAAGAGTATTATTCTACAGATATGATGCAGGAAAAAGAGAGGTGCCAGTACGCTATAGATAAGGCAGAGGAAGGCCTGGAGGTAGTACTTGTATGTAGTGGTGACAGCGGGATAGTATGGCATGGCAGGTCTTGTATTATGAGCTTGCTCAAAAAAGAGTACAGATAAAGGTTATCTCAGGTGTGACAGCAGCAAGCAGTGGTGCAGCTATTCTTGGAGCTCCGTTATCACATGACTTTGCTGTTATAAGCTTAAGTGACTGCATGACACCATGGGAGCTTATAAAGAAAAGAGTGAGGGCTGCTGCAGACAGTGATATGGTAATGTGCATATATAATCCGTCCAGCCGAAGAAGAGCTGGATATCTTAAAGAGGCATGTGAGATCGTGTCTAAGATACAATCACAAGATACAATATGTGGATATGTTAAAAATATAGGCAGGGATAATGAAAAGGCAGAGATACTTACGCTTAAAGAACTGGCAGAATGTGATGTTGATATGTTTACAACTGTATATATAGGAAACAGCCATACTAAGGTTATAGATGGCAGGATGGTCACACCAAGAGGGTACAAGGTTATATGATGAAAAATGTTACTGTTATGCTTTTTGCAGGCACGACAGAGGGAAGAAGACTGTGCGGATATCTGGCAGAAAAAAGTGATACAGGGTTTATCACGCATGTATATGTGACGACAGAATATGGAAAAGAGATTATTTTAGAGCTATCTGAAAATATATATAAAGAAAAGCTTCACATACATGTAGGCAGACTTGATGAGGAAGCTATGCAAAAGGAACTTGCATATATAAAACCGGATATTGTTATAGATGCAACACATCCATATGCCAGAGTAGTAACACGCAGTATAAAAGATGTATGTGATAAAGCGGATGTACAGTACATAAGAGTGTTAAGAGAGGAAACGGTTCCCAAAGCAGCATATGAGGATGGAGCATCCTTAGATGACAGGTTTGTGTATACAGACACTATGCAAGAGACTGTTTCTATTCTAAACAGTAAAGCTTATCTTAAAAAAAATATATTACTTACAACAGGAAGTAAGAACATCCCTGAATATGTCAATATAAAAGACTATAAAAAGAGAGCTTATCTAAGGCTGCTGCCTGATCCGTGTATGCTTCAGAATGCTATAGATGCAGGCTTTTTCCAGCACATCTTATAGCAATGCAGGGACCATTTTCTACGGAAATAAATGCAGCATTAATCAGACAGTTTCACATAGATGTGCTTGTGACTAAAGAGTCAGGAAACAGCGGTGGATACAATGAGAAGCTTATGGCAGCAGAACAGACAGGAGCGGATGTTGTGGTTATAAAAAGACCTGTTGAACATGAAGGAAAATGTATAAAAGAGGTCATAGAGTATCTTGAAAAGCTGTAAATACGGCTTATCATATGGTTAAAAAGCAGAGTGATATAAGGGAGAAGCAGATGAAACAGGTGTATATCATAGGAATGGGGCCGGGCAGCAGAAAATGTCTTACACAGCAGGCAAGTGAAGCAATAGAACACGCAGATGTTATTATAGGTTACTAAAAGACTGCTTGAGGCTTATAGTAACACAGATAAAAACTTTTTTTGCTGTTACAGCCAGGGATATTTACGATATTATAAACAAAGAAAAGGCTTTAATATATGCAGTTTTAATGTCAGGTGATACAGGCTTTTACAGCGGAACAAAGAAGCTTATGGAGCAGCTTTATAAAGCACAGGAGGAAAGTGTTATAAAAAAGTATGATATAAATATTCTTCCTGGAATATCTTCTGTTATATATCTTGCTTCAAAGATAGGACAGCCGTGGGAGATGGCGGCAATGGTCAGTCTGCATGGCAAGAAACAGAATTATATTCCGCTTGTCTTAACTAATGAATGGACATATTTTCTTACGCAGGGCGATGTTTCTCATATCTGTAAGCGGCTTTGTGAGTCCGGACTTGGCGGGGCAGATATATGGATAGGTGAGAATCTGTCATATGATAATGAAAAGATATTATCAGGGCACGTAAGTGAATATGCAGAATATACGGCAGCAGGACTAACAGTTATGGCGGTTCATAATCATTATCCACAGGCAGCTGTTATGACAGGTTTGCCAGATGAGAGTTTTATACGTGCAGATATTCCTATGACAAAGCGCGAAATCAGGGCAAGTGTTGTAAGCAGGTTATCACCGGCTAAGGATGCCATAGTGTATGACATCGGTGCAGGAACAGGTTCGGTTTCTGTAGAACTTGCCATGCATGCCTTATATGGAACAGTATATGCAGTTGAAAGAATGAAAGAAGGCTGTGAGCTTATAGCGCAAAATGCCAGAAAATTCGGACTTGATAATATAGATATCATTAATGCCAGTGCTGCAGATGTGATAGAGAAACTGCCTGCTGCGGATTCAGTATTTATAGGTGGAAGCGGTGGAGAGCTTGAAAAAATAATGGACATAGTATTAAAGAAAAATCCTGGTGTACACATAGTTATAACAGCAGTGACATTAGAAACGCTTAATGATTCCGTAAGGCTTATGGAAGATAAAAAAGTGGATGTTATAGATATTGTACAGATAGCAGTAACACAGATAAAGAAAAGAGGCAGATATCATATGTTAGCTGCCAACAATCCAGTATTTATTATTGAAGGAAGAGGTAACAGATGAGTCGAGTCATGATAGCTGCTACAGGCAGTGGAAGCGGCAAAACAACTATTGTATGCGGCTTATGCCAGTGTATTAAAGATATGGGCTTAATGCTTTAGCGTTAAAATGTGGACCTGATTATATAGATTCAATGTTTCATTCAAGAGTATTAAACATGAAAACAGGCAACCTTGACAGCTGGTTCTGTGATGAAAATACTATAAAAGAGCTGCTTTTTAGAAAAGAATCAGAAAGTGACATAACTATAATAGAGGGAGTTATGGGCTATTATGATGGACAGGGCTTTAGCACGAAGGGAAGCTCATATGAGATAGCTGATATCACAGATACACCAGTTATTCTTGTAGTGAACTGCCGAGGCATGAGTAATTCAATAGGAGCGGTTCTTAAAGGTTATAAAGAATATATAGAAAACAATCATATACAAGGCGTTATATTTAACAATCTGTCTTCTAAGTTATATAAGGATGCAAGTATGGCGGCACATATGGCTGGAATAAAGCCGCTTGGTTATCTTCCTGTAAACAAGGCCATAGCACTTGAAAGCAGACACCTTGGTCTTGTTACATCCGATGAGATTGAACATTTTAAGGAAAAGGTTGATACTATTGCAGCTCTTATGAAAGAGAGTATTGATATCAAAGGTATTATAGAACTGGGACATACAGCCACAAAGTGTAAGACAGGCTGTGAATTAAATGCTTCTGATAGTAAAGCCTGCAAAAAACAGAAAAAAAGTAATAAAGAAGATATCATACATATTGCAGTAGCAAGAGATGAGGCATTTTGTTTTCTTTATGAGGATAATCTTGAATTCTTAAGGGAATATGGGTGCGAGCTTGTATATTTTAGTCCGCTGAGGGATAAGAAGCTTCCAGATGATATTGATGGCTTATTATTGTATGGAGGCTATCCAGAGCTTCATGCCAAAGAACTATCGGATAATGTTTCCATGAGAAACGATATAGCGGATAAGATACGGGGAGGACTTCCATGTATAGCAGAGTGTGGTGGATATCTGTATCTTCATAAGAAGCTTGAGGCACCAGATAAAAAAGTATACCCAATGGCAGGAGTTATAGATGGCACAGGCTATAATGCCGGACGCTGCAGAGGTTTGGATATATGACACTCACAGCAGGCAGAAATACTATGCTTGCTGATAAAGGCAAGAGTTTTTCAGCCCACGAATTCCACTACTGGAATAGTGACTGTAAGGGTGATACTTATTCTGTGACTAAAGCATCTGATGGAAGCGTTGAGATAGAAGGTTATGGAAGTGATACGTTGTATGCAGGTTTTCCTCATATATATTTTCCAGGAAACAAAGAAGCAGCCAGAAGATTTATTAAGACATGCAGATGCTACAGACATAAAGTAAGTGGTATAGATAAAGATATAGAAAAACTGGCAGCTATATTCCCAGAACTTAAAACAATAAAAGCTCCGGATAATAATGCTATGAAACAGGCAGAAAAGCATTGGGACGGTATAGCAAAACCACTTCAATGGACTTGGAATGTTCGAGGATATGATAGTACAGATAGCGGGAATACAAGGAAATGCAGATGTATCTATAGACAAAAAAGCAGTTGTTGTTATGTGTGCAGATAATGGTATAGTAGAAGAAGGTGTTACCCAGACAGGACAGGAGGTAACTGCTGTTGTAAGCTGCAACATGGCAGATGGAATATCAAGTGTATGCAGGATGGCAGACTGCGTTAATGCAAAGGTTATTCCAGTAAATATAGGAATAGCACAGGACCTGCCTGGTAGTCTTATAAAAACAGAAGATTATAAAGGACTTGTAAACAGAAGGGTTATGCCTGGAACTAAGAACTTCTTAAAGGAACCAGCTATGACAAAGCAGCAGCTTATAAAGGCTGTAAAAGCAGGAATAGAGCAGGTTAAATGCTGTAAGGATGATGGATATAACATACTTGCCACAGGAGAGATGGGTATAGGTAATACAACAACAAGTGCAGCATTGGCATGTATACTTTTGGACATGAATCCCGGGGAAGTAACAGGCAGGGGAGCAGGTCTTAGCGATGAGGGGCTGTTAAAAAAGACAGAAGTCATAAGAAAAGCAAAAGAGATGTATGGCATATATAAGAATGATCCTTTGGAACTGTTAAGATGCATAGGTGGACTTGATGTTGCAGGACTGACAGGAGTGTATATAGGGGGAGCAGTATACAGGCTTCCTGTTGTGGTTGATGGTGTTATTTCTGCCGTTGCAGCACTTATTGCAGTAAGGCTGTGTCCTGTAGTAAAGGATTATATACTTGTATCACATCAGGGAAAAGAACCAGCGATAAAGGCTTTGCTTGCTGAACTTGATAAGAAGGCAGTTATACATGCAGAGCTTGCACTAGGCGAGGGAACAGGCGCAGTTATGCTTTTTCCACTGCTTGATATGGCTATGCAGGTATATAAGGAAAATACAACGTTTGACGATATACAGATAACAGCATATGAGGATTATGGGAAATGTTGATAGTAGTAACTGGTGTAAGTGGTAGCGGAAAATCTGAGTATGCAGAACAGATATGCTGCAAGTTATCAGGAGACAGAAAAGAAATATTATATAGCTACAATGCAGCCGTATGGTGAAGAAGGAAAGAAAAGAATACTAAGACATCACAGGCTTCGAAGTGGAAAAGGTTTTGAAACTATAGAACAGTATATGCATATCGGTGAGGCTGCAGAAAGAATTTCCAATAAGCCGGTAGTACTACTTGAGTGTATGTCTAACCTGCTTGCTAATGAATGCTTTGAAAAAGGCGGTAATCCGGATAACATAAATAGATGAATGTATGAAGCTGTATCAGGTGTGCGGGCATCTTGTGATTGTAACTAATGAGGTGTTTTTTGATGGATGCGAATATGATACAGATACAAAGAACTATATAAAAAGACTTGGAAGGCTTAATATACAGCTTGCTAAAAAAGCTGATGCTGTAGTTGAAGTGGTGTATTCTATTCCTGTGTTTCATAAGGGAAAGAATATACTAGAGGAGGAAGTATATGTCAGTGATTAAATCTTTGGTGATAGCATTTTCCATGTATTCTAAAATACCTATGCCACATCTGGAATTAGAAGAAAAGGACATGAGATATGTTATGGGCTTCTTTCCGCTTGTAGGTGTAGTAACAGGACTGATAATGTATGGTTTATATAAGATATCAGGTTATCTTTATGTACCATACATAAGTGTATCACTTATACTTATGATTCTGCCTGTAGTTATTACTGGTGGGATTCATCTTGATGGTTACATGGATACCTGTGATGCACGTAACTCATATGGTGACGTAGAAAAGAAGCTTGGAATATTAAAGGACTCACATATAGGTGCGTTCGCAGTTATAAGGCTTTTGGTATATTATGTCGTTTTTTTTGCATTTATATACTGCATAGTGTCCAAAGGATGTGATGGACTTGCTATAACATGGGCATTTACTTTCTTTTTATCAAGGATAATAAGCGGTCTGGCAGCAGTTAACCTTAAAGGTGCTGTAAATAAAGGAATGCTTTATTCATTTACAAGTACAGCAGATAGAAAACGTGTAAATATAATGCTTTTTTGTCAGCTTGTACTGTGTTTTGCAGGAATATGTTTTATTAATATAATACTTGCATTTATAATCTATGCTGTTTGTGTGGCAGTGTTTTTATATTACAGACATATGGCATATAAAGAGTTCGGTGGTGTTACAGGTGACCTGGCAGGATATCTGCTTTGTGTATGTGAGCTGTGTATAACAGCTGCGATAGGCATAATCTCACTTCTTGTCTGATAGCTTAGCTTATTATAGTGATGGAGAAATACATATGGAAGTTTATTTTGGAGGTGCATTTCAGGGGAAACTTGAATATGTACTTGAAAAAAAGGGATGTTTAAAGGTAGCTGATGGCGCAGGCTGCAGCCTTAAGGATATAAAAGAAGCACAGGTGCTTAATCACCTGCATCTGTATATAAAAAGGTTAACCTATAAAGAAGGTGCTGCATATAACACTACAGTTGATGACACCATAACGACTGATGACACCATAACGACTGATGATACTATAACGGTTGACACCACGGCTGATGATACTATAACGCTAACACCACAGCAAAGACAATGTCTGCCGCTGAAATAATAAATGATATATATGAGGCTAATCCTGATATCATACTTATATGTGATGAGGTAGGAGGTGGAATAGTTCCACTGAAAAAAGAAGACAGAATATACAGGGAAACTGTCGGAAGGGCGTTATGCTGTGCAGTCAAGAAGTCAGACAGGTAGAGCGAGTTATGTGTGGCATAGGACAGTGCCTTAAATGTGATGGAAGTAGTAAATGAGGATAATACGTGTATGAAGGTTATATTGATAAGGCATGGAGCACCATGGGGAATCAGGAAAAAAGATATATAGGAATAACAGATGAAGCTTTATGCGATACAGGTATAGAAAAGCTGTTAATAAATGTACATAAAGACATATATCCGGCTGCAGATAAGATATACGTAAGTCCAATGAAAAGATGCATCCAGACGGCACAGATAATATATCCGGGCAGAGAGGCTGTAGTTGTTGATGATTTAAAGGAATGTGATTTTGGCAGGTTTGAAGGGAAAAACTATATAGAGCTTTCAGGTGATTCTTATTATCAAAAATGGATAGACAGCAATGCTACACTTCCATTTCCTAAAGGAGAGGATGTTAAAGCTTTCAGGAAAAGATGTACAGAAGCATTTATAAGAATTGTAAAACATGATAAAGATAATGAAAGTGTTGCTTTAGTCGTCCATGGTGGAACTATTATGTCAATATTATCGGAATTTTATGGTGGTGGTTATTATGACTATCATTGTGGCAACGCAGAAGGTTATATATGTGAAGTAACGCAGGATGTCAGGATAATAAGTGCAAAGAAGGTATTATGATATGTTTTTAACGATAGTAAAATGTCAGACAATAGCGATAGTGCTTGGGTACATACTCGACCTTATAATAGGAGACCCACACTGGCTGTATCATCCTGTACAGCTTATTGGCAGGCTGATAACATTTCTTGAAAAGCTTTTGTTAAAAAAAGACGACAAAGATGAAACAAAGTATATAAAAGGGGCAGTTCTTGCAGTTCTTGTGTTATTTGTCACAGGAGCTGTTGTGATATTGTTTCTTGCAGTGTTTTATAATATCAGCATAGCAGCAGGCTGCATAGCAGAAACTATAATGTGCTATCAGATTCTTGCTGTTAAGTCCTTAAGAGTGGAAAGCATGAAAGTATATACTGCATTAAAGCAGGAGGGAATAGAACAGGCAAGGATAGCTGTATCCATGATAGTAGGACGCGATACCATGCAGCTTGATAATCATGGTGTTATAAGGGCTGCGGTTGAAACAGTTGCAGAGAATACATCAGATGGTGTTGTGGCACCATTGTTTTATATGCTTTTTTTGGTGCACCGGGAGGCTTTATATATAAGGCTGTGAATACTATGGACTCCATGATTGGGTATAAGAATGATAAATATATGTATTTCGGAAGATTTGCAGCAAAGATGGATGATGTGTTTAATTATATACCGGCACGAATCGGAGGCTGTCTTATGGTTGTAGCGGCAGGTGCTGCACAGATATGTGAAAAGCTTAAAGGAACGGATAAGATACATTACAGCATTAAAAATGCATGGAAAATATATAAAAAGGGATAAAAAAAGCATAGCAGTCCTAATGACTGCACAG
>ENA-OQIG01000801-OQIG01000801.1-human-gut-metagenome-genome-assembly--contig:-NODE-801-length-16376-cov-2.222906_pt1 | contig 16376 bp, 18 predicted proteins | sample MGYA00242576_ERZ504741 | MGnify/ENA primary metagenome ERZ504741 (study PRJEB26092, sample SAMD00036436) | human gut metagenome | host: Homo sapiens | study: EMG produced TPA metagenomics assembly of... | reverse complement strand
TTGAATATGACAAGTAAGATCGGAAAAGGAACTTTTGAAATAATTCATGATAATCCGGAAGCGGATACTTGAATATAAAAGAAAAATGAGAGTTTTGATTTATGAAGACTTAAAGAAATTTCAGAGGATGGATGATCGGAAGGAGGCTGTTACCATTGGATATGACATCGTTTACAATTCAATATGTGAGTGGTCGGGCAGATAAAAGTTCCTGCGAGAACGGCCTTTATCATAGATAGTTCGATGATGAAAAAATAATGAAGAAAGTAATCGGAGAAAGAAAAGCTACCATATGATTTAGAATTGCAGAACATATTGAATAAAGAAAATAGACCACAGAAGTTCGGAGAGTTTAGAGGATGTGTAAAGAAACATCTAATAAAAAATCAGAAACAATATATATAATCGGTACAGAGAGAATTAATTTTATATGAGTAGCGAAAAGGGTATTGATATGAAATGATTTGAAGGAGGAAAGCAATCCGATTATAAAAACGAACGAGAAATGGTATCGAAGATTGGAAATCGGAGACCTTAAGAAAAATCGAAATCAATTAAAGATTGATTATGAAAAGAATGAAGGCCGGCAGGAACAGAAAGTGTTAGCTTCTCCGCTGAGAATAAATAGAATGGATAAGGATAAGATTTAGATAGCCATTATAATTTCAAAGAAAATTATAATGGCTATTTTTTTGACAGAATGGAGTTGGTGTGATAAACTATGATAGTATTGGAGTAAGCAAATATAAGAATGGGAAGTAAATTATAATAGATGAGGTGATTGTATTGGATAAATATGAATATCGCGTAAAGACAGAGCAGATGCTCGAGTATATGGAACAAAAAGCATATGGGAAGGCGATGGAGATTGCAGATACGATTGATTGGCGTAAAGTAAAAAATGCGTCTATGCTCTGTTCTGTAAGTGAGATTTACGAGCAGAATGAAAAGTATGAAAAAAGCCGCGATGTCCTATTCATCGCATATGATCGCACCCCGGGAAGTAGAAAGATTATATACCGGCTTGGAATTTTAGCTCTCAAGCTGGGAGAACCATCGGAAGCGATGGACTGCTATGAGGAATTTGTATCAGTCGCACCGAAAGATCCGAACCAGTATATTTTACGTTACAAGATTCTGAAAGCACAGAATGCTCCAATTACACAGCAGATTGAAGTACTGGAAGAATTTAAGAAAGCAGAATATATAGAAAAGTGGGCGTACGAGCTTGCAAAATTGTATGATGAGGCAGGGATGATCACGGAATGTCTGGAAGAGTGCGATGATCTGATTCTTTGGTTCAGTGAAGGGAAATACGTGTATCAGGCCATGGAACTGAAGATGAAGTATAAGCCTTTGACACCTTTACAGCAGGAGAAATACGATCAGAAACCTGACGGACCGATGACGCCGAGCCAGAAGTTTGTTCAGAAATTAAGAGAGAACCAGTTGGATACGTCTACTGCAACGATTCCGACTGGAGAAGTGAAGGAAGCAATAAAGGAACACAGCTTCAAAAGCAAGTGACAGGTCAGATGAAGATTGAAGAAATCCTTGCAAGCTGGGAAGAAAAGCAGAAAGAAGTCATGGAAGTCATCGAGCAGAAACGTCAGGAAGCAGAGGCAGACAAGGAGATTGTGGAACTGAAGTCCGAACCGGAAGCAGCAACTCCGGAGGATGTCCGCCGACTGATGGAAGAGCTGGAAGGAAAGAAAGAGGATGAAGCTTTAGAGGAAGCATCTGCTTCAGAGCCTATGGAAGAGGAAGCGGAACCGGAAGTCATCGAGGAACCAATTGAAGAGCAGACATTTGCAGAAGAAGATTTTGAAGAATGTTTTGATGATGAGATTGATGAGGAACTCGAAGAGTTTGAAGAACTGGACATTCCTGAATGGGATGAACAGGAGATGGAGGCAATGACAGAAGATCCGGTGGAGGTGATCGAAGAATCTGAGGAGGAAGTGATCGAGGAACCGGAGAGTATTTTTGAAGAGATGTCGGAAGAGGATGCTGCTCAGGTGCTGTCGGAAGAATCGGAAGTACATGAGGAGACAGAACTGTACGAAGAGGAAGAAATTTCGAAAGATCTGTCAGAAGGACAAGAAGAGATGGATCCGGAAGACGATGACGAAGACAGCTTTGATCCGAATGATTTTGAAGAAGTAGAAGATGGATATGATATCCGTGACTTTGAAGAGGAAATAGCAGCTTTTGAAAGAGAGAGAAAGGAATCGGAGGAGGACGACGACGATGATTTTGACCTTCTGAATGAGACGATCCCTCTTTCGAGAATTGAAGTGGCAAAAGCGGCGGCAACTGGTAAGACAGGAAAGATTCCAGTAGATGAGATTGCAAATGCACTGGGAGCTACGGGAACTTTTGGACAGGGAACAACCGGATTTACTGTTCAGGCAAAATATGATCTGGAAGCACAGAGTGAAGTGGGACTTCGTGCCGGATTGACAGAAGAGCAGAAGAAATTATTCTCTTATTTTGTACCAGTAAGAGGAATGAGCGAACAGCTGGTGGATGTTTTAGAGCAGGATAAGCAGTGTACGAATCGACAGGGAACGTCAAAGACAGGAAACTTGCTGATCATTGGGCGAAAAGGTTCCGGTAAGACGGTTCTGGCTGTGGATGTGGTAAAAGCAATTCAGAAACAGAGAAAATTAAAGCAGGGAAAAGTAGCGATTATTACCGGAGATTCTCTGAATAAGAAAAAGATCAAAGAGATCGTATCGAAGTTATATGGAGGCGCTCTGATCATTGAGAAGGCCGGAAGAATGAATGAAAAGACAGTTCAGCGGTTGAATAAGGCTATGGAGAGAGATACCGGAGAGCTTCTGATTGTTTTGGAGGAGCAGAGAAAGCCTTTGGATCGTCTGTTATCTTCTAATAAAGAATTCAGAAGAAAATTCACCTCTCGTCTGGAAGTGCCGATCTTTATCAATGATGAGCTTGTTACATTTGGTCAGACATATGCAAAGGAAAATGGATTCAAGATTGATGAAGTAGGTATTCTCGCACTGTACAGCCGGATCGATATGCTCCAGAGAGAGGATCATGTTGTGACAGTAGCAGAAGTCAAAGAGATCATGGACGAGGCGATTGAACATGTGCAGAAGACAAATGTCAAGAAAATCGTCAAGAGAGTGTTAGGAAAAGGAAGAGATGACGCAGACCGCGTGATCTTGTCTGAGAAAGATTTCAATATATAAGACGGGAAAGAGTCTGGATACAAAAGAAAAAGGTAATTTTTCAAGAAAAAAAGAGAAAATTTTTGGAGAAAAATTACAAAAAAAGAGTTTGACAAGGTGAAAAATTGTCAAAACTCTTTCTTTTTGTATGGGTCTAAAGTATAATGAAAGAAATATCAGTAAATGGACTGGAAAGGTGAATGATATGGGAAAAGCAATGAAAAAGAATACGAAAATGTCGTATGAAATAGGAGAGCTGGATCAATATCTGTTTGGACAGGGTACACATTATGAAATTTATAAAAAGCTGGGTGCACACAAGGCAAAGAAGGGAAAGAAAGAAGGAATCTATTTTGCAGTATGGGCGCCTCATGCACAGGAGGTATCTGTCATTGGTGAGTTTAATCAGTGGGATCGAACAGCCAGTCCGATGAAGCGACACGAACCTCTTGGAATTTATGACTGTTTTGTGCCGGAAGCAAAAGAAGGGATGCTGTATAAGTTCTGCATTCGGACACAAGAAGGAGAGTATTTATACAAGGCAGATCCATTTGCAAATTATGCGGAAGTAAGACCAGGTACCGCTTCCAGAATTGTGGATATCGAAGATTGAAGTGGACAGACAGTAAGTGGATGAAGGACAGAGAAACCTGGGATCACAATCATGAACCGGTGTCGATTTATGAGGCACATATCGGTTCCTGGAAGCGTCATCCGAGGGAAGAGGAAGATGGATTTTATACTTACCGGGAATTTGCCCACGAGGCTGTCGCTACATAAAAGAGATGGGATATACACATATTGAACTGATGGGGATTGCAGAGTATCCATATGATGGATCCTGGGGATATCAGGTGACCGGGTATTACGCACCGACTTCCCGCTATGGAACACCGGAAGATTTTGCGTATATGATCAATTATTTCCACAGGAATAAGATTGGGGTAATCCTCGACTGGGTTCCGGCACATTTTCCGAAAGATGCACATGGCCTCGCAAATTTTGATGGGGCACCATTGTTTGAATATGCAGATCCAAGCAGGGAGAACATCCGGACTGGGGTACGAAGATTTTTGATTATGGCAAGGCAGAGGTAAAGAACTTTCTGATTGCCAATGCACTGTTCTGGTGGAAAGTTCCATGTGGATGGGCTTAGAGTGGATGCGGTTGCTCGATGCTTTACCTGGACTATGGAAAGGAAGATGGACAGTGGATTGCCAATAAATATGGTGGAAATCAGAACCTGGAGGCGATAGAATTTTTCAAGCACTTAAATTCCGTTGTGCTTGGAAGGAATCAAGGGACGATGATGATTGCAGAAGAGTCGACAGCATGGCCGAAAGTGACTGCAGAGCCCGAGTATGATGGTCTTGGATTCAGTTTGAAGTGGAATATGGGTTGGATGCATGATTTTACAGAATATATGAAGTTGGATCCGTACTTTAGAAAAGGGTGCCACAACCAGATGACGTTTGCGATGAGCTATGCTTACAGTGAGAAATATGTACTTGTCCTTTCTCATGATGAAGTTGTTCATTTGAAATGTTCTATGATCAATAAAATGCCGGGACTTGGCTTTGACAAGTTTGCAAACTTGAAAGCGGGATATGCATTTATGATGGGACATTCCGGCAAGAAGCTATTGTTTATGGGACAAGACTTTGCACAGCTGCGGGAGTGGAGTGAAGAGAGAGAGCTGGACTGGTACCTGCTTGCGGAGGAAGAGCACAGGCAGATGCAGGCATTTACAAGAGATTTGCTCCATCTCTATAAGAAGAACAAAGCATTGTATGAATGTGATGTTATGCCGGAAGGGTTTGAGTGGATCAATGCAGATGACAGGGAGCGAAGTATTTTCAGCTTTATCAGACATTCGAAAGACGATAAAAAGAATTTGCTGTTTGTATGTAATTTCACACCGGTGGCAAGACCAGATTACCGCGTGGGAGTATCAAGAAGAAAACAGCTGAGATTAGTGTTGAACAGTGATGAGAAGCAGTATGGGGGAACCGGTGCAGAACGTCCGGTGATCTATAAACCGAAGAAACAGGAATGCGATGGAAGACCGTATTCCATCGGCTACGATCTTCCACCATATGGTGTGGCAGTATTTGAATTTTAATAGGTTAAGAACGGGTATAGGAGAGCATCTCCAGAATACGTTTTTTTAAGACTTGTCTGGAAAGAATCCCGCTCATCATACCGAGCGCTTCTCCGTGGGAAAAAAGAAGGAATGTGGGTACGATTTCGATCCCGCATTCCTTTGTCAGTTTTTCATATTTTTCTGTATCAATCCGGGCTACTTTCAGGTCTTTGGCAAAGTCGTTCTCAATCTCATCGACAAGAGGAAGCATCATATTGCATTTGGGGCACCATGTCGCAAAAAAGACGACAAGTACAGGCTGTTTTTCTTTGAAAATATAAGAATGGAAAAAATTATTTTCCAGAGCAGCAGCCATGTGGATCACCTCCGGGACATCTGCATTTTGCATTTAAAATGTGATATACTTCCACCCAGGATCTGCGGATCGCGCAGAGCTTTTTTCTTTAGAAATGGCTTGTCATACAGATAACAGTTCATCTTACATTTCATACGGTTACAGCATTTCATAAAAAGACTCCTTTTCTTCTTACTATATGCATTGGAAAGAACTGCGTGATGCGATCAGTTTGTGGATCGGGTTGCCCATGGATGAGAATTTCTGTTCATATTCCGTCATTACATTTCCTTCATTCATGACAGGATCATGGTGAAGGTCGAAGGTGTGAGCATTCAATGTCCATCCTGCTTCGGTCACTTGTTCCAAGAGAAGTCAAAGAGCGGACGGTTGTCTGTCTTAAATTCTACTGTGCCGTCGGCTGCCAGCACACGATCGTAGCGGGCAAAAAATTCTTTGGAAGTCAGTCTTCTTCTTGCATGGCGTGCTTTCGGCCATGGATCTGAGAAATTCAGATAGATCTTTTCCACTTCTCCTTTTTCAAATACCTCAGAGATATCTGCAGCATCCATGCAGATAAAGCGGATGTTCGTCAGTCCTTCGTACTCCTCGGAGTCGAGCTTTTCAAGAGCGCGCAGAAGAACACTGGAGTAGCGCTCAATCCCGATGTAGTTGATCGTTGGATATTTCTTTGCGAGGGTAAGCAGGAACTGTCCTTTTCCCATACCGATCTCGATGTGGATCGGGTGGTTGTTTCCGAAAAGTGTATGCCAGTTTCCCTTCTGTTCTGTCTCATTTTTGATCGCAACAGCATGTGCTAAAATCACGTCATCTGCATGCGGTATATTTCTAAGTCTCATAGATATCGTTTCTCCTTCTGTTTCAAATCGGATTTTATTATACCATTTTTGTGTGAAAAAGCAAAGAAAATCGCATCAGTGGAAGTGTGAAATTATACAAAAGAAATTTTATGTCAAAAATAAATTTGTTAAATTTCCCGATGGATATTTTCGAAAATGAGAGTATGATAATACAATAGATAAAATAAGGAAAGGGAGGCAGAGTATGGATTCGATTATTAGTAAACTGTCAGAAGTAGAATCTGCAGCAGAGTTGATCGTGCAGCATGCAGAGGAACAGAAGCATATACTTGATGAGCAGATGAAGGAAAAAACGGACAAGTTTGACCGGGAACTCGCTGCGGATACAGAAAAGAAACTAAGTGAAATACGTGCCGGTATGCAGGGCAGTATGGACTTCGAGCTGGAACGGCTCAGAGAAGAAAGTGCAAAAACGATCAATGCATACAAGAGAGAATATGAGTTGGAGCATGAGCGGTATGCGCAGGAGATTATAAAACGTATAACTGAGGTATAAGACATGGGAAATTTGCTTGTATATAGTGGGATCACTACAAAGATACGTGCTATGAGATCGAGACTCTTGTCTGAGAAAGATTTTGAGGAAATATCAGCGCTCCACAATGTACCAGAAGTAGTCGCTTATTTGAAGAAACACTCGGCATATGCAGATGATTTTGCCCAGATTGATGAGAACAAACTTCACCGCGGAGACGTAGAGAAAATATTAGTTCAGTCACTCTATGATGATTATTCAAGACTGTACCGTTTTTCGGGAATAGAAGTACGGAAGTTTATGAAACTATATCTGAAGAGATATGAGGTCGATCTGATCAATTATTGTCTGCGGATTATTTTTAACCATTATGAACAGCCGTTTGATTTGAATTATAAGCGAACTTTTTTTTGACAGATATTCACAGATTTCTATTGAAAAACTGATTACTTCCAGAACGATTGAGGAGTTCGTGGACAACTTGCAGGGAACTGAGTATTATGAACCGCTCAGAAAGCTCAGGGATTCCAATGCATCCACACTGTTTGATTATGATCTGGCACTGGATCTGTATTACTACACAACGCTGTGGAAGGAGAAGAAAAAGGTCTTAAAGAAAAGAGAATTAGAGATCTTTACAAGAGATATTGGTTCTAAGATCGACCTTCTGAATCTTCAGTGGATCTACCGCGCAAAGAAATATTTTAAGATGCAGCCGGCAGATATTTATTCGATGATCATCCCGATTCATTTCAAGATTCATCGGGATACGGTGAAAGAGCTGGTGGAGACTGCTTCAGTGGAGGAGTTCATCGCGCATGTTGCCAGCACATATTATGTAAAAAGATATGATTTCGATGATCATCATACGATAGAAAGAGTCTATTTTGAATGTATCCAACGGTTATATACGGTGGATGAAAGACGGAATCCATATTCCATTGCTTCAATTAACACATACCTTTCTTAAAAGAAGAGGAGATTAAGCGATTGACCAGTACATTAGAATGTATCCGTTATGGATTGACGCCGAAAGAAACATTAGATTATACAGGGGGTGTTATACAGAAATGATAGTAAAGATGAAGTTCATAAGTATTACAGGACCGAAAAATGACATCGACCGTGTAACTGACCAGTATCTTTCCAAATATGAGATTCAACTGGAAAATGCGCTTTCTGAGTTGAAAACTACAGAGAATCTTCAGCCGTTTGTGGAGATCAATCCATACCGGGAAGCATTGGAAAAGGCGAAACAGCTCGCCTTGTATGTCAAGGATCAGAAGCCGGAAGATACACCGGAACTTTCCATTGAGGAGATATTCCACACAGTGCGCGATGCGAATCATGATTACATGGAACTGCGTGCAAAGGAAAATGACTGGAAGGTAGAGCGGGAGATGTTAAGAGAACGTCTGCTTGCACTTGCACCGTTCCGTCCGTTGAATTTTAACCTGCACAATGTTCTTCAGTTCCGCTATATTAAGTTTCGGTTCGGAAGGGTTCCGGTGGATTATTACCATCGCCTTGAAAAATATGTGTACAGTGACATGGATGAATTGTTCATTGAAGGCGGGAAAGATGACAGCTATGTGTACGGAGTGTATTTTGTAGCGAATAAGGCAGCCGATAAGACCGATTCGATCTTCCAGTCGCTGCATTTTGAACGGATTTATCTGCCGGATGAATATCAGGGAAATACAGAGGAAGCCTATCAGAAGCTGGAGCGAGAGATTGAGAAGATCACAGCAAAGATTAATGGGATTGATGACGAGATCAAGCTGACGCTGGCAAAGAAGGCCGGACGTCTTTTGGAGGCGAGAAACCGGCTTGAGATGCTCTGTGAGAACTTCGATGTCCGAAAGGTTGCGGCTTGTGTAGAAGATCAGCATGAGGACTTTTATATTTTGTGTGGTTGGATGGCGGAAAAAGATGTGGAATCTCTTCTGAAAGAAGTGAAAATGATCCGAATATTTTTATTTTGTAGAGGAGGATAATTCCGGATACTTTGGAGCGCCTCCAACTAAGCTTGAGAATCCAAAGTTGTTTAAGCCGTTTGAGATGTTTATCAAGATGTATGGACTGCCGGCACACAATGAGATGGATCCGACAATCTTCGTGGCACTGACTTATACATTTATCTTCGGTGCGATGTTTGGAGATGTAGGACAGGGTCTCTGTCTGTTCCTTGGAGGAGCAATCCTTTATAAGTGGAAGAAACTGAACCTTGCGGGAATTGTATCTGTCGCTGGACTGTTCTCTACATTTTTTGGCTGGATGTTCGGAAGTATTTTCGGATTTGAAGATATTATCGAGGCAAAATGGTTAAGACCAATCTCCCATATGACGAATCTTCCATTTATTGGAAAGCTGAATACAGTATTTATTGTCGCAGTTGCATTTGGTATGGGAATTATCCTGTTATCGATGGTGTTTCACATTATCAATGCTCTCAGGGCACACGATGCGGAAAACGCATGGTTTGATGCGAACGGACTTGCCGGACTTGTATTTTACGGTTCTGTGACAGCGGTTCTTGTGTTGTTTATGACAGGGCATAAGACACCGGCAGGAATCGTGATGGCAGTGATGTTTGGAGTGCCTTTGATTCTGATGGTATTGAAAGAGCCTCTGGCAAAGAAAATTGAAAAGAGCACTGAGAAGATGACAGAAGGAAAAGTGATGTTCTTTGTGCAAGGATTTTTCGAATTATTTGAAACATTACTGAGTTATTTCTCAAACACATTATCGTTTGTCCGTATCGGGGCATTTGCTGTCAGCCATGCGGCGATGATGGAAGTGGTCCTGATGCTTGCAGGCGCTGAGGCGGGGACACCGAACTGGCTGATCGTTGTACTCGGTAACCTGTTCGTATGCGGTATGGAAGGCTGATTGTAGGGATCCAGGTACTCCGTCTTGAGTATTATGAGATGTTCAGTCGTTTCTACAAAGGAAATGGACGAGAATTTAAACCATACAAAATCATTAAGAAACAATAGGAAAATTTCATTAGGAGGCTATTATTATGACATTAGCAACAAAATTAATTCTGATCGCAACTTTAGTATTAAGTATCATTCTTCCATTCGGATATTATCTGATCGGAGAGAAAAACAAGAAGCGTTATAAAAGAGCAATCGGAACAAACGCATTCTTCTATTTTGGAGCATTTCTTGTGGCATCGATCATGATGTTCGGAGGAAATGTACAGGCTGCAGAAGCTGCTACTTCTGCTTCTATCGCAACAGGTCTTGGATATATCGCTGCCGCTCTTGTTACCGGTTTATCATGTATCGGTGGTGGTATCGCCGTTGCCAGTGCTGCTAGCGCTGCTCTTGGAGCAATCAGTGAAGATTCTAGCGTACTTGGTAAATCATTGATCTTCGTAGGTCTTGCAGAAGGTGTCTGCCTGTATGGTCTGATCATCTCCTTCATGATCTTAGGTAAATTATAAGCCGATGAAGATGTATTTGATCAGTGATAATGTAGATACCTACACAGGGATGCGTCTTGCGGGTGTAGACGGAGTCGTCGTGCATGAGCGCGGCGAACTCTATGAGGCGCTTCAGAATGTCATCAAAGATAAGGAAGTAGGAATTGTCCTTCTGACCGAAAAATTCGGACGGAATTCCGGAGATTATTGATGATATTAAATTGAAGAGAAAGATGCCTCTGCTCGTGGAGATCCCTGACAGGCACGGAACCGGCCGTAAGAAGGACTTTATCACATCCTATGTAAATGAAGCCATCGGGCTGAAACTATAATGAAACAGAGGGCGATGACATGACTTTAGAAGAAAAAATTGAAAACTTGCAGGCAGCTTCGATGGAAGAGGCGAGAGCCCAGGGAAATGCAATCATCCAGAATCACAAAGAAGCGCTGGAAAAACTTTATAACGAGCATACAGAGACTGCACTCAGACAGGCAGAACTGAAGCTGAAGGCAGAGACGGCAAATGCAAAGCATGAGGTCAACAAAGCCATGGCAAAATCCCAGATTGATCTGAAGCGTGAGCAGGGAAAATGCCAGACAGAGTTAAAGAACAGACTGTTCCGCAGAGTGCATGTTCTTGTAGATGAATACATGCAGACAGAAGCGTACACAGAACTTCTGTCTTCTTATATCCACAAAGCAATGGCATTTGCCGGCGGGGAACAGGTGACGATTTATATTAATCCGACAGATGAAGATAAAAAAGCAGAATTAGAAGAGCGCACGGGAGCTTTCTTGACCGTCAGCAGAGAAGACTTTATCGGAGGGATCCGGGCAGTCATCCATGCGAAGAACATTCTGATCGATCACTCCTTTAAGGCGTCCCTTGCAGAAGAATACGAGAAATTCTTGTTTTTAGGAGGGAAAGAAAATGCTTAGAACGGGAAAGATTTACGGGATCAATGGTCCGGTTGTTTACCTGAAAGGAAACACGGGATTTAAGATGTCGGAAATGGTATATGTTGGGAAGGAAAGACTTGTCGGGGAAGTGATCGCCCTTGATAAAGAACGGACAACGATCCAGGTGTTTGAGGAGACGACAGGGCTTCGGCCGGGTGAAACGGTTGAGGCGAGTGGAGATGCGATCTCTGTCACACTGGCACCAGGAATCCTGAACAACATTTTTGACGGAATTGAAAGACCGTTGGAGCGTATCGCTGAAAACTCCGGTGCATATATCAGCAGGGGTGTCAGTGTAGACTCACTTGATAAGACAAAAAAATGGAGCACACATATGACGGTTTCTGTCGGGGACGAGGTTCACGGCGGACACATTATCGCGGAAGTTCCGGAGACGGCGGCGATCGTGCACAAATGTATGGTTCCTCCAAATATCAGCGGAATGATCACAAAGGTAGCGCCGGATGGAGAATACACGATCGATGAGCCACTTGTGACGGTGGAATTGGAGAGTGGAAAGACGATCGACCTTACGATGACACAGAAATGGCCGATTCGTGTGCCGAGACCGACGCATCACAGATTTCCGGCATCCAAGCCGCTTGTGACCGGACAGCGTATTCTGGATACGATGTTCCAATGCGAAGGGCGGAACAGCCTGTGTGCCTGGTGGATTTGGTACTGGAAAGACAATGACACAGCATCAGATCGCAAAATGGTCGGATGCCGACATTATCATTTATATTGGATGTGGAGAGCGTGGAAACGAGATGACACAGGTATTGGAAGAGTTTACTCAGCTTGTGGACCCGAAATCAGGGAATCCGTTGATGGATCGAACAACATTGATCGCCAATACATCCAACATGCCAGTGGCTGCCCGTGAGGCGAGTCTTTACGCAGGTCTGACACTTGCAGAGTATTACCGTGATATGGGATATGATGTCGCGATCATGGCAGATTCCACTTCTCGTTGGGCGGAGGCGCTCCGTGAGTTGTCTGGACGTCTGGAGGAGATGCCGGCAGAAGAAGGATTCCCGGCTTATCTTGCATCAAGACTTTCTGCATTCTACGAGCGTGCCGGAATGATGCACAATTTAAATGGAACAGATGGTTCTGTATCGATCATCGGTGCGGTATCTCCGCAGGGTGGAGATTTCTCTGAGCCGGTTACACAGAATACAAAGAGATTTGTCCGCTGCTTCTGGGGACTGGATAAGAGTCTTGCATACTCCAGACATTTCCCGGCGATCCACTGGCTGACAAGTTACAGTGAGTATCTGATGGATCTTGCACCGTGTATGCAAAACATGTCTCAGATAAATTTATTGATTACCGGAATCAGATGATGGCACTTCTCAATCAGGAGAGCAGTCTGATGGAAATCGTAAAACTGATCGGAAGCGATGTGCTTCCAGATGATCAGAAGCTGGTACTGGAGATTGCAAAAGTGATTCGTCTTGGATTTTTACAGCAGAATGCATTTCATGCAGATGATACATGTGTCTCTCTGGAGAAACAGTTTAAAATGATGGAGGTCATCCTTCACTTATATGATAAATCAAAGGCATTGATCACGATGGGAATGCCAATCTCGGTATTGAAAGAGGAAGACATCTTTGAGCGTGTCATAGCGATCAAGTATGATGTCCCGAATGATAAACTGGAAATGTTTGATGACTACATGAAAGCCATCGATCAATTTTATGACCGTATTATGGAAAAGAACGCATAAGGAGGCTGTGTCATGGCAATAGAATATTTAGGACTGAGTAATATCAACGGCCCTCTTATCGTGCTTGAGGGCGTAGAAAATGCTTTCTATGAAGAAATCGTAGAGTTTGTTGTAGAGGGCAATCAGAAAAAGATCGGACGTATTGTTGAAATCTACGAGGACAAAGCGGTGATTCAGGTGTTTGAGGGGACAGAAAATATGTCCCTGACTAATACGCATACAAAGCTGACTGGACATCCGATGGAAGTTGCATTGTCACCGGATATGCTGGGACGTACATTTAACGGTATCGGGGAACCGATCGATGATCTCGGACCGATCACTTCCACACTCCGCAGAAATATCAACGGACTTCCGTTAAATCCGGTAAAGAGAGAATATCCGCGTAACTACATTCGCACAGGAATCTCAGCGATTGACGGACTCACCACACTGATCCGAGGACAGAAGTTGCCGATTTTCTCCGGCAATGGACTTCCGCATGACCAGCTGGCGGCACAGATTGTAAAACAAGCGTCGCTGGGAGATGATTCGGATGAACAGTTTGCGATCGTATTTGCGGCGATGGGTGTGAAACATGATGTTGCAGAATTTTTCCGCAGAACATTTGAAGAGAGCGGGGTTGCCGATCACGTTGCGATGTTCTTGAATCTCGCAAATGATCCGGTGGTAGAACGTCTGATCACACCGAAGGTAGCATTGACTGTGGCAGAGTATCTTGCATTTGAGAAGAACATGCACATTCTTGTTATTCTCACAGACATGACATCTTTTGCGGAGGCGATGCGAGAAGTATCTTCTTCCAAAGGAGAGATTCCAAGTAGAAAGGGATTCCCGGGATATTTATACAGCGAACTGGCAACAATCTATGAGCGCGCCGGAATCGTGGAAGGTGTCAACGGTTCTGTGACACAGCTTCCGATTCTGACAATGCCAAACGATGATATTACGCATCCGATCCCAGACCTTACAGGATACATTACCGAGGGGCAGATTGTTCTCGATCGAAACCTTCATGGACAGTCTGTCTATCCGCCGATCAATATCCTCCCATCTCTTTCCCGTCTGATGAAAGATGGTATTGGAAAAGGATATACGAGGGAGGATCATCAGGATCTTGCAAATCAGCTGTTCTCTTCTTATGCAAAAGTAGGAGAGGCGAGAAACCTTGCATCGGTTATCGGAGAAGATGAACTTTCGCCGATTGATAAAAAATATCTCGAATTCGGTAAGGAATTTGAGGCAAGATACATCGGACAGGGTATGGAAGAAAACCGGACGATCGAGGAGACACTGGATCTTGGATGGGAACTGCTTCGTATGCTTCCAAGAGAAGAGCTTGACCGAATTGACACGAAGATTCTGGAACGCTTCTACGAGAAGAAGGAAGCATAAAAAAAGAAAAGAAGAAGAAGATTAGAATATTCTGGAAAGGAGCCGAGTGTGTTATGGATCCACGTACATTTCCCACAAAAGGAAATCTGATTCTTGCAAAAAAATTCTCTGGCACTTGCGAATCAGGGATATGAGCTGATGGACAAAAAACGAAATATTCTGATCCGTGAGCTGATGGATCTGATTGATCAGGCAAAAGAGATTCAGGAGAAAATTGATTCGACATTCACATATGCTTATAAATGTCTGCAGCGTGCGAACATCGAACATGGGATCAATCTCGTATCTCAGATTGCCTACACCGTTCCCATTGAAAAATCAATCCGGATCAAAAGCCGAAGTATTATGGGAACAGAAATTCCGTTGGTCACTTATACGCCGGAGATGGAGGCGCCGACTTATTCTTTCAGTACGACAAAAGAATCCATTGATGTGGCGCGTGAGGCCTTTAAGCAGGTAAAAGATCTGACAATCAAATTGTCGATGGTAGAGAATGCTGCGTACCGCCTTGCGGGAAATATTAAGAAGACACAGAAACGTGCCAATGCATTAAAGAATATCACAATACCGACTTATACAGCACTTGTGTATTCTATTTCCAATGCGCTGGAGGAAAAGGAGAGGGAAGAATTTACCCGTCTGAAAGTGATCAAGCGGATGAAAGAATAGGATCGTTTCCAAAAATAATTTTGGGAAGTCCGATTTCGTTCTTGAATATTTGAATTGAAAATGATAGAGTATACTTTAGAAAAGCAGAAGAAGGTATACTGTCATGAGAAGAGTCGGAAAAGTCAGAAGTGAATATAGAGAAAAGAAGCAGGTCGGGAAGGTCTGCTTCTTTTCACTTTATCCGGCTAAATGATTAAAGAGAAGGAGTGGGACCATGAAAGAGGCGACAAAAGCAGAGTTAAAAGAAGTCTTCAGCTTAAAAAGAATTATGTGGGTGCTGATCGGAAATACAATCTATTCTTGCGGAATTGCCGCGTTTGTATTGCCGAATGACTTGATCACAGGAGGAACAACAGGAATTGCGTTGATACTGGAACATTATTTCGGTCTGCCGATCGGATTGTCTGTTGCAATTTTTAATATAGTAATGTTTATCCTGGCAATCTTGATTCTCGGGAAATCATTTGCGCTCACAGCGCTGATCAGTACGTTTTATTTCCCGTGGATCTTATCGCAGTTTCAAAAAGTACAGTTTATTCAAAATATGACAGATGATTTTCTGCTCGGAAGTATTTTTGCAGGACTGATGCTGGGACTTGGAGTTGGGCTTGTCATCAGAGCCGGAGCTTCCACTGGAGGTATGGACATCCCACCGCTGATTTTAAATAAGAAATTCGGACTTCCGGTATCTATTGGGCTCTATGTATTTGATTTTACAATTTTGATCATTCAGATGTCCTTTAGAGACAAAGAGCGGATCTTATACGGAATTTTACTTGTTCTAATTTATTCAACACTGGTAGACAAAGTGCTTCTTATGGGTAAGACACAGATGCAGGTAAAGATCATCAGCGATCATTACGAAGAGATCAATAAAGTGATCCAGGAGAAACTGGACAGAGGTTCTACCTTCTTCAAGACGGAATCTGGATATCTCAGAAAAGATTCTTTTGCAATCATGACAGTCGTATCGTCAAGAGAATTACCGAAGCTGAACGAACTTGTGCTTGAGATTGATAAGCAGGCATTTATTGTGATCAATCAGGTCAATGAAGTCATGGGACGAGGGTTTACACTGCATAAACAGGCAGAGTAATTGTCCGGGAAATAGTTTGCGGACGGCCGGAGATTATATGGAAGAAATGTGATCTCCGACCACGCAAAAAATATTTCAAAAAATTTGAAAAAATTTA
>ENA-OQIG01000800-OQIG01000800.1-human-gut-metagenome-genome-assembly--contig:-NODE-800-length-16376-cov-2.350975_pt1 | contig 16376 bp, 17 predicted proteins | sample MGYA00242576_ERZ504741 | MGnify/ENA primary metagenome ERZ504741 (study PRJEB26092, sample SAMD00036436) | human gut metagenome | host: Homo sapiens | study: EMG produced TPA metagenomics assembly of... | reverse complement strand
GTCCGGCCTGTATTACAACCGCCACCGCTATTATGACCCGCTGCAGGGGCGGTATATCACTCAGGATCCGATTGGGCTGAAGGGGGAGTGTGAATTTTTATCAGTATCCGTTGAATCCGGTCATAAATGTAGATCCGCAAGGTTTGGTTGATATAAATTTATACCCCGAAAGTGATCTTATCCATTCTGTAGCTGATGAGATTAATATCCCAGGCGTTTTCACAATCGGGGGGCATGGTACCCCCACATCTATTGAATCCGCAACGCGCAGTATCATGACAGCTAAAGATCTAGCATATCTAATTAAATTTGATGGGAATTATAAAGATGGGATGACAGTTTGGTTATTTTCTTGTAATACAGGTAAAGGACAAAATTCATTTGCTAGCCAATTAGCTAAAGAGTTACATACAAATGTAATAGGACCTGACACGCTATGGACGTGGTGGGGGCGAGGAACTAATGGTAAGTTAAAAATGGATACAGTGCTAACAGCACCAACGAACCTTAATTCAAATAAGGATCTAATGGCTATAACAACAAAAGACCTTGGTAATTGGATAACATATGGGCCATCTGGGCACCCCATTTCTAATATGCAAGGTACGCCAGAAAACCCAGTGATATAAGATAGGTTGTAGATGTATGAAAGCATGCTTGTTACTATTTTTTTATTTTTCTCTTATTGGTCAATTGCATGGTGCTGATGTGAAAATAAAAGAAAACGAAAGTGTGATGGGATCTACAGCAATGACCTATGATTTAAGTGAAGAAAAGCTGATGAAACTGAAGTATAAATCACAACATGGTGATTCAGAGGCATCATTTCGACTATATCAATATTACTGCTTTACTAAAAATAATATTGATAAACAATTGCGATTCTTGGAAAGATCAGCATCTCAGGGGAATGTTACAGCGCAGTTTAATTATGGGGTCTTTTTATCAGATACAAATCCAACATTATCAGAATATTATAATTTGAATAGAGCTATTTATTGGATGGAATTCGCTGTAAATAACGGTAATATTGATACAAAGAGCAAACTTCAAGAGCTCAAAAAGCTAAAGCGAATGGATAGAAGGAAGAATAAGGAGAATCCGTAAAAGCAATAGTTCATCAGACTGCCGCAGCAGTAGTATGATGATGAATCAGGGCTGTACTATAACTATTATCGGTAACATTAACCGCAGCAGGGGCGGTATAACACTCAGGCTCCGATTGGGCTGGAAGGTAGGTGGAATTTTTATCAGTATCCGTTGAACCCGATTTCTGGAATCGATCCCCTTGGGATTAGCCACCTGTTTATACAGCATAACTTTAGGTATGCTTTCGTGTGTTTCAGATATACCATGTGATGATAATTTTATGATGTGCTTAGTATTCCAGTCGCTTCTGGTAATAATATACAATGTAAAAATAATCCCCGTTGTACACATTTATAAATAGATGGCCAATACCTCAAGGCCTATGGAGTTGGAATGTTAATGACCCGGGAGCAAGCAATAGAAAACCTGACGGCATACGATTAGTACCGTCAGTTAATACAGGAACTTATAATCGCAATGGATTTTCAATACATAGTTGTTTAAACGCTTTTGGTCCGTCTTTAGGACCTCGATTCTGTTCCGAGGGTTGTATAACTGGTTTATCTAATGACATGCAAAAATTAAATGAGTTAATATTTTCAGAGCCAGATAGCACATTAACAGTTACGGACTAAAAAATATGGCAAGGTTATTAACAATTGTATTTTTTTCTCTATTTCTGCGAGTGCAGTTACTGCAAGACAATTTCAGAGAGAGTTAGATTTGGCAGACAAAGCAATATTATGGGCACTAATATCAGCCAGTACTAAAGAGGGACGAAAAGCGTGTTCACTAAGCTATTTTGCCTGTAAGCCGCAGAGGCTGAACTCGGACTGGCATATATGGCTGCGAATGATAACAAGGAATTTCTCACATCCTTATCTAATATAATGAGGTACAAAATAGATGCTGGACTTTCCGAATCCTATACATGCTATTTATTAAGTAAGGGAAAGATCATAAGACCATATCTGAAAAATCTAAATCCACTCCAACTTGCCGCTGATTGCATTGAAACAGTAAATAAAATAAAAGATAAGAATAAAAAAATCATTGATATAAATTCAGTTAATATTTGTAGTGATGATAAAATAATAAAATTGAGAGTTAATAGTACTATTATGGCCATTGATGATTCTATAAAGTGCATCGATGAATGATAACTTAATTTTATTTAAAAATATATTAATAACTCACTCTCCAGGAGTTTTTTTTTAACTTAGTTTTATAATGAATACGATAATTAAAAGTGAAGAAGAAAATAGTTGTATACATATATTCCATGACCCTACATTGTGATCTATAGATTAAATGTTTTTTAAATGTGACTGTCATCCTTCAGATAATAAAGCCATCATCGCAATAGATGGAAAAGCACTCCTGCTCTTTTTTGATTAGAGCCGTCGCAGGAGGAACAACTCATATCATCATTGCGATCTCGACGATGTATAGTCTCATCCTGCGGCAGAACAAGACGGATAAAAAATCCAATGAGAGCACACTCATCCAGAACTTATTAACATAATGAATATTAAAGAAAAATCATCGCAGCTAATGAAGTAATATGCCAAAATAATTAGTCCTTACAAGGAGCAAAGTTCCATAATCTCCCCCCTCCCCCTCAATGATCCAAATAAAGATAATGCATCCAGCTGGTCATTCTTAGCAGCACTTTCCGCATCACCGAAACATGGCTGAAATGGTCGGAGTAAACTGCCACCTGGGCGTAGATGCCGTCGGGTAAGGCATCGATATCAGCGTTAGGGTCCAGTTCAATGGTTCCCAGCACACCGTCCGTGCCGGGCACGACCGTTAATGATTGCAATACCCCCTGCGCCTGATAAGAACCGCCTGGCACGACAGGTAAAATACTGGTCAGTTTGCCGTGGAACACCTGCCAGGTAGCGCGTTAAACACCACTTCTGCATCATCACCAGGTTTCAGACGTAACAGCGAGTTTTGCCGAAATTGGGCGACAATTTGCCGTTTTTGCTCGGGGATGAAAACCATCACCGGACGCAACGGCAAGGCAGCTGCGTATGTGCCTGGGCGGATCAGTACCTGAGTGACGTAGCCATTGCTTGGTGCGCGAATGACAGTCTGCTCAAGATTATATTTTGCTTCAGTAAGTTGCGCTCTTAAGCTCACAATCTGCGATTGCTCGCCGTTAACCATACTGTCGAGCTGGCTCTGGATCTGCGCCTGCTCCGCCACCGAGCCTTTCACCAGCGCATCCTGCGCGAGGAAATTTTGCCGCGCATCGTCGATGTCACGTTCCGAGAACGGATTCACCGCCGCTTGGCTGCCTTTCAGATAACGTTGATAATTTTTAAACAGACGGTCGCGCTCCGCTGAAACCTGGGTGGTGTTGGCCTGCGCTTCTGTGAGCTGCGCGCGCAGAGTCTTTATATTATGCGTCGCCGTCATCAGGTCAGCCTGAAGCCTGTCAACTCGCGCCTGGTAACGAACCGGGTCGAGCTTAAAAAGCACCTCGCCCTTTTGAATAAGCTGATTATTCTTGTCAGTGACTTCAGTAACAATTCCCGTCACCTGTGGCGTGATGGGGATCGCTATCACTGCCTTTTGCGCGGTAAAAGTGTAAGGGTGGTTGTAGTTCATCAACAAAATCAAACCACTCACCAGAAACACGCCACCCAGCGCCGCCGTCGCCAGCGTCCACTGATTCACCGGAATACGAAAGATTTTAAAGACCGCCCACGCCAGCGCCACGTAAGTTAAAACAATCAATAGATCCATAATTAGATCTCCGGGAACGTGGAATAGTCAGTCTTTTTCTCGGCGGCGAGTTGATGCTCCAGCCGGGAAATTCGGTCGAGAAAGTGCGGCGATTTCCGGGTCAGTCGCTTTCTCCTGCGACGCAACATGTGACTGCATACCCCAGCCACGCTCCGGTTGATAGAGCGTCGCCCAGATCCACAGAAACGGCCAGATAACATGCAGAGTAAACAGGCTCACCCAGCCCGCGTATGAATAGCGTCGGCATGGGGATGGTTGCGCTTTTTGGCAATCAGATAAGGGATGTCATGTATCGCGATGATTCCATAAAAAATCACCAGAAAGACGAAGATCAGCACTCCCAACGCGAAATAGTTTAGAAACATATCTGCCTCGGATTCACGTTTATCAGTGTTGTTTTTGGGCTGGCAGCCAGAAGGGAGTCAGGCTGATATTTTGACAATAATCCGGGTTCGCGATTCTCGCCATAACACCAAAGAATAATTTTTAGAGGTGATGAGTTGCTTAGTTACATAACGATTGTATGACGAAGGCATAACATGCTGTAGATCACATCAGGTGAACGCCGTAAGAAAATATCTTGTGATTCAGATCACAAAGATTCAACAAACCATCAAAACAAAAATGTGACACCACTCACATTTAAATGCCATTTTTAGCGAAAATCGCCGCCTTGTTGCTTTTTTACACAAGCGTTTTGTGATGAACGTCACGTCAATTACCTCTCTACCCCCTATATTTATGTGATTGATATCACACAAAAGGCCGTCGACTGGACAGTTAACCGATTCAGTGCCAGATTTCGCAGTATCTACAAGGTCCGGCTACCTCTGCCGCCACATTAACAAAAAACCTCGGGCTTCCAGCCTGCGCGACAGCAAACATAAGAAGGGGTGTTTTTATGTCATCCGATATTAAGATCAAAGTGCAAAGCTTTGGTCGTTTCCTCAGCAACATGGTGATGCCAAATATCGGCGCGTTTATCGCGTGGGGTATCATCACCGCGTTATTTATTCCAACAGGGTGGTTACCGAACGAGACGCTGGCGAAGCTGGTCGGGCCGATGATCACTTATCTCCTGCCGCTGCTGATCGGTTATACCGGTGGTAAGCTGGTAGGCGGCGAACGTGGCGGCGTAGTCGGTGCCATCACCACCATGGGCGTTATCGTCGGCGCAGACATGCCGATGTTCCTCGGTTCTATGATTGCAGGTCCGCTGGGCGGCTGGTGCATTAAGCACTTCGACCGCTGGGTAGACGGTAAGATCAAATCCGGTTTTGAGATGCTGGTGAATAACTTCTCCGCAGGCATCATCGGATGATCCTCGCTATTCTGGCATTCCTCGGCATTGGCCCGATTGTTGAAGCCCTGTCCAAAATGCTGGCTGCGGGCGTTAACTTCATGGTTGTCCATGACATGCTGCCGCTGGCGTCTATCTTTGTTGAACCGGCGAAAATCCTGTTCCTCAACAACGCCATTAACCACGGTATCTTCTCGCCGCTGGGTATTCAGCAGTCCCATGAACTGGGTAAATCAATCTTCTTCCTGATTGAAGCTAACCCAGGTCCAGGTATGGGCGTGCTGCTGGCGTACATGTTCTTTGGTCGTGGTAGCGCTAAACAGTCTGCGGGCGGTGCGGCAATCATCCACTTCCTGGGTGGTATCCACGAAATCTACTTCCCGTATGTGCTGATGAATCCGCGTCTAATCCTCGCAGTCATCCTCGGCGGTATGACTGGCGTGTTCACGCTGACTATCCTGGGCGGTGGTCTGGTTTCTCCGGCATCTCCGGGTTCTATCCTTGCTGTACTGGCGATGACACCAAAAGGTGCTTACTTCGCTAACATCGCGGGTGTGTGTGCGGCGATGGCTGTCTCCTTCGTTGTCTCTGCTATTTTGCTGAAAACCAGCAAAGTGAAAGAAGAAGATGATATTGAAGCAGCAACTCGTCGTATGCAGGACATGAAAGCTGAGTCTAAAGGCGCATCTCCGCTGTCTGCTGGCGATGTGACTAACGACCTGAGCCACGTACGTAAAATCATCGTTGCCTGTGACGCCGGTATGGGTTCCAGTGCGATGGGCGCAGGCGTTCTGCGTAAGAAAATTCAGGATGCAGGTCTGTCGCAGATTTCTGTTACTAACAGCGCGATCAACAACCTGCCGCCAGATGTGGACCTCGTCATCACTCACCGTGACCTGACCGAACGCGCTATGCGCCAGGTTCCGCAGGCACAGCATATTTCGCTGACCAACTTCCTCGACAGCGGCCTGTACACCAGCCTGACCGAACGTCTGGTTGCTGCCCAACGCCACACGGCAAACGAAGAGAAAGTAAAAGACAGCCTGAAAGACAGCTTTGACGATTCCAGTGCTAACCTGTTCAAGCTAGGCGCGGAGAACATCTTCCTCGGTCGCAAAGCGGCAACCAAAGAAGAAGCGATTCGTTTTGCTGGCGAGCAGCTGGTGAAAGGCGGTTACGTTGAGCCGGAATACGTTCAGGCGATGCTGGATCGTGAAAAACTGACCCCGACTTATCTGGGTGAGTCTATCGCGGTGCCACACGGTACGGTTGAAGCGAAAGATCGCGTACTGAAAACGGGCGTCGTGTTCTGCCAGTACCCGGAAGGCGTGCGCTTCGGTGAAGAAGAAGATGACATTGCCCGTCTGGTGATTGGTATTGCTGCCCGTAACAACGAGCACATTCAGGTTATCACCAGCCTGACCAATGCACTGGATGATGAGTCCGTCATCGAGCGTCTGGCACACACCACCAGCGTGGATGAAGTGCTGGAACTGCTGGCAGGTCGTAAGTAATCCAATCCCACCCTCTCCACATGGAGAAGGTGGGGTTAATTGCCTGATGCGCTACGCTTATCAGGCCTACAGGATGCATCACAATTTGTTGAATTTGCACGTTCTTGTAGGCCGGATAAGGCGCTTACGCCGCATCCGGCGCTGCCCCTCTCCTCACGGAGAGGGTTTGGGTGAGGGAAAAGCCTCACCCCAGATCTCGGGTAAAAACATTGATGAAGGTTAATACTATGAAAGCATTACATTTTGGCGCAGGTAATATCGGTCGTGGCTTTATCGGTAAACTGCTGGCAGACGCGGGTATCCAACTGACGTTTGCCGATGTCAATCAGGTGGTACTTGATGCCCTGAATGCCCGTCATAGCTATCAGGTACATGTGGTTGGTGAAACCGAGCAGGTAGATACCGTTTCCGGCGTCAATGCTGTCAGCAGCATTGGTGATGATGTCGTTGATCTGATTGCTCAGGTTGATTTAGTCACTACCGCCGTTGGCCCGGTTTGTGCTGGAACGTATTGCTCCGGCAATCGCCAAAGGGCTGGTGAAACGTAAAGAACAAGGTAATGAATCCCCGCTGAACATCATCGCCTGTGAAAACATGGTACGCGGTACCACGCAGCTGAAAGGCCATGTGATGAACGCCCTGCCGGAAGACGCCAAAGCGTGGGTAGAAGAACACGTTGGCTTTGTCGATTCCGCCGTTGACCGCATCGTACCGCCTTCGGCTTCGGCAACTAACGATCCGCTGGAAGTGACGGTAGAAACCTTCAGCGAATGGATTGTCGATAAAACGCAGTTCAAAGGCGCACTGCCGAACATCCCAGGCATGGAGTTAACCGACAACCTGATGGCATTTGTCGAACGTAAACTCTTCACCCTGAACACGGGTCATGCTATAACCGCGTACCTCGGAAAACTGGCCGGTCATCAGACCATTCGTGACGCGATTCTCGACGAGAAATCCGCGCGGTGGTAAAAGGTGCGATGGAAGAAAGTGGTGCAGTATTGATCAAGCGCTACGGCTTTGACGCTGACAAGCATGCGGCGTACATCCAGAAAATTCTCGGCCGTTTTGAGAACCCGTATCTGAAAGATGATGTAGAGCGCGTAGGCCGTCAGCCACTGCGTAAACTGAGTGCTGGCGACCGTCTGATCAAGCCACTGCTCGGTACGCTGGAATATGGTCTGCCACATAAAAACCTGATTGAAGGTATTGCCGCTGCAATGCACTTCCGCAGTGAAGATGATCCGCAGGCTCAGGAACTGGCAGCACTGATCGCTGACAAAGGTCCGCAGGCGGCGCTGGCACAGATTTCCGGTCTTGATGCCAACAGCGAGGTTGTATCCGAGGCGGTAACCGCTTATAAAGCAATGCAATAATGGTGGACCAGGCGCAGGACACCCTGCGCCCGAATAACAGATTGTCAGATATGCAGGCAACAATGGAACAAACCCAGGCCTTTGAAAACCGTGTGCTTGAGCGTCTGAATGCTGGCAAAACCGTGCGAAGCTTTCTGATCACCGCCGTCGAGCTTTTGACCGAGGCGGTAAATCTTCTGGTGCTTCAGGTATTCCGCAAAGACGATTACGCGGTGAAGTATGCTGTAGAACCGTTACTCGACGGCGATGGTCCGCTGGGCGATCTTTCTGTGCGTTTAAAACTCATTTACGGGTTGGGCGTCATTAACCGCCAGGAATACGAAGATGCGGAACTGCTGATGGCATTGCGTGAAGAGCTAAATCACGACGGCAACGAGTACGCCTTTACCGACGACGAAATCCTTGGACCCTTTGGTGAACTGCACTGCGTGGCGGCGTTACCACCGCCGCCACAGTTTGAACCAGCAGACTCCAGTTTGTATGCAATGCAAATTCAGCGCTATCAACAGGCTGTGCGATCAACAATGGTCCTTTCACTGACTGAGCTGATTTCCAAAATCAGCTTAAAAAAAGCCTTTCAAAAGTAAGCAACGTCTGCTTACTGCCCCTCTACCTGCTTCGGCCGATAAAGCCGACGATAATACTCCAGACGTTGTAGATATAACGGCACGCTTTCATCGGGTATTCCGGACGGAATCGCGTTACGGGGAGGAAGTTTTTTCAGATACTCCCGGAACGCCTGGCTTGATGCCATGAAATCTACGGCTTTATCGATAAGAAGCGGAACGTTTTCACCTAATTTGCCCATGATGATATCTCCGTATTACCCCGCGCCGGGAATGCGCGGCCGCCAATTTTAGTTTAGGTTCCCGGTAAAGATGACATTAAGGAAAACGTGCTGAATCCTCAATAATCATCCGCTGCTGTTTATTATCTTTTTTCTATAGATTTCTTAATTAATCAACGAATTGCGTAGTTTTTGAGCATGTTAATGATTACGTTACAGAACTATTACAATGTCATTAGTTGTGAACAAAGCACCTGGTCGCGCATACTAGGGGCTATAAATTTATCTTTATCAGAAGCCATCACATGAAAGAAGTCGAAAAAAACGAAATCAAACGTCTCAGCGATCGCCTGGACGCCATCCGCCACCAGCAGGCCGATCTTTCGCTGGTTGAAGCCGCAGACAAATATGCCGAGCTGGAAAAAGAGAAAGCCACGCTGGAAGCAGAAATTGCTCGCCTGCGTGAGGTTCATAGCCAAAAACTGAGTAAAGAAGCACAAAAACTGATGAAGATGCCGTTTCAGCGCGCAATTACCAAAAAAGAGCAGGCTGATATGGGCAAGCTGAAGAAAAGTGTTCGCGGACTGGTGGTTGTGCACCCAATGACCGCACTGGGCCGTGAAATGGGCCTGGAAGAGATGACCGGGTTTTCAAAGACCGCGTTTTAAGCCCCTCAGACGACTGGTACGATCGTATCAACGCATCTGACTTGCGTTAGCTGGTCAATGCGGGGACTCTCCTGTCTACTCGCCTAATGACCAAACAATTCACTCCCCTTACGTCGATTTACCGCTGGTTGATATTCTGAAAATGCATCTTTACCGAAATAACCACCTATAAACAATAAAAATATATAGAAGATATCATTTATTAATTAACAAGCAGTTACGTCTCTTTTTTTCGGATTTAATTGTGAAATTTTAATCATCATATTCATACAATCAATTATCTGTAAAATTTTTCCCAGACATGGTTTCTTTCATATTTGACATTTATTAATAATCATCATTAGAATCCACGAAAAATAATATATTCATACAAACACAGACATCTTTTGAAACGAATGATACATTTTTATGATGAATGCTTAAAACAATATTTAATCGACACACATCACTGTCATTAATGTAAAGCAACATAGCTCACCAATAATACAATGGACAACTCTACCGGCATTGATCGCTGGTCGGAGGAAATAAGGATTTTTACATGAACTTGAAGAAGATTTTTTTCAGTGCTGTCACTGTTTCAGTTCTCTGCGCATTAACGGGATGTGACTACATTGAAGAAGGCAAGCCAGAAAGTAGTTTACTGAAACAACAAGAAGAACATAATAATAAAATTGTGCTACTTGAAAAACAACAAGCACAGCTAAAGAGTCAACTGGAAACTATTCAAAAACAACAAACTGGCATAATAAGCAGTACAAAGACTTTAACTCACGTAATTAAATCCGTTAAAGATCAACAAAACACTTTTATTTTTACCGAGTTTAACCCAGCGAAAACGAAGTATTTCATCCTGAACAATGGTTCGGTGGCTTTAGCGGGTCGAGTGTTATCCATTGACGCCACAGAGAATGGCAGTGTTATTCATATTTCACTGGTCAACTTATTAAGTACACCTATCTCAAATATTGGTTTTAATGCGACATGGGGTGTTGAAAAACCTGTCGATGCCAAAGAGTTTGCCCGGTGGCAACAATTACTTTTCAACACATCAATGAAATCCACATTGAAATTATTACCAGGTCAATGGCAAGACATTAATTTGACCCTGAAGGGTGTATCGCCCAATAACCTGGGATATCTGAAGTTAGCCATCAACATGGAAAATATTCAGTTCGACAATCTTCCCTCTGCTGAAAATCGGCAGAAAAGAAGCAAAAAATAAATGCAGTTAGTACGCTTATAACAAGGAATAGCGAGCATCATTAATGAACAAAATATTTAAAGTTATCTGGAACCCTGCGACAGGGAATTATACTGTTACCAGCGAAACGGCAAAAAGCGTGGCAAGAAATCTGGGCGCAGTAAGCTGTTAATTTCTGCGCTGGTTGCAGGTGGGTTGTTGTCGTCGTTTGGGGCGCTGGCTGATAATTACGACGGTCAGGGCGTTGATTACGGCGATGGCTCAGCTAGTGACGGCTGGGTTGCTATCGGTAAAGGTGCAAAAGCAAATATTTTTTTAAACAACGCTGGTGCCAGTACCGCTTTAGGTTATGACGCTATAGCTGAAGGCCAATATAGCTCTGCCATCGGCTCAAAAACCATGCTATTGGTGGTGCATCAATGGCCTTTGGGGTTAGTGCAATCTCTGAAGGTGACAGGAGTATCGCGCTGGGTGCATCGTCGTATTCATTCGGCCAATACTCAATGGCCCTTGGTCGTTATTCCAAAGCGCTGGTAGATTGTCTATAGCTATGGGGGATAGCTCCAAAGCGGATGGAGCAAACGCCATTGCGCTGGGAAATGCCGCTAAGGCGGCTGGTATTATGAGCATCGGTCTCGGTGATAATGCCAATGCGTCACAAGATTATGCTATGGCGCTGGGAGCAGAAAGCGAAGCCGCTGAAAATGCGACCGCTATCGGCAATAAAGCGCATGCAAAGGAGTGAATAGCATCGCGTTGGGTAATGGCAGCCAGGCTCTGGCAGATAGTGCAATTGCTATTGGCCAGGGCAACAAGGCTAACGGCGCTGATGCTATCGCTCTGGGTAATGGTAGCCAGTCGAGTGGCTTAAACGCTATTGCCTTAGGTAAGGCCAGTGTTGTAACTGGCGATAATAGTCTTGCGCTTGGGAGCAATACCAATGCCAACGGTATTAACTCTGTCGCGCTGGGCGCAGGTTCTATTGCGGATCAAGACGATAGCGTTTCTGTCGGCAGTGACTCATTACAACGCAAGATCGTTAATGTAAAAAATGGCACGATCAAGCTGATAGCCACGACGCCATTAATGGCTCACAGCTTTATGTCATCAGCGACTCGGTGGCAACACGGCTTGGCGGGGGTTCATCGGTAAACGTTGACGACGGTACTGTTAAAGCACCAACCTACAATTTAAAAAATGGTAACAAAAATAACGTTGGCGATGCGCTCACTGTACTCGATCAATTCACCCTGCAATGGGATCAAAACAGAGACAAATACAGCGCCGCTCATGGTAGCTCAACTGCCAGCGTAATCACCGATGTGGCGGATGGCGCAGTTTCAGATTCCAGTAAAGACGCGGTTAACGGTTCACAACTGAAAGCCACCAATGATGATGTTGAGACCAATACCACCAATATCGCTACCAATACCGGAAATATTGCAACTAACACTGCAAATATTGCTACCAACACCACCAATATCACTAATTTGACAGATACTGTTGGCGACCTTAAAGATGATGCCCTGCTCTGGAATGGCACTGCATTCAACGCCGCTCATGGTACGGAAACCACCAGCACCATCACCAACGTGAAAGCTGGTACCCTTTCGGATGACAGTACTGACGCGGTTAATGGCTCGCAACTGAAAGACACTAACGATAACGTGGCGACCAACACCACCAATATCGCTAGCAACACGGCTAACATTGCCACTAACACCAGTAATATTGCCGATAACACTGCCAACATTGCTACCAACACCAGTAATATTGCCGATAACACTGCCAACATTGCGACCAACACCAGCAATATTGCAGGTAACACTGCCAACATTGCTACCAATACCACTAATATCGCGGCTAACACCACAAGCATAAATAGCCTGAACACGTCTGTGGATGCTCTTGAACAGGATGCTATGCTCTGGAACGGCACTGCATTCAACGCCGCTCATGGTACGGAAACCACCAGCACCATCACTAATGTGAAAGCTGGCACCCTTTCGGATGACAGTACTGACGCGGTTAATGGCTCGCAACTGAAAGCTACTAACGATAACGTGGCAACCAACACCACCAATATCGCCAGCAATACGGCTAACATTGCGACCAACACCGCCAATATTAATACTCTCAATACGTCGATCGATACCCTTGAGCAGGATGCAATACTCTGGAACGGAACAGCGTATAGCGCCGCGCACGGTACAGAAACAGCCAGCACTATTACCAACGTTAAAGCAGGTACTTTATCTGAAAATAGTACGGACGCAGTTAACGGTGCGCAGCTGAACGCGACTAACGCGAATGTGGCGACCAACACCACCAATATTGCTACTAACACCGCCAGCATTAATACTCTGAATACATCCATTGACGCTCTGGAACAGGATGCGCTGCTTTGGGATGGCACTGCATTCAGTGCAGCGCATGGTGCAAACAAAGATGCCAGCAAAATCACCAATGTCCTGGCAGGGACTGTATCATCCGCCAGTACTGATGCCATTAATGGCAGCCAGCTTCATGGGTTGAGCAGTTCGATCGCCACCTATCTTGGTGGTGGTGCCACTGTGAGCGATTCTGGCGTATTTAGCGGCCCTACCTATAACATTGATGGTAATGATTACACCAATGTTGGTGCTGCACTTGACGCCATTAACACCTCACTTAGCGACTCACTCGGCGATGCCCTCCTTTGGGATAGCACGACTGGCGCATTTAGTGCCAAACACGGTTCTACCGCCAGCGTAATCACTAACGTCGCAGACGGTGCAGTCTCTGACTCTAGCTCTGATGCTGTGAATGGTTCACAACTGTACGATGTAAGCAACTCTGTTGTCGATGTTCTGGGTGGTGGTGCTGGCGTGAATACGGATGGCAGCATCAGTGCACCAACGTACACCATTGCTAACACTGATTACGATAATGTCGCGATGCCCTAAACGCGCTTGATACCACTCTTGACGATGCGATGCTATGGGATGCTACCGCAGGTGAAAATGGTGCCTTCAGTGCCAGCCACGATGCAGTGCCAGCAAAATAACTAACGTCGCGGCAGGAACAATTTCTGACACCAGCACCGATGCGGTTAATGGGGCTCAACTCCACGGCGTTAGCAGTTCCGTCGCTGAGGCTCTTGGTGGTGGTGCGGCGGTGAATTCTGACGGCAGCATCAGCGCACCGACTTACACCATTGCTGATACCGACTATACCAACGTCGGCGATGCGATGAATGCAATTGACTCAACTGGATAACGCCTTGCTTTGGGACGCTACCGCAGGTGAAAACGGTGCGTTTAACGCCAGCCATGATGCAAAGCCAGTGTCATCACCAACGTAGCCAATGTCAGATTAACGAAACCAGCACCGACGCGGTTAACGGTTCCCAGTTAAATGCCACGAATATGTTGATCCAGAATATTGCCGGTGATACCAGCGAAAGCTATATCACAGAGAACGGTGAAGGTATCAACTATGTGCGTACTAACGACAGCGGCTTAGTCTTTGAGGATGCCAGTGCTACGGGTGTGGGCGCTACAGCTGTAGGTTATAACTCCGTCGCATCAGGCGATAGCAGTGTGGCAATTGGACAGAACAGCAGCAGTACTATTGAATCTGGAATTGCTCTGGGCAGCAGTTCTGTGTCTAACCGTGTCATCCTTCAGGGCTCCCGTGATACCAGCGTAACCGAAGATGGCGTAGTCATTGGTTATAACACCAGTGATGGCGAACTGCTTGGCGCGTTGTCAATTGGTGATGACGGTAAATATCGTCAAATCATCAACGTCGCCGATGGTTCCGAAGCCCATGACGCCGTTACGGTTCGCCAGTTGCAGAATGCGATTGGTGCTGTAGCAACGACACCGTCCAAATACTTCCATGCTAATTCAACGGAAGAAGATTCACTGGCTGTCGGTGAAGACTCACTGGCAATGGGTGCGAAAACCATTGTTAATGGTGATGGCCGGATCGGTATTGGCCTGAACACTCTGGTGTTAACTGATGCAATCAACGGTATTGCTATCGGTAGCAACGCGAGTGCAAATCATGCAAACAGTATTGCGATGGGTAGTGGTTCCCAGACCACCCGTGGTGCGCAGACTGACTACACCGCCTACAACATGGACGCGCCGCAGAATTCTGTCGGTGAATTCTCTGTCGGCAGCGAAGACGGTCAACGTCAGATCACCAACGTCGCGGCTGGTTCAGCGGATACCGATGCGGTTAACGTAGGTCAGTTGAAAGTCACTGATGAGCGCGTAGCGCAAAATACCCAGAGCATTACTAACCTGAACAATCAGGTCACTAATCTGGATACTCGCGTTACTAATATCGAAAACGGTATTGGCGACATTGTCACCACCGGTAGCACCAAGTACTTCAAGACCAACACCGATGGCGTAGATGCCAACGCCCAGGGTAAAGATAGCGTTGCTATTGGTTCTGGTTCCATTGCTGCCGCTGACAACAGCGTCGCACTGGGTACCGGTTCCGTTGCAGATGAAGAAAATACAATCTCTGTAGGTTCTTCCACTAACCAACGCCGTATTACTAACGTTGCCGCAGGTAAAAATGCTACCGATGCTGTTAACGTTGCGCAGTTGAAGTCTTCTGAGGCGGGCGGCGTGCGTTACGACACCAAAGCTGATGGTTCTATCGACTATAGCAATATCACCCTCGGTGGCGGCAACGGTGGTACGACTCGTATCAGCAACGTCTCCGCTGGCGTCAACAACAACGACGCGGTGAACTACGCGCAGTTGAAGCAAAGCGTGCAGGAAACGAAGCAATACACCGATCAGCGGATGGTTGAGATGGATAACAAACTGTCTAAAACTGAAAGCAAGTTGAGCGGTGGTATCGCTTCTGCAATGGCAATGACCGGTCTGCCGCAGGCTTACACTCCAGGTGCCAGCATGGCTTCTATTGGTGGCGGTACTTACAACGGTGAATCGGCAGTTGCTTTAGGTGTATCGATGGTGAGCGCCAATGGTCGTTGGGTCTACAAATTACAAGGTAGTACCAATAGCCAGGGTGAATACTCCGCCGCACTCGGTGCCGGTATTCAGTGGTAATGATCCATTAAGTTAGTGTGACTAAGGCAAACGCCAAATTCCTGATGCGCTACGCTTATCAGCCTACAGGGTGATTCTGCACATTCCTATAGGCCGAGTAAGGTGTTCACGCCGCATCTGGCAAGATAAGGCGCTCCGGGTCAACAATCTAAGGGCAATTCTCTGATGAGGATTGCCCTTTTCTTTACCAGACATCTCCCCCCACAAGAATTGGCCCTACCAATTCTTCGCTTATCTGACCTCTGGTTCACAATTCCCCAATTAAAACTCACATCAATATTGCCAATACATAACATTTAGTTAACCATTCATTGTCATTATCCCTACACAACACAATTGGCAGTGCCACTTTTACACAACGTGTGACAAGGAGATGAGCAACAGACTCATTACACGATGTGCGTGGACTCCAGGAGACCTGCAATGAATCTCTGGCAACAAAACTACGATCCCGCCGGGAATATCTGGCTTTCCAGTCTGATAGCATCGCTTCCCATCCTGTTTTTCTTCTTTGCGCTGATTAAGCTCAACTGAAGGGATACGTCGCCGCCTCATGGACGGTAGCAATCGCCCTTGCCGTGGCTTTGCTGTTCTATAAAATGC
>ENA-OQIG01000799-OQIG01000799.1-human-gut-metagenome-genome-assembly--contig:-NODE-799-length-16392-cov-2.077467_pt1 | contig 16392 bp, 21 predicted proteins | sample MGYA00242576_ERZ504741 | MGnify/ENA primary metagenome ERZ504741 (study PRJEB26092, sample SAMD00036436) | human gut metagenome | host: Homo sapiens | study: EMG produced TPA metagenomics assembly of... | reverse complement strand
ATCTTATTTATGTTTACACAGAAGTGGTTTATCAATGGAATCGGCGGCGACACAGGAATGAAAGGATAGGAAAATATATGAAATTAAAGAAAATCATGGCAATCGGGTTAATTTGTACAATGACAGCATCTGCATTTGCAGGATGTGGAGGAGCAAAAAAAGAGGAGACAGCAAAGACTGAGGATGGAAAAGTAAGATCGATTTTGGTATTCCGGAGGAAAGACTGCAGTTGGAGTTCTTGGAGATATGGTGGAAGAGTTTAATGCTTCACAGGATCAATATGAGATCAACAGCGTGACACAGGCAGACTATGATGAGACATATGAAAAACTGCAGGCAGGAATTGCAGGAAAAAAAGCTCCGGATATGGCACTTCTTGATGTAGATAAGGCGAGAAATCTTTCTAGAAAAGACTTGGTGGCAGATATTCAGCCATTTGTAGACGACGATAAGGCGTTTGAAAAAGAAGATTATATTGAGGTATTTTACAATCAGGGAATCGATGATGGAAAGTTGTTTGCATTCCCTGCATATGGAACTACCCAAGTCATGTATTACAATAAAGCTGCTTTTGAAGAAGCAGGTATCCAGGCAGAAGACATTAAGACATGGCAGGATTTGGAGGCAGCGGCAAAGAAAATGTCAAAAGGAGAGGAATTCTATGGATGGGAGCCGATGTGGGGATCTGGAAATATGATCGATGCGGCGCTCAGCAATGGAGCACAAATCTTCAGCGAGGACAAAACAGAAGTGCTGATCAACTCCGAAGAGTGGGTAGAAGTATGGGAAAGCTTCCGTAAGTGGATCCATGAAGATAAAACGATGAGAATCCATTCTGGCGGACAAGGATGGGAATACTGGTATAAAACAATTGATGATGTCCTGCAAAATAAGGCAGGAGGTTATACAGGATCTTCCGGAGATCAGGCAGACCTTGATTTTGATATTGTAGCTGCAATGGAGCAGCCGGGATGGGGAGACAATCCATCAGCGCCGGTTGCAGGAGCATTACAGCTTGTAATGTTGGAGGGATCTTCAGAGGAAGAAAAGCAAGGGGTATATGAATTTATGAAATTCTTTACTACGCCGGAAAATCAGGCAAAGTGGTCTATGGGAACAGGTTATGTTGCTGTGCGCAATTCCACACAGGAAGTAGAGGCATTTGAAGCATATACAAATGAACATCCACAGGCACTTGTTCCATTGCAGCAGGCAGCACATGCATCGATCATGCCGGAAGATCCAACCGGAGGAAAAGTAATGGATGCATTGCGTATTGCAGCAGATAAAGTAGAAATTGAAGGTATTTCCGCAAAAGAAGCATTGGATGAAGCGCAGAAGACCGCACAGAAAGCATTGGATAGTGTCAATAAATAAAACAAGCGAGGAGAAAAGTGTGAGAGAAAAAGTTTCATTTGAGAATAAACAAAAATACAGATGGGATTTTAGAGGCAGAGGTTCTGATTTCAGAACCTCTGGAAGTCCTTTCTATCATGGTAGATGTGGAACAAGTAGAAATGCTGATGGGATATCTGTTTCTTCAGGATGAAAGCGGAAAGACCCGATTCCAAAAATTACTAGGTACAGTGAGAGAGTCATTCAGATTGGGCCATCTTCGGAATGTACGACCATCGGAGGTGTTCCGGGAAAAATTGGTCAGGGAAGTTGGAAACTGACACTTTGCATTTTTACCGAGGAGGTCCGGAAATATTTGGGGGCACAGACGATACCTGTTACCTTTGAGATCACCGGAGAAAAAAAGGAAATTAAGGAAAGCATTGGAGAAGAATGCTGGGTTTCCGAAGAACAAAAATGCCCTCTGTATTATGATCAATTTTCGTGGAATCAGAAATTTAATGGCGAAGAAAGGTGGTATAAAGGGGATTTCCATACGCATACGAGATTGTCAGATGGAAAGGAAACTGTTGCAAATGCAATGGAGAAGGCAAAGCAGATGCAAATGGATTTCTATGTACCGACGGAGCACAATGTGATTCATACGGGATGGAAGCATACAGAAGTGATGATTGTTCCGGGAGTTGAGGTGACTGCTGAAAAAGGGCACTGTAATCTTTTTGGAATTGACCGACTTCCGTCCAGAATCAAAGAAATCATCTGCAGACCGGCATCCGAACAGGCAGAAACATGGGTTACGGAGATTTTGCAGGAAGCAGCAGAAAGAGGATGGCTTGTGAGCATCAATCATCCGTTTTTACATGTTTGGAAATGGAAATTTCATTCGATTCCACTTCGTATGGTTCAGTTTCTGGAAATTGTAAACGATCCTACATATGAATATGCAAAGGAATCCAATGAGAAAGCAATCCGGTTTTTAGATTTGCTGTGGCAGGAAGGGTATCGAATCTACGGAATTGGGGGAAGTGATTCTCACAATCTGATCGAGGAGAGATATGATGGGGCTTTAGAGCCATCTGTGGCAGGAGATCCGGGAACGTATGTATTCAGTAAAGGGCTGACACCGACAAAACTGTTGCAAAATTTGAGAAAAGGACATGTTTATGTGAGCAGATATTGCACACTGGAGGTAGAAATTACAGCCGATGGAGAAACCTATCTTCCGGGAGAACATATTCCTGTTGGAACAAAGGAAGCGGTGCGTATACAATATCAGGTGGTCATTCGTGGACTGGAAGAGTGCCCGGTTGTATATGCTGTGATCAACCGTGTCAGAATGGGGATGGAACTTACGGAGATAGAGAAGGGTGTCTATGAGGCGAAGACAGAGATTCTCTTTTCAGCAGGAGAATATGAATGGATGCGTCTGGATGTCCGAAAAGAAGATGGTACATTCTTAGGATATGTTAATCCAATTTACCATGGGGCAAAAACACCACAGTGCAAGACGTTTGGAGAGATGGTTCAGAAAGCATCCGGGATGATTTAGAGAGAAGAGGAAACAATGGATATAAAAGGAATTTTATTTGACAAAGATGGGACTTTGATAGAGTTTCATTCATTTTGGGTGCAGGCGGCAAAAAGAGTTGTACCAGAATTTTTAACTGAGAATCAGATATCGCCGGATCAGGAACATGTGGATGTGGTAATGGAGGCAATGGGAGTTTTCGGGGATGATATAGATCCAATGGTGCACTTGCTTATAAATCCAATAAAGAAATTGCAGAGGAAATTACAGAGGCACTTGCAAGTAAGGGAATCTACATAGACAGCAGGAAGGCACAGGAGCAGATTGTCAGGTTGTTTGAAAAAATTGCAACAGACAGCCAGATGCAGTTTCAGACATTTACAGATCTTCCAGAATTATTTCAGCAGCTAAGGAAAAGACAAATTCGTATCGGTATTGCCACAACAGATACGATTGCTTCTACAAGACATTGTCTGAGAAAATTGCAGATTGAAGACTTGATCGATTATGTTGGAGCCGATGATGGGGTAGCAAGACCAAAGCGGATCCGGATATGTTTGAAACATTCTGTAAAGCATATGGGCTTGAACCAGAAGAAGTTGCAGTAGTCGGAGATACTTATAATGATATGAGATTCGCGAAAAATTGTAAGGGGAAGGCAGTTGGAGTGTTGAGCGGTGTCAGTAGGAAGGAAGATTTTCAGGATTTGGCAGATGTTGTATTGCCTTCCGTAGCAGATATTTTTTCTATTTTGGATCAAGGAGAAGAGAAAGAGGAGTGTAGTGAATGGCAGAGATCACTTTAAATCATGTATATAAAAAATATGAAGGCGGTGTGACGGCTGTTCAGGACTTTACACTGGAGATTCCGGATAAAGAATTTGTAATCTTTGTAGGACCTTCCGGATGTGGAAAATCGACAACGTTACGGATGATCGCCGGATTGGAATCTATTTCGGAGGGGGAACTTCTGATTGATGGTGAGCGAATGAACGAGGTGGAGTCCTGCAATCGGAATATTGCAATGGTATTTCAAAGCTATGCATTGTATCCTCACATGACCGTATTCGAAAATATTGCTTACAGTATGAAGTTAAAGAAAGTTCCGAAAAAAGAGATCAAAGAACGGGTACACGAGGTAGCACAGATTTTGAAGATTGAAGAGATTCTGGATAGAAAACCGGGACAGCTTTCAGGAGGACAGAAGCAGAGAGTGGCAATGGACGTGCGATCGTCAGACATCCGAAAGTGTTTCTGATGGATGAGCCGTTGTCCAATCTCGATGCAAAACTCCGTACACAGATGCGGATTGAGATCATGAGACTTTACAAGGAACTTCAGACTACGTTCATTTATGTGACCCATGACCAGACAGAGGCGATGACACTCGGAACACGCATTGTCGTGATGAAAGATGGGATCATCCAGCAGGTAGATACACCGCAACGGCTGTATGATTTCCCTGCAAATAGATTTGTTGCCGGATTTATCGGATCACCACAGATGAATTTTATTTCGGGAATATGCCGTGTGAAGAAAACGGGTGTCTTTTTGGAAACTGCAGATTGTGAAGTGCAGATTACAGATGGAAGAAAAGAGCGGCTAAGAAATGAAGGGTATGATGGCAAGCAAGTGACGATGGGAGTGAGGCCAGAGCATGTGAAAGTATGGAGTCCAGAAGAATCCGAAGTGAGTGATCTGGTGTTGCAGTCACAGGTGAGTGTCTATGAAATGCTGGGAGCAGAGGCTTATCTTTATTTTACTTACGAAGGGCAGCAAGTGTCTGCGAGAGTGAAAGCAGATACGAAGATCCGAAAAGAGGATAAGGTATTTTTTGGATTTGATACAAAAGATATGATTCTGTTTGATTTTGAAACGGAAGAAGCAATTTATTAGAAGAGACAATAATCTGAAAGAAATAAATTTTTTATGAAAGTGAAATAAATAGTTGACAATGTGAATCAGATTGTCGTATAGTAACCATAATGAATGAAAGGGAGTAGCTAGCGTTACCCAACGTTTACGATGACGTCAGGACGATGAAAATTCATCCGTATCGTAATTAAATGGCGAGACTTTTATTGCATATAACAAACATATGCAATAAAGTCTTGTCATTTTTATTGCACAGTTATAAGATCTTTTTCTTTGATGTTGAAATGTTTTTACAGATTCTGGCATAATAAAGACAAGGTCATATAGCAGCAGGAGGCGTTGGAAGAACCTATGGTGACAGATAGAAACTTCTTCATTGCAGGATAGGAGGGTGAAACATGGACAAATTTTATCAATTGTCGAAAGAAGAGACAAGAAAAAAGGTAAACGGCCAGCAGGAACCGCTTACAGACCAGCAGGTCAGGGAACACCAGGAAAAATATGGAAAGAATGAGCTGGTGGAAGGAAAGAAAAAGAGCACGTTTCAGATTTTCCTGGAACAGTATAAAGATTTCCTTGTAATCATTCTGATCGCAGCAGCGATTGTATCTGGATTTCTCGGGGATGCAGAGAGTGCGATCGTTATTTTAGTCGTGATCACGATGAATGCGATTCTCGGAACTGTGCAGACGGTCAAGGCAGAACAGTCATTAAGCAGTTTAAAGAAATTATCAGGTCCGACAGCGAAGGTACTTCGTAATGGAAATGTGATCCAGATTCCTTCGGTAGAATTAACCGTTGGTGATGAAGTTATGCTGGAAGCCGGAGACTATGTGCCGGCAGACGGACGTATTCTTCAGAATGCAAGCTTGAAAATTGACGAGAGCGCCCTTACAGGTGAAAGTCTTGGTGTAGAAAAGTCAGATGAAGTGATTTCTGGAGAAGTTCCACTTGGAGACCAGACAAACATGGTATTCTCAGGAAGCTTTGTCACTTACGGAAGAGGTTCTTTCCTTGTAACCGGAATCGGTATGGAGACGGAGGTTGGTAAGATCGCAACATTGTTGAAAACAACTTCTGAGAAACGTACTCCGCTTCAGATCAACTTAGATCAGTTTGGACAGAAATTATCTATCATTATTTTAATTTTCTGTGGTATTTTATTTGGAATCAATGTATTCCGCGGAGATTCTATCGGAGATGCATTCCTCTTTGCAGTTGCCCTTGCAGTAGCGGCAATCCCAGAGGCATTAAGCTCTATCGTGACGATCGTTCTTTCCTTTGGTACACAGAAGATGGCAAAAGAACATGCGATCATCCGTAAGCTTCAGGCTGTAGAAGGACTTGGAAGTGTATCTATCATCTGTTCGGATAAGACAGGTACTCTGACACAGAATAAGATGACAGTAGAAGATTATTATGTAAACGAAAAGAGAATTCCGGCAGCGAGATCGATATTCAGAAGAAAGAGCAAAGACAGCTGTTGGATTACAGTATTCTCTGTAATGACTCTACAAACGTAGATGGTATGGAAATCGGTGACCCGACAGAGACAGCTCTGATCAATATCGGAACAAAACTTGGAGTAGGGACAATGGATGTCAGAGAAGCCTATCCGAGAAAGACAGAGATTCCGTTTGACAGTGACAGAAAATTAATGTCCACTGTCAATGAGATGGACGGAGAGCATGTCATGATCACAAAGGGTGCAGTAGATGTACTCTTAAACCGTATGGCTTATATTCAAAAGGGAGATAGTGTCTGCCCGATCACAGATGCTGACAAAGCAGCGATCGAAGCACAGAACCAGGAATTTTCAAGAGGCGGACTTCGTGTGCTTGCATTTGCATATAAGAAGATGGAAGATGAAAGAGATCTTTGCCTGGAAGATGAAAACGATCTGATCTTCCTTGGTCTGATCTCTATGATGGATCCGCCGCGAGTAGAATCTGCAGATGCGGTTGCAGAATGTATCCGCGCAGGAATCAAGCCAATTATGATCACAGGTGACCACAAGGTGACAGCGGCAGCGATTGCTAAGAGAATTGGTATTTTAAAAGACGAATCAGAGGCATGTGAAGGTGCGGAGATTGATAATTTATCGGATGAAGAGTTAAAAGATTTTGTAGAGCATGTGTCAGTATATGCACGAGTTTCACCGGAACATAAAATCCGTATTGTGCGCGCATGGCAGGAAAAAGGAAATATCGTATCTATGACAGGTGACGGTGTCAACGATGCCCCTGCATTAAAGCAGGCGGATATTGGTGTTGCAATGGGAATCACAGGAAGTGAAGTTTCCAAAGATGCAGCATCTATGGTACTGACAGACGATAACTTTGCAACAATTATTAAGGCAGTAGAAAACGGACGTAATGTCTATAAAAATATCAAAGGTTCCATCCAGTTCCTGTTATCCGGTAACTTTGGTGCAATCCTTGCGGTATTGTATGCATCTATCGCAGGTCTTCCGGTTCCATTTGCACCGGTACACTTATTGTTTATCAACTTGCTGACAGATAGCCTTCCGGCAATTGCACTTGGTCTGGAACCACATACAAAAGATGTCATGAATGAAAAACCTCGTCCGATGAACGAATCTATTCTGACAAAAGATTTCCTGATTAAGATTGCAACAGAAGGTCTTTCTATCGGTGTAACAACAATGATCGCATTTTTAATTGGATTCAAGGGTGGCGATGCAGTGCTTGCAAGTACAATGGCATTTGGTACTCTTTGTACAGCAAGACTTGTTCATGGATTTAACTGTAAATCAGACAGACCGGTTCTCTTTAAGAAAAAAATGTGGAACAATATTTATCTGATCGGGGCATTCCTTCTCGGATTAGTATTGATTACAAGTGTACTGATGATTCCGGCACTGCACTCTGTATTTAAAGTATCTACATTGACCATCCAGCAGTTACTGATCGTATATGGTCTTGCAGCTGCAAACCTTCCGATCATTCAGTTATTAAAATGCTTCCGTAAGAAATAGAAGGGGGTTCAATGAACTTAAATAACGAATCAATCAAAAAAATCCGCGGACTGATCCTTTTCACAGCGTTGATCGTGATCGGTCTGTGGAAGTATGAAATTGTTCTGGATGCGGTTCATTTTTTGTTTAGCATTGCTTTTCCATTTATTTTGGGAGGTGCGATCGCATTCATACTAAATGTTCCGATGAATTTTATGGAGAAAGTATTTTTCTCCAATCAATGGGCAAAGAATAACAAGATTGTGCAGAAAATCAAGAAACCGTGTAGTTTAGTCTTGTCGATTATGCTTGTACTTGGTATTATCTTTGTTGTAATCTTCGTTGTATTTCCGCAGCTAGGAAAAACAATTTTAATGCTGGGAGAAAGCATTCAGGTATTTATACCGAAGCTTGAGCTGTGGGCAGAAGATTTATTTCAAAATAATACGGGAATCATCGAGTGGATTGAGACGATGGAATTTGACTGGGATAAGATGATCCAAGGCGGAATTGATTTTCTCAGAAATGGAGCAGGAAGTGTCTTAAATACAACTTTTGCAGCGGCAAAAAGTATTGTCAGTGGATTGACAACATTCTTTATTTCAGCGGTATTTGCATGTTATATCCTACTTCAGAAAAAGAAGCTGACAGTTCAGATCCAGAAGGTGCTGTATGCATTTTTGCCGGAGAAAAAGGTTAGTACTGTTCTTGATATTTGTTCACTGACTTACCGGACATTTTCCAATTTCCTTACCGGGCAGTGTATGGAAGCGGTTATTTTAGGAACAATGTTCTTTATCAGCATGAGTATTCTGAGAATGCCATATGCACTGTTGATCGGTGTGTTAATCGCATTTACAGCTTTGATCCCGATTTTTGGGGCGTTTATCGGATGTGTGATCGGTACATTTCTAATTCTGATGGTCAACCCAATGCAGGCGATCGGTTTTATAGTCTTATTCTTAGTCTTACAGCAGGTGGAGGGAAATCTGATCTATCCGCACGTTGTTGGAGGATCTGTAGGCCTTCCTTCCATGTGGGTGCTTGTTGCAGTCAGTCTTGGAGGAAGTCTGATGGGACTTGTAGGAATGCTGATCTTTATCCCGATGGTTTCTGTGATCTATACATTGTTCAGAGGATATGTGTATGAGAGATTGAGAAAGAAAAATATCACAGTGTTCGAGAAGAAAGAGGAAAAGGAACATGGAACAGAGACAGAAGAATAAGGAATTTGAAATAAAAGTCAACGGAGACAGCGCAATTATTTTGCGCTGTTTTTCATATGGAGAGAGTGCGGTGATTCCGCGGGAAATTGATGGATACAGGGTGACGGAGATTGCACCGTATGCATTTTCGGCACATATGGACCATCCGCCGGAGGAGGAAACCGGGCAGGATGCGTTGTGTGGAGAACGGTTGGAGGAAATTGTTTTGCCGGATACGATTGAAAAAATCGGTCGGTATGCGTTTTATAATTGTAGAAATTTAAAACGATTGAAGTTTTCTACAGATATTCGAGATATTGGGGCAGGGGCATTTACCGGATGTCATCAGATTGAAAAAATGGATGTGACGGTGGTTCCCGAAAAAAGGTCATGCTTCCGGGAACTGCTCATTGAGATCGGAGAGGAACAAGAAGTCATGTATCACTGCCCGGATGGGGATGCAAAGCTGATCTTTCCGGAATATTTTGAGGAGGCAGTGGAAAATACTCCGGCGAGGATCCTCGTCACAAAGACGCACGGAAGTGGGATGTGGTATCGAAATTGTATCGTGAAGAATGAATTGCAATTTGACCAGTATGATAAGCGGTTTGCGTGGGCGGTGGAAAATGAGCAGGAAGAAGTTGTGGTGGCACTTGCATTTGCACGACTTTTGTATCCGTACCGGCTTGCGGAGGATGCAAAGGAACAGTATGAGGGTACTTAAAATCTCATGTGGAAAATGTGTCAGAGTATCTTTTGAAGAAAAAAGATATGAAACTTCTCACATATTATGTGGAACATTGTATTGACAATGTGGATAACCTTCGTGTATTAATAGACATGGTGGGGATAACCGGGGAGGCATCGATGATGAGCTATCTGATGGAGCAGTATCATCAGAGATTTGCTGTAACAGAGAAAAAGAAGAAGTTTGAATTATAGAAGGAAGAAAGATAAGAAAAGCAATGATAAAAAGAGAGGAGGAAGCGATGAATATTATACAGAAACAGCAGCAAAGAGAACTGGAAAAGATTGAGATCTGCATGGATATCTGGAAGCAGGCGAGAAATGAACTGTATTTGTCGATGCGATTTCTTGATGTGTCTTTGAGTCGATTTTTCTTTTTGCCGGAGACGAATATAACAGGGATGGGGACAGATGGATTTGGCATTTATTTTTATCCGGATGCATTGATCTACCTGTATAAAAAGGATCGGATCTATATTAATCGAGCCTATCTTCATATAGTATTTCATTGTCTGTTTGGACATTTGACGATTCCGAAAACTGTAGATACCGCTTTGTGGGATCTTGCGGCAGATATTGCGGTGGAGTCGATCATTGACGGACTTTCTGTACGCGCAGTCAGAAGATATGTTTCGCCATATCGGAAAAAAGTGTATCAGAGTCTGCGGGAAAAGATGAAGGTGCTGACAGTCGCAGGAATTTATCAAGTGTTGGAAGAAAAAGAGGCGGGAAGAGAAGAAGATACATGGATTGGAGAAGCTGATTTTGAAAAACTGCGAGGAGAGTTTTTTGTGGATGAACATCAGCTTTGGAATCAGGAAATTCCGCCGCAGAAAATGATGGAACGGCAGAAAGAGTGGAAAGAGGAAAACGAGAAGCTTCAGACGAAAATGGAGACGTTTGCAAAAGAAGCATCAGAAGATGCAGAGGCACTTGCAGAGCAGGTGCGCGTAGAAAATCGGACACGATATGATTATAAAAAATTTTTGAGAAAATTTTTCAGTACTAAAAGAGGAAATACAGGTAGATCCAGATACCTTTGATTATATATTTTATCACTATGGAATGGAGATGTTCGGAAATGTACCATTGATCGAACCGCAGGAGACGAAGGAAGTGCATAAAGTCGAGGACTTTGTCATTGCCGTTGATACATCGATGTCGTGCAAAGAAGAGCTGATCCGAAAATTTTTAGAGCAGACATACAGTGTGTTAAGTGAGTCGGAGAGCTTTTTCAGAAAAATCTGTGTGCATATCATCCAGTGTGATGATAAAGTACAGTCAGATGTAGTGATCCATAATCAGGAAGAGATGGAACGCTATATGGAGCAGTTTGAGATACATGGATTTGGCGGCACTGATTTTCGCCCTGTGTTCGGTTATGTCAATGAGTTGATTGCAAAGAAAGCATTTCGAAGACTCCGTGGTCTGATTTATTTTACAGATGGATATGGAACATTCCCGGCGAAAAAGCCGTTGTATGAAACTGCATTCGTATTTTTAAAAGAGGATTACAGTGATGTGGACGTGCCGGCGTGGGCGATGAAACTGATACTGGAGCCAGAACAATTAAGAAGAACAGAAGGTGAGATGGAATATGGATATTAAGAGAGCAAAGGAAGAAATCAAAGATTCAATCGAAGCATATTTGCTGAAAGATGCATATGGAGAATATGAGATCCCGGTGATGAGACAGCGACCGATATTTCTTTTAGGAGCACCGGGAATCGGAAAAACACAGATTATGGAACAGGTTGCGAGAGAATGTGGGATCGGGCTTGTGGCGTATACAATCACGCACCATACAAGACAGAGTGCGATTGGATTACCGCTGATCTCAAAAAATGAGTATGGGGGAAAAGCGTATTCGGTTACAGAATATACAATGAGTGAGATCATTGCATCGGTGTATAAAAAGATAGAAGAAACAGGGCTTTCAGAAGGAATTTTATTTATCGATGAGATCAACTGTGTGTCGGAGACACTTGCTCCGGCAATGCTTCAGTTTCTGCAGTATAAGACATTTGGAAATCATGAAGTGCCAAAAGGCTGGGTGATTGTGGCAGCGGGGAATCCGCCGGAGTATAACAAGTCCGTCAGAGAATTTGATGTGGTGACGATGGACCGCGTGAAGAAAATCGAGGTGGAAGCAGATTTTTCGGTTTGGAAAGAGTATGCTTACCAACAGGGGATTCACCCGGCAGTGATTTCTTAATCTGACAAACAGACAAAATTAATTTTTACAAGATGGAACATACAGTAGATGGCTCCTTCTTCGCAACACCAAGAGGATGGGAAGATCTGTCAAGCTGATCCAAGTGTATGAAAAACTGGGGAAAAAAGTAGACAGAGATGTGGTCGGTTCCTATATTCAGTTTCCGGAGATTGCAAAGGATTTTGCAAATTATCTGGAGCTGTATTACCGCTATGAGGCAGATTATCAGGTTGAACAGGTGATGGAAGGAAAGATTCCGGAAATCTTGTTGAAAAAGATTTCCCATGCATCTTTTGATGAAAAGCTAAGTGTGATCAGCCTGCTCCTTGCGCGTGTCACAGAAGTTTTCCGCAAAGTATTTGGGCAGGAAGCTTATGTTTCTATGCTGTTTGAGAAGTTAAAACAATACAAAGATGTGCTTGGTCAGAAAAAGGAAGCAGTGGAGGCATTCCGGGAAATTTTAGAAGAAACTTGTGAGGAACAGAAGAAAAAAGAACGGGCAAAACTACTCACAAAAACGGAAAAGATTGTTTATCGAAAAGGGATCGAGAAATTGGAACTGTATCTGAAGGTATTGGAGGAGGAGCAGATTTCTGATGGAGAGAATGCATTTGAGAAAATCCGCGGACTTTTTGCAGAAGAGCGCGGCGCTTATGAAAAGCTGGAGGAATCAGCGGGACAGAAACTGGAGTATGCATTTGACTTTATGGAGATTGCCTTTGGAGCCAGTCAGGAAATGACAATCTTTATCACGGAACTAAATATGAATGCTTACAGTGTAAAATTCCTTCAGGAATACCAGTGCGATAGATATTATCAATACAACAAGCAGCTTGTGTTTGATGAGGCTGACAGAAATATCCGGAACCGGATCGAGCGGGTGGAGATGCAGCTTTAGAGAATATAAGAGTTCCCCCGGACATAGAGTATATTTATAAAATAAATATGGGGGAGAAAAAGTTGTTAAATGATCTTTGGGCAGGAATGATACTTGTAGGAATTATCTATGGAGCGTTGACAGGGAGGATGGCAGATGTCACGAACGCGGCGCTGGACTCTTCCAAGGAAGCAGTGACACTTTGTATTACAATGCTTGGAGTAATGTCTTTTTGGGTAGGGCTTATGGAAATTGCACAGCGGTCAGGGCTGATCGCTGCAGCATCGCGAAAACTACAGCCTGTGGTACATTTTCTGTTTCCAGACGTGCCAGAAGGACACGAAGCAAATAGACATATTACAACAAATATCATTGCAAACATCCTGGGGCTTGGATGGGCAGCAACGCCGGCAGGACTGATGGCGATGAAGAGTCTTCAGGAAGTCAATCCAAACAAGGACAAAAGCATTGCGAGCAGAGATATGTGTACGTTTTTGATTTTAAATATTTCTTCTTTGCAGCTCATTCCAATCAATATCATTGCCTATCGGAGTCAGTATGGAAGTGTAAATCCGGCAGGGATTGTCGGGGCGGGGATTGTGGCGACGCTGGTCAGTACGGTAGTCGGAGTAGCATTTGCAATGGCGATGAGGAAAAGGAAGCGCGTGTAGGAAAAGAGATTTTGTCATCCTGGTTGTGTTTTTTGAAATACCAAAACATATTTTAGACTTGATTTTGTAATACATATATTATGATTATTGTAATACAAAAAAGGAGATGAGATTATGGGAAAACCAGGAAGACCAAAGGGGAGTGACAATAAGGAGAAGATCTGTTCTCTACGCCTGGATGAACAGACGTTAAAGCGCCTGAATGCTTACTGTGAGCGCCTGAAAGTGGCAAAGTCAGAGGTGATCCGGGAGGCAATCGAGCGGATTTTGGAGGAAGATCAGTATAAATAGTTTTCCGTTTTCATAAGATGATAAGAGCCTATTTATGAAACGAGGAGTAGATGAAGTTCTTACTATATCTGAGTGATTTTATCGTACCTTTTGTGATTTTCTATATCGTCGGTTTTGGAATTTTGATGAAGACAAATGTCTATGAGCATTTTATAAAGGGTGCGAGAAAGGGATTTTTTACTGTTATTAAGATTATGCCTACATTGATCGGGCTGATGGTTGCGGTAGGAGTATTGAGAGCTTCTGGATTTTTAGATTTTTTTGCGGAAGTGGTCAGTAGGTTTGTGGTACATATCGGATTTCCGGTACAGCTCGTACCGCTTACGATCGTCAGGATGTTTTCTTCCTCAGCAGCTACAGGCTGGTACTGGACATCTTTAAGGAATATGGAACAGATTCGTACATTGGGCTTGTGGCATCTATCATGATGAGCTGCACGGAGACAATCTTTTATACGATGTCTGTGTATTTTATGACAGCGAATATCAAAAAGACAAGATACACACTGGCGGGAGCGCTTTTGGCGACATTTGCAGGAATTGCAGTAAGTGTACTGCTTGCATCGGGGATGTATGCCGGGTAATGATTTTCTGACAGACTGAACCGGAGAGTAGGAAAGCTCTCCGGTTCCGTAAGGAAATTCTCGTAGAATTCAGTGTATTTTGTTATCGGGTATATCGTAAAATTCAGTGTTTTCGTTATGTGGAACTGTCAGCTTCTGATGCGGCATAGATACCGGAACATAGAAGGATGAGAAGTGTGCAGATAGATTAGTTTATCTGTGGTATTGTCAAAAGGGTGCGTAAGGAAAGAATACAGATGACAGTGGAAAGCGTTTTGCCATTTGACTGCATTCTCTTTAAACTGCGAGGATCGTGTATGATAATTGGGGGATTCGTTGACGGAAGGAAAGAGGAAAGAAATCGTAAGTTTGCGAATCGTAAGCTCGCATTCGGAATAACCTGCTTCCAGTAAGCCGTGAATGAATCTTTGCAGCATGAATGTATCCGGAAAGGTAACAGATACTTTTAATTGAGAGTCTGCGGAAACAGGACATCGTCCAATTTGGAATCCGCTTAGTCGCCAGTGTCGTTTGCTGAGCTGAAAAGTGGACAGGTCTTCTTCCAGAAGCTCTAAGGAAAGAGGAAGAAATTCAGATTCTGCTATACTAAAAAATCGGGTTGTAGTTCTGTTTTGGGGAGAGACAATGTGGTCAGCACAATATAGTCCGATCTCTCCGCCAAAATAGATTCCATATTGACCTTTTTTCAACTTGATCAGACATGTTTTTTCGTTATAGTCAAAGTAGATCAGAAGAGCATCCTGAAGAGAAAGATCGCGGATGGCAGTATCAGCAGGACGGCGGCAGGTTTTTGGGAGCCACGCGTCCTCTCGATAGGTAAAGAGATCATGTAGAGGCAGATAGGACAAATCATATGGATGGAGCAAGTTCTGCAAAAGAGCCGATTTCTTTTCAGAGGGCATTCTTTGGATCTGAAGAATCAGCTTTTTCCTTTTGTGATAATTCAAAAGGAAGAGAAGAAAGAGCAGCAATAGGAATACTGGTAAGAAAGACATAAAAACCTCCTTGGAAATATCTTATTGTATTGTATGCCACAGAGGAGTCGGATGTGTGACAGGGCAGCTTATCTATCAACCGCATATTTAGAAACAATATCAAATGGGGCAGGTCCGACATCGAGAACTGCACGGTGAAAGTTTTTCTGGGAGAATTCATCTCCGTCTATTTTCATCGCTTTCTTTTTCAATTCCATAAATTCAAGATAGCCAACATAATATTTCAAGTAATTTCCCGGATCAGATAGGATCAAATTATATATTTCCTGGATAGCATCGGTATCTTTGATTCCATAATCAGAGAAAAAGCGTACAGTATCGGGTACCGACCATCCATCGTAATGGATTCCAATATCTGCGGCAGCATAGAGTCCAAGTGTCAGAGAACCATTTTTTTGAAACAGCGCAGCCTGGTCTTTTGGCAGCGGACTCAGATAGTAGGAGCACATCTCGGCATAAGTTGCCCATCCTTCCACATAACCGCTAAAATTAAAAATGCTGCGGAGAGGTTCTGTATTTTTTTCAGCAAAATAAGTTGTTTGATACAAGTGTCCGGGATAGCCTTCGTGTGCAAGTGTCGTAAATAGTTTTAGGGTATCGACATTGCGTGATTGGTTGATGTAGATTACATTTTCTGACTGGTCGTCAATGGCGGGAACCATATAAAATGCAGGGCTCAGATAAGGTTCCATAGCATTGGGAACATATTTCACTTGAGCAGTTACGTCCGGAGGAGCAGGAAAGGCAGCAGAAGATTTTTGTTCCAGCAATGTCAAAATCTGTTCTGGCTGATTCCGATCAATCTGGTTTTGCAGAAAAATATCTGACTTGTCTGGAGGTGCTTCGGCAGAGACAGGACGCGAGGCAAGTTCAGGATCTTTGGACAGCAATGTCTGAATAGACAAAAGGGGCTGTCGGGAAATAGATAGTTCCAAACAGGGGCAGATTGACTCGTATAAGTCAAATCTGCCCCTGAAACTTTTCCGTAAAAAGAGAAAAAGATGGCTAACGACAACCATCTCCTCTCCGTTCCATGTTATAATGGAACTATGCTAAAACAAGATTATTATAAC
>ENA-OQIG01000798-OQIG01000798.1-human-gut-metagenome-genome-assembly--contig:-NODE-798-length-16406-cov-2.314393_pt1 | contig 16406 bp, 19 predicted proteins | sample MGYA00242576_ERZ504741 | MGnify/ENA primary metagenome ERZ504741 (study PRJEB26092, sample SAMD00036436) | human gut metagenome | host: Homo sapiens | study: EMG produced TPA metagenomics assembly of... | reverse complement strand
GAGGCAGCACCTGGCACGGCTGGGACGGAAGTCGCTGTCGTTCTCAAAATCGGTGGAGCTGCATGACAAAGTCATCGGGCATTATCTGAACATAAAACACTATCAATAAGTTGGAGTCATTACCAGTATTACTTTGGCGGCGCTATCGCCGCCTTTCTTCAAATATTTATCAGGTATGGACACCGTGAATATTTATCGACTCTCTTTTGTATCCTGCCTGGTCATGGCGATGCCTTGCGCATTGGCGGTCGAATTCAATCTGAATGTTCTCGATAAATCAATGCGCGACCGCATTGATATTTCATTATTAAAGGAAAAAGGAGTCATTGCTCCCGGTGAATATTTTGTTAGCGTTGCGGTGAATAACAACCAAATCAGTAATGGGCAAAAAATCAACTGGCAAAAAAAGGGTGACAAAACCATTCCATGCATCAATGATTCACTGGTCGATAAATTTGGTTTAAAACCAGATATCCGTCAGTCCTTGCCACAGATAGATCGGTGTATTGATTTCAGTTCCCGACCTGAAATGCTCTTCAATTTCGATCAAGCCAATCAGCAACTGAATATTAGTATTCCGCAAGCCTGGCTGGCGTGGCACTCAGAAAACTGGGCTCCCCCTCTACATGGAAAGAAGGTGTTGCCGGGGTCCTGATGGATTATAACCTGTTTGCCAGCAACTACCGCCCACAGGACGGCAGCAGCAGCACTAACCTGAACGCCTACGGTACAACCGGAATTAACGCCGGGTCATGGCGCTTACGCAGTGATTACCAGCTTAATAACACCGATAGCGAAGATAACCATGAACAGTCAGGCGGAATATCGCGCACCTATCTTTTTCGTCCATTACCGCAATTAGGCTCTAAATTAACCCTCGGCGAAACCGATTTCAGTTCCAATATTTTCGATGGTTTTTCTTATACCGGCGCGGCACTGGCGAGTGACGATCGAATGTTGCCATGGGAGCTACGCGGATACGCCCCACAAATTAGCGGTATTGCACAGACCAATGCCACGGTGACGATCAGTCAATCAGGTCGCGTCATTTACCAGAAAAAAGTCCCTCCGGGACCGTTTATCATTGACGACCTCAATCAGTCTGTTCAGGGCACGCTGGATGTCAAAGTGACGGAAGAAGATGGTCGGGTGAACAATTTCCAGGTTTCGGCAGCATCGACGCCCTTCCTGACTCGCCAGGGACAGATTCGCTATAAACTGGCCGCGGGTCAGCCACGGCCTTCCATGTCACATCAAACTGAAAATGAAACCTTTTTTAGCAATGAAGTTTCCTGGGGGATGCTGTCAAACACCTCGCTGTACGGCGGCCTGCTGCTTTCTGGTGATGACTACCATTCTGCCGCAATGGGTATTGGGCAAAATATGCTGTGGCTTGGTGCGCTGTCGTTTGATGTCACGTGGGCCAGTAGCCATTTTGATACTCAGCAGGACGAGCGGGCTTAAGCTACCGTTTTAATTACAGCAAACAAGTGGATGCCACTAACAGCACGATTTCCCTCGCCGCTTATCGTTTCTCCGATCGTCATTTTCACAGCTACGCCAACTATCTGGATCACAAATACAACGACAGCGATGCGCAGGACGAAAAACAGACGATCAGCTTATCCGTGGGCCAACCGATTACCCCACTAAACCTCAATCTTTACGCCAACCTGCTGCATCAAACCTGGTGGAATGCAGACGCCTCCACGACCGCCAACATCACAGCCGGTTTTAATGTTGATATTGGTGACTGGAGAGATATCTCTATTTCGACGTCATTCAATACAACCCATTACGAAGATAAAGATCGCGACAACCAGATTTACCTGTCGATTTCGCTCCCCTTCGGTAATGGTGGTCGGGTTGGTTATGACATGCAAAACAGTAGCCACAGCACCACACACCGCATGTCGTGGAACGATACACTGGATGAACGTAATAGCTGGGGCATGTCTGCCGGACTGCAATCCGACCGTCCTGACAATGGAGCCCAGGTGAGCGGTAACTATCAGCACCTGAGTTCAGCGGGTGAGTGGGATATTTCTGGTACCTATGCCGCCAATGATTACAGTTCCGTCAGCAGCAGCTGGAGCGGTTCTTTCACCGCAACCCAATATGGTGCAGCGTTTCATCGCCGCAGCTCCACCAATGAACCTCGCCTGATGGTCAGCACCGATGGCGTGGCAGATATTCCGGTTCAGGGCAATCTCGACTACACCAACCATTTTGGCATTGCGGTGGTGCCGTTGATTTCCAGTTATCAGCCTTCCACCGTGGCGGTGAACATGAATGACTTACCCGACGGCGTAACAGTTGCAGAAAACGTTATCAAAGAAACGTGGATTGAAGGCGCGATAGGTTACAAATCACTGGCTTCCCGTTCCGGTAAAGACGTTAACGTCATCATTCGCAACGCCAGCGGTCAGTTTCCTCCCCTCGGAGCGGATATCCGCCAGGATGACAGCGGCATTAGCGTGGGGATGGTTGGCGAGGAAGGACATGCCTGGTTAAGCGGAGTCGCTGAAAATCAAAAGTTTACCGTGGTCTGGGTGATAGCCAGCATTGCTCGCTCCATCTTCCTGAACATATGGAAGACACCGCAAATCGCCTGATTTTACCTTGTCATTAATTAAGGAAATGAAAATGACATTTATGAAAGGACTACCCCTTTTGTTGTTGGTTGCCAGTCTGTGCAGCCACGCTGCACTACAACCCGATCGCACTCGTATTGTGTTTAACGCTAATGATAAAGCTACCAGTCTGCGGGTGGATAATCGTAGCGATAAACTCCCCTACCTCGCTTATTCCTGGCTCGAAAATGAAAAAGGGGAGAAAAGCGATGATCTTCTGGTCGCCCTGCCGCCGATACAACGTCTGGAACCGAAAGCAACAACGCAGGTACGGATAGTAAAGCAAGCCTCGACCACAAAATTACCGGGCGATCGCGAAACGCTATTTTTCTACAATATGCGTGAAATTCCTCCCGCCCCGGAAAAAAACAGCGACCATGCCGTTCTGCAAGTCGCCATTCAGAGTCGTATCAAGGTGTTCTGGCGACCGGCTGCATTACGCAAGAAAGCAGGAGAAAAGGTCGAACTGCAGTTACAGGTCAGCCAGCAGGGCAACCAACTGACACTGAAAAATCCTACCGCGTATTATCTGACCATTGCCTACCTGGGACGAAATGAAAAAGGCGTTCTCCCCGGCTTCAAAACCGTGATGGTTGCGCCTTTTAGTACGGTCAACACAAACACCGGAAATTATAGCGGCAGCCAGTTTTATCTCGGTTATATGGATGATTACGGCGCGTTACGCATGACGACGCTCAACTGCAGCGGACAATGCCATTTACAAGCCGTGGAGGCGAAGAAATGAGTGCTGGCAAGGGAGTGTTGCTCGTCATCTGTCTGTTATTTCTGCCGTTGAAGTCTGCGCTTGCCTGAACTGCTACTTTGGTTCATCCGGTGGCTCGGTAGAAAAATCAGAAGCGATTCAACCTTTTGCTGTACCAGGCAATGCCAAACTCGGCGATAAGATTTGGGAATCTGACGATATTAAAATTCCCGTCTATTGTGACAACAATACCAACGGCAATTTTGAAAGTGAGCATGTTTATGCCTGGGTAAACCCCTACCCGGGGGTGCAGGATCGCTATTATCAACTCGGCGTAACTTACAATGGCGTTGATTATGACGCCAACCAGGGAAAAAGCCGCATCGACACTAACCAGTGTATTGACAGTAAGAACATTGACATTTATACCCCTGAGCAGATTATCGCGATATGGCAGAACAAAATTTGCTCGGGTGATCCCGCTAATATTCACATGTCACGTACCTTTCTCGCTCGCATGCGGTTATACGTCAAAATACGAGAAATGCCGCCGCATGATTATCAAAGTACGCTTAGCGACTATATCGTCGTGCAATTTGACGGTGCCGGTAGCGTTAACGAAGACCCTACTGCCCAAAACCTGAAATATCATATTACTGGTCTGGAAAACATTCGCGTGCTGGATTGCAGCTCAATTTTTCCATTTCACCGGAAACACAGGTGATTGATTTTGGTAAATTTAATTTGCTGGATATTCGTCGCCACACAATGTCGAAAACATTCAGTATTAAGACGACAAAATCACAAAATGACCAATGCACCGACGGATTTAAAGTCAGTTCCTCCTTTTATACCGAAAAAACGTTGGTTGAAGAAGATAAAGCATTGTTGATTGGTAATGGTCTGAAGCTACGTTTGCTGGATGAAAACGCCTCGCCTTATACCTTCAATAAATATGCTGAATACGCCGATTTCACCAGCGACATGTTGGTCTACGAAAAAACCTATACAGCTGAACTTTCGTCCATTGCAGGTACCCCCATCGAGCTGGGCCCTTCGATACAGCGGTGCTTTTTAAAATTAACTATAACTGATTTGCCATGATGCCCTTTGCAGCCGGAAAGGGCATCTCTTTCAGAAAATTGCTGATTTTCCCCTTTTCCTTGATTGCTGTTATTTTTTCCTGGCCCGGCTTTCTTTATGCTGTATCGATACACCAAAGAGAAAATAATGAGGGAGCGAAGGATGCCAGTTTTGCAGTGGGGAATGTTATGTGTGCTATCACTTCTCCTTTCTATTGGTTTCCTCGCGGTACATCTCCCGGCGGCGCTATTACTTGGGCCGATGATCGCCGGGATCATCTTCAGTATGCGCGGAATTACTCTGCAACTTCCCCGCTCCGCTTTTCTCGCCGCGCAGGCATTCTTGGCTGCATGATTGCGCAAAACCTCACTGGTTCGATTCTCACCACGCTGGCCGCCAACTGGCCGATCGTGCTTGCTATTTTACTGGTGACGCTGCTTTCCAGCGCCATCGTGGGTTGGTTATTGGTGCGCTATAGCTCACTGCCTGGAAATACCGGTGCCTGGGGTTCTTCTCCAGGCGGCGCAGCGGCAATGGTCGCTATGGCGCAAGATTACGGCGCAGATATTCGCCTGGTGGCGTTTATGCAATATCTGCGAGTGCTGTTCGTCGCGGGGGCCGCTGTTCTGGTCACCCGCATGATGCTGGGTGATAACGCTGAAGCGGTTAACCAGCAAATCGTCTGGTTCCCGCCAGTGAGCATTAATCTCCTGCTTACGATTTTGCTCGCAGTCGTTGCCGGTACGGCGGGATGCATGCTGCGTCTTCCTTCCGGCACGATGCTCATCCCGATGCTGGCGGCGCAGTGCTCCAGTCTGGTCAGCTCATCACCATCGAACTACCGGAATGGCTGCTGGCGATGGCGTATATGGCAATTGGCTGGCGGATTGGTCTTGGTTTCGATAAACAAATCTTACTGCGGGCACTACGCCCACTACCGCAAATCCTGCTGTCGATTTTTGCTCTGCTGGCTATTTGTGCAGGTATGGCGTGGGGACTTACCCGGTTTATGCATATTGATTTTATGACTGCCTACCTCGCCACCAGTCCCGGCGGGCTTGATACCGTGGCGGTCATCGCCGCAGGGAGCAATGCCGATATGGCGCTTATTATGGCGATGCAAACCCTGCGCCTGTTCAGTATTTTGCTGACGGGGCCAGCCATTGCGCGGTTTATTTCAACCTATGCGCCGAAGCGGTCGGCCTAGTGCTGGCAGCCTGGACACCAGTAAAACGGGCGCGAGGACAACGTGGTTTTCTCAATGATGCCGCCACAGCGTTCGCACAGTTCGCCATCACGATGAAAAACCTTAAAGCGAAACAGCGCCCCATGATGCTTATTCTCATCCACCTGCCCCCGCGTAGCTAAGAAAACCGAGGAATCTCCAGTAACGCGTGTGCGAGTGCATCCAGTTGCGCCGCATTGAGATCTTTCGCTTTATGATTTCCAGTCAACCCAACCTGCCAGAGGATCTCCACCCGCAAATAATTGCCAAGCCCAGCCAGAAACGCCTGATCGAGCAGTAATCCTGCAAACTGACGGTTACGAAAGCGCGGTGACAATAACCGTTCCTTTACCACCTCCGGCGTCAGATTCGGATCCAGCACATCGGGACCAACGCGTTGTAAAAACGGATGCGTGGTCAGTTGTTCCGGCCTCAACATCTCAATATCCGAGGCGCTATAAAGCAGAATGGTTTTGTCAGCCGTTTGCAGTTTTACCCGCAATACTCGCGTGGTCTGCGGCTCTTCGCCGGTATCAACCACGCGCCAGACGCCGTAAAGCTGATTATGGCTGTAGAGCGTTAAGTCGTTGGAAAAATGAGTTAACAACGCCTTACCACGCGTTTCCACATGGGTAACGTGTTGACCGATAAGTTGTGATTGATAAGTTTTTAACTGCGGGAAGGCAAACCAGACATCAGTTAGTGGTTTGCCTTTGATCGCCGCCTCCAGGTTATCCGCTGCACGGCGGATCTCCGGGCCTTCAGGCATGGTGATATCCTTTTTTCATTCTTTATTAATCGGGGTTATGCTGCGACAACAATCTCCTTTTCGGCAAATGTAGAGCGTAGTCGGCGGGCGAACGCCAGTGCGTGCTCGCCGTCGCCATGCAGGCAGACTGTTTGCGCCGTGACCGTTGCCCATTCGCCGGTGATACTTTTGACTCTGCCGTGTTGCACCATCTCTAGCGTTTGCGCCAGCGCCTGTTCTTCGTTTTCAATCAACGCGCCTGGCTGACTTCGCGGCACCAGCGAGCCGTCAGCCTGATAACCGCGATCGGCAAACACTTCCTCGCGCGTTGTCAGGCCATATTGCTTGCCTGCACGAATCAGCTCGCTTCCTGCCAGCCCAACGAGAACCAATGCTGGATCGCAAGCGTATACCGCTCTGGCGATGGCGTCTGCCAGTTGTGCTTCTTTCGCCGCCTGGTTGTACAACATGCCGTGCGGTTTGACATGACGCATTACGCCGCCTTGCGCACGGGCAATCGTTGCCAGCGCGCCAATTTGATACAGCGTCTGGGCGTAAACGGTTTCTGGCGGCAGCTGCATGGCGCTGCGACCAAAATTTTCCCTGTCGGGAAAACTCGGGTGAGCGCCAATCGCGACACCATTTTTTATTGCTTCACGCACGCAAGCCTGCATGGTTTGGGCATCGCCTGCATGAAATCCACAAGCAATATTGGCAGAGGAAACCAGCGTTAATAGCTCTGCGTCGCTGGCGCAGCCTTCGCCAGATCGGCGTTCAGGTCAATTTTCATTGTGTAGCCGCCACGCTAATTGTTCGAAATAACGTTGTTGATCTTGCCGCGCTTTCAGTGCCTCTTCCAGTGAACACTGGACAAAATGAATCGGCTGACCGAGCGGAATTTGCGCCAGATGGTACATATCAGCCTCAATGATACAGGCAATACGCGGGTAACCACCGGTGGTCTGTGCGTCGTTCATCAACACAATAGGCTGCCCGTTATGCGGCACCTGCACCACACCCGGTAACAAACCGTGAGATAACAGTTCGCGATCGGTGGTGCGTTTTAAAATTTGCCCCTGTAAGCGATAGCCCATGCGGTTACTTTGCGGGCTAAGCTGCCAGGCGAACGCCAGAATGCATCCTGCGAGGCGCGATCGAACTCATGATATTCCGGCCCCGGCAAGGCGCGAATGCGGTTGCCCCACAGCAGCTGTTTAACGCCCTGCGCTTCCATAAAATCACGCTTCGATTTGCCAATCGGGAGTCGGTCACCATCCTTCAGTAAACGGCCTTCCAGCCCGCCAATCCCCACGTTGAGATCGGTGCTGCATGACCCCATTACCGGCGGAACATCAATACCACCCGCGACCGCCAGATAACTGCGCATCCCGTGCTGCGGCGTTTAAGCGTTAAACGCTGGCCTGCTTTCATCGGCAATCGCCAGCCGGTCCAGACGGCATTATCATCCAGCCGCGCTTCGCAACCGGCACCCGTCAGAGCAAACCACCCATCAGTTCGAACTCAACAGTTAACTGACCGAGCGTGATCTCCAGCGCGGGGGCGTTGGCGTCATTACCCACCAGCAGGTTAGCAATGCGCAGCGCAGGCATATCCAGTGCGCCGCAGTGCTGATACCCGACTGGCGAAAACCGTGACGACCGCCATCCTGCACAGTGGTATACATGCCCGCACGAATAATCTTCAGCATACTCCCTCCTTCTGCGGTACAAAGCGCACGCTGTCTCCCGGACGTAATAAGATGGGTTCGTCACGCGCCGGATCAAACAGGCTGAGTGAGGTATGACCAATCAACTGCCAGCCACCCGGCGTTGCCAGCGGATAAACACCAGTCTGCGGCCCGCCGATCCCGACAGAACCTGCCGGAACGAGTAAGCGCGGTTCAGCGCGCCGTGGCGTGTGTAGTTGTTCCGGCAAACTCCCGAGATACGGGAAGCCCGGTTGAAAACCTAAAAACCAGACCACGTATTCCACGGAGGAGTGCAATTCAACAACCTGTTTTTCGCTCAACCCGCAATGCGCCGCGACCACCGCCAAATCCGGTCCGCCTGCACCACCGTAAACCACCGGAATTTCAATAAAGCGAGACTCAGGTTCCAGGGCCTCGCTCTCCTCCCACCAGCGTTGCAAACGCTCTATGGCATCCAGCGCCAGCGACTCAGGATTACGCAAAATCACCGTAATATTGTTCATGCCGGGAATGGCTTCAACCACATTCGGCATATCCACCAGACGCTGCGCCAGTCGCCAGATCCGTTTCTGGCTAGCCAGCGTCACCGGCGGTTCCAGTTCCAGCACTACCGCCGTTTCACCTATCAGATAACAACGCGCTCGTTGCACTTTCGATCCCTCTGATTATTCGTTATGCAGGATTAGGAATATCAATAAAGGTCACATCAAGATCGGTATTTTCATTCAGCCACTCGCTCAATGCGCGAATACCACCACGTTCAGTGGCATGGTGACCTGCAGCATAAAAATGCAATCCCTGCTCGCGCTGAATGAATGGTCTGTTCAGAAACTTCGCCAGTAATAAAAGCATCCACGCCAAAACGCGCGGCGCTATCGATAAAACTTTGCCCGCCGCCCGTGCACCAGGCGACGCGCTGGACCACCTCAGGTCCGGTATCGCCACACCATAACGGCTTACGTCCCAGACGCGCTTCAATCCAGGAGGCTAGTTCCAGTCCCGGCACAGGCATGGTCAGCTCTCCCCACGGCACCAACGGCTCAATTTCGCCCATGACCGTGATCCCCAGTAACGCCGCCAGCTGTGCGTTATTGCCCAGCTCAGGATGTGCGTCAAGCGGCAAATGCCAGCCATACAGGTTGATATCATTCGCCAGCAACGTTTTTAAACGGTTACGCTTCATTCCGCGAATGACCGGAGACTCTCCTTTCCAGAAGTAGCCATGATGCACAATGACCGCATCCGCGCCCAGACGCACTGCCTCATCGAGCAAAGCCTGGCTGGCGGTGACACCGGTAACAATTTTTTGCACCGTCTCTTTGCCTTCCACCTGCAAACCATTCGGCGCGTAATCACTAATCGCCGCGCTGTTCAGTTTTTCGTTAATCAGTTGTTCCAGTTCGGTGTTTTTCATCTTCGCGCCTTCCGTATTCTGATAGCTACACCGTTAACATAGCGTTACCTCGCCAGTTCGTCGATAGCCAATCTTTTGACATATTAAGAAACAAACCCGACGCCAAAAGACGCAAATTGTTTATATCATCACGCTTCAGCTAATGTATATTTATGCAATCAGACAGCATATTGCATAAATAATCAGATCTGTATCAAAGTTTTAACTTTAAGGAAACACAAGCACGCCGCGCAACTATTACGTGACGTTGCCGTCAATTGTGGAATTATTATGAATAAACACGCATCACAGCCGCGCGCTATTTACTATGTCGTTGCGCTGCAAATCTGGGAATATTTTAGCTTTTACGGCATGCGTGCCCTGCTGATTCTCTATCTCACCAATCAACTAAAATACAACGATACTCACGCCTACGAGTTATTTAGCGCCTACTGTTCGCTGGTGTATGTCACGCCAATCCTCGGTGGCTTTTTGGCGGATAAAGTTCTCGGCAATCGCATGGCGGTGATGCTGGGGGCGTTGTTGATGGCGATCGGTCATGTGGTGCTGGGTGCCAGTGAGATCCATCCGTCATTCCTCTATCTGTCCCTGGCGATTATCGTCTGCGGCTATGGCCTGTTTAAATCTAACGTAAGCTGTCTGCTCGGCGAGCTGTATGAGCCAACCGATCCGCGTCGTGATGGCGGTTTCTCGCTGATGTATGCGGCGGGTAACGTGGGGTCTATTATCGCACCTATCGCCTGTGGTTACGCCCAGGAAGAGTACAGCTGGGCGATGGGCTTTGGCCTGGCGGCGGTTGGCATGATCGCGGGTCTGGTCATTTTCTTATGTGGCAATCGTCATTTCACTCATACCCGCGGCGTTAACAAAAAAGTACTGCGTGCGACAAACTTTCTCCTGCCGAACTGGGGATGGCTGCTGGTTCTGCTGGTGGCAACGCCTGCACTGATTACCGTACTGTTCTGGAAAGAGTGGTCGGTATACGCCTTAATTGTCGCGACTATTATTGGCCTGGGTGTACTGGCAAAAATTTATCGCAAAGCAGAAAACCAGAAACAGCGGAAGGAGCTGGGGCTGATTGTGACGCTCACCTTCTTCAGTATGTTGTTCTGGGCCTTCGCACAACAGGGCGGTAGCTCGATTAGCCTTTATATCGACCGCTTCGTTAACCGCGATATGTTTGGTTATACCGTTCCGACCGCGATGTTCCAGTCGATTAATGCCTTCGCAGTTATGCTGTGCGGTGTGTTCCTGGCGTGGGTGGTAAAAGAGAGTGTCGCGGGTAATCGTACCGTGCGCATCTGGGGGAAATTTGCTCTTGGCCTTGGCTGATGAGCGCCGGATTCTGCATTCTGACCTTAAGCGCCCGCTGGTCCGCAATGTATGGTCACTCTTCTCTGCAACTGATGGTATTAGGCCTGGCGGTGATGGGCTTTGCGGAACTGTTTATCGACCCGGTTGCCATGTCGCAAATTACGCGCATTGAAATCCCCGGTGTGACCGGCGTATTAACCGGCATCTACATGCTGCTTTCTGGCGCGATCGCGAACTATCTGGCGGGCGTGATTGCCGATCAGACATCGCAGGCTTCGTTTGATGCTTCCGGGGCGATCAACTACTCCATCAATGCATATATTGAAGTATTTGATCAAATTACCTGGGGCGCACTGGCGTGTGTAGAACTGGTACTGATGATTTGGCTGTATCAGGCGCTGAAATTCAGAAACCGCGCGCTGGCGCTGGAGTCATAATAGGCCAGCACCATACCTGATAAAACGCTCGCTGCGTTTTATCAGGCTCCTTTCCTCGCTTCTTCGTACGCTGCCAGCGTTCGCAGCCTTGCCTCTTTGTGATCAACTATCGGTTGCGGATAATCCAGCATCACACCTGCTTTCTGCGCCCACTTCCACGGCTCATGCACCGCTTTCCCTGGTACATCGCGCAGCTCCGGTAACCATCGACGAATAAACTCGCCCTCACGGTCAAATTTCTCGCCCTGGGTTGTCGGGTTGAAAATACGAAAATACGGCGCTGCATCGGTTCCGGTTGAAGCGGCCCACTGCCAGCCACCGTTATTGGCTGCCAAATCACCATCAATCAGCTGCGACATGAAATATCGCTCGCCTTCGCGCCAGTCGATCAACAAATCTTTAACCAGAAAACTGGCTGTAATCATCCGTAGCCGGTTATGCATCCAGCCAGTGCTGTTAAGCTGACGCATGGCAGCATCGACAATCGGGTATCCCGTTTTGCCTTCCTGCCAGGCCTGTAAATGTGCGGGATTGCTCTGCCACTGCACACGATCCGTCCAGGCAATAAACGGACAATGTTTACACAACGAGGGGTAATACGTCATCAGATGACGGTAGAACTCGCGCCAGATCAGCTCACTAAGCCAGACACTACCGGCCCCACCGTCCAGCGCCTGCGGCTGTTCCGCCAACAAGCGATGCAAACACTGGCGAGGCGATAACCCGCCCGTTGCCAGGCTGGCGGACAAACGACTGGTGCCTTCCACTGCCGGAAAATCTCGTTGTTGCTCATATTCTCCGGCACCGTTCTGGCAAAACTGGCGTAATTGCGCAATCGCCGCTTTTTCTTCCACCGGGAAATGCGCAGTATCGAAAGACTGACGAGGATAATTCAGCGTAATGGATGGCGCGGGCTTTATCGATCCGCTACTACGAACTTTTGGTGCAGCGACGCACTCCGGCATCCCTTCCCGCAGCCGTTTCAGCCAGGCATTCTTAAAAGGCGTAAAGACTTTGTACATTTCGTGATTGCCGGTCATCACCGCCCCCGGCGGCAGGATCACACTGTCATCAAATCCTTCACACACCACGTTACGCAGCGCTCTTTCAACTTCCACATCCCGCGCCCGCTCATTCACTTCATACTGATAGTTATAAAACAGGTGGGTAACGCTGTTTTCCGCGCACACCTGTTTAACTATTTCGACACTGGCGACAAAGTCATCCACTTCACGGAACAATAAAGGAATACCTTTTTCCGCAAGCGCTATTTGTAGCCCATTCAGTTGAGCATTGATAAGTTCAGCCTGACGCGGCGACATGTTATGCGTCGCCCACTGGCGTGGTGTAGCGATATACAACGCCAGCACGCGTGCAGACGAATTGCGGCAGGCGGCAGCCAGTGCGAGATTATCGTGCAGACGTAAATCCTGGCGAAACCAGACCAGATGGGTAGTCATAAAACTCCTGAATGGCGCAAGTTAATCACACGCGGCCAAAGTTCGAAATAACGCTGCCCTGAAAGCCAGGCGTCAGGATAAAGCGCCATATAGTGTTTGATACGCATCAGCGGCGCAAGAAGTGGTTGCTCGCCACGGCGATAACTGTCGATAAGCGCAGCCAGCTGCTGGCGTTCTGTGGAATCAATATGCGGGCGAAAATAACCCTGAACGTGCATCAAAACGTTGGTGTGGTCACGTCGGTTGGCGGGGTGAGAAAGCAAAACAACTACGCGTTGGCGGTACTGGTTGTAATAGTATCCAGATTTTGCCACTGGTGAATATCAGCCACGAACGGGCCAAGTTTGCGGTACTCCGGCTGAGAATGCGCCAGAAAGACGAGTTTATAGCGGCTGTGATAATCGAGAAGCGCCCCGCGCGTTAAGCCATGTTCTTTCAGTCGATGTAACTCATGAAGGGCAAAGATACGGATTAGGGTGCTGTCATCAAATCGTTGTAGATTCATTACTGCTCCTGAACGGTTTACAGGAGTAAGTGTAGACGCCGAAAAAAGAAAACCGCCAGCGTTTCCACCGGCGGTTTTCTTTAAACGTCATGTTTGGCAATCAGTAAAAATCACCGGTTGCCTTTTCGGCCTGATCCATCCACACCGGTTTATCGCTGGTTTTCGACCAGACGCGATGCAGGTAGCTGTAAAAGCGGGCGCGGTCTTTCCAGAAAAGCATGAAAGGCAGCGCCAGAACGCCCGCTGCAACCGCATAAGTACGGCGTAAAAAGATAAGCCATGCAGGATATTCTCTGTAGAGTTCCATACTTTTCTCCCCCTTTTGTATCTACCCGGTGAATGGCACCGGAAAAATGAATTTGTTTATCTGATGAAAATAGTACCGCCTTTTGTGTAATTTTACTACTCATCCGACCACTTATTTTTGCTTATTGATGGTTTATTTACATTCATCCCGTAATTAAGTTACACAAAAGTTAAATTAATACTAAACATTAGTTAAATCATGGCTTTTGCCATTTTTATACTTTTTTTACACCCCGCCCGCAGATTTTTGCGAAATCTTTGCAGCCAGAATTCTACCCTTCCGGTATCACTTTTAGGCCACTGGAGGTGCACTGTGAGTGCAGGCGTGATAACCGGCGTATTGCTGGTGTTTTTATTACTGGGTTATCTGGTTTATGCCCTGATCAATGCGGAGGCGTTCTGATGGCTGCGCAAGGGTTCTTACTGATCGCCACGTTTTTACTGGTGTTAATGGTGCTGGCGCGTCCTTTAGGCAGCGGGCTGGCGCGGCTGATTAATGACATTCCTCTTCCCGGTACAACGGGCGTTGAGCGCGTACTTTTTCGCGCACTTGGCGTCTCTGACCGTGAGATGAACTGGAAGCAATATCTCTGTGCCATTCTCGGCCTGAACATGCTGGGGCTGGCGGTGCTGTTTTTTATGTTGCTCGGTCAGCACTATCTGCCGCTTAATCCACAGCAGTTGCCGGGGCTGTCGTGGGATCTGGCGCTGAATACCGCCGTCAGCTTTGTCACGAATACCAACTGGCAATCTTACAGCGGTGAAACCACGTTGAGCTATTTCAGCCAGATGGCTGGCTTAACGGTGCAAAACTTTCTTTCTGCCGCCAGCGGGATTGCGGTGATTTTTGCCCTCATCCGTGCGTTTACCCGCCAGAGCATGAGCACACTCGGGAATGCCTGGGTCGATCTGCTACGCATCACGTTATGGGTGCTCGTCCCTGTGGCGTTGTTGATCGCACTGTTTTTATTCAACAAGGTGCGCTGCAAAACTTTCAGCCTTATCAGGCTGTGAATACCGTTGAAGGAGCGCAACAGCTGTTACCCATGGGGCCTGTAGCTTCTCAGGAAGCGATCAAGATGCTCGGTACTAACGGCGGTGGCTTCTTTAATGCCAACTCGTCGCATCCGTTTGAAAACCCAACCGCACTGACCAACTTCGTGCAGATGCTGGCGATCTTCTTGATCCCAACGGCGCTGTGCTTTGCCTTTGGTGAAGTGACGGGCGATCGCCGCCAGGGGCGCATGTTGCTGTGGGCGATGTCAGTGATTTTTGTCATCTGCGTAGGCGTGGTGATGTGGGCAGAAGTTCAGGGTAATCCTCATCTGCTGGCACTGGGCGCGGACAGCAGCATCAATATGGAAGGTAAAGAGAGCCGTTTCGGCGTGCTGGTCAGTAGCCTGTTTGCGGTCGTGACTACAGCGGCTTCCTGTGGCGCGGTGATTGCGATGCATGATTCGTTTACCGCTCTCGGCGGCATGGTGCCGATGTGGCTGATGCAAATTGGTGAAGTGGTATTCGGCGGTGTCGGTTCTGGTCTTTACGGCATGATGCTGTTTGTCCTGCTGGCGGTGTTTATTGCCGGGCTGATGATTGGTCGTACACCGGAATATCTGGGTAAAAAAATCGACGTACGCGAGATGAAACTGACTGCACTGGCGATTCTGGTTACCCCAACACTGGTGCTGATGGGCGCGGCGCTGGCAATGATGACCGACGCCGGACGTAGCGCCATGCTCAACCCTGGCCCGCATGGTTTTAGCGAAGTGCTGTACGCCGTGTCATCCGCCGCTAACAACAACGGCAGCGCCTTTGCCGGATTAAGCGCCAACTCTCCGTTCTGGAACTGTTTACTGGCGTTCTGCATGTTTGTCGGTCGCTTCGGGGTGATTATCCCGGTGATGGCAATTGCCGGTTCGCTGGTGAGTAAAAAGAGCCAACCCGCCAGCTCCGGCACGCTGCAACGCACGGCCCGCTGTTTGTTGGCCTGTTAATCGGCACCGTGTTGCTGGTTGGCGCACTGACCTTTATCCCTGCCCTGGCGCTTGGTCCGGTGGCGGAATATCTCTCCTGATGATATTGAGTGAGCACTGAATATGAGTCGTAAACAACTGGCGCTATTCGAACCAACACTTGTCGTTCAGGCGCTGAAAGAAGCGGTGAAAAAATTAAACCCGCAGGCGCAATGGCGCAATCCGGTGATGTTTATCGTCTGGATCGGCAGTCTGCTGACCACCTGTATTAGCATCGCGATGGCAAGCGGTGCGATGCCTGGCAATGCGCTGTTTAGCGCGGCCATTAGCAGCTGGCTGTGGATCACCGTACTGTTCGCTAATTTCGCCGAGGCGCTGGCAGAAGGCCGCAGTAAAGCGCAGGCCAACAGTCTGAAAGGGGTGAAAAAAACCGCTTTTGCTCGCAAGCTGCGCGAACCGAAATATGGCGCTGTGGCAGACAAAGTTCCTGCCGATCAACTGCGTAAAGGTGACATCGTGCTGGTAGAAGCTGGCGATATTATCCCCTGCGATGGTGAAGTCATTGAAGGCGGCGCATCGGTCGATGAAAGCGCCATCACCGGGGAATCGGCACCGGTGATCCGTGAATCCGGCGGCGATTTTGCCTCCGTCACTGGCGGCACGCGTATTCTTTCTGACTGGCTGGTGATTGAGTGTAGCGTTAACCCCGGCGAGACATTTCTGGATCGGATGATCGCGATGGTGGAAGGCGCACAGCGACGTAAAACGCCGAACGAGATTGCCCTGACCATCCTGCTGATTGCCCTGACTATCGTCTTTTTACTGGCAACCGCCCACGCTGTGGCCGTTTTCTGCGTGGGGCGGTAATGCAGTCAGTGTAACGGTACTGGTGGCGCT
>ENA-OQIG01000797-OQIG01000797.1-human-gut-metagenome-genome-assembly--contig:-NODE-797-length-16420-cov-3.360707_pt1 | contig 16420 bp, 16 predicted proteins | sample MGYA00242576_ERZ504741 | MGnify/ENA primary metagenome ERZ504741 (study PRJEB26092, sample SAMD00036436) | human gut metagenome | host: Homo sapiens | study: EMG produced TPA metagenomics assembly of... | reverse complement strand
GACTGCTCTTTGCTGCACGTTGATTATTTGAAATAAATAAAATATAAAGATGAAACTTTAAACTCTGAGAGTAAGTTTCATCTTTTTGTATCTATCTCCCTGTAATGATATAACTAGAATGGATAGCCTACTGCAAAATGGAATGCGAAATCGCGGCTGAATCTAGGATGAATAATAGGATAGCGCTCTTTTGCTTTTTTATATTTAGGATTTATAGCTTTCATCCCCCATCAAAGCGAAGTACAAAAAAGTCTAAGTCAAGTCTGAGCCCTAATCCATAAGCAACGGCAATCTGCTTATAAAACTTATCAAATTCAAAAACACCACCCGGCTGATTTTCATATTCGCGAATAGTCCATATATTTCCTGCATCGATAAATGCTGCTCCACGAAACTTCCAGAATAGACGAGTACGGTATTCGATACTTGCATCCAGTTTAATATCTCCGGATTGATTCATGAAATTCCCATCTCCGGCAAAGGATCCCGGTCCTAAATTGCGTACGGACCATCCTCTAACACTGTTTGCTCCTCCTGAAAAATATCTTTTTTCAAAAGGAACTACTTTGGCATTTCCATAAGGAACAGCGATTCCTATTCCGGCATGAAATGCAAGAGAATTACGATGGTCAATAATAATATTTTTGGCAAAATCAAAATCTCCTTTTAAATATTGTGCATATGGTATACCTAAAATAGCATATTCGCCATCTTTATTTTTTCTCATATTAATCATTTTCGAAATTCCGTAAAGAATATTACCTGCTGATTCGAAGCCAGCCCGTATAGAATAAGAATTAGTTGTAATTGTATTATTGACAAGAGCTCCACCCGCACTATTATAGCTATAATTGTATCCCATACGTACAATCAAACGATTTTCATAATTATATTTGAGAATATAATTATCTTTATCCTTATTAATATAATCTTCCTGGAATTGAGACGAAATCCAAGGCAGATAGAGATAACTGATATCCAACAAATCGATGCGATGCTGTATTTTCTGTTTTTGCATCCATTTATAGCTCCAAGAAGCCGAGGCAATGGTACGTGAGAACTCCGGACGTAATTGATAATTATATTGCAAGCCGAATTCTGTAGTTGCTTTTATTCGTCGTTTAAAGTCAGACGTGAGAAAAGGAAACAAGAAATTGGGGAAATTAATGCTTGTTTCGACTCCGTATTCAGTATAGTTATGGTTTTTATAACCCGGTTGTAATCCCGAAATAGCCTCGTATGCTCCACGAAACTTTACCATGAAGGTTTCCGAGCCGCGGAATAAATTTCTATGTTGAAAAGAAACAGATGCGGCAGCTCCCAAATCTCCTGCAGAATTAGTGCCTTCCAGTTCAAAAGAGATAGATTTATGCTTGCTTTTAGTTAGCATGACATAACAATTTAATTGGGTGCTATCACCATTTTGAGTTTCGAAAAAACGAATATTAGTATATTTGAGCGCCGATAGTCGCCCAAAGTAAGTATAAGTCTTCTGTACATTACGTTCGTCATATAAATCTCCGGATGCAAATCTCAGGTTATCCACTAACACTTTGGGACGTAAATATAGCTTGTCTTTATAGTAGATCGGAAATCCGTTATAATGCAAGGAATCGTTGATCTCAATGCTACTCAAAGCTGACGATTGCAGAACATCATAATCGGTAATGAAATTGATTTTGTTAATCTTATACTGAAAATGCTCTTTAGGAGTATCTCCGACATAAGTTTTATAAGGTAATAAGTGTAAAGTGAGATCCACCTGATGGGTATTGCGGGCAGTGTCAGCTGTATAAGTAATGTAATCCTTATTAAATTTATAATAACCGTTACATAATAGATAGTCTGTAATGCGCTGTCGTTCCGCATCGAGTACATTTACATCGAAAAGCATTCCTTCTCTTAACATTGATTGGGTAGAATCATTCCGAAGATATTCTGCTATTTTCTTATCAGAAATATCATATTTCAGTGTACGTACAATATAAGGTTTGCCTGAAGTGATTTCATAAAATAATTTTAGCTTTTTCTTTTTCGTTTTTGTAGTTCTTTTTACGCTAGCTCCCATATATCCTAAATTTTGCACTGCTTTAGCAATTTCTTCTTGCGAGCGTATAGCGTCGGATTCATTGTATATTACCGGAGCATCTCCTATTTTACGCAGGAATCGATTGAACCATTTTGTAGAATCCCGTCCGGACCAATTATATACATATAGCTGGGTTTTGATGGTACTGAACCATTTAGAATTAGGATTCTGGCGAACATAAAGTCGCATGTCCGAAGGTTTTATTTCTTTGTTGTCAGTATGTATTTTTACCTCATCCAATAGATAAGAGCCATCCGGTACAAACTTAGTGGCAGAGCACGAAGCCAGTGACAAAGCAAGATAAAGAAGAATCGTGTAAAGAATCCCTTTCTTCATATACGGTTTTTAATAGATTATGCCAAACAAGATACAAATATAAACCATATTTTTCGTTTTGGGAAATAAAAATGCCGGAAGAGCTGAAAAGCATCTTCCGGCATTTTTATAGATGATTATATCATTTAAGTGTAAAACGGACTGGAAGTGTAAACCGTGAATTCACTTCCTGACCATTTTTTTGTTTTCCCGGAGTCCAGTCAGGCATTAAATTTATGATCCGTATGGCCTCTGCGTCAAGTGATGGAGATACACTTTTCACAACTTTCGGATCAATAATTTTACCATTTTTGGTAACAACAAACTGTATCACAACCTGACCTTCCTGCTTACTTTCAATAGCTTGTGCCGGATAAGTAATATTCTTGTAGAGAAACTCGAGACACGCTTTCATTCCTCCGGAAATTCGGGAGCTGTGTTCACTATATCATATACCTGGTCTCCCAAGATAGATACACTATCCGGTACAGCTTCTTCTTTTGAAGCGACAGTGTCTTTCACTTCGGTAGTGGCCTGATCATTACTTGTTGTTTTGCTTCCACAATTGCTAAATAATAACAGCATGGCTACTGCCGACAAAAATATCAGGAATTTACTTTTCATAATTCTTTGGGTTCTTTTTTCGTTCAACATTTCAATTAGTTTTTAAAGGTAATACTTGAGTGAATATTTAAATTTGCTGCAGCCGTTCAATATATTCCAAGGATTCTGATATATACCTATTGTTTAAAGTTTCTCTATATTTAATAGAGGAGGAACTTTTTCTAAAAAAAGTAAATTATAATTCTTTTCTTTCATTATATTTTACATATTCATAGAAGGATTCTCTACTTTGTATATCAATATAATATCCTATAACAAACCTACTAAAATTAAGTAGATTATACGATTTTATCAATATAAATATTGTTAATGGGAATGAAATTAATCCATAAAAGGAAGGTAAATATGATAGCTAATTAAGAATATCTTTATAGCTTTGCCATAAAATGAGATTTAGATGAGCATATTAAGTAAAAATAGAATAAAATATATTCGTTCGCTGGAATTAAAGAAAATCAGGAAAGAGGAAAAAGTTTTTTTAGCAGAAGGTCCGAAGCTTGTTGGTGATGTATTAGGATATTTCCCTTGTAAACTATTGATAGCAACATCTGATTGGCTTGAGGAACATCCTGCAGTTCAAGCAGCAGAAGTCATTGAAGTAACTTCAGAGGAGCTTTCCCGTACCAGTCTGTTGAAGACACCACAACAGGTATTAGCATTGTTTGAACAACCTGAATATGAAATCGATATGGAAGCTATCCGCAATTCTTTGTGTTTGGCTTTGGACGATATACAAGATCCTGGAAATCTTGGTACGATCATTCGTCTTGCCGATTGGTTCGGAATTGAGCACATTTTTTGTTCGCCCAACACAGTTGATGTGTTCAATCCCAAGACAATACAAGCCACTATGGGAGGAATTGCCAGAGTAAAAGTGTATTATACAGCTTTACCGGACTTGATGCATTCGTTAGGGAATGTACCTGTATATGGTACTCTTTTAGATGGAGAAAATATGTATGAACAACCTTTGTCGAAGAATGGAATTATAATAATGGGCAACGAAGGAAATGGTATCAGCCTGAGATAGAGAAACTGGTAAACCGTAAGTTATATATCCCTAACTATCCTGCAGAACGAGAGACTTCAGAATCACTAAATGTTGCTATTGCTACTGCAATTGTCTGTGCAGAGTTTCGGCGACAGGCTGCATTGTAACAAAATTGAAAGGATATAATAAATAAGCCCGCCATTTCATATTTATGGTAACTTTCGGAATATAAATACTTTGTTTTTCTATATTAATAAAGTTAAACAAAGTATTTATATCTGATTCTTCTTGTGGAGTCAGTAGTATGACACCCGGAAACCATTCTACAGACTCTATTTCTTCGCTGAAAGGAAAGATATGACAAATATATCCTCCTTCTATTTCTATCGCATATTGCTTTAGAAATCCACTTCCCGGAACAAATAAATAATGTGCAGCAAAACGCTTCATATTCTCTTTTAATTATTCTGACGACGTAATGGCCTCCTTGGATTGGTCCTTTGTTGTCTTTCCAATTGCTGTTTCTCTTTTTCTATCTGCATCTCTTTTTCACGTTGTTCCGGTTTAATAGGCCGGACATCATTATTAGGACGATTCAGATCGTTCGGATTCGTACGTTGATGGGGTGATGATGCTTGAATAGTGTCTTTGGGAGTTTTCTTCTGAATAGAATCGTCATTACTTTTTTCTTTTATTGAATCAGTTTTTAGAGAATCTCTACCTATCTGTGTTATTGAATCATTTGCATGATAACGGGTCAATGAAATATCACTGACCAGAAGTGTTATTGATTCCTCAGATAGCGGACAAAAGATAAATCCTTTTATCTCCTTGATATTCATTGTATCCGATTGGAGACGAATATTTTGAATGCCAGATTTAAAAATGTGCTTCACACAACTATGGGTCACTGTGTCGTTTTCATAAACAATCTGCATAGCCATTATTGGAGTCATTGTTGAATCAGGAATTTCACTCAGGAAGTTATATTGCATTTTCCAAAGCAACACATCGCGTTTTTTGAAGTTCGTATCAGAAGGTAGAGTGAACGTAAATTTATTGTTTAATGGAGCCTCTGTTAATTGAGCAATTCGCTGCCATGCCCAAACATCGATGCTGTCACCCGGAGCAGACATCTTAGGTTTATTGTCACGTAATGCAATCAGATGGTTGATGGCATTTTGCTGCGCTTTCAGTCTTTTGTTCACTTTCTCATAGATTTCCGATAATATTTTTGTATTTCGGGTATACCATACCATTGATGAGTCGAAAACTTCTTCTGTTGTACCATACTTTTTGAATACTGCTTCGACGTACAATGCCTTTTTATAGTTCTCACCACCGGGCATGTTCTCTCCCATCGCTTTGGCAATGTGATAATCGTATAATAAATTTTCCATCTCCGATTCTGATATAACGCTGTCCGGCCTTTTCACCTTACAAGCAGATACAATCAGTACCAAAAGACAAATACAACATAATTGAAATCGGAAAAACTTTTTCATTACCTGTTTTTTACTTTTTAGTCACAGAATGATGATATGAATCATTCAGGTATTTGCTGTAGAATAGTAATAAGGCAATAATTCCGCAACTAATGGCGGCATCTGCAAAATTAAAGATCGGACTGAAGAAAATAAAATGTTCTCCTCCGACAAAAGGCATCCATGTCGGCCAGTTGGTATCAATGATCGGGAAATAGAACATATCGACAACTTTACCATAGAACCAAGTAGAATAACCGCCGCCATCAGGCATGAAACTGGCTATTTGTGAATGTGTACTTTCGTTGAAGATGACTCCATAGAATACACTGTCGATGATATTACCCAATGCACCGGTTAGAATTAATGATACACAGATAATATATCCGGTCTTTAATCCTCTTTTTACAATTTTGTATAGATACCATCCTATTAATCCTACTGCAACGATTCGGAATGTAGTTAAAAAGAGTTTCCCAAAAAGCTCCATTCCAAACGCCATACCATTATTTTCAGTGAAATAGATATAAAACCAATCCGTAATGCGAATACTTTCATGCCAATACATGTGAGTTTTGATCCAAATCTTTATGACCTGATCAATAATCAAGACAGAAAAAATGACGAGTATAGCGATTTGTCCTTTCGTGAGTAGTTTTTTCATCTTTGTTAAGCTATCAGTTATACAAGTTACGAGCTACCAATGACAATCAAAAAGAGGAACACAATATAGTTGTGTGAAACCCTTGTTTCTTGTAACAGGTAGCTCGTAGCCTACTATTTATTTCTTTCCACTGTTCTTTGCTTCGATGCTCAGTGTAGCATGAGGCACAGCACGCAGACGCTCTGCAGGAATTAACTTTCCAGTTTCGCGGCAGATGCCATACGTCTTATTCTCGATACGTACCAAAGCAGCTTGCAAGCCTTGAATAAACTTCAACTGGCGTTGTGCCAAACGTGTGGTTTCTTCTTTTGACAACGTATTCGCTCCTTCTTCCAAAACCTTATATGTAGGAGACGTGTCATCTGTATCGTTTCCGTCCAGTCCCATTAGACTTAGTTTTAACTGTTCATAGTCACGTTGTGCTAATTCCAGTTTTTCATTAATGATGGCGCGGAATTCTTCCAGTTCCGCATCCGAATATCTTGTCTTTTCTGCCATAACTTTTACTGTTTATAGATTATTAGTATTAGAATTATTCTTTCACTACATTCACAAACAAAGAGAAGTCGTCGAAATTCAATTCTGTTCCGTCTTTTACTTCATCTGCTAAAGTAAGGGATGTACCCAAAACTTGGTTACAAATATAACTATTATATTCATTTACCGCATCATCAGTCTGCGGATTTTTAGATAATGTTAATTTTATTTTGTCTGTAATCTCGAAACCGCTTGATTTACGGATATTTTGAATGCGATTTACCAATTCACGAGCAATTCCTTCACGACGGAGTTCGTCTGTCACGGTAACCTCAAGTGCAACAGTCAGTTTCCCTTCATTGGCAACCAACCATCCCGGAATATCTTCACTGAAGATTTCCACATCCGCCGATTCTATCACAGCTTCTGCTCCGCCCAAATCAAAGGTGAACTTACCATTCTTTTCAAGTTCTGCAATAGCTTCTTGTGACATTTCTGCTACAGCAGCTGCTACAGCTTTCATTTGTTTTCCAAATTTTGGTCCTAGTTTTTTGAAGTCACACTTCACTTTTTTCACCAGAACACCTGCCGCACCATCCACAAACTTGATCTCTTTTACGTTCACTTCGCTCATGATTAATGCTTTCACGGCTTCGATATGCGCTTTTTGAACTTCATCTACCACGGGAATCATAATACACTGCAATGGCTGGCGAACCTTAATGTTTACTTTACGGCGTAATGCCAGCACCATGGAAGTAACATCTTGTGCCATTTGCATTTGTGCTTCCAGTTCTTTATCAACCATTTTCTCATTGTATTCCGGGAATTTGGCAAGATGGACAGACACAACGTTATCACGACCTGTTACTCCGATCAAATCACTGTACAAGCGGTCTGCATAGAATGGAGCGATAGGTGCCATCAGTTTGGCTACAGTCTCCAAACATGTATACAGAGTCTGATATGCAGAGAGCTTATCTTGAGTGAATCCACCACCCCAGAAACGTTTACGGTTCAGGCGAACATACCAGTTAGACAGATTATCATTTACAAAATCTGAAATTAAACGTCCGGCTTTAGTCGGTTCATATTCATTGTAGCAAGTATCTACCTCTTTTACTAATGTATTCAAGACGGATAGAATCCATCGGTCAATTTCCGGACGCTCATTCATCGGAAGATCGGCTTCTTTGTATTCAAAACCGTCTACATTGGCATACAGGGCAAAGAAAGAATAAGTATTGTATAACGTTCCGAAGAATTTACGGCGTACCTCTTCAATGCCATCAACATCAAACTTCAGGTTGTCCCATGGAGAAGAGTTAGTGATCATATACCAGCGTAACGGATCAGAGCCATATTGTTCAATAGTAGAGAATGGGTCAACAGCATTACCTAAACGTTTAGACATCTTGTTGCCATTTTTATCTAATACTAATCCATTGGAAATAACAGCCTTATAAGAGACGCTATCGAATACCATTGTTGCAATGGCATGTAAAGTAAAGAACCATCCGCGAGTTTGGTCTACTCCTTCCGCTATAAAATCGGCCGGGTATACCTGATGACTATCCAACAATTCTTTATTTTCAAATGGATAATGAATCTGAGCATACGGCATTGCGCCCGAATCAAACCATACGTCAATCAAGTCTGCTTCACGTTTCATCGGCTTCCCGTCCTTTGAGACGAGGATAATATCGTCTACATAAGGGCGATGAAGATCTATCTTATTATAATTCTCTTCATTATATTCACCCGGTACGAAACCTTTATCTTTATAAGGATTCGACTGCATATATCCTGCAGCGACTGATTTTTCTATTTCATTATATAGCTCTTCAATCGACTCGATACATTTTTCGTCACTGTTATCTTCTGTTCGCCAAATCGGTAATGGAGTACCCCAATAACGAGAACGGCTTAAGTTCCAGTCATTCAGGTTTTCCAGCCATTTTCCAAAGCGACCGGTTCCGGTAGACTCCGGTTTCCAGTTAATAGTCTTATTCAATTCTATCATGCGTTCTTTGCAAGCTGTAGAACGAATAAACCAGCTGTCCAGCGGATAATATAGCACCGGTTTATCTGTACGCCAGCAATGGGGATAATTATGCACATGCTTCTCTATTTTGAAAGCTTGATTATTAACCTTCATCATCATACAGATACTTACATCCAATGACTCATCTTGATCGGACAGGTTTGGATCATATGCATTCTTCACAAAGCGGCCAGCATACTCTTTATATAAATCTACGTTAACGCGCTGTTTTATAAAGTCTTCATCCAATTCATCTAAAGTATAGAATTTACCGGTCAAATCTACCATCGGACGAAGTTCTCCCTTTTTATTAACCAACTGTAGCGGAGGTATGCCGGCAGCTTTTGCTACTTGGGCGTCATCGGCACCAAATGTAGGTGCAATATGTACGATACCTGTACCGTCTTCCGTTGTTACATAATCGCCCAAAATTACTCTGAAAGCACCTTCGCCCGGATTTACCCACGGAATTAATTGCTCGTATTCCATGCCTACCAAATCAGGGCCTTTATATTCAGCTATCACTTTGAAAGGAACCAATTTATCACCTGCCTTATAATCTTCCAGCTTCAGTTCGGCTGCTTTCGGATTAAATGTGCATTCAATAACGCCTTTGCCAATACCACCGTGATGGGTTGTCCTGTATATGCGTTGTATGATTGAACTGCTACATAATCAATTTTAGGGCCGACACAGAGTGCGGTATTTGAAGGTAATGTCCATGGAGTAGTGGTCCATGCCAGGAAATAAGGAGTGCCCCATTGTGCCATTTCCGGTTTGGGGTTCTTCATTTTGAATTGTGCCACTACTGTCGTATCTTTCACGTCCCGATAACATCCCGGTTGATTCAGTTCGTGTGAACTTAATCCGGTTCCTGCTGCCGGAGAATAGGTTGGATGGTGTATCCTTTATACAGTAATCCTTTTTTATACAATTGTTTTAGCAACCACCACAAGGTTCGATGTAACGATTATCATATGTAATGTATGGATGCTTCATATCCACCCAATAGCCCATTTGGTGGGTCAGGTCTTCCCATTCCTTTGTAAACTTCATCACATCCTGACGACAGTGAGCATTGTATTCGGCTACTGAAATTGTTTTTCCAATATCCTCTTTTGTGATTCCCAAAGACTTTTCAACCCCCAACTCAACAGGAAGTCCGTGTGTGTCCCAACCGGCTTTACGTTTCACCTGATAGCCTTCATCGTTTTGTAACGACAGAAAATATCTTTGATAGAACGAGCCATTACGTGGTGAATACCCGGCATACCGTTAGCTGATGGAGGTCCTTCAAAAAATACAAACGAAGGACAGCCTTCACGTTCTGTCATACTCTTGGCGAAAACTTGGTTTTCGTCCCATTTTTTCAACACGTCCTTATTCACCTTCGAAAGGTCGAACTGCGAATATTCGGCAAATTTCTTGCTCATGGCTATATTTACAATTTTACTATATTACAATTTAAGATTGGGATACCCTCCTATTTTAAGGGTGCAAATGTACAAAAACATTCGTTTTCATACAAGAAAAGGCTTTTTAATTTCAGTATGATAGAAAAGGCTATCTTGTGAAAAGAGTGTAAAAAGTAGTAAGGGGGGTGAAACAAAAAACTACATGTCTTGTTTATCAGTGAAATTTTAAAACCTATATGTTATGAATTACGGTATAAGTGTATTGTTCAGAGCAATTCCTTTGGCAATGGCTCTGTTTTGTTTTGGCTACGGGGCGTTTATCAGTGCATATGGCGATGACTCTAACCGACTAGTAGCAGGTCCGGTAGTTTTTTCATTAGGTATGATTTGCATTGCATTATTTGCAACAGCCGCTACTATTATCCGGCAAATCATACATACTTACGGGCGAGGTTCTTTATATGCATTGCCTATTATCGGTTATCTGGCCGCTGTTGTCACAATTATTGGCGGAATTTGCATGTTTACCCGATCTACCTCTGCCTCCTCTTTCGTAGCTGGACATGTAGTTGCCGGAGTGGGACTGATAACTACTTGTGTAGCAACCGCAGCAACATCTTCTACCCGTTTTTCATTGATTCCTGCCAACTCAAAAATGATTGGTAACGGTATTCCTAAAGGAGCGTTTACCAAGGGGCAAGAGCTTATATTAAAAACAATAGCTATCACTATATCGTTGATTGCCTGGATATGGGCTTTCGTTTTATTAGCCAAGAGCGATGTACATCCTGCTTATTTCGTAGCAGGGCATGTGATGGTAGGTTTAGCTTGCATTTGCACAAGCCTGATTGCTTTGGTTGCTACTATTGCCCGTCAAATCAGAAATGTGTATACGGATAGAGAACGTAAAAGATGGCCAAAACTCGTATTGTTGATGGGAACCGTTTCGCTTCTTTGGGGACTGTTTGTTATTTTTTCCGATTCAAGCACCACTAACGGAGTAATCGGATACATCATGATTGGGCTTGGGCTGGTTTGTTACAGCATTTCAAGTAAAGTAATTCTGCTGGCGAAAATTTGGGGAAGAGAATTTGCTTTGGCCAACCGCATCCCTTTGATTCCGGTATTGACGGCGTTGGCCTGTTTGTTTCTGGCTTCTTTCGTTTTTGAATTGGGTACGACGCATGATGATTATTTTATCCCTGCACGCGTATTAGCCGGTTTGGGTGCCATTTGCTTCACTCTCTTTTCAATTGTCAGTATTCTTGAGAGTGGAACATCTTCAAAATAAATATAAGGATATCAAAACTCACCACAGAGGACACAGAGTAACACAGAATCGATTTTAAATTGTTGATTATTAATAAAAAAAAAGTTCTGTGATACTCCTTGTTACTCCGTGGTGAAAAGAGTTTTGATACCCTCTTATTCATAAAATTTATTGAGTGAGATATAATATTCTAATCGGGAATTGGGTAATGTGAATGACATGTAATTGCCAAAATATACAGTTGGGCAGCCGGTTTCGCCAAGAACTTTTCCTGCATGAGATTTTTTAATGGCAGATGCAAATGTCGAGGCTCCGGAATAAGTGGATTCATTTACCAATACTGTAACTGATCCTTTATAAATGTCTGCTTTATCCCGGTTTCCCTCTACGAAAGAATCCCGAATAGCAAATAAAGAACCGTCAGGTAAATTTTTGATCTCTTCATAGGTTTCCGGATGTTTTTGCTCATTGTACCGTTTTGAGTATGAACTGATTTTTAAATCAGTTTTGATATATAATGTATAAGCATCATGCGATAAGTATGACAGAAGCATGTCACTCCGGCACTTGACCCTCCTTTGTTATTCCTGACATCTATAACCAAATTGGGTACATGTTCTCTGTTAATCACCGAAAAGACTGAGTCACAAAATTGTTTTAGTTGTGGTAATTGATATAAGTTCATTATTTGCAGAGTAGCAGTCTGTTTATCCGAACTTAGAGTATAAACAAATTGTGGCAGACTTTTGCCAAGTCGTGCTTTTAAAACAGGGAAGGCATCTGCTTGACTGATACCATTCAATGATTCTTTCCAGATCTTTTTTCCTCTTTTAATTGTAAAATCATATTTTTCACCCCAATTATATTTATACCATAGCAAAGTAGAAAGATAACTGGTCAATTGATTTTCCTTAATAGCGTTTCCTTTTTCAGCTCCCAGTAAGAGATACAATTGGCTTAATATGGTTTGACTATTTATATTATTCATACATATTATTTCATCATTTTCCTGTATTGAACAGGATATTAGAGGAAAATCAACCAATATCTTATTCTCTACTATTTTTAAGCGTAAAGGCAGAGTCAGCCCTCCATTATTCAAATAGTCAATTCTGTCTTGAGTAGCAGGAATTGTGAAATTAGTATGACCATCTTTAACAGATGCAACAAATGGAGAGACTATAAAGTAAAAATCAGAAAGGTTTCGTTCTTTATTCAACGAACTATATATTGAATCATGTTTCTTTTCAAATTCTTTTTGTGTTTGATACACAAATAAGTCCGGATGTACCTGATGTAGTAAGCTATATAAGGTGTCAAAATCTTCCTTTTGCTGGCGGGAGGTTAGTATCTGAGCATTTATTGGGATACTAAGATTACATAAAATAATTGTCATCAGAATTAAAGATGGAGTTTTCATGTTTTGCCGTTTTAAAATTAGACATTGGTGATTAAGCTATTTAGTGAATGCTAATATAGATAATCTTTTTGGAAAACTACTTTATTCTAAGTACTAGTTTATATTTTATATTCCAGTCATCCCCAGCCGATATTATGAATAGTAGTGTGCCTTTCTAATTTAAATCTACTTCAAAATTGTATTTAATACAAATTAATAGCCCTTTTATACGTTTATTGGCATATTTTTACTTACTTTGCACCATATAAAGGCACAACTATGCACAAAAAACTATTAGTGACTGCATATTTTGTAATAGCAGCATTGTTGCAAACTCTGGCAGGCAATTTCCCCTTATTCTTTTTTGCATTCCCTCTGAATGTGATTGTGGCAGTTATATGGATTTATTCGTTATGGCGTCTCTATAAAGAAGGGAATAAGTTGCCGTTAACCCGTTTTCTGTTATCTTCCCGGACAAGTGTTCTATCGATCCTATTATTAATAGGTGGCAGTCTGGTTATCGGTTTGTTTCCTCAGTTATCGGAAGCAGAAGCAGATTCCATGCCAGGGGTTTTAGCTTCGTTGGGATGCTATAATTTCATGACTTCCTGGATATTCATTGCCATTCTTTTCCTTTTATTGAGTAATTTGGCAATGGTGATTATTCATGCTTTTTATCATTGTGTGCCGGCAAAGAAGCGTTTTATCCTGAACCATTTGGGATTATGGCTCGCTTTATTTGCCGGATTTTTCGGTAGCAGTGATGTTCAGACTTTACGCATCCCGCTTTATGCCGGACAACCGGGACGCGAAGCTTATAGTATGGATGGGAAAGCCTATTATCTGGATTATGAACTGGAACTCTATTCTTTCAATACAGAATATTATCCGAACGGGATGCCTTCGCGTTTTGCTGCAGATGTGCGTATTGGAAACCGGAGAACTACACTTGAAGTAAATCATCCCACAGTTACCGTTTGGGAGAAGACATTTACCTGACCGGATATGATACACACAACATGGGAAATACCCAGTATTGTATCCTTCAAATAGTTCGTCAACCTTGGAAATATGTTATGGTAGTTGGCATTTTGATGATATTGACAGGAGCTGTTTTGTTATTTATTAATGGTCCTAAAAAGCTGAAACATGATAACCTGGGATAACTTCTATTTGTTCGCAGTCGCTTCAATCTGTCTTTGGTTGACAGGAGCTATATTTGCACTTCGTTCGTCAGTACGAAGTAGAATGGCTGTTGTGCTCACTATAGCAGGCATCACCTGCTTGGGAATATTCATTGCCGGGCTGTGGATATCTCTGCAACGTCCCCCACTCCGCACTATGGGCGAGACCCGTTTATGGTACTCTTTCTTTATGGGTATTGCCGGGTTATTGACTTATATTCGTTGGAAATATCGATGGATACTTTCTTTCTCCACCTTATTGTCCACTGTCTTTGTAATAATCAATCTGCTGAAACCGGAGATACATGACCAGTCGCTTATGCCGGCTTTGCAAAGTATTTGGTTTATTCCCCATGTCACCGTCTATATGTTCTCCTATTCCGTATTGGGATGTGCTTTTATCATAGCCCTCTGCGGTCTTGTCCATCACAAAGAAGAGTACCTGGTGACAGCAGACAATCTGGTCTATTCCGGAGTGGCGTTTTTGTCAATCGGAATGCTTCTCGGGTCTTTGTGGGCTAAGGAGGCATGGGGTAATTATTGGAGTTGGGACCCCAAAGAAACCTGGGCGGTAGTAACCTGGATGGGGTACCTATTATATATACATCTGCGCTTGCGAAGGAAGTTTCGCAAAAAGATGCTGTACGTCATACTGATTTTCTCCTTTCTGGCATTGCAGATGTGCTGGTATGGAGTGAATTATTTGCCTTCGGCTCAACAAAGTGTACATTTATACAATCGTAATAATTAACTTAAAGAATGCACAATGAAGAAAAGTACAAAATTTATCATCGCATTGCTTGTGACAGTCGGGGCACTGGCTATCACTTATCGCGTTGTAAACCAAGCACCGTCGAAAGATCTTGCTGCTGATGCTCAGATGCAGGAAATCATTACTTCGGGGGGATGTTTACAATGTCATTCGGGTAGTCCGGACCTTCCTTTCTATGCCAACTGGCCCGTTGCAAGCGGAATGGTACAGAAAGACGTAACGCAAGGTTATCGTGCTTTCGACATGACCGAAATGGCTGAAGCTCTGAAAGCCGGTAAGCCTGTCGGAAAAGTAGCACTTGCTAAAGTCGAAAAAGTAATCATGGACGGAACGATGCCCAAACATGCTTATTACATGGTACATTGGGGATCGAGCGTAACAGATGCCAAGAAGGAAATGGCTATGGCATGGGTTAAACAACATCGCTTGGCACATTATGCTAACGGACTGGCTGCCGCCGAGTTTGCCAATGAACCGATACGTCCCATCGCAGATCTATTCCTGTGGATATGCGTAAGTCATCTTGGGAGATATGCTCTATCATGACACTCGCCTTTCGGCCGATAACACCGTTTCATGTGCTTCGTGTCACGGATTGAATACCGGTGGTGTGGACAATAAGCAATATTCGGAAGGTGTAGGCGGACAGTTCGGAGGCGTAAATGCTCCGACAGTGTATAACGCCGCTTACAATTTCGTCCAGTTCTGGGATGGACGTGCCGGAACACTTGCCGAGCAGGCTGCCGGACCTCCTTTGAATCCGGTCGAGATGGCCTGTCAGTCATTTGATGAAATCATTGCGAAACTGGAGCAGGATGCAAACTTTACCAAAGCCTTTTTGGCTGTATATCCCGATGGTTATTCCGAACAGAATATCACGAATGCGATCGAGGAGTTTGAAAAGACACTGCTTACTCCGAATTCCCGTTTCGACCTTTATCTGAAAGGTGAAAAGACTGCCATTAACGATATAGAGCTGGCCGGATACGAATTGTTTAAGAAATACGATTGTGCTACATGTCATGTCGGTGAGACACTGGGCGGCCAGTCTTACGAACTGATGGGCGTGAAGAGAGACTACTTCGCAGATCGGGGCATTGAATTGACAGAAGAAGATAACGGACGTTTCAAACAAACCCGGAACGAACGTGACAAACATCGCTTTAAAGTGCCCGGTTTGAGAAACATTGCCCTGACGGCTCCTTACTTCCATGACGGCAGTATGAAAACAATGAAAGAGGCTGTAGATTACATGGCCAAATATCAGATGGATCTGAATCTTCCGGAAGATGAACTGAATAAAATCGTTGCTTTTCTGGAGACACTGACCGGGGAGTACAAAGGTAAGCCCCTGACCAACGATAATCAGACCAAAGCATTATAACCTCTCTCAGGTAGATATAAGAAAAGGATACTCATAAATGGGTATCCTTTTTAATTTTATGTTATAAATGGATTAGTTACGAGGCAGAGCTTCTTTAACAACCATCTGACGGCCTTCGTATTCAGCTCCGTTCAACTCAGAGATCACATTTTTTGCTTCATCGTCGTTCGGCATTTCAACGAATGCGAATCCTTTTGATTTGCGAGTCTCGCGATCGATGATCAGTTTTACTGAATCAACTGTTCCGTACTCTTCCATTACTTGTCTCAAATCTGCTTCCTTAACACGATAGCTAAGGTTTCCAATGT
>ENA-OQIG01000796-OQIG01000796.1-human-gut-metagenome-genome-assembly--contig:-NODE-796-length-16421-cov-2.305941_pt1 | contig 16421 bp, 17 predicted proteins | sample MGYA00242576_ERZ504741 | MGnify/ENA primary metagenome ERZ504741 (study PRJEB26092, sample SAMD00036436) | human gut metagenome | host: Homo sapiens | study: EMG produced TPA metagenomics assembly of... | reverse complement strand
CCGTGACCATCTTGGGATGTATCTGGTCATTTATAAAGATAAACATCACAAAGCAGTGGCAGAATAAAGAACAAAAAAGGCGTTTCCCGGTGGAGGCGTTCTTTTTTGTTTTGAAAATAAAGATATAACAAAAAATATAGAGTTATGTATAATCCAATTATAAATACAATAAGGAAACGGATAATGGAAAGGAGAAAAAAACAAGAAATGTAAATTAAAAAATTAATAATTGATCGTTTGTGAAAAACTGGCATCTTCACCCTCTGCCGGATGCCAGCCAGAGAGCGGTGCATCAATCTCGACTTCCTGCACACCTTCACTGTGAGCGACAGGCGAAAGTGCCACCAGTAACAACGGAAGAAAAATCTTTCGCATAGCATTAGTCCATTAATAATTGTCGGGTCAGCGTTTCGATATAGTTCTCATCAAGCCCGGTGGGATAACCATCAAAGGCCAGGTGCAGATACTCATGGGTTAAATCCAGCCGATCCTGAAGCGTAAAGAAGTTACGAATAAACAGCCGTTTCTGCTGCCGATCGGTATAGGGGAAACCTGAGACTAAACGGCAAACCGCAAACACGTCTGGTTCGTTGTACCCCGTCTCAGCTTGTAATATACGCCGCCACTGCGGCATTTTTTTCGCCAGCCAGGCTTTCGCTTTGGGTAATAACTGGCAGGTTGAGCGTGGCGCTCCCCAGCGGCTAAGGCTGTTGTCGGGATAAGCAAACGCGAGTATCTGTCGTAACGCTCTCCCTGCCCCGCCCTGGGCCGTGGCTTGCCGCCAGGAAAGCGTCCCTTCGGTAGCGCGACTGCCATGATAATGAACCGGATCGCCCGCATAGATGAGATCCTGCGTCCAGGCGGCCATCGTTCGCGCCCCCGTCGTAGCTGGCGAAGCCGAAACACGCTGCGTGGCGCTGCTGTCAGGGATGGTCAGGCAATCGCCTTCCCGATTGGCGTTTTGCTGTAAAAAAGTGCGAATCGCCACGGTCATGGCTTTCGCTGCCTCAGGGGGCGTACTTTTCGCCTCGCGATCCAGAACTCTGGCAACGTACTCTTCACGATCGAGATGTGACTGCAATTTCAGTTTGCCCTTTTCGCTCAGTAAGGTCGTCTCACCGTGGCTGACAAACGTAATGTGGTTACCATTAGTAAACGTCACACGATAGCGCCCATTAAGTACGCCGGGTTTTACTGCCGTCGTACTCTTTTCCGCTGTGATTTTCTTCAGCGGATAGCGGGCAAACAGCTCCACCTCTACACATTGCCCACTGGCAACCTGCGTCGGCACTGGCAAAACCCGATTAAGCACCGTCGCATAACGGGTTAGTACCGTTTTGCTGGTGCCACTGCCAGTAACCCACAGCGGTGTACCATCGGTTAACCAGCCAGCAAAACCACCCTGACGGATTTCCTGTTTATCATCGGCAAACCAGCTCCAGGTTTTCACCCGAACCCGACTACCGAGCATGGATGCGACACCGATTTTCGCCTCGTCCAGCACCACATCCAGTAAGACTTCCTGAGCTTTGTTTTGCGCAGGTAACGTCGCTAATGAATCAAGCAGCGATTTAACCGTTACCGAGGTTTCTGGCTTCAGCGTAGTAAGAGACGCTAACCACGCAGGTGCCTGACGCTGTTGCCAGTATTGCCCCCCACACATCTGCGCCAATATGCAACCGCTGCGGCGCAAAATAGAGCCCACAGGAACGTACCAGCGCGGTATCGCGCGTTATGCTCTCCCCAGCCTGACAACAATAAACCTCTTCCGGGGAGTTGCCGCGACACTGGTATGGTTGTTCTGGTTGATGGGTATCCTCCAGCCAGGCGTAAACATACAGTTTCCATAAGCTCCCTAACGGTGTGGTGAGCGTGTCAGGTAACGTCGAGACATTTGTCACGCCTGATGACGATAACTTATACAGTTGGTCATGCTGCGCGCCCCGCAGCGCCAGTTGTAACGGCGGCTCCTCCGCAAGCGTTGGCAGAGTAACCAACGCCAATAGCCAGACGATTCTGCGCCAGTTCACTTATTTCACCTGCATCCTGGTCCATTCGCTCCCTGCCGCAACACTTTGCTGTGCAGGTGCATAGGAACGCATATAACGAGCAGGAGGCAGAACGAATTGCCCTTTTTGCGAGAAGCGCAGCAAATGGCGGAAAGTGACCGTTCCCGTCAGTTCTTTCACCGGCACCATATAGGCCAGTTCGCCCATTTCATTTCGCGCTATTTCCAGCAATTGCCCCTGCTGTTTCGCGGCGTTGGGTTTATTGACCGAAATGCCCCATGTTGTGCGCTCAACGTCGGCTCCCGGCGGGAGCGATACTTCCACCTGACCGTAGCGCAGAACTGCATCCTGCTCGCTGGTAAGCGTGATTTCATCGAGATACAGCGCATCGCTGTCAATCTCATTGCTGGTCACCGGTTGCAGAGTAAAGCTCATCTCTTCTTCACCAGTGATAAGCCGATACAACTGGCGTTCAACGGTTACCGGAATGTTACTTTGTTGAGCCGTTTTTGCCGGTTCACGCCAGCGGACCTGCACATTTTGCGGCGATAATTCGTCACCAAAAGAGAGAATGTCCGGCACACCCTGACCAACCCAACGCCAGTATTCGCCCCCTCCAGTTAACTTATGTTTGGCCCATGCGCCCGCAGGCGCAGGCAACACAACCGGAGGCATTGTCGCCATATATTTCGCCAGCCAGTTCATGGCCAGCGCGCGTTCAATAGTGGATTGCTCAGCGGTCAAACCACTTAAAATAGCGGCCGCCTGGGTAGCGTCGCCACCGCTATTAAGCAGCACAACCGTGTGCGCCAGCGGCTGATTGCTGTTTGCCGCTTTATCCCACGCATATTGCTGAACCTGTGGCATCACCGTGGACTTCAACTGCGCTTTTTCAGCAACGTCATGGTTAAGACGTTTGCCACCGCATCTGCCAGTGGAGACTCCGGTGTATCGAGGATCAGGCTATCATTGATATCGCGGGTGTCTTCCTCAGAGAAATCTTCAGTTTTAGTTCCGCGCCGGGCGATAGCTTCATCCAACCCTTTCAACAACGTTTTGCACGGCAAATTCATCTCCTGCGCCCATGCCAGCACCAGCGCCCGATGCAATAACGGCATGTTATCTGCCTGCTCCGCGTAGCTGTCGAGCATATGCTGCCAGTATTCCGGTTGTTGCGTTACGCCGATCGCCTGGCTGGCCTGCCAGTCGGCGTACCATGCCCATGCCGTAAGGAAGGCGTCACCATTGCCATCTTCACCCCACCAGGTAAAGCGCGCTCCGGGCCCCGCCAGTTGCATCAGCCGCAGACGGTTATCCTGAATCATCTGACGAATGTCGTTAGCGGCGGCACTTTGATGATCGGCAAGCGAACGCCAGGCGAGACTGAGCGGGATCAGACGGCTACCGGTGTTGATTACGCCACCCCACGGTTCATCGACTAACGCATCAAGATTGTTGCGGAAAATCTCCTGCGGCGTTTCACTACTTTGTAGCCGGATATTGCTCGCCTGCTCGGGCAACATCAGCGCGTTATCGCCACCACCGAGCATGACATTTTTCTGCTGTTCAACGGGCCAGCTGTTATCCACAAAAGACAGTTTTGTGCTAATGCTGTCCTGCACTTGCCCATTTTGTTGCAGTTCTGCACTTAACAAGCCAGATTGCTGAATATTCTGCGTCAGCGAAATATAATTCGCCCCTTTGTGCAGCGTCAGCGTCTGGCGCATCTCAGCGCCTGCAAATTTAGTCACCAGCGCCACCGGTTCGTTATCCTGCTGACTGAAGATAAACAGTCCTGCCGCCGGTTTGTCGCCCACGCGATACACCGTTGGCATACTCCACTTCATGTAGAGATTTTTTTCCGAACGCAGATAAGCACGCCCCTGCCCGACCAGCCCGTCGCCGTTCATCCCACGCGCGGTGATACGCCAGCGGGTTAACGAATCAGGCATCAGGAACGTGAAATACGCTTTGCCTTGTTTATCGGTTGTGAGTGACGGCATCCATGCCGCGGTATCCACCTCTTCACGCCGTGGACGTTCAAGCATTTTTACTCGCCGCTCGCTGCGGTTAGTTGCGCCAGGCGCAACCGGCTCGCTGGAGAGCGCCTGGTCGTAGCTGATAAACGACAGACTGGAGCTGGTACGCACATTGTTACGCCCCAGCGGATAGAAAAATTTGCCGATATTCGGAGCGATTTCTGGTTGCAGCGCGTAGATCATTTCATCGACCACGCCTACCGTTAGCTGCGCAGAAACAGGTTTACCTTTCAGCGACGAGGTTAATTCGACATTGACCAGTTCACCAGGCTGGTAATGGGTTTTGTCCGTTTTCACCCGGATATCCAGCTGGGGAACGGCAACTTTGATCCCGGCGTTCTGAAAACTGTACTGACCGTTACGGGTATACAGCACCGAAAAAGTGATGTTAGGCGCAAAGGAATTGCTCACTGGAACCCGGGCTTCATACTGGGTATCGTTTAAACGTTGTAGCGTTAGCCAGTTTGCCGGATGCGAAAGCAGCGACTGCTGTTCCACGCGATCGCGTTCCAGCGTCAATAATGCTTCATCAATTGGCTCCGGAAAGGTAATCAGCATCTTCGCGGTTTCGCCTGGCTGGTACAGCGTTTTATCCGCCACGATATCTACCGTACCAGTATGCGCCGTGCTGCCCTTACCGCTGACGGCATGACTTAACCCAGCGAGAATTAAGCCGTCTTTATCGCGTAATGTCAGATTGTAGTTGCCAGGTTTAGCGAAATTGACGGTAAAGGATTTGCCGCCTGACGGTAGCTCTCCGCTATGGCTCGTGCGGTCTTCGAGACGCAACCATTCATACGTAACAGGAACCTGTTTGAAGATTCCAGCGCGGCATAACGGAACACAACCGACTCGCCGCTATTACTGTATTGTGCGGCAGTACTTAATGAGTAATGCGCCAGACCGCGTTCAATGAGGATCTCTTTGGTGGTGGTGACGCGATACGCCGCGCCGTCACTGGCGGAGACGGTTAACAAATAGCGGCTCGGTTTATCGGCGGCGGGGAGATTTAACGCCACATGACCGCTGGCGTCGGACACCGTTTCGCTGCCTTCCAGCGACACGGGGAAACGTCCGGCATAACGCAAATCGTTACCGACCATTGATAATTGCTGAGCGCGCAAACTTAACTGCACGCGGGCATTTTTTACCGGCTCGCCATCCGGGTAGAGAAGTTGCAGTTTGCCGCTGACCGCTTCGCCAGTTTTGAACTCTTTTTTGGCGAGAGCTAAACCAATCTCGAAATGTGGCTTGATGTAGTTTGCCACGCGAAAACTGCTGCTATAGACCTGATTGCGGTAAGCAAGACGTAACTCATAACCTCCGGCTACGGCATTTTCTGGCAGGCGGAAACTTCCCTGCCCGCCATTGCGCGCATCCAGCGTGACATCGACGGTTTGCAACAGACTGCCGTTAGCGTCCAGCACCGAAAGCTTCGCCGGGGCGCTGACGATGGGGGATGAATGCAACGGATCGTGGAACTCGCGGCCCATCACTTTAACATCGACACGATCGCCTGCGCGATATAGCGGGCGATCGGTAAAAATATACAAGCGGGTGTTGTAGATTTCGCTTTCGTAGAAGAAGTTCTCGGAGACAAAAACGCCGCCTTCAGCATCCTTACCCAGAATGTATGAACGTTCTGGCGATATATGTTGTAACTGCAAGGTACCGCTGTCATCGGTCACACCGCGGTCATCACGCCAAGACCGTCAGTCCACAAGATCTCTGAGCCGGGCTTCGCTTCACCCTGTTTTTTACCCGCGGTCCATACCAGAAGCTCGTTACCTGACACTTTGCTAAGCGCCACGGTATCGGAAACAAACACCACCGTCGTCGCCCGATACCCACCAACCATCGCCTCGACGAGGTACAGTCCCGGCTCTTGTTGGCCGAGAGGAATATAAATGTTACCCGGCTGCGGCGAGATGAAATTGCTGGATGCGCCTTCCAGTTTTACCCCTTGCTGCGGCTCGAACGGTTTAGCCTGCCATAGTGGATAACGGAACTGTTCCACCAGGGGATATTTTTTCAGCGGGGAAAACTGGTTGTTCTGTACATAACGGGAAGGTTTAATAATGGCATTGCCGAGCTGTAATTCGGGTAACGCCTGAGTCACATTCTGCCGTGACTGAGAAGAGAAAGTACGCTGCATCACGCGGCGAGATTTGCCGTACCAGTTATCCCACAGCCAGGTCAGCGTATTGTTCAGTCCGTCGCCAGATATTGCGGTTGCACCACAATGCGATGCAGGTTTTTCTGCTGGCGCAAAAATGCCATCGGGTCAGGAATACGATACAGGCGAACGTCCACGCCGCCGTACTCTTCCATCTGATAGCGCCGATAATCACGCCCCGGCGCTTCCAGTCGCACTTTCGCCTCTTCACTGCTGCTAAAACTGCTGTCAGCAAGCAAAAAGAATGTTCCCCCGGCAGGCGGCGCATAGTTGCTGGAAGGAAGCGAATCATCAGCATTAGCAAGCCCTGTTCCCACAAGAGACAGGGACAAGCACGCTGCTATCGCGCCAGAAAATTTAAACGATAAATGCCAATGAAATTGGGATTGGAATCGTTGGGTATCCATCGGGTGTCCTTCCATGTCATAAGTTGTTGCAGACTGACTGCGCGCATTCCGTTGTCAGTTTTCGTGGCGCTTCCGGTGTGGTAGATGACGTAACGCCCCATCCAGACCATTAAGTGCTGGGCATCGCCCTGATCGAAAAAAATCATATCGCCAGGCAGCGCCTGGTTTATGTCCTGGCCAATAAACTGGCTGTTGTACTGAATCAAATTAATCGCGGTCACATAGGGGCCGGTTTTCCCGTTCCCCTGATTCCAGTTTTGCGCCAGTTGACGCTGTTCAGGTGTTAGCGTCATCTCTGGCGGCAAATACTGGCTAGATAAACCGTTACTTTTTAGCCATTTACTGTCGTGAACTTTCAGCGTCTCGTTCGCCGCAAATCGCACCAGGCCCGCACAATCCTGCTGATACCAGCGTGGACTTGGCCCCTGGCGGAGCTGTTCTTGTGCAATGCGTACAAACCAGGCGCGAAACAGCCCGGATTGTTCGACATTCAGCATTTCGCTATGGGCAACAACACAACACAGCCAGCAAATCAGCGCCAGCAGCCCGTGCCTCATAGCGGCTGCCAGGTTATGGGTAGCCACTGCCAGGCGGCACCGGTTCCATCTGGGCCAGCTTCATGACATAACGCGGTTGTTGAGATAAAGCGTCCAGCTTCGGCATTAATAAAGTTTGTGCGGCGTTATAAAAAACCGGTTCGAGATTCTTCGGCAGACTGGTCAACGTTTCGTTACGCAGCAGTTTCGCTATTCCTTGTGGATTGATATAGAGCGGAACGATGCCATCAGTGGGTATTACATCCACCATTGCCGGGCGGGTTTTATTCAGTGTTTGCAGCGCGTTATTAACCAGCGTGTCATCGAGGGAGAAAAGCAGCGTTTTGTTTTGCATCGCCAGCGACACACGGAAAAAATAATCCGACATTAATTGATCGGGTTGCGCCGCCTGCGCTTTCGGATACTGGCCGTATCGGGAACTCACTTCGCGATGCCAGATTTGCGCTTCGCCCTGCTGAGTCTGGCTTACCGGCAAAACACCTTCTGGCGCTTTGCTTTCGTGCGCACCAATATTTTGCGTAAACAGTTTCCCTGGCAATTGCGCCTGTTCGGCAGTGCCATCAAACTGACCGACAAACAGCGGGGTTTGCAATTTTGAGTCTTCATACCAGCACAGCCCCGCGGCACCGTCTAACGCCCCATTCAGCTTGTCGTTTTCCTGGCTGATGTGCGAAAGCATCTCTTCGGCAATACCGTGTGAATACGGCACCGCCACACAGAAGCTGGCTCCGGCAGGCATACTGTTCCATACCGGCGTAAAATCGAAACTGGCATCTACGCTGGCGGATTCATCATTTAACGCCACAAAACTGTGCCAGCCGTCGTTACCCATTTCGAAGCGTACGCCAGCAAAAGAAGGCATTAACCGCTGGTAGCCAAACCCCAGCCACCTGGCGCTGACTACGATGCGCTGGCGTACTGGCGTTTTTTCGGCAGTACGCTCTTCCAGGCCAAAGCTTGCTTGCCAGCGTTTTTTGCCGCTCAACAAATCACCTGCGATCGCCGTGGCTTCGGTATCCTGCTGATCATCTTTAAACAACATATCCGTGCTGGAAAACACCAGCATCTTGTCCTGATAAGTCGCGAACATCAGGGCGTTATTGCCGTTATAGCGCAACTGATAAACAGGAACAGTTTCACTATTTATCTTGATGCTACTGATTTCCGTTTTGCTTAACTGGCTGTCGCTGGTAGCGGCAAACAACAATGGCTCCAGCAGTTTGCTTAAACCACTGCGCTGGATCAGCACCATATAATGTGAAAGATGGCCTTGTTTATCGTGCCACAGCGCTGCCTGCGCGGCTGATCTAAGAGTGACGAAAAGAGCTTATCTTTCAGCGTGAGATCGTGTTCATAGACAATACGACGAATGCTGCCTTCAATGCCCAGACGATCGGCATGATTCTGATAATAGAAAACGAAATCTTCGCTCAGAACATCGTGGAGAAACGGAATGGTGAGGAGATCTTTGGGAAGCTGGCTCAGAGAGTCGCTGTCGAGAAAGAGGTCCGGCTCATTGAGATCGATTTGCAGATTGTTGTGCACCACCAGCGGCGACAACGTTTTTTCTGGCCCACTGCCAGCATATTGCAACGCCCAGACGCCAGCGGAAAGCAGTGCTATTGCGCCAAAACCTACAAGACCATAGAACCGCCAGCCTTTCGCCTTTTTTTCACCACTCATTGCCACATTCCTTGTGTATAGCCAGCCATTTTTTACGGGCACAGCCAAACTTTACCGTGCCCTAATACGACAAAAGCCCAGACTTTGCAGCCTGGACTTTTCAATTCAAACAAGGGAGATAGCTCCCTTTTGGCATGAAGAAGTAAAATTATTCTTCTTCTGGCTCGTCGTCAACGTCCACTTCCGGAGCGATTTCATCGTCCCCTTCCGCGGCACTGCCGTCGATGGTATCCAGATCTTCCTCGTCAACCGGTTCAGCAACACGTTGCAGACCCACTACGTTTTCATCTTCCGCAGTACGGATGAGGATCACGCCCTGGGTGTTACGGCCCACGATGCTGATTTCCGAAACGCGAGTACGTACCAGCTACCGGCATCGGTGATCATCATGATCTGGTCGCAGTCATCTACCTGTACCGCGCCAACAACTAAACCGTTACGTTCGGTAACCTTGATGGAGATAACCCCTTTCGTCGCACGCGACTTGGTTGGGTATTCCGCCACTGCGGTACGTTTACCGTAACCGTTTTGCGTTGCGGTGAGGATTGCGCCATCGCCACGAGGCACGATCAGAGAGACGACTTTATCGCCTTCACCTAAGCGAATACCGCGAACACCGGTGGTGTTGCAGCCCATCGCACGGACAGAAGACTCTTTAAAGCGCACCACTTTACCTTCAGCGGAGAACAGCATTACTTCGTCTTCGCCGCTGGTCAGGTCAACGCCGATCAGCTCATCGCCGTCAACCAGTTTGATCGCCACTTTACCGGCGGTACGCAGACGGTTGAACTCGGTGAGGACAGTTTTCTTCACGGTACCGTTAGCGGTCGCCATGAAGACTTTCACGCCTTCTTCAAACTCGGTCACTGGCAGGATCGCAGTGATACGTTCGTCCTGCTCCAGCGGCAGCAGGTTGACGATCGGACGACCGCGCGCGCACGAGTGGCTTCCGGCAACTGATAAACTTCATCGAATAGACGCGACCACGGCTGGAGAAGCACAGAATATGGTCGTGAGTGTTCGCCACCAGCAGTCGGTCGATAAAGTCTTCTTCTTTAATACGTGCGGCAGATTTACCTTTCCCGCCACGACGCTGCGCTTCGTATTCAGAAAGCGGCTGATACTTAACGTAGCCTGGTGAGAGAGCGTCACTACCACATCTTCCTGAGTGATCAGATCTTCCAGGTTGATGTCTGCGCTGTTGGCGGTGATTTCAGTACGACGTTTGTCACCGAACTGTTCACGAACCTGCTCCAGCTCTTCACGGATCACTTCCATCAAACGATCGGCGCTACCAAGAATACGCAACAGTTCCGCGATCTGATCCAGCAGCTCTTTGTATTCGTCGAGCAGTTTTTCGTGCTCAAGGCCGGTCAGTTTCTGCAAACGCAGATCCAGAATCGCCTGAGCTTGCTGTTCGGTCAGGTAGTACAGACCATCACGCACGCCGAACTCTGGCTCGAGCCATTCCGGACGCGCAGCATCGTCGCCAGCACGTTCGAGCATCGCGCAACGTTGCCAGCTGCCACGGATTAGCAACCAGCGCAGTTTTCGCTTCTGCAGGCGTCGGCGCATGACGGATCAGTCGATGATCAGTCGATGTTCGCCAGCGCCACGGCTAATGCTTCAAGGATATGAGCACGATCGCGAGCTTTACGCAGTTCGAAAATAGTACGACGGGTCACCACTTCACGGCGGTGACGAACAAACGCCGCGATGATGTCTTTCAGGTTCATGATCTTCGGCTGACCATGGTGCAATGCCACCATGTTGATACCGAAAGAAACCTGCAACTGGGTCTGGGAGTAGAGGTTGTTGAGCACAACTTCACCGACCGCATCGCGTTTCACTTCAATCACGATGCGCATACCGTCTTTGTCAGACTCGTCACGCAGCGCGCTGATGCCTTCCACGCGTTTTTCTTTTACCAGTTCCGCAATCTTCTCGATCAGGCGCGCTTTGTTTACCTGATACGGAATTTCGTGGACGATAATGGTTTCACGACCGGTTTTGGCGTCAACTTCCACTTCTGCGCGAGCGCGGATATACACCTTGCCGCGACCGGTACGGTAAGCTTCTTCAATACCGCGACGACCGTTAATGATTGCCGCCGTCGGGAAGTCCGGCCCCGGGATGTGTTCCATCAGCCCTTCAATGCTGATGTCTTCATCATCGATATACGCCAGACAACCGTTGATGACTTCCGTCAGGTTGTGCGGCGGGATGTTGGTTGCCATACCTACGGCGATACCGGAAGAACCGTTCACCAGCAGGTTAGGAATTTTGGTTGGCATGACGTCGGGAATTTTTTCCGTGCCGTCATAGTTATCAACGAAATCGACCGTCTCTTTTTCGAGATCGGCCATCAGTTCATGGGCAATTTTCGCCAGACGGATTTCCGTATAACGCATTGCCGCCGCAGAGTCGCCGTCGATGGAACCGAAGTTACCCTGACCGTCTACCAGCATGTAACGCAGCGAGAATGGCTGCGCCATACGGACGATCGTGTCATAAACCGCCGAGTCACCATGGGGATGGTATTTACCGATTACGTCACCAACGACACGGGCAGATTTTTTATAGGCTTTGTTCCAGTCATTGCCTAGTACGTTCATGGCGTAAAGTACGCGACGGTGTACCGGCTTCAGGCCATCTCGGACATCTGGCAGCGCACGGCCAACAATGACCGACATCGCATAATCCAGATAGGAGCTCTTCAGCTCTTCCTCAATGTTGACCGGTGTAATTTCTCTCGCAAGGTCGCTCATCTAACCGCTATCCCTCTACTGTATCCCGGATTCAAAGGTCGCAAATTATAACACAGCCGCGCAGTTTGAGGTAAACCTATACGCTTTATTCACATCCAATGCCTGATATACTCGTTTGTCTTGCCAATTACGGAGTAGAAGTGCCAATGAATGCCGAAAAATCGCCGGAAAACCAATAACGTAGACCACGAAGAGATCGCTAAATTTGAAGCCGTCGCCTCCCGCTGGTGGGATCTTGAAGGTGAGTTCAAACCATTGCACCGCATTAACCCGCTGCGTCTGGGCTATATTGCCGAGCGTGCTGGCGGTTTATTTGGCAAAAAGGTGCTCGATGTCGGTTGTGGCGGCGGCATTCTGGCCGAGAGTATGGCGCGCGAAGGCGCGACGGTGACCGGTCTGGATATGGCTTTGAGCCATTGCAGGTGGCAAAACTGCACGCGCTGGAAAGCGGCATTCAGGTGGATTATGTGCAGGAAACCGTGGAAAAGCACGCGGCAAAACATGCCGGGCAGTATGATGTGGTGACCTGCATGGAGATGCTGGAGCACGTCCCCGATCCGCAGTCAGTGGTCAGAGCCTGTGCGCAACTGGTGAAACCAGGCGGCGATGTCTTTTTCTCGACACTTAACCGCAACGGCAAGTCATGGCTGATGGCGGTGGTTGGTGCGGAATATATTTTGCGCATGGTGCCCAAAGGCACGCATGATGTGAAGAAGTTTATTAAACCGGCAGAATTGCTGGGCTGGGTGGATCAGACCAGTTTAAAAGAGCGGCATATCACTGGGCTGCATTACAACCCGATCACTAATTCCTTTAAGCTCGGCCCCGGCGTGGATGTGAACTATATGCTGCACACGCAGAATAAGTGAGTTGATGTTTGGCCGCGCCAATGCTGATGCGACGCTTGCCGCGTCTTATCAGGCCTACAAATGCTCCCCGTAGGCCGGATAAGGCGTTTACGCCGCATCCGCAACCGTGCCGACTAGACAGTGATTACCATTTCACCGTCATCGACAAAAACCCTGCCGTCTGGGCAAAATCATCACTCCCTTTCTGCCACGCCACGCTGCCGCGCAGGGACACTCGCTGACTGATATTGCCCGTGACTCCCACTTTTATTTCACCCCGTTGCTTCACCGCATCGTCACTGATAGTGCTGCCATCCTCTTCAATTTCCGTCGAATGGGGATCGTGATAATAATTCAGATCTAATGTTGGTATGACATGAACAGCGGTACGCCATTCGCTGTGTAAACCCAGCCGCGTCTGAATATCATCACCCTGCGATTGTGACACGCGCGCACGGTTAGCGGCGGTAAAATCATCCTGCTGCACGCCCTGATAAATCACCTGCGCCTGCGGTTCAATCACCACACCACGCCCCGGTAACCACTGATACCCCGCCTCCAGCGAGGCGATAATCCCCGACGAGTGGTAATGATCTGTGCCATCTTCTTGTTCGGAAACATCATTGCTAAACCACGCGTATTGCAGCCAGCTATCCAGCCAGGCCCCTTGCTTCTGATTACCGTGCTGAAACCAGCTTGATGTCAGCCCAACGGCATAACCGTGTTCTGGTTATCGGCGCGAGTTCCGGTCATATTCGAGCGGCTGTCGCCTGGTTATCGCTGTAGCCACCAACAATCCCAAGCATCCACTCGCCATCCGTGCCCCAGCGCCCGCTAAACAGATCGCCGCTAAGTTGCACCGTAGAAGTGTCTTCATGTTGAGCCAGTTGCCCCGCTGCTGTGTAATGATAATCTCCGCCGATAACACGTAAATTCAGCGTCTGACCATCGCCACCTGCGTGATCGCGTCGCTCCATCATAAACGCCTGATTTGCCGCCCGCAGGTTATTGAGATAACCGCCAACTTTGGCATTCAACACCGGCTGGTAAGCAGGCGTAGGTTCCGGGTCGGGTGTTGGATCAGGATCCGGCGTGGGATCAGGATCGGGAGTCGGGTCTGGATCAGGTGGCGATGGCGGCGTTACTTCTTGCGATCGCAGATACCAGTCGTTGTTATCTTCCACCAGCGTGTAGTCATACGCTCCCATATTGACGTAGCCGCTGCCTGCCAGACTGAACTGCGCATTGTTTTGAAACTGCGTGGGATCAGCTGCGAAATCAACCACTTTAATGCCTGTCGATGTCGGCTCACCAATCCCTGTAATGGAGTTAACCACACAGTTGTGTTGCCAGCAGTATTACCGTTCATCACCAATTGATCGCTTACCGATCATCGCCGTTTAATTCGCTATCGAGCAGTAGCGTACCGCCGCCGGTATAATCACCGTTTACCGTCAGCGTATCGCCAGCGACGCCATTTTGCAGGCTAACCGCACCGGACGTATTGGTCAGATTGCCATTAACCGTCACGTTGGAAAGATAAGTCAGGCTGTCAGTTTCAAGGTTGGTATTAAGCTCACCTGTCAACGTCACACCATCGGTGGCATTCACCAGCGTCCCATCGCCGTTAAATAGTGAGGCATTAAGGCGACGGAAGTATCCTGCCCGGTCAGGCGCAAAACCGTACCATCGCTGATGTCGATAGTGCCGCTGGAAATAGCATCAATTGACTGAATATCCTGATCCGCGCCAGTAACGAACGTCGCCCCATCACCAACCACAGTGACGAAGCATAAGGAAGGATATCAGCAACATCACCTTTCAGGGTGCCTTCTTCGACACGTACCGCCGACTGCGTTGTACCGCTGGCGGTCAGCTCCAGTGTACCAGCCCCCGTTTTAGTCAATGTGCTACCCTCATCCTGATGCTGCCCGCTGCTGTCAGCCATCAGTGCGCCCCACTGCGTGTCTACCCCCGCATCAACTGCCACTTCACCGTCGGCGCGCATTTCAATATCACGTCCGTGGCCTGCCGCATCTGAACGCGTGTCAACGTCGGAGGTAATCTCCATCACGCTTTCTTGTTGCTTATCGGTAAAGATAACCTGGCGGTTATAGTGGGTATCTCCAAGCTGCGAGTTGTCGCTCACCATCAGCGTACCGGAGGCGATTTGTGTTGTGCCCAAATAACTATTATTGTTTGCCAGACTTACCTGCCCGTCGCTCGCATCGACCACCACGTAGACGCCATCTTTCCCGTCGCCGCCGATATGCAAATTGTCGCCACCTGCAAGATCTACCACATCCTGACTGCCGATAACCGTTCCGCTGCTGCCACTGACTTCAAGGCCATCGTTGTATGATGTGCCGCTCTGCCAGGTGGAGAAATCAGAGAGATCGAGCACACCGCCGTTTAACACGATCGACTGCGGATCGTCCTGGAGAGCGGTAAGATCTGCCGCGTCGCCTTCCAGCGAAAGCACCGCACCATCATCAACGACTATATCGCCGGTTAGCGCCATCGACTGCGCCCCTGCCAGCACGTAGCTGCCGTTTTGCGCAATGGTGAGCTGACCAGCACCTTCGATGATGCCAGCAAAACTGCCCTGATTAACAGTAACGTTGCCACCAGCATCGATATTTAAAGTGCCATTCTGAAAGCCCGTCAATGCGTGCACAAAAGTTTGTTGGTCGAGCCAACGTTTAGCTCAGCCTGATTCTGATACTGATCAATACTCCCTATCGTCAGACCGTAGCAGTCTTGCGGATCGTCCTGGCAATGCGTATCGCCGACATTCATCAGGGAGTTGCTGCGGCCCAGGGTAACTTCACCGTTTTCAATCTGCATCTCACCAGTAAAGTCATTGTTATCTGCATTAAGTACCAGATCGCCGGAACCTGTTTTGGTGATTAACCGGTACCAGCAATAGAGTCAACAGCTCCGTCATTCTCTGTATTGCCAATAACCAGCGTTTTTCCGTCGGCAATATCAAAGGTAACTTCACTTAAGCCGAGATACATAAAGCCACCCGCCGCAGAGGAAGGACCATCTCCATAGCCTGCTGCGCTATTGTTCTCATCGACTAACACGCCTCCGTTCTGGCTGTAGCTGTCATCAACAGAAATATCAATAAGATAGGGAGCCGTCACGCTATTGGTATATATCGCCCCGCCATAACCTTCGGCAGTGTTATTTGTAAAGGCAGTGTTATTTACTATCGTATAACCTGAAGGATGCTTGCTGTCGCTATTATTATCGGTAACATCGATTGCCCCGCCATCGCCATCACTGTAACTTGTTGATGTATATGCCTGGTTGTTATCAAAAATAACATCACTTAAATAAACGTCATTATTAATGGTATAAATTGCGCCACCTTTGCCATCATTAGCGATGTTATTGCGAAACATGGCGTTAGTGACACGTAAATCGACGGCACCAGTATCGTTAGTACCAGAAGAATAGATTGCGCCACCATAGCCGCCTGCGACGTTACCGGAAAAATAACATCAGTAAGATTCAGCGTTGAGTTTTCTTTAGCAAATATGGCCCCGCCGTTATTATATTCTCCTGTAACGGTGTTATTGGCAAACAGAGTCATTCCAGTTTCATTTTCTGGTAATAGTGAAAATTCCGCTCCTTGTTGCAAAAATACGGCCCCACCGCTGGCGTTATTGGTCATATCCGAAAAAACCAGCCATTGCCCATCAGCGATACTCCAGTCCTGCGTAATGCCTGAAAGGCTTTGCCTGCTGGCCTGACAACTCGCTTTGACATCATATCCCTGGCATGAATCAGTGACCGCCGCGACACCGTTAGCAGAGAAAAGAGATGCAATCATTGACGGGAGTAAAGATAAATACTCCTTGCGTAAGAAAGATAATCCGACATATTAATCTAACCATCATTTTCTATAAGACGGCGTATTTAATCG
>ENA-OQIG01000795-OQIG01000795.1-human-gut-metagenome-genome-assembly--contig:-NODE-795-length-16445-cov-1.595600_pt1 | contig 16445 bp, 30 predicted proteins | sample MGYA00242576_ERZ504741 | MGnify/ENA primary metagenome ERZ504741 (study PRJEB26092, sample SAMD00036436) | human gut metagenome | host: Homo sapiens | study: EMG produced TPA metagenomics assembly of... | reverse complement strand
GGCGTGATTCCCGTGAAAATATGCATGATGAGTTCTTGGTACTACCTGTTTCTCGGCGTTTTCGAAGCAGCAACTAATTCCACTACGCTGGTTTGGCAAAAATTTTCGGACCGTTGCTTTTGGGCGTGGCTGGTGCGGTTACGCTGCTGGACAGCTATGGTGCTGGACTTTCTGCCCTACAATCAGCCGCAGAAGCCACGAAAAGAAAAGCTGGGCTTCCTTCGCTATGTGATGTTTCTTCTGTCTCTGGCGTTGGTGTCCGGGCTGTTTCTGATGCAGGTGGCACATCTGGAGCAAATCATGTTCTGGCTTTTCCTGGCCGGAAATGCGCTTTATTACCTTGTCGGTATTGTGTTCGCCTTCCTGTTTCAAGATAACCGGGCATTCTGCAAGTACCTGTGTCCCATTACGGTTTTTCTCAAACCTATGAGCTATTTCTCTCTTCTGCGCGTCCACTGCGATGAGGATAAGTGCGTCCATTGCGGGAAGTGTCTGCAGGTCTGCCCCATGAACGTGGAGGTTAATAAGGAAACCCGTAAGCGGAAAAACGGAACAGAGTGTATTCTCTGCTATGAATGCACGAAAGTTTGTCCCTCAAAAGCACTGCATTAACCGTTTTCCTCTTCCGTAAATTTATTCCTCGCTTCAGCCGTCAGATCATTTAGTTCAGAGAAAACAGCGTGGCAATTAATTCCTTCTCTTCCTCTTCGGTCGGCAGATCTGCCATATCATCCATCGTTCATATTCTCCGGCAAATCCTCCGGCAGCCATTGCTCCATGCGAAAAGACGATACAGCCAGAAGTACGGATTGTCGCCACATCCGGACCCAGCGGATTCATAAAACCGATCCCTTAATTACCTATACATAATTTTACCTGATTTTTCATGAATCGTATATACTAATGGTTGGAAATCCCCCTGTTATAACAAAATTCCAATCATTATCATACCATATATAGTACATTAATGATTGGAATTATCTATATCTTCTTTTAGCATTCTACTGCTACCTTAATTACACCGTCCCGCTTACCTTCAAAGAGTTCATAGGCTTCCTCTATCCTTCTAAGGAATAGGTATGGGTGATAAGCGGCTCTGTGTTCAGTTTTCCCTCTGCAATCAACCGTAATGTTTCTTCACAGTCACAGCCATCCACTCCTCCGGTTTTAAAGGTAAGATTTTTTCCATACATATCCGGAAGCGGCAGGATCTGTGCCTGATCATAAAGAGCAACCACCGTCACCAGACCATTGGGTCTCGCGCATTCCCAGGCCAGACGGAAGGTAGCTTCCGCCCCCGCAACCTCCAGCACAACGTCAGCTCCCCCATGATCGCTGTTTGCCCGTACAAACGCTTCACACTTCTCCGGAGAAACCAACAAAATCTCCGGATAATGCTGTCGGATAAACTGCAGACGATTTTTATCCTTTTCACACACAATAATCCGTCTTGGTTTTTTCAGCATTACCGAAAGCAGGGTACAGATACCGGTGGGGCCGGCTCCGATGATCAGCACCGTGTCCTGCTCTGAGATCTCTGAAATACGCGCTGCCCAGTAACCGGTAGCCAGAACATCGCCCACCAGCAATGCCTGTCGATCCGTAACGCCATCCGGAATCTTATTCAGTCCCTGATCTGCAAAGGGTACACGCACATATTCCGCCTGGCCGCCATCGATCCGGCAGCCCAGCGCCCAACCGCCATTTTCATCTGTACAGTTATTCACATACCCTTCTTGCAGAAAAAGCATTCACCGCAGAAGGTCTCCACGTTTACTGTCACCCGGTCTCCCGGTTTTACCCTGGTAACTGCCTTTCCAACCTCTTCCACAATCCCCACCATCTCATGGCCAACCGTGATCCCAGGTACTGCCCGCGGAACGCTGCCATGCTTGATATGCAGATCGCTGGAGCAAATGCTGGCGAGTGTCACTTTGACAATAGCATCCCGCTCCTGCATCAAGGTCGGTTTTGGCTTCTCTCTTAATTCGAATTTTCCTTTTGAAACGTAGGTATACGCCTGCATATTTCTATTTTCCTCCACGTTTTTTATAATCCTCGTCTATACGTTTTTTCCAGTCTGCATTCAACGGGGCACTGCACCGGACAGAGCTGATTGCTTCGCTGACCACTTCATAATTCAACGCAGTTCCTTCGCTGTCGCACTGATAGTTGACTGCACGGTCTGCACCGATTCCGAACTGGCTTGCAGTCTCTACCGCGTCAATATTTGCACCGAGGAACAAAAACTCCCAACCGTATTTCGCTTTCTGCCGCTCGATCATCTGCTTCACTTTTTCGCTGTCATACCGGCGGCTGGCATTTTCCATTCCGTCCGTAGTGATTACAAACATGGTGTGTTCCGGCACATCCTCCGGTCTTGCGTACTTATGAACATTTCCAATGTGATGGATCGCACCGCCGATGGCATCTAAGAGTGCCGTGCATCCGCGAACCGTGTAATCACGGTCAGTCATCGGTCGGATGTCCCTTACATTTACACGGTCGTGCAGGACTTCACTCACATTATCAAACAGTACCGTTGAAATCAGTGCTTCGCCCTCTGTTTTTTTCTGCTGCTCAATCATGGAATTGAATCCGCCGATGGTATCCCGTTCCAGTCCGTTCATAGAACCGCTGCGGTCTAAGATAAAAACGATCTCTGTTAAATTCTTTCTCATATGCTTATCCTCCTAAAAGATCTCGCCCTTAGGGCTCGCTGTCGCAGTATTCGCCAATGTTTCGAGCAAGCTCGAGCTTTGGCTCATTCCTCACGCAAATGGCTGCTCGATTTCGTACCTTACAGCCATAGTATAGCGATTTTCTTTTGCGGAGTGGTCGCATGGAAAGCGACATTTCTTTTTCCTTATGTACCGATCAGACTCTGGTCAAAGGCAAACAGTGCTTCATTGATTTCATACACATTATAGTTTCCCCGTTCAACAAAATATTCTACAATGATGTCGAATTTACTCGAATGAGACAATGTGAATCCTGCCTTGCCGAGCATCTCCTGCATCTGGGCAAGCGGCAGCTCCAAAGCGAGGGCAAAATGCCAGCACCGTAGGTTGGATGGCTTATAGAATCTATCCGAGCGGATTTTTGAGAAGAGCTTCCTGTCAATATTTGCTTTCTTGTAGCACTGTGCATCCGTCATACCGCTTTCCTCAATCTTTCGAAGCAGCATTTCTGAAAAGCTCTCATCCATCTGCCCAGCGCCTCTTCCAGAGACTGACTGCTGCAGGATTTACAGATTGCTTCGGGCGCAGCGGGATAGATGCAGCTTCAAAGCAGGATTCCTCTTGCCATGCTTCGGAACACCGACTCTGTTCTGCCCTCCTGTCGGTATGTTCTTCCACATACCTGTCATCTATGTACACTGCGATGTCATCAAACAGCTTTCCGCTAATCTGATATGTCTTTCGGTCAAAAATAACGATATAGACCATCATCTCGTTTTCCAGCAAAAATTCGCTGATGGTATCGACTGCAACCTTCAGAGCCTGGTCTTTTGGATAGCCGTAAACACCGGAGGAAATCAGCGGAAAGGCTACAGACTGACAGCCATTTTCTTTCGCCAGATTCAAAGATGTCCGATAACAGGATTCCAGAAGCTCCCGCTCCCGATGCCTGCCATCCCGCCAGCGCGGACCGACTGCATGGATCACATATTTGCAGGGCAGACGGTATCCCTTTGTGATTTTTGCACTGCCGGTTTCGCAGCCATGCAGCGTACGGCATTCTGCAAGCAGTTCCGGTCCGGCCGCACGATGAATGCAGCCATCCACACCACCGCCGCCCAAAAGGGACGTGTTGGCAGCATTGACGATTGCGTCAACGTTCATTTTTGTAATATCGTTTCTGATCATTTGCAACGGCATGAAGCACCCCTCCCATTCGTCCAGCAGTTGAAAATCAACATTAGTAAATAGAATATCCCATAACATAATCTTCTTTAAAAACACTTTGATTCTTGACTCCAGGAACTTTATCGAGATATTCCATGTCATTACTTGCAATCTTAACTCTTTTTAAGTTAAGATGCAATATTTGAGTTAAAAGTAGTTGAAAATCAACATTATTAAAAATCATTTTCGAAAAAAGTCCGATGTAGCATGAGCATTACACCCACACTGCACCGGACATTCCACATCATCAACTGCTCTGTCTATTTTCTTCTTCCTGCTCATGCAGCTGCTCTTTTTTCTACTCGTCCCCTTTCAGGATTTCTTTGCCACAATGTCAAGTGATGAATTAAAAAAAGACAAGCAACATCAAAGAAAAATTTCTTTCACAGCACTTGCCTTTTTCTATTATATTATCGTTATAAAAGCTCCTACTTGAATGCTTACAAACTGTTCTTCAAAATCTCCAATACCTCATCATGATTCAACACCTTATATCCACCTTCCATGATGATGGTTCCATTTGCAATACCATGCAACATTTCTTCTGTTGCCCCCAACTCATGGAGATTCATTGTAAGTCCCAGTTCTTTCATCCAAACTTCCATACAGGAAAGCCCTTCTCTGGCAACCTGTTCATCAGCTTTTCCAGCAGGATTGACCTCCCACACATTCACAGCAAAACGGCAAAACTTGCTAAGACCATAAGGCATAATATACCGATATTGAACTTATTATAAATGAATCTATATCACCTGAAATGTTTTCCATTTTCCGGACTTCTGCCTCCAGAAGAAAATGACCGCCCGAATGCTCCAGTCACAAACCATTGCAATAGCAATCCCGATCACGCCCATTTTCAAAACAATTCCCAAGAGCCATGATAAAAGCAGACGCACCGCTATCGTGGAGATAACCGAAACATACATGGTAAATTTCACATCACCCGCTGCCCGCAGCCCATTACTAAGCGCACCGGAAAAGGATATGCTGCTGCATTAAACACGTTATGGATTAAAACCAGCCAGATTACAAGCCGTTTGGTCTCCGGCTGCAAAGCATAAAATTTCATAAAGAATGGAGTCAGAAGAAAAATCAAAAGATTCCATGCCGATGAAATCAGCAATGTGATTCTTGTCAATCTCTTAAAATAATGCTCCGCAGCATCTGCATCCCCATTTCCCATACACTGTCCAATGACCGTTATAAATACGGGACCATAGCGACTCCCGCCAGCGCAGCCAATGACCAGATACTTTGTGCAACACCATTTGCAGCAATCTGATATGTTCCAAAAAGTGCAACGATACCGCTTAATGCTACTTTGACTAACTGGAATATACCGTTTTCCATCCCATTTGGAATAGCGATTTTTAGAATTTGTTTCATGAAATCCACATTCCACCGGAAAATCCACTTGCAGCGATAGAACACTTCATTTTTTCTCTGAAAACAAAGTACTGTAATCATCACGGCTGAAAATGTCCGAGCGATCAGTGAAGGTATGCAACACCTGCAACACCTGCACGCAAAACAAGTACACCAATGAAATTTCCAATAACATTGATGATATTGGAAATTACCGACAAATACATGGTCACACTGGTTTTTCCAATACTGCGAAAAAGGGCAGCGCCAGCATTGTAAACCGCCAATGCCGGATAGGAATATGCAGAAATCCTAAGGTATGTAATACAAGAGTGCATCACAGAATCTTCCACTTTACCGAACATCAGACGAAGCATCCCTTCATTTCCAATTAGAACCATCACTGCGATCAGTATGGAAAAAATCGCAGAAAATGAAAGAAGCTGACTGGCGGATTCTCCAGCGTCATCATTTTTCTTTCTACCAATATACTGGCTGATCACAACCGCCCCTCCAGATGCCAATGCTGTAAACAGATAAATAAAAATAGTATTGAACTGATTTACCAGTGAAACACCGGATACTGCCGCTTCTCCTGCGTAGCTGACCACCAGTGTGTCCGCCATCCCTACAAGCATTATCAGCAGCTGCTCTAAAAACAGGGGAATAATCATAGCCATCAACTTCTCGTTTGAAACAGAGTTGTTTGCTGATTCACGCCTTTTCCTCCTCTTATTGTTATTTTTTTGTTTTACAGATCATATAATCGATTGCATCAAGTGACTGCTGCTTTTCATGTACCTCATCAAGCAATTTGTACCGATATTTTCGCAACATCCTTATCTGCATTTCTTGATCTTCGCATCCTGAAATTTTTGCGATTTCTTCTTTGCTTAATCCGGCGTTTATACGGGAATCATAATCCGGTTTCATGAAATGGCACTCCCTCCTCAATAAAAAATATAGGTGCAGAAATTAAAGCTGTTTGCTTTATCTCTACACCTATATTATAATTTTCTAATTGAATTATATCAAATACTTAGTTTTTATGGTTTGTCCATGCCTAAAAAGCATTGAATATGTTTGATGAATTTTATGGTTGCTAAGCTAAACGGCTGACCACGTTTCCATGCTAATACACTTGTTGCTGTAAGTGGCGGATCAAGCGGTCTGAATGTAACCTTTGATTGATTCCAGAACGGTACAGCCCCTTCAATCACCAATGAATATGCCAAGCCTCCATTCACCATAATTGCGCTGTTCGTACTTAAATTGCTGGTAAAAACAATATCCAGTTTCTCATAGTAGTTGCCAAACCAACTTGCCAACTCACTCTGCACATTCATACGCCTAGGAAGAATCAAAGGCAGTACAGACAAATCTTTTGCGCTTACCGTTTCTTTCTTGGAGAGTGGATCATCCGATTTCATCAGAACCACCCATTTTTCCCTTATATTCAAGCGAATAAATTCATATTTTTCCATATCAACCGGCTCAAGAAGCAAACCAATATCCAGTAGTCCCTTCTCCATTTGTTCCTTTACCAAATCTGCTGTGGCTGTAAAAATGTCAAAAGTAACACGGGGATATTTCCGACGAAAGGACTCAATTATTTTAGGAAGAAGTTGTACAGCAGCAATTTCTCCACACCCAATGGAAATTTTACCTTCCACCTGTTCCTCTTGCTCCACTAATTCTTTTTCTGTCTTATCTACAAGCTGCAAAATTCTTCCGCACGACGGCGAAGAAGTATTCCTTCATTTGTCAATTTGATTTTCCGTGTCCCTCTATCAAACAGCTTTACACCAATATCTTCCTCCATCTGTGCAAGCTGACGTGAAAGTGTCGGCTGCGTGATATGTAAAACTTCTGAGGCTTTTGTGATACTTTCTTCCCTTACTACAGTCAGAAAATATCGAAGAACTCTAATTTCCACGAAAAATACCTCCCAAATTCATCATGCTTAATAAGTATATTTTAACGTATCTATACTCGAAAGGCAATAAAAAACATCTGCTCATCGTATGCTTACCGGTAATATAATTTTATGTAAAACTTGATAAACCCCTATCATTTAATCGTTCTGTCTACATTGTAGAGCGGGGAAAATCGAAAAACAATGGACGGAGTACAAGTCCTTCCAAAAGGGATAAGAAAACTTCTGAATGGGTAAACAGTGCTAAAAAAGGTTCTGACATTGAAGCACAGCTCCATGTCAGAACCCATTTATTTCACAAATTATTTTTGGGGTTGCGTCGTCCGGTGTTTTCCGAGCCACGCACTTCCTCATGGTAAAAGTAATTCACAATGACCGGGTGCCCAAGCTCTGCCCGGCCGTAGGGCAGCTCGTTGTCCACGAAGGGACAGCTGTTTTCTTTCGCCAGCCGTTCCGCTTGATCCTCCAAACCACGGAAGTAGCTTCTGTCCCTCTTGTTGTAGATAGCGTCGTACAGCGGAACCAAGTCAGGATGTTTTTTACGTATATAGTCAAGGATGTCTTTTTTGAATCCGCCTCGCAGGTTTAGATTTTCCAGCCATACCAGGTCGCACTGATTTCTGACCTGATGGAAGATAGCCTCAAAATCCGTGATACCGGGAAAAACCGGAGCAATAAAGCATACGGTGCGGATACCTGCGTCATAAACCTGCTTCATGGCATCCAGCCGTCGCTTAATGCTGACGGCATTGTCCATATCGTTTTTGAAATCCTCGTCCAGCGTATTGATCGACCAGGAAACCGTGACCTTTCCCAGTTCTTTCAGGAGGTCGATGTCACGGATTACCAAGTCTGACTTGGTACAGATGAGAATTTCTGCCTCGCTGCCCCGGAGCTGCTCAAGAAGTTTTCGGGTGTTCTGAAACTGAGCCTCCTGGGGCAGATAGCCATCGGTCACTGAACCGATGACTACGCGCTGCCCTTTGTACTTTTGCGGATTTTTGATTGCCGGCCAATGTTTCACATCCAGGAATGTACCCACGGTTCGGTGTGCCCGGTAAATCTCTTCATAAACGAGGCGTAGCAGTATTTGCAGCCATGGGTACAGCCCACATAAGGATTGACGGAATAGCCTCCCACCGGCAGGGTGGATTTTGTCATAATATTTTTGGTTTCTACATCCTGAATCAGAATGCCGCTCTCTTTTACTTCTGCCATGTCTTTTGTTCCTCCAATACCCGGTAAAAAGCCGTGGGAAATTCTTGTACCATCTGTGCCTCTCCCATGATAGGTAGCAGATCTTCTTTCATAAATACAGGGATGCCAAGCGCATGGGCCTGATGTGTCAGGTTCCACACCCATTCCGGTTTCGATACGGCTTTGCCCTTCCTATGTCCGGTCTCAGTCCCAATGACGATCCACTCAATTTAATATAAACAGCCACCGCTGATGCCTCCTTACCGTTTTAAGATTTAGCCTTCTGCCGCAGGTGCAACTTTCCCGAAGCCGTTCCAGGCATACAGGCCCTTCTTGTCCTCATCGCCCAGGAACTTGTCCACCTGACAGATGTGCAGGATATGGTCGCCCACCTCCACCGACTGCTGCAAGATAGCCACCATCGCCAGCCGGGTGTCCGCCGGAATCTGGATATCGCTGCCCTCCACAGCCATCATCTCGATGTTGTTGGCGGCCACCTTGTCGGTCTCGGCACCGGTAGATGCTCCGCAGGCCATTACTGCGCCTGCCAGACTCTCACCGGGAACAGTGACAATGACTTTGCCGTTCTCACGCACACGCTTGCCGGTGTGGGACTGTTTGCCAGTGGCGAAGCCACCATAGGCGGATTGAAGGAGAGGTAAGACACAAAGCAAATGGGAGCCAGGTTCGTAGAACCATCCTCCTTTTTAGAGCAGATCAGTGTCAGCGGATTGGGGGAGGTCAGAACAGTAGCCTCCATAATGTTCAGTTCTTTCATAAAATTCAGACCTTTCTAAGAGATTTCAGTCGTTGACTGTATGGCCAACCAGTGATATATTTATTATATCTGATAGCAATTTTTGTTCAAGTACGCAAATTATTTATACCTGGTATCAAAAAATATACTGCAAAAGACGAGGAACGATCCAATTATGACTTATGAAGAATTCAAAGAAAAGGTTGGCAGTGTCATTCTAACCGGCGAGGGAAACTGCCCGGTCACGCCGGTGGTTCAAATGCTGCAGGGCAAATGGAAACTCCAAATTCTCTATGAACTGTGCATCAAGTGTCCTATGCGGTTTGGGGAACTGAAAAAGATGACTAAAGCCAAATTACAAATACGGCGCTGACAAATGCCCTCAAAGAGTTGGAAGCCGATGATTTGATACAGCGAATCCAATACAACGAGATGCCTTGCGGGTGGAATATTTCCTTACTGAGAAAGGTCGTGACCTGCTGCCGGTCTTTTACGCCATTTCCCAATGGGGAATGAAATATATACCATGATTCTAACTATATTAATATCTGTATGATAATAGCCGGGAGGCATTGACAATTTGAGTCAACTTCCCGGCTTTTTATGCATTCTCTACTGCTGCAAAGGATTCAGGAAGCAACCTGATTCATGAGAGTTGATAACTCCCACCGCCTGCAAATAGGCATAGATGATTATGGTCCCAACAAACTTCATGCCCCGCTTTTTCAAATCTTTTGAGACGGCATCAGATAATGGTGAGCTAACCTTGTCTACTTCTTGGATGATTTTTTTCTCTGTCCAATGCCATAAGTATCGGTCAAAACTGCCCCACTCTTGCTGTATCTTTTGAAACACTTGTGCGTTGACCACTGCAGCTCGTATTTTCAGCCGGTTACGGATGATTCCAGAGTCAGCTTGCAGAGCCGTCAATTTTTCTTCGCTATAAGATGCCACTTTCCGTAAATCAAACCCGTCAAAAGCACGGCGAAACGCTTCCCGTTTATTTAAGACACATTCCCAGGTGAGACCTGCCTGAAAATTCTCCAAAATCAACATTTCAAACAGCATATGGTCATCGTGGACCGGTCTGCCCCATTCCTCGTCATGGTATCGCAGATAAGTGGTATTAGTTGGGCTCACCCAATGGCATCGAATCTTTCCGTCTGCCCATTGCATTTCTTACTCCGCCTCCAAGAGAAAATAACAGGTCGGATGCCGTCTGGACATGCAAACACACCAATCGTATCATCATTGAGCCAAGTGCCAGACGGCTGAACCAGTCCCCCAAGGATAACTGACGCACCATGGGAGCAATCACCTGCCAAGCAACGCCACACATCCCATCCGGCGGATTGATGCCATCGCTGTACAGCACTTGACCTTTCTGATGAAAAGGACGTTAGTGAGCAAGATAAATCGCCGGACATCCCACACGCAGTTTTAAATCTTTGTATGGCTTTTGCAGTGTCTGCATCATAGCACAGCACCGCGATCAGCTGCTTTTGAAAGGAACCGGCAAACAACGCCCACATTCCAAAGGGCATTCCAGCGTATTTCATTGCAGATACCTCCCGGCTTCCGCTTCCAGTGCCTGCCATACTGGGTAGGCTGCGCCGTTCGCATCGAAAAATTTCTTGAGATCCCGGTTCAGCGCACTCATTCATCGATGGCGTTCATTGCGTGGTCGGAGGCGCAGAGCTTGCCCAGCGAGGTGACACACATCAGCTTGAAAAAGCGCAGGCAGGTCTTGCGGTATTTCTCCCCTTCAAGTCTGCATCCTCCTTGGGCAGAATGGTGTGCCCGGCATCTCGGATGGCGCGGTATCCCTCGATGTTGGCATCCAGCACACGGTTCAGGTACGCGGTATCTCCCCTGAGCTTTTTCAGGTCGCCGTCTGTCTTATAGCAGGCGAAGGCCGCAGGCATCACAAACGCGGCATGGCAGAGCAGATAGTCCTCCATGTTCGGCTCGTAAACAACCTTATATTTTGTGCCGTGGAAGATGCGCCCGATCAACTGTTTATTGGAGGTTGCACCCGTCAGCTGCCCGATGGTGATCTTCTTCAGGTCGATGGAGACCACTCGGTCAGCCTCCCGATGCCCGGCAGAAAGCGCAAAGGCAAACAGGACGTTCTTTTCCGGCAGTGCCGCCGCCAGCGCCCTCGCCTGCACATTGTTCCCCACAAAAACGATGTTCTTCGTCCGATTCGCCCGCAGCGTGTCCAGAGCGGAATCCAGCTGTGTATAGCGCAGGACCACAAAGATCACATCGTACATTGCATCCGGTGCAAGTTCAGTCACCACCGGAATGCGGCTGACCGAGGTGCGGAGCGAAAATTTGTCCTTGATCCGCAGGCCGTTCTGCTTGATCTCCGCAGCCCAGTTTCCCCGCGCAAACAGAGTGACATCCTTTCCGGTGCGCAGCAGATTTCTTGCCAGATTGCACCCCAGAACGCCTGCACCATATACCAGAATTTTCATAGCTTGCCTCCAAATCCGATCTTCACGATCTGCATTTTCATCCCGTTGTCCCCGACCCTTGCAAGAAACCGGAAAAAGCCGCTGACAGAAGGGTCTTTCAGGTCGCTGTAACCTAACATATAGCCCCTGCTGGATACTTGCAAACGGCCGTCCCACTCGCCGATTTCCTTGGAAGCATCCGAAACTGCGAAATATGCTCCCACATCCTTGATTTTTGCCGTTCTGAGCCATGTTTTTGCGATCATCTTCACCGCCGTACGGTTGGCAGCATCAAAGACCAGCACTCCGCCGGGGAAAGCGTCCGCCATCCCCTGCACCAGTTCCCGAACCTGCTCCGTCAGGAAGTAATAGAACACCCCGGAGGCAAAGAACATCGCCCCGCCGGAGACATCGATCTTGTCAAACCATGCGGGATCTTTCAGGTCACAGGGGATGTTTTGCTCCCGCTCCCCAGCGGGCAGCAGCTGCTGCCGCAGGGCAATCACATCCGGGAAATCCAGATTGTAGATCTTGTATCTGCCATTGTCGCAGGCTCTACCGGTGTTATCCAGCCCGCAGCCCAGATTGACCACTGCCGCGCAGGGGTGATTTTTCAGGTACGCCTGCACTTCAAAGGCAAGGTCATTCTGCCGCATGGCGACCTCCAGCGCACCGAAACGCTGCATCAGGCTGCGGGAATTTTTCTCTGCCTCTGAAAAGTCGTAGTCGATCTGGTCGATCAGACGCACCGCCGTTTCGTCCCGGTAAAGGTTCGGATACAACTCCGTACACAGCTTCCGTGAATACAGCGGGAGGATCAACGTCTCCTGCACGGTGTTTTTCTCGATTTTGTATTTCATATCGGGTCCTCTCACTTTCTGATAAACGGCAGCTTCGGCATACCGTCCTGTTCAGCGATAAATGCCAGCATCTCAGCAAAGCCCTTCGGATCACGAATCTGATATTGCATGTGATCGTATCCCTCAAATACGGGATAATTGCCGCAGGGATAGGCTTCTATCACCGCTTGACGGTATTTGAAATGATCTTCTATGCTGCCAAACTCGAAATAGAGATGCTTTTGCAGTTCTTCGGAAAGTGCTGGAAAGGGTTTATCCTCCAGCTGTCCAGAATCTGTCGCCGCAAATTTGTGTAGGTCAGATTTTTCCCAGCGTCTATAAAATACGACTTTATGGAATCGTCGTCACACCACAGTATCTTTTTCAGCGTACCGCCCTTCGACCAATATAGGCTCTTGATGGCAAAATACAGAAACGGCGTCATGATACGGCGCGTGCCCTTTCCGATTTGGGCGAACTGCCCGCCGTCAAAGAAAGCGTGCTCCACAGGCAGCTTCGTCTGCGTCAGAAACGCCATGGCAAGGTCTGCACCGATGGAAGAAGCGACCACCATCGCCAGCCGCTCCACGCCCTGTCGATGCAGAAAGTCCTCCACCTGCCGTATTTCGTCCTGCTTGCTGACATATTTCTGCCCCTCGCAGTAAACGGTGGAGGTGGGCAAGATGCAGAAATATCGATCCTGCAAATACCTCGCAATCGGTTCGCTGCTCGCTCCTGTCACACCCATTGCATGAAAGAACAGCACGGCAGGATTCCTCCTGTCGCCATATGTTTGAAGCAGCATTTCTATCACCTCATATTTTCATAAAAAGCATCATAATCGCCGCCAGTGCTGCCGAAATGACCGCCATACCAATTGTGCCGAACAGCCACTTTTTGCCCTTATCCTTGGCTGTAATGTAGGGTTTCAGGTCTTCCGTTCCCGGAATTTCCCATGCGTTCGTATGTCCTACCCAATAGCCGTCAACCCAAAATCGGTCTATGAGATTCATAACGGACAGTATGACCAGCAGCTGCCAGAAGCCTGAACGAAGCCCTTTGCGCCGTTGAGCGCATAGACGCAGACCAGCACATAGGCGATGTATCCGGGGACGCAGACAGCTTTGAAAACCAAAGCATTTCGCTTGATTTTCGCGTGTGTTGTAAGTCCCAGCGTTACGCACCGCTCCTGCACCTCCTGGCTGTAAAGATGCACCATGCCCACCGCGCCCTTGCAGATACCGATGGCGCAAACCAAAATGAGCAGAACGCCCAGCCCGATGCCTTCCAAAATCACCTGTAAAAGCATTACCGATTCCTCCTGAATCCCGCCTCATCCCGGTATTCGGGATGTCCCTTCAAGTACGGGTCTTTATCGCCGCAGATGGTGTAGTCGCATCGGCAGCCGTCCACGCAGGTGGTCGTTCGCACCAGCTTGGCATGGAGCAGTTCCATGGACGCATAGTCCACATTGCACAGGGCGGGCATGATGTCCGTAAGACCGTGCCGGATGGCGAACTCCGCCGCCGGACACGACGTAAACTCATAATAAATAGGCTTGCCGTTTTCGTAAGGCGCAACCGACATCTCGTAATCGTGCCATTTGTCGCAGCCGCTTTTCGCACGAACAAACGCCCTGTACATCAGCTTCCTCCAGAACGGCTTGTTGCAGTCCACGAATTTCAGCTTGCGGAAGGTCGGCAGGATCAGATTTTCCTCCATCTCTTCAATTTCACGGAACGAAGTAATTGCTTTGCAGACCACATAATAGCTCATGATGGCGATGCAGTCGTAGGTGCCGCCTACGCCGTTGTGAAATTCTTTTTACCGCCGAGGTCGGTGCGCCACTTGGAAAGAAGCTCTGCGTATCTCAGCTGCACCTGCTCCCAGACCGCCTCGCGCTCCACCTCCGGATAGTGCAGAGTGATTTTCGCCAGAATTTCCTTTTTGCAGGGTTTGGAATATAGCACATGGCAGCTACGGTCAATTTGTAATTCGCTGTCCTCATCTTCCCACGCCTTTCAAGAAACCGTCTCTTTGTCATTTTCTTCGGTGTCGTTCCGATTCGTCGTAGGCATCATAGGGTGCCGATGGGTCATGTACTCGTTTTTTGAATGGTGAACAGTGCTTGTCTTTGTGGGCAAACGCAAAGGCAAAATTGTCCGTCCATCCGTGTGACCGGTGATGAAATATGGATGCAGCCCACGTGCGCGCAGTTTCCGCTCCAGCTCCGCCAGTGACTGCACAGCCAGCTTATTGTCCTCCGCCAGCGAGGAAATGAAGCTGTAGCCGCCGTCCGCGCCAAACCACAGCGTGTCGCCGGTAAAAAGGTACTTATCGTCAATGAGGCAGACCATATGTCCCCATGTATGACCAGGAACCAGAAAACACTCGATCCTGACGCCGTCAATATCAAAGACCTCTCCATCGTGAAGCAGCTGCTTTTCGTTGTAGATGGTCACTTGCGGCAGCTTATAGAGATGATAAATAACCTTGCGGCGTGTTTCTCCGATCAGATACCGGTTCTCGATCTCGCCGATGTACAGATTCGCATTCCGGAACAGCCCCGGACTGTCTGCTTCCACCGCACCCACATGGTCGGTGTCCTGATGGGTGATAAGGATATGGTGTATCGACTTCGGATCAATCCCAAGCCAGCTCATTTTTTCGGCAAGGCGGTCGTAGTTATATCCCGCATCGACCATAATGGTCGTATCGCCTTTGTGGTAGAAGAAGATGTTCGCCACCCATTCGCGCACGCAGGCAACATTCTCGTCGATCCAGCCGGTGTTCAAAGGCTTGAAGATTTCCTTGCCCCGGTACATCCAGCTCATTGCTTTTCTTTGAAATTCCGTTTGCCTTTTTCGACATGATCGCACCTCATTTCTGTGCTGTGACACACAGCCAGCCCTTTTTATTTTTGTGACTCTGAACCCTGCCAAAGCCTGCTTGCTCCAGATACACTTTCAGATCAGCATCCGTATAGATGGTCATACCGTTAATGATTTGCGTCCATTTGTCGTCTTTTGCTGTTTCACCGTTTGCTTCGTTACAGATGAAAAAAGTCCCGCCGGCTTCAGCACCCGATAGACCTCTCTGAAATTCTGCGCAAGTTCCGGCCAGAAATAGACCGTTTCAAATGCGGTCACTACATCAAACTGCTCCGCTTCAAACGGCAACTCTGCTACACTTGCCTGCTGCACAGTACACTGCCCTGCTGCAATGGCACCTGCATTGACCTTTCGCGCTTTTTCTACACTGACTGCTGAATAGTCGATGCCCTGCACCTTGCCCTTGGGACACAGCTTCAGCAGCGTTTTGATGTTCGCTCCACCGCCGCAGCCGCAGTCCAGCACCATGGCATCCGGGGCAGGCTGCAAAAAATGCAATCCCCACGCTGCCATTGCGCTGTGCCCAAAGTTCATCATAGCAACCATGATCTTTCCGCTAAAGCCTACGGGCTTGCGGGTGTTTTCAAAGAAGGACATATCACACCTCCGATTTCACACATTCCGTATAGGTCAGCGGAAAAGAGGCCTTTAGAACAACACTTTTTCGCACTGTCCAATCATTCTGTTGCAGAAATTTTAGGTATTCTTCACTCGTCCACTTGCTGTGGAGAGGAAAGCCTGCCAGATTCATGAAAAAGGCTTTGACCTTGCCGGGAAATGAGTTTTCTGCGTGCGTAAAGGTAGGCGCGATCAGCACACCGTCATCCTTCAGCACCCGTTTGATCTCTCGCAGTGATTTTTCTGGCTGAGGCACAATGTGCAGTGCGTTTGATACGATTACCACATCGAATGATTTGCTCGCGTATGGCAGAGAAAACATATCCTGCACGGAAAAACGCAGCTTCGCAGAGTAATTCCCCCGTTTGGCCTCTGTAACTCATTTCCGGAGAGTCATCCGTCGCCTCGACTCGTGTGTCGCCGCCTTGCTTTTATGATGTCGCTGGCGTACTTCAGTGCCCCGTTTCCGGTTCGC
>ENA-OQIG01000794-OQIG01000794.1-human-gut-metagenome-genome-assembly--contig:-NODE-794-length-16481-cov-3.260915_pt1 | contig 16481 bp, 18 predicted proteins | sample MGYA00242576_ERZ504741 | MGnify/ENA primary metagenome ERZ504741 (study PRJEB26092, sample SAMD00036436) | human gut metagenome | host: Homo sapiens | study: EMG produced TPA metagenomics assembly of... | reverse complement strand
TGATAGAGCATTAGCCTTCCAAGCTGAGGGTCGCGGGTTTGAGCCCCGTCTTCCGCTCTCCAAAGAGAATCTGAGAAATTAGATTTCTTCTTTTTTGTTTTATTTTAGACCGCTAAGCTTATGAAAAATTCTCCGGTACAATCGCATGTACTCCGACTAGCACATCCCCCTATCCCCACTGTCCACATCGATTATAGGACTGGGCAATCGAGGATTGCTCACCTTACAACGTTATCTGCAAATTGAAGGAGTAGAAATCAAAGCTCTTTGTGAAATAAGAGAAGGAAATCTAAGTAAGGCCCAACAACTATTAAAAGAAGCCGACCGTTCCGAAGCCACCGGATATACCGGAGTGGAGGGATGGAAGAAGATGTGCGAATCGGATGAAGTAGATTTAATATTCATCTGCACCGACTGGTTAATGCATACTCCAATGGCAACTTTCGCAATGGAATGCAATAAACATGTAGCTATTGAAGTTCCGGCTGCTATGAGCGTGGAAGAATGTTGGCAATTGGTAGACACTGCAGAAAAAACCAGGCGACACTGCATCATGCTCGAAAATTGTTGTTATGATCCTTTGCACTAATGACTCTCAACATGGCCCAACGAGGATTGTTCGGAGAAATCATGCATGTAGAAGGAGCCTACATTCACGATCTTCGTTCAATGTACTTTGCCGAAGAGAGCGAAGGCGGCTATCACAACCATTGGGGAAAAAGATACAGCATCGAACATACAGGCAATCCTTATCCCACTCATGGGTTGGGCCCCGCCTGCCAGATACTGGATATTCATCGCAGTGACAGAATGGAATATCTCGTGTCCATGTCTACTCATCAGGCAGGAATGAGCGAGTATGCCCGCAGACTATTCGGCGAATATTCACCGGAAGCCCACCAGAAATATCAATTGGGAGACGTAAACACCACTCTTATCCACACGCTCAAAGGGAAGACAATCATGCTTCAATACGACATATCCACCCCACGTCCTTACAGCCGCCTTCAAACAGTATGCGGCACACTGGGATTCGCCCAAAAATACCCTGTCCCCTGTATCGCCCTAGATCCTAATGGAGACACTCCACTTGAAGGAGAACTGCTAGAAAAAATGATGGCACGCTATAAACATCCTTTTAACGCAACCATTGGCGAAGAAGCACATCGCAGAGGCCTACCCAATGAAATGAATTATGTTATGGATTACCGCCTTATTCATTGTCTGCGCAACGGGCTTCCACTGGATATGGATGTATACGATGCAGCCGAATGGTCGTGTATCACAGAACTAAGTGAAAAATCTGTACTGAATAAGAGCATGGCAGTAGAAATACCGGATTTCACCAGGGGAGCCTGGAAAAAATACAAATACTAGGTTCTATCAGAAGTACAGACGAAGTAGGTAGTTTACCCCAACAGGAGCAGTAAACGTTAAGCAATTCTAAAAAGGTGACTTCTTTTTAGGAAGAGCCTTTTATGGCATGTCTTTTATATGTATTTGACATCACATAAGCCTACACAAAATCAGGTAGAAAAAGTCAGACTCATCTTTTACCTCATAATAGAAACTTTTATGATGAAAATATCGATTATAAATATAAATAGTTGGCTAATTAATTACTATTTTTGACACGTAAATGAAAAACATCGAATAACCCCTATTAAAAACTTTAAAATATGATGAAGAAACTATTTACAGTCACGGCTATCGGCTTGGCTTTGTTAACTTGGCACACCAGTTGTACTCTACAACCAAAGGCTCCCGAAGCCTTTACTCCTATCAAAGTAGAAACTCCTGCCCGCCCTGCCGGACAAGAAGATGTAATCCAACTCGTTACTCCTAAAATTGATACCGTTCGTGTCGGTTTCATCGGATTAGGAATGCGTGGTCCTGGTGCCGTGGCACGCTGGACCCATATCCCGGGAACTAAGATTGTAGCATTATGCGACCTGCTTCCCGAACGTGTTGAAAAATCACAAGAAATTTTGAAGAATGCCGGACTTCCTGAAGCTGCTTCTTACAGTGGCTCGGAAGAGGCATGGAAGCAACTTTGTGAACGGGACGATATTGATCTGGTATACATAGCCACCGACTGGAAACATCATGCAGCAATGGGTGTTTATGCCATGGAACACGGTAAGCATGTAGCTATCGAAGTTCCTGCCGCCATGACACTGGATGAAATCTGGCAGCTAATCAATACTTCCGAAAAGACACGTAAGCATTGTATGCAGCTCGAAAACTGCGTATATGACTTCTTTGAACTGACTTCTTTAAATATGGCACAACAAGGCGTATTCGGAGAAGTACTTCATGTAGAAGGTTCATATATCCATAATCTGGAAGATTTCTGGCCTGAATACTGGAATAACTGGCGAATGGATTATAATCATCTACACCGCGGTGATGTATATGCTACCCATGGCATGGGCCCTGCTTGTCAGGTACTTAATATCCACCGTGGTGACCGCATGAAAACATTGGTATCGATGGATACGAAAGCTGTCAACGGACCGGCTTATATTAAGAAACAAACAGGAGAAGAGGTGACTGACTTCCAGAATGGTGACCAGACTTCTACCCTGATTCGCACAGAGAACGGTAAAACAATGTTGATTCAGCACAACGTAATGACTCCACGCCCATACAGCCGTATGTATCAGATAGTGGGAGCCGATGGTTACGCAAGCAAATATCCGATTGAAGAATATTGCCTGAGACCTTCACTAGTTGATTCAAAAGATGTGCCTAATCATGAGAATCTGAATGCACATGGTTCTGTACCTGAAAACGTAAAAAAAGCCTTGATGGATAAATATAAAGATCCTATTCATATAGAGTTGGAAGAAACAGCCAAGAAAGTAGGTGGACATGGTGGTATGGACTTTATCATGGACTACCGTCTGGCATATTGCTTGCAGAATGGACTGCCATTGGATATGGACGTTTATGACCTGGCAGAATGGTGTTGCATGGCTGAACTTACCAGACTTTCTATCGAGAACAATTCAGCTCCGGTAGAAGTACCCGACTTCACTCGCGGCGGATGGAATAAAGTACAAGGCTACCGTCACGCTTTTGCAAAATAAAACAGCATATTTCCTTTTAGCACGAGCATAATGAACCAATCCGGCTTCTCCCCCAAAGCCGGATTATTCATGGGTTCGTGTTTGAACATTTTATAGATTATCATAATCACGTTTATGAAAACAGCTATTCCAAAGCCTTCTAAGCAAAGCATTATCCGTGAAGCCAGAGATTATGTAATGATTGCCATCGGCATGATTTTGTATGGTATCGGTTGGACCGTTTTTCTGTTACCTAACGATATCACCACCGGGGGAGTACCGGGTATTGCTTCTATCGTATATTGGGCCACAGGTTTTCCGGTACAATATACGTACTTCAGCATCAACTTCTTCTTGCTACTACTGGCCCTCAAGTTGCTGGGACTAAAGTTTTGCATCAAAACTATTTTTGGTGTATTTACCCTCACCTTCTTTCTGTCCGTCATTCAAAAATTGACGGCAGGTTTCGGGCTTCTCCACGACCAGCCTTTATGGCATGTGTCATCGGAGCATCCTTCTGTGGAGGTGGCATAGGTGTTGCTTTTTCGGCTAATGGAAGTACGGGAGGTACAGATATAATTGCAGCATCATCAACAAATACCGGGACATCACATTAGGAAGAGTCGTGCTCATCTGCGATATGATTATCATTTCTTCCAGTTATTTTGTCTTAAAAGACTGGGAAAAAGTGGTGTATGGGTTTGTAACTCTTTATATTTGTAGTTTCGTTCTCGACCAGGTAGTGAATAGCGCCCGCCAATCTGTACAGTTCTTTATCATATCCAACAAATATGAAGAAATAGGACGGCATATTAACGAATACCCACACCGGGGAGTAACGATTATCAATGCAACCGGCTTTTATACAGGACGAGAAGTTAAGATGATGTTTGTATTAGCCAAGAAAAGGGAATCGCCTATCATCTTCCGGTTGATAAAAGACATAGACCCGAATGCATTTGTATCGCAAAGTGCTGTCATTGGAGTATATGGAGAAGGATTCGATCATATTAAAGTAAAATAAAAAAGAAATGAAAAACCAATATTGAGAAACATGAAATTTCGACCAACCCCCAACTTATTAACAGGCATCTTCATGGGAATATTTTCCCTGACAACACTTAGTACAATGGCAGAGAAAGCGTGAAACCTTATTGGCAGGACGTGCAGGTAGTTGAAGTTAACAAAGAGTATCCACGTACTTCTTTTATGACATACAACAATCGCGCTGATGCATTGAGTGGCAAGTTCGAACGAAGCAAGTATTACCGCTTGCTGAACGGAACCTGGAAATTCTACTTTGTAGACTCTTATAATAAACTTCCCGAAAACATTACCGATCCGAACACCAATACAGATTCGTGGGATGATATTCAGGTGCCCGGCAACTGGGAAGTACAAGGACACGGAATAGCCATCTACACCAATCATGGTTATGAATTCAAACCGCGCAATCCACAACCTCCTGCTCTTCCCGAAGCCAATCCGGTAGGAGTTTATCGCCGGGACATCGATATTCCGGCAGACTGGGACGGGCGGGATATCTACTTGCATTTGGCAGGAGCTAAGTCCGGCGTATATGTATATATCAACGGACAAGAAGTAGGATATAGCGAAGACTCCAAGAATCCGGCAGAATTTCTTATCAACAATTACGTGAAGCCGGGAAAGAACGTACTTACAGTTAAAATTCTCCGTTGGAGCACCGGTTCCTATCTTGAATGTCAAGACTTCTGGCGTATGAGTGGTATTGAACGCGATGTTTTTCTGTATTCACAGCCTAAAGCAGCTCTCAAAGATTTCCGAATTAAGTCTACGCTGGACGACAGTTACAAAAATGGAATCTTCGGTTTAAATGTCGATTTGAGAAATCACGAAAAGGCTGCAACTAATCTTACATTAGTTTATGAACTATTAGATGCACAAGGAAAAGTTGTAGCTACTGAAGAGAAGACAGCTATATTCCATCGAACGAAGTACGTACACTTTCTTTCGATAAGAATCTGACAGATGTCAGCACATGGACCTCCGAACATCCGAATCTATACAAATTGTTGATGACAGTAAAAGAGAATGGCAAAATCAATGAAATCATTCCTTTCAATGTAGGATTCCGCCGGATTGAGATCAAGCCTATCGAACAGAAGGCTGCTAACGGAAAACCGTATGTCTGCTTATTCATCAACGGTCAGCCTCTGAAACTGAAAGGGGTAAATATCCACGAACATAATCCGTCAACAGGTCATTATGTTACAGAGGATTTAATGCGCCGTGACTTCGAACTGATGAAACAACATAACTTAAACAGTGTACGCCTTTGCCACTATCCGCAAGACCGCCGTTTCTATGAGCTTTGTGATGAATACGGACTTTATGTATATGATGAAGCCAACGTGGAAAGCCACGGAATGTATTATGATCTCCGGAAAGGCGGTTCACTGGGTAACAATCCCGAATGGCTGAAACCGCACATGGATCGTACCATCAATATGTTTGAACGTAATAAGAATTATCCGAGCGTTACATTCTGGTCGCTGGGAAATGAAGCCGGAAACGGATATAATTTCTATCAGACTTATTTGTGGTTGAAAGAGGCAGACAAAGATCTGATGGATCGTCCGGTCAACTACGAACGTGCTCAATGGGAATGGAACTCCGATATGTATGTTCCGCAATATCCGGGTGCCGACTGGCTGGAAAATATCGGAAAGAATGGTAGCGACCGTCCTGTAGCTCCTTCGGAGTATGCACATGCCATGGGAAACTCCACGGGAAACCTGTGGGGACAATGGCAGGCAATTTACAAATATCCGAATCTCCAAGGTGGATATATCTGGGACTGGGTAGACCAAGGTCTTCTCCAAAAAGATAAGAATGGAAGAGAATACTGGGCCTACGGAGGTGACTTCGGCGTAGACGCACCTAGCGATGGTAACTTCCTCTGCAACGGTCTTGTCAATCCGGATCGTGGTCCGCATCCGGCAATGGCTGAAGTGAAATATGTACATCAGAATGTAGGTTTTGAAGCAGTAGATGCCGCAGCCGGTATATTCAAAATCACCAACCGTTTCTATTTCACTAACCTGAAAAAATATCAGATTCACTACAATGTACTTGCTAACGGAAAGACAATAAAAGGTGGAAAAGTATCTTTGGATATTGCTCCGCAAGCCTCTAAAGAATTCACCGTACCGGTAAATGGTCTGAAAGCCCAACCGGGAACAGAATATTTTGTCAACTTCAGTGTAACAACCACAGAGCCTGAACCGTTGATTCCAACCGGATATGAAATTGCATACGACCAGTTCCAACTTCCTATCCAGGCAGAGAAGAGTATATATAAAGCAAACGGTCCGGCATTGAAAACAACGATTCAAGGAGATGAATTAATCGTTTCTTCCTCCAAAGTAAACTTTGTATTCAACAAGAATAGCGGATTAGTAACCTCGTATAAAGTAGATGGTACAGAATATTTCAAAGACGGATTTGGTATTCAGCCTAACTTCTGGCGTGCTCCTAATGATAATGACTATGGTAACAGCACTCCTAAACGTTTGCAGGTATGGAAACAATCAAGCAAAAACTTCCGCATAACGGATGCCACCATGACAGCAGAAGATAAAGCAGTCTCCTTAAATGTAACCTACTTACTGGCTGCCGGCAACTTGTATGTTGTCACTTACAAAATCTATCCGAACGGAATAGTTAACGTAAATGCCAAATTCACATCAACGGATATGCAGCCTACAGAAACAGAAGTTTCCGAAGCTACCCGCATGGCTACATTTACTCCCGGAAGTGATGCTGCCCGCAAGGCTGCCTCCAAACTGGAAGTCCCCCGTATCGGTGTGCGTTTCCGCTTGCCGGCACAGATGAACAATGTACAATACTTTGGCCGTGGCCCGGAAGAGAATTATATCGACCGCAATCACGGAACGCTCGTTGGCGTATATAAGACAACAGCGGATCAAATGTACTTCAACTATGTGCGTCCACAGGAAAACGGACATCACACTGATACCCGTTGGATCGCTTTATCTCCTAATAAAGGAAACGGCCTGGTGTTGGTAGCGGACAGTCTTATCGGTTTCAATGCCTTGCGCAACTCTATCGAAGACTTTGACTCTGAAGAAGCTCTGCCCCACCCTTACCAATGGAATAACTTCAGCCCGGAAGAGGTTGCCAATCACGACGAGAACGCTGCCCGCAACGTATTACGGAGAATGCATCATGTCAACGACATCACTCCCAGAGATTTCGTTGAGGTTTGTGTAGATATGAAGCAACAAGGAGTAGGCGGATATGACAGTTGGGGTGCTCGCCCGGAACCTTTCCACCAGATCCCGGCTAACCGTGATTACCAGTGGGGCTTCACATTAGTACCCGTTCGCTCGGCTAACCAGGCCAACGAAGCTGCTAAATATGATTATCGATAACCTTAGTATAAATTTTTAAAGAAAAAAACATGAAAGATTTATCTAGCATCGTAGCTAAATTTAAAGTCCAAGGTACGATAGAAGAAATCAAACCTTTGGGTGCAGGACTTATCAACGACACTTATAAAGTAAACACCAAAGAAGCAGATGCTCCCGACTATGTTTTGCAACGCATCAATCATGCCATTTTCCAGAATGTAGAAATGCTTCAATCCAATATTAGCGCTGTTACCAATCACATTCGCAAGAAACTGACGGAAGCCGGAGAATCGGATATAGACCGCAAGGTGTTGAGTTTCCTCGAAACAGAAGAAGGTAAAACATACTGGTTTGACGGTGACAGTTATTGGCGTGTGATGGTATTCATCCCACGTGCAAAAACGTATGAGACGGTAAATCCCGAATATTCCAATTATGCAGGAGAAGCCTTCGGTAACTTCCAGGCTATGCTGGCCGATATTCCGGAAACATTGGGTGAAACCATACCCGATTTCCACAACATGGAGTTCCGTCTCAAACAACTACGTGAAGCCGTTGCGAAGGATGCTGCCGGACGGGTAGCAGAAGTGAAGTACTATCTGGATGAAATAGAGAAACGCGCAGATGAAATGTGTAAGGCTGAACGTTTATATCGTGAAGGGAAACTTCCCAAACGCGTTTGCCATTGCGATACGAAAGTGAATAACATGATGTTCGACGAGGATGGTAAAGTGCTTTGTGTCATTGATCTGGATACGGTAATGCCTAGCTTTATATTCTCCGATTATGGTGACTTCTTACGTACAGGTGCCAACACAGGTGATGAAGACGACAAAGACCTTGAGCGTGTAAACTTCAATATGGAAATATTCAAAGCATTTACCAAGGGCTATCTGAAAGGAGCCAAATCATTCCTGACTCAGATCGAGATTGAGAATCTTCCTTATGCGGCGGCTTTATTTCCATACATGCAGTGTGTACGGTTCCTGGCAGATTATATCAACGGAGATACTTATTATAAAATCAAATATCCGGAACATAACCTCGTTCGCACCAAAGCACAATTCAAATTACTTCAAAGTGTGGAAGCAAACACACCGGAATGATAGCGTTCATCAACGAATGCTTATTAAATTGAGAATGCTCCATTTTTCCAATGGTAGACTACAGGGCGGCGGAGAAACGGTTTCAGTTTCTCTGCTGTTTCTTTTGACATATAGTCGGGGGTTGTTAACGTAAGTGTCAGTTCCGTATTTTCTTTATTAAAATCGGCTTTCATCAATAGCATATCTGCCGAACGGCGTGCTTCATCAAACTCATAAACTCCTGCTGAATCGGGAGCATTCAGAAAATCATCCATCAGGGCAGGGTAATAAAGAGAGATGTTGTAAGCGGTTTCCAGTCGTCCGTATAGAAATGGATGCTGCTATCACAGGCAGGAGCACAAACAGTAGAGACTGTACAGATTACGTTCGTTGAATCATTTAATGCCAACACTTTCATCTGCCAGGTCGATTGAACTGACATTTGCATACGGATATAGTCTTTACCAAGATCAGTCATCTCCGACTTCTTGCCAAAACGGTTTTCTACTTGCGCTTTCATCTTACTTTCCAGAAAGTCTATGCAATCTTCACGATTCACTTTTGTAAGCAAGGGGCTTAAAGAATCCGGCATATTCACAAACAACGTTTTGGCCTCTTGTGCCTGAAGAGCAGTCGAAACAAAAAGTCCGACAGCAGAGAAGAATATAGTAATAACAAGTTTATTTATTTTCATATCTATCTTATTTAACCTATGACAAACAGTCTTGTGTAACTGTTTTAACTTTTAGACCCCAAATATAAGAATATCATTCCGATTAACACCAGTATAAGGTCAATCGCTTTGCTTTTTAAATTCTTTTCACGGAAGAAAAGCGCACCGAAAGTGAAAGAAACAACCACACTTCCCCGACGAACCATCGAAACGATAGAAATCATCGAATCGTCGTAACTTAATGCGTAAAAGTAAACAAAATCGGCAGCAGAAAGGAAAATGGAGATCAGGATAATCGTCCAATCCCAGTGGAACGGAGTAGTGGACTTTCTTTTAGGCCACCAAAGCAACAACAGGATAGGACACATGATAAACACCTGATAAACATTATACCAGGATTGCACCAACATCGGATTCAGAGACTTCATCAGATATTTATCATACAAACCACTGATAGCACCTGTAATGGCAGCCAGTACAATAAAAAAGATCCATTTGTTATGCTTAAAATCAATTCCTTCTTTCTTTCCCGAACGGCTCAACATAAAGAAAGAGGCAATAGCCAGCATCACACCAATCCATTGATAGAGATTCAATCGTTCACCGAATACCAGCATAGCTCCCACGAGCACCATCACCGGACGGGTGGCATTGATAGGTCCCACAATGGTTATGGGTAAATGTTTCATTCCGAAATATCCGAATATCCACGAAGACAATACGATGAACGACTTGATGATAATATATTTATGCTGTTCCCAACCAGCAACGGGAACATTGAATATTGTTCCTCCCAACAAGTCCGGTTGATAAACGGATATCAGGATAAACGGTAGAAAGATGAGACTGGAAAAGAATGTATTTAGAAACAAAACAGGAAGTACTGCATTATCTTTCAACGATTTCTTCTTGAATACATCATAAAAGCCCAGCAAAGTAGCCGAGAGGAATGCTAATAATAACCACATGAGAATATTTATTATTTACTAATTACCAATTATAAGTTATCAGCGACAGACGGTTCGCCGGTTATGGATGATTGCTGGTCATCACATTCAAATATACTTTCCGGGTATTCCACGTTGACCAGAAACAGGGCTTGCCCCGGAGCAGATGTCCCGGCTTTACAACGGTCCTGCTGTTCTATAATCCGCCGGAAACCTTCAACAGTCAGTTTCCCGCGTCCCACTTCAATGAGCGTGCCTACAATGGCTCGCACCATATTCCGCAAGAAACGGTCGGCACGAATGGTAAACACCCAGGTAGCATCTTCTTCCTGCGTCCATTCTGCATGAGTGATATGACAAATATTGGTCTTTACATCCGTATGAAGTTTACTGAAACTCGTAAAATCGTTGTACTCGAAAAGGATACGCGCTGCTTCGTTCATGCGTTCATAATTCAACTGGTTATAAAGACGCCAGCGATATTGCCTGTTAAAAGGATATTTCGATGTCGTCACATAATATTTATAAGTTCGCGCAGTCGCATCAAAACGGGCATGGGTATCCGGCCGAACCCGGCAAACACGATAAATGGAAATATCGGGAGGTAGCAGACGATTTAATTTATCAGTTACAGAAGTAGTATCCAACAGTTCATCGGAATCAAAATGAGCAACCATCAGAGAGGCATGCACTCCCGCATCCGTCCGGCCTGCTCCTATTACTTCAATTTCGCGACGCAGAAAGGTAGACAATGCCTTCATCAGACATTCCTGCACACTAATCCCATTCGGTTGAATCTGCCAACCGTGATAATTGGTTCCGTCGTAAGCCAAATAAATAAAATACCTTTGCACGCTAATTCCTCTTTTTTAGGGTTTTCGCGCGCAAAAGTAGTCATTTTATCTCATTTATCTTTGTATAATTCGCATAAACCTGTATATTTGGAGAACAAAATAATCATGATTCACTAATACCTCACAATTATGAGTAGTACCATTTTCCTTATTATTGCCCTTGTGACAACAGGAATATTTGTAATCCAATTCGTTCTATCCATCTTTTCGGAGACATAGATGCAGATGTAGACGTAGATGCTGACATCAGTAGCGTAGTTTCTTTTAAAGGACTAACTCATTTTGGAATCGGATTCGGCTGGTACATGTATTTAGCGGGAAACACTGAAATTCAAAGTTATGTCATCGGAATTCTGGTGGGTCTTTTCTTTATTCTCGCTGTGTGGTTTCTCTATAAGAAAGCTTATCAACTGCAACAAGTGAATCATTCTGAACAGACAGATCAACTTGTGGGACGAGAATGTACCATCTACTTCAAGCAAAGCGACAGCAAATATACTGTACAGACCACCCGGGACGGAGCCATGCGTGAAGTAGACGTCATCTCCGAATCCGGAAAAACATACCAGACTGGAGACCGAACAATCATCACCAGTTACAAAGACGGAACACTGTTCATTCAATAACTATTCAAATACATAATTTTATGACACAAGAAATGTTGATAATGGCTGCTATATTAGTGGCAGTCATTTTGCTTACCTTCATTGGTATCCTTTCCCGTTACCGCAAATGTAAGAGTGACGAGGTACTCGTCGTATATGGTAAAACGGGAGGAGATAAAAAGTCGGCAAAACTATACCACGGTGGTGCAGCCTTCGTATGGCCTATTATTCAAGGCTACGAATTCCTGTCCATGAAACCCATGCAGATCGAATGTAAACTGACCGGTGCGCTATCCGCTCAGAATATTCGTGTAGATGTGCCGACTACAATCACCGTAGCCATCAGCACAGATCCCGAAGTGATGCAGAATGCCGCAGAACGTATGCTGGGTCTGACGATGGATGACAAGCAGAACTTAATTACTGATGTTGTATATGGTCAGATGCGTATGGTGATCGCCGATATGACTATCGAAGAATTAAATTCTGACCGGGATAAGTTCCTGGCTAAAGTGAAAGATAATATTGATACTGAACTTCGCAAATTCGGTTTGTATCTGATGAACATCAACATCAGTGATATTCGCGATGCTGCCAACTACATTGTCAATTTAGGTAAGGAAGCTGAAAGTAAAGCACTGAACGAGGCACAGGCTAACATCGAAGAACAGGAAAAGCTGGGTGCTATCAAAATTGCTAATCAAATAAAGGAGCGTGAAACAAAAGTAGCAGAAACCCGCAAAGATCAGGATATTGCTAATTGAGAAACCAAAAAAACTACAGGAAATCTCCGTTGCAAATGCAGATAAGGACAGAATCTCACAAGTAGCCATTGCCAATGCAGAAAAAGAATCACAAGTAGCAAAGGCTGAAGCTGAAAAGAATATCCGTATCGAGCAGGCAAATACAGAAAAAGAAAGCCGTGTTGCCGAACTAAACTCGGATATGGAAATCAAACAGGCGGAAGCTGCCAAGAAAGCTGCCATCGGACGAAATGACGCACAGAAAGAGGTAGCACTCTCCAATGCAGAACTAGCTGTAACACAAGCTAATGCCGATAAGCAAGCAGGTGAAGCTGCCGCAAAATCGGAAGCTGCCGTACAAACTGCACGCGAAATTGCGCAAAAGGAAGTGGAAGAAGCTAAGGCACGGAAAGTGGAATCTTCATTGAAGCTGAAAAAATTGTTCCTGCGGAAATCGCCAGACAGGAAGCTATCCTGCAAGCAAATGCCATCGCTGAAAAGATTACCCGCGAAGCGGAAGCACGCGCAAAGGCTACTTTAGCACAAGCCGAAGCGGAAGCAAAAGCTATCCAATTGAAACTGGAAGCAGAAGCGGAAGGTAAGAAGAAATCATTACTTGCGGAAGCAGAAGGTTTCGAAGCAATGGTAAGAGCAGCTGAATCGAATCCAGCTATCGCTATCCAATATAAGATGGTAGACCAGTGGAAGGAAATCGCCGGCGAACAGGTGAAGGCGTTCGAACACATGAACTTAGGAAATATCACTGTATTCGACGGAGGAAACGGTGGAACTAGCAATTTCCTGAACACATTAGTAAAGACAGTAGCTCCGAGCTTGGCGTATTGGACAAGCTCCTATCGGTGAAACAGTGAAGGGTATTATCAATCCGGAAAGCAAAACGGAGGAAAAGCCTGCAACAAAGCTGACGAGAAAAAAGATAAGAAATAGTTGTAATCCAACTAATATACGCTGATGAGAAAAGCATGATTACTTGTTCTCATCAGCGTTTGTTTTTATATATAACTCGAATAAATCTTCTTTGAACATTCCGGATTTATTACGTTCTTTATGTTACATAAAATATGTAACACAAAATATGTAATAAGTCGTGAAGCCATATCGCTCATTCTTTGTATACAGTTACAATAATCCCGGAATGTCGCGCCACTAGAAATGATTTTGCAAAATCATTTCTCATATTCTCATAATCCATAGAATAATTACCTGTAATTCAAAGCAATAGCACTATGAGAAATACTTTTCAAAAAGCTGTTTCTCATAGTATTTTGCCTGAAATGTCATAAAAAACCGGTATTTCTCATACTTTCATCATGCATTTCTCATACCGGGACTGCTATATAATACCTACATAATAAATGTCAACCCAACCCGAAGATAAGAAAAAGGCAGTCAACTATTATCAGTATTACAGTCCCCGGTAGTCCCATATATTATGGGAAAAGATTCCCTAGCTGGAGGGAATTTATTCCCTTATTTTGCGGGAATAAATTCCCATAATATAAAAGAATACTTTCCCACAATATGTGGGACTACCGGAACTAACGGATATACTTACCCAAGATCATAGTATTCTATATATTCGTCAAATTGAGGCGTTTCTGTAACTCCCCGCCTGCGGAAAAGTCCCTGTATGTATTCCTGCTCCTTCGGTTTAATCAGCCGCTCCTTGTTGCAACAACGGTAATAGATCGTTTTGCCAAAGTAGGCTATCATCTGTCGTTTGATAACGGTGGCATCAGCAAGCGGCACCCGATCCAGCAAATGTTTCATACCCCGTGCAAACAACACCGGCTTTTCATCAATAAAGTAAGTGCAGTCTACACCATCGGAAGTGACATGTTCGGGATTAATAACCATTACAGCAGCCCGCTCTTTCGGCATTCGGAGAGTTACTTGTCGCCGCAAACATTTGTCCGCACGCAAACAATGTCCATTCAAGCAATGAGCGAAGCTAACGGGCATAGAATTGTAATCGAAATCTGTTTTCATGTGTGTTATGTTTAGTGGGAAAGTGGCCTATTTTTATAAACCGCTACAAATGTATGAAAATAGCTGGAGGACAGGAAATAAATACACTATTTACTCCAACATATCGATAAAATCTTTATATTTGCCTCCAACGTCAACACAGGAACTTATAAGACTATATCTCTCCTGCAAAACTATAAAACAAAATAATCATGAAAACAAAAACATTTACTTGGAGCACTACTTTCATTCCTCTGTACAATTATCTTTTTTAGCTGTGGCAATAATAATGAAGAAAAGATATATCCTTTATCCTTTGAAAAAGAGTATTACGAACAACCTTTATTAAGAGCAACAGATATTACCATTAGAGGTGGAAACAGAGACTATACCGTGACTGTAGAAGAAACTGATATTTTAAGCATCGATGTAGATTTATCCAGCTCAATAGGAATGGGAAGTTTAAAAGTTACCCCCAAAAAGAAAGGAGAAACAAAGGTGAAAGTAAAAGATAATATCACCAACGAAATAGTTGAATTAAAAATTAAAATTATAGACAGTTATTTGGCATACGCAATAAAAGAAAGTAATCATCCGGCACTGTCCAATGGCACTGTGGTCTATTTGATTAACAATGAATCTAAAGATTGCTATTTCTTCCGATATAGCGACTCCAAAAACGAACTATCCCAAAATCCGATAGCCAAAGGAACATACGATTTTTCAGTCAAATTAGAAAATGGTTTCGGCAACTCATCTCCTACATACGCCATACCTTATTTAACATTAAATTATGCATCTGACGAACAAGGAAATTTCACGGATGCATCAACCCCTCCCACCCCTCACAAATTAAGATTTGAACTATTTGATGGAGTTACAAGTGTAAATGCAGTTATCAATCTTATACAAAGATATTTAAAGGTAGATTGGGAGCAACTGATTAACAAGGCTCTTACTAGAAGTGACTATTTGATAATACCAACGCTGAAGACAACAATAGATAACACGGACTATACCATTATAGGCACTCTTGATACCCATCCGGAAATACCGGAAAATATTTTAGAGTGACCCGTAAAAGATATGAGGCGGAAAATAATGCAAAGCATAGAATGTATGAAAAAATAGCGTATATTTGCGGGCAAAAAATACAAAATGACTACTTACAAGCTTCGCATATTACCGCTATTTTTACTTGTTATTGGGCTTACAACGCTTACTTCAAGCTGCAAAAAGAAAGACATGTCACTGAAATTGAACAAGCCGCACAATATTCGTGGCGTTGTCAGTTACAAACGTTCTTTCCCTGATTTGAACGATGCACATCTGGAAGTCGCTAAAAAGATAGGTATTAGCCCGCTGACAGACCGAGAGGAAGCGGAAGCAATGAAAGAAAAGTTGACTCATATCACTGATAATGAATTTTATGCAGTGGATTCATTGACACATTCCATTCCCTACCTCGTTCCACGTGCCAGCGCATTGCTCGATACAATCGGCTCCAACTTTCTCGATTCATTGGCTGCCAAAGGCTGAATCCCAATCAGGTAATCATCACCTCCGTACTACGTACTGAAAACGATGTGAAACGTCTCCGCCGTCGCAATGGAAATGCCTCCGCCAACTCGGCACATTGTTTCGGGGCTACTTTTGATGTTAGTTGGAAACGTTTTAAGAAAGTGGAAGATAAAGACGGTCGCCCTATGCAGGACGTGAGTGCCGACACACTGAAACTTGTTCTATCCGAAGTTTTAAGAGATCTACGACAAGCTGAAAAATGCTATATCAAATACGAACTGAAGCAAGGTTGTTTCCATATTACTGCCCGATGAACGGAAGATGAATGTAAATTGCAGTAAAATTCACCTCCAAACAATCAGAGAATCCAAAACGTTTCATTAAATTTGCAGAAATTTTTCTTTAATACAACTTAATGATAGAGAAGCTGATTGTTCTTGAGGACATTGATCCGGTTATTTTTTACGGCGTAAACAACGCCAACATACAGTTAATTAAAGCTTTATATCCAAAGCTACGCATAGTTGCCCGAGGCAATGTCATCAAAGTGCTGGGCGACGAGGAAGAAATGTGTGCTT
>ENA-OQIG01000793-OQIG01000793.1-human-gut-metagenome-genome-assembly--contig:-NODE-793-length-16509-cov-3.544134_pt1 | contig 16509 bp, 16 predicted proteins | sample MGYA00242576_ERZ504741 | MGnify/ENA primary metagenome ERZ504741 (study PRJEB26092, sample SAMD00036436) | human gut metagenome | host: Homo sapiens | study: EMG produced TPA metagenomics assembly of... | reverse complement strand
TAGGAAAACTTGCGTATCAAGGCTCATTCGTTAGTAGTAAATAAGTAGTAAATTGATGTGTTTGTTTCCTTGAAAATGCTGATAGATACTGTGTTTTAGCGGATAATCAGATTTTTATTGTGTTTTTAATATAAAAAGGTAAATTATCGGTAGTTTTACATAAATATATTTATGTAAAATAAAACAACACCCAAGGGAGACAAGGTGCTGTTTTTATTTTTTTAGGAAATGTTCATTTCATGAAATAACGCATTAAATATTACCAGTTAGCCAAGCAATGATAAAGAACAAAGCAAAACCAAAGAGGTAAATAAGACCAATGATTGATAGAACTTTCAACCAAGGCTTGATCTGATGTTCTTTGTTATTAACCAAAGAATAATTAAGGTAACCAAAGAATGGTGTTGTGATGAATGATGCAATCATGCAAAATGAAGCATTGTTGCCACATTACCAGCAAATAGATAAACAATCACAAGACCAACGGCTGCTGTCACAGTCATCCAAGCATAAAGAGCTTTCTGAGATGATTCCTTCTTACCAAGTAATAAACGAAGGGATTCGTTGTTAGCACGAGAATAACCATCAATAACTGTGATAACTGTACCGAAGATACACAGGAAGGCGATTAGGGTAATCAAGAAGCGAGCCCATTCGCCAAGAACCTCAGCGTACATGTTAACGAATTGAGCGATGTAGGCCGCTGATGCACCTTGCACTTCTTCACCTGAACCAAACTGGATTAAAGCACCAAGAGCACAGAAGATAAGAGCTAAAATAGCGGTTCCTACATATCCTGTGTTGAAATCAAAGACAGCATCATCTTCTGACATGTTAACGGTTTTACGATTTTCAACAGACCACATTGAGCTGATAGCTGAAATTTCGATTGGGCAAGGCATCCAACCCATTAATGAAACGATAAATGGTAAAGCTGCCATGCGCCATGGTGTTGGTGCTTCAAAGTTTGGAGCGTATTCACGGTGTTTGAATAATGCAACAACAACCGCTAAAACAGTTGCTATAGTCAAGGCTGTCATCACCCATTTTGCAAGAGAATCAAGGAAACGATAACCACCGATAAGCAACATTGCCCAAATAATAACAATAATGACAGTAGTCAATTGTGAAATGCTCAATCCAAAGCCATTTGGGAAGACGTTGTATAAAATTGCTGCGCAAAGAATACCAACTCCAGCGGTATTAACGATTGCTGAGAAAACATTCAAAATGAAGAAAACAGCTAACCAACCTTTACCTTTTTCAGCATAGCCTTCAATCAAGCTTTTATTATTTTCCATTGTGTATTGAGAACCAAAACGGAAAAATGGATATTTAAAAATATTAATCAAAATGATCAGCAAAGCCAATTGCCATCCGTAGATAGCTCCTGCTTGTGTAGAAGAAACGATGTGTGAGCCGCCAACGGCAGCTGATGCCATTAGAATACCAGGGCCAAGTGCTTTAAGTTTAGTACGCCAAGTCGACTGTTGTTCTGTGCTTTCAGTCATAAACCAGACCTCTTTCTAAATAAATTTTCAATTTTCAGATAATTCTGAATTATGCAAGGTTTATTTTACAACTCAAACTAAAGAAAGTCAATCTTTTTTGTGTAAATTTTCTGAAAAAAATGAAAAAATATCTTTTAAAATACAACAAAAGACCGCTAACTAGAGTATCACTCTCTTTAAAAAATACGTTTTTCTCTTTAATCTGTAAAATAATTAATATATCCTGCAACCACTCTTATCACAATTAAAATTGCTAGTACTAACTCGATGACATACAAAAAATATAAGCCTTCAAAATAATTAACTGCTCCTTTTAATGCAATTGCCGTAACAATCAAACGAAAAGTTAAAGCTGAAAAACCTGGATTGAAGAGGCTTTTTAAAATTCCTGGAGCAAAATAAAGAACGGTAAGGTATAACATCTGCGACAGGATAATCAATCCTAAAAGTAATGGACGATAGATAGTTTCAAAAGCATTAAGATAAGCTACTGCCACTAAGGCTGGAGCACACAGTGTAGCTAGGTTAGATTTTACATCGTCAGGAATTCCATGTTTCCATAATCTTAGAAAAATCGTCGGCAGAAGAACTATTAAAGCAAGTAAGAGATAAATAAAGATAGTTTTACCTAGTTGAGAGTATCCCGTCCAGGGAACAGTTAAACTAGAGATTCCTATTCCTATATACAGAACTGCCCATGATGGAAAGACGTTACTTAGCTCAAAATTCCATAGAAATCTTTTTGAAAAGATAACAATGTAACTAATCAATGCAATAAAAGACAGCCACCAAATCGTTCGGAAGATTCCCTCGGTAAATCCATACCATTCTGGAAAGACATCCTGATAGACAATCATCAGCATTCCTTGCATTAAGAGTGTTGGAAAAATTGAGGCTGTTAGCAGATTTTTAAGTGCAAGTCTATAGTTCTTAAAAGATTTTACAAATGCCGTCAGTAATGGTAAATATAAAACAAAAGCTATACCACCTAGTATATCGCGTAAAAGAGTTGAATAATCTCCCAAGGTGTTTCCTAATGAAAAAAGCACAAGCCTAAGCTACCTAATGCTAAAGGAGGTTCTTTTAATTTTTTTCATCTATTCTCCTTAGTATCCGGTTTCTTTATAAAAACGAAAAAATACCTCACAAAACATGGGGTATTTTTATTGTAACATAAATAAGTTAGGGGCAAAAGTTCTTTAAAAAATCCAGCTTACTATTAAAGCAAGTTTTTAAAGAAGTTGACAATAGCTTGCCAGATGTTAGCCAAGAAGCCTTTTCCTGATTCTAAAGCGCTTGATGAATCAAAATTCAAGTTAATACCCTTGAATGATGAACCTGCATTTGAAACAATACTGTCCTTCAAAGAAGCCAAGCTGATTTGAAGCTACTGCTATCAATGATGCTTGATTTTGAAAGGTTGAAAGCAAAGTTAACAATCATGTTGATTTGGTTATTTGATAACACATCTTTCAATTTATAGTTATCAAGTGTTTCATCAACGATTTTACGAACATCATCTTTTGTCACGTTAGACCCGGCATCTGCTACTGCTGATTTGATATCAGCTAAAGCAACATTTAATTTATCGGCGTCATAACCATCTGTACCTTGATTTTCAGTATTGATAGTAGACAAAGTATTCAATTCTTCTTGAGCCAATTGCTTGCTTTCATCAGAAACTTTAGCACCATTTTCTTCAAGTGAATAATAAATTCCAGCCAAAGCTGATTCACCTGTCACTGGAATTGGTGAGGCAACAGTGATTGCGGCATGTTCGATACCAAGTGTTACTGCAGCGTTGCGGTACATATCTGACGTTACTTTTGTGATATTTTCAGGAGTGACAATATTAACCGTTAATGTCTCTGAAGAGCCCAATTTTTGAATTTTAACTGATGAGTATAATTGCAAACTTGGATCATCAGCGACATCCATAATTTGAGCATAAGACTTGTTGTGATTGTTTTGACGTTTGTGTCTTTTGAACTATCATAACCAAGCAATGATAAGGTTTGATTGCGTTGATCATCCGATAAAGAATAACCCAGCACGTAATCTGGTTGCACATAGGTCTCATCAATGACATCTTGAACTGAGTTACTTGCTGCTTGAACATGGCCAACTGTAAGAGTTGAGAACAATGCTAGCGCACAAGCCATGAGTGTCTTTTTAAATTTCATCTTAACTAATTCCTTTCACTTAGGTATTTAATTATAGCACTTCTTCTTTAAAGCGTCTGCAAAAAAAACTGTTATTTACTCACATTCTACTCGTGTAATTCTAGCGGTAGACCATCTGGGTCGAAGAAGAACGTCATTTTCTTATCAGTATAATCATCGTGACGGATAGGTTGCACGTAAATTCCCATATCTTCGAGCTCAGCCTTATAGGCTTCAATATTTTCAACGTAAAAAGCTAAATGACGAAGACCACATGCTTCCATATGATATTCTGGTTGCCCAACACGTTTTGGTGGTGCAACATAAGCTGGATCTGATGTTTTATTACCGAAAATCTCAAGTTCGATAGTGCCACACTTCAAATCGAGCTTATAATCATGACGTTCTGGGCGATGATTTTCACGGATGATTTCAAAACCAAGTTTATTAACGTAAAAGTCACGCGATTTGTCATAATCAGATACGATAAGAGCCACATGGTGAACTGCGTTTAATTTCATAAAAATCTCCTTGTTAATTTATGTTTAGAAAAAGCCGAGAATAAATCTTACTCTCAGCTTTTTTCTCTAAAAGATCATTTGATTGTAAGAATAATCAAATGCTTTGTGAATGTCATTTGCTGCTTGATTATAGGCAATAGATGATTCTAAACTACCTCTAACAACAATTCGTTCAGTTGCTTGCTGATCAGTGCAAGTTACTAGAGTGACCAAAGCTTGATCAGGAATATCATTTAAAACATCTGAACGGTCAGGTGTCACTAAAAATTTTCCGGTGATAACATAAGTATAGATAGTCGACTTATCTGTAAGATAAATCTTCATCCCAACCTTAGCATTCTCTAAAGGTGAAAACAACATCTTAGATGAACCAGAAATGCCAAAAACATGATGACTAGCAAGAGCGTAGTTATTTTGTCCACCCATTACTTGATCTTCTTTCATGGTACCGGCACCATAGGACAACTCAGTATTTCCCAACCCTTTAAAAATTGGGAGATTAATACCAAGATCTGGTATGGCAATACCGCCAATCACAGGAAGGTCAACATTAGCCGACTGAGCTTTTAACACTGATTCGACTGTTACAGGTTCAACTACTGAGAAATCATAAGTCACTTTAGCATTTTGATTATCTTTAATCCTCTTTTTAGAGACTTTATTGATTTGATAATGATTTGACTGATGGCCAATCAAAAAATTACAAATGGATTTATTAAAAATCAAGGCAAGTCCTAAAAGTAATAACACTAAACAAAGTGTAATCCTAAGGAAAGTCAAAAAATGATGTGTTTTCTTCTTTTTCGTTATTCTAATCTTCTACTTCTTCAGTTTCTTGTTCTTCTTCTGGTTGGACAAGAGCAAGGGTCATGATTTTCGCATCTTGGTCAAGACGCATGATTTTAACACCCAATGTTGCACGACCAGTTTGAGAAATATCAGCGACACTTGTACGAATCATAACACCTGTGTCTGTGATAACCATGATATCTTCATTGCCGTTAACTGTTACAAGTCCAGCCAATTGACCATTTTTCTTAGTGATATTAGCAGTCTTGATACCTTTACCACCACGACCTTTAGTTGGATATTCAGAAGCTAGTGTGCGTTTACCATAACCTTTTTCAGTAATGACAAGAACTTCTTGGTCATCTGTAATACGTGAAGCACCGATAACTTCATCGCCTTCACGAAGGTTAACACCACGAACACCAGTTGCTGAACGGCTCATGCTACGAACATCAGATTCGTTAAAGCGAACGCTGTAACCAGTCTTAGTTCCGATGATAATATCATCATTACCGTTTGTTCGGATAACGTTGATTAGCTCATCACCTTCTTTTAAGTTAAGGGCTTTAAGACCATTTTGTCGGATATTGCTAAATTCAGATTCTTTGGTACGTTTCACAACACCTTGTCTTGTGATGAAGAACAAGTAATTTTCGTTATCATCGCTGCCTTTTGCACTGATAATAGTTTGAACAGTTTCACCTTCATCAAGTTTTAGAAGGTTAACAATTGGCAATCCCTTAGCCGTACGACCGTACTCAGGAATTTCATAACCTTTCAAGCGGTAAACGCGTCCTTTATTGGTCATGAAGTATACATGGTCATGGGTATTCGTAGAAACTAATTCACGAACGAAGTCATCGTCATTAACACCAGTTCCTTGAACACCTCGTCCACCACGGCGTTGAGCATGAAATTCGTCTTGAGCAAGACGTTTGATGTATCCTTTATTTGAAAGAGTAATCAAGACGTCTTCTTCTTCAATCAAATCTTCGTCTTCAAGTGAAAGAACTTCACCAACCATCAATTCAGTACGACGTGGATCAGCGTATTTACGTTTAATCTCATCCATTTCTTCTTTGATGATTGTGATAACACGTTCTGGTTTTGCCAAAATATCAGCCAAATCAGCAATCAATGCGAGAAGGTCATCGTATTCGGCTTGAATTTTTTCGCGTTCCAATCCTGTCAAACGACGAAGACGCATATCAAGGATAGCTTGACTTTGACGTTCAGATAGGTTGAATCGGCTCATCAATTCTTCTTGCGCAATGACATCAGTTTCACTATTACGAATAATGCTAATAACTTCATCAAGATGGTCAAGAGCAATTAACAAACCTTCTAAGATGTGAGCACGTTTTTCAGCTTTGGCTTTATCGAACTCTGTACGACGAACAATAACTTCTTTTTGGTGTTCAATGTAATCAACAATGATTTGTTTCAAAGAAAGAATCTTCGGGACACCATTTTCAATAGCAAGCATGTTAAAGCTGAAATTTGTTTGCAAGCTAGTAAGTTTGAATAAGTTGTTTAGAATAACGTTTGCAGAAGCATCACGACGCACTTCAATGATAAATCGAATACCTTCACGGCTTGATTCATCACGAACAGCAGTAATTCCTTCGATACGTTTTTCTTGTGCTAAACGAACGATGTGTTCGTGAATTTTTGTCTTGTTAACTCCGTATGGGAATTCTGTGACAACAATACGTTCACGACCGCTCTTAGTTGTTTCGATTTCAGTACGTGATCGAAGAACGATAGACCCTTTACCAGTTTCATAGGCTTTATGAATTCCAGATTTACCCATAACAAGCGCTCCTGTTGGGAAATCAGGACCAGGCAATACTTCCATCAACTCACGTGTTGTAACATCAGGATTATCCATAACCAGTTTAACGGCATTGATAGATTCCCCTAAGTTGTGTGGTGGAATATTAGTTGCCATACCAACGGCAATGCCTGTCGCACCGTTAACGAGCAAGTTAGGAAAACGTGATGGCAAAACAAGTGGTTCGCGTTCACTACCATCGTAGTTATCTTGGAAATCAACAGTATTTTTGTTAATATCACGAAGCATTTCAAGAGCAATCTTACTCATACGTGCTTCAGTATAACGTTGTGCGGCTGCACCGTCACCATCCATAGAACCAAAATTTCCGTGTCCGTCGACAAGCATGTGGCGGTAGCTCCACCATTGCGCCATACGAACCATAGCTTCATAAATTGATGAATCACCGTGTGGGTGATATTTACCCATAACATCACCGGTGATACGTGCAGATTTCTTATGAGGTTTATCTGGCGTCACACCGAGCTCATTCATCCCGTATAAGATACGACGATGAACTGGTTTCAATCCATCACGTACGTCAGGAAGAGCACGAGCAACAATAACAGACATGGCGTAATCAATAAAACTTGTCTTCATTTCTGAAGTTAGATTAACGTCAATTAAATTCTTATCCTGCATTAAGGAAAAACACTCCTTTTCTAGTGTAAAACTCAACTATATTATACCATAAATGGAGCTTTAAAACCACAACATAACCAATCTCCTTTTACTACCTATTAACTAAATGTCAGATAAACTACCAAAGTTTTCCTAAGCTTTTTCAAAATAATAATATGGCAAAAAATCAGTAAAATCATTGTGAAAAATTCACTAACTTTTAAGGTTTTCGCCTAAATTTTTTGCTTTCTTCTTTTTTCAAATTTTTACAATAAGTTCGTGACATTTCTCACTTAACATGTTAAAATATTATTCGTATAGGCGTCAGCCTAAAAAATTTAAGGAGATGTTTAGATAAATGACTGCAACTAAACAACACAAAAAAGTTATCCTTGTTGGTGACGGTGCCGTAGGTTCTTCTTACGCATTCGCACTTGTAAACCAAGGAATCGCTCAAGAACTTGGTATCATCGAAATCCCACAATTGTTCAACAAAGCTGTTGGGGATGCTGAAGACCTTAGCCACGCTCTTGCTTTCACTTCACCTAAAAAATCTACGCAGCTAAATACGAAGACTGTGCAGATGCTGACCTTGTAGTTATCACTGCAGGTGCTCCACAAAAACCAGGTGAAACTCGTCTTGACCTTGTTGGTAAAAATCTTGCTATCAACAAATCAATCGTAACTGAAATTGTTAAATCTGGATTCAAAGGAATCTTCTTGGTTGCTGCAAACCCAGTTGACATCTTGACTTACTCTACATGGAAATTCTCTGGATTCCCTAAAGAACGCGTTATCGGTTCAGGTACTTCACTTGACTCAGCTCGTTTCCGTCAAGCATTGGCTGAAAAACTTGATGTTGATGCTCGTTCAGTTCACGCATACATCATGGGTGAACACGGTGACTCAGAATTCGCTGTTTGGTCACACGCTAACGTTGCCGGTGTAAACCTTGAAAGCTACCTTAAAGACGTTCAAAACGTTGAAGAAGCTGAATTGGTTGAACTTTTCGAAGGTGTTCGTGACGCTGCTTACTCAATCATCAACAAAAAAGGTGCTACATTCTATGGTATCGCTGTTGCGCTTGCTCGTATCACTAAAGCAATCCTTAACGATGAAAATGCAGTACTTCCACTTTCTGTATTCCAAGAAGGTCAATACGCTAACGTAACTGACTGCTACATCGGTCAACCAGCTATCGTTGGTGCACACGGTATCGTTCGTCCAGTTAACATTCCATTGAATGATGCTGAACAACAAAAAATGGAAGCTTCTGCTAAAGAATTGAAAGCTATCATCGACGAAGCTTTCTCTAAAGAAGAATTCGCTTCTGCTTGCAAAAACTAATTTCAAGTTTTTAAAATAAAAAGCTATCCGTAAGGATAGCTTTTTTGTGTCTTATTTCGCATTTAAGGCAGCCATTGTAATGTAATTGTACGGCTTATTGAAGTGAGGTAAGAAGAACAAATCTGTGAGAGCTAATTTATCAATCGTTACGCCTTCTTGAATAGCTAGCGAGAAAAGATGAATACCTAATGAAACATCTGTCATAGCCAGCATCTGAGCACCCAATACACGTCTACTTTCTTTGTCATAAACAATCTTTAAAGTGACTTCGAAGTTATTTTTCTCGATGAAATCTGGTTTTTGTTTATCGCTGTATTCTACTTCTTCTGCGTCAAAGCCTTTAGCTTTTGCTTTTTCAAGCGTTAAACCAGTTGATAGCATATTTAAGCCATAAATGGAAATACCATTTGATCCTTCCACCCCAATTCCTTCAAGATTATGACCACATGCATTATGAGCGGCAACAATACCAGTTCTTACTGCATTTGAAGCAAGGGCGATATAGTCCGTTTCGCAAGAAGCATTGTTATAAATAGTTGCACAATCACCAATTGCATAAACGCCAGAGAGACTTGTTTCTTGTTTTTTATCCACGAGAAAAGCACCGTTTTTGAAAAGTTCAACTTTTCCAGCAGCAAGGCTTGTATTTGGTCTAAAGCCAACAGCAAGGATAACCATATCAACATTATAACTTGCTTTATCCGTGATGATCTTCTCAACTTTTGTTTTTCCGACAACTTCTCTAACGGTTTCTCCGAAAGCTAACTTGATGCCGTGAGCTTGAAGATTATTTGCCATAATAGCACTTAAATCTTCATCATAATAACCTGCAAGACACGTATCTGCAACATCAATCAGAGTTACTTCCTTTCCTTTACGCTGAAAAGCTTCTGCCAATTCAACCCCGATATAACCAGCACCCACTACGGCAACACGTGAAATATCTTTTTCTTTAAGTTTTTCAATAACATCTTGTGCATTTTGGTAAAGTTTTACAAATTGAATATTTTCCAGCTTAGCTTCAAAACTCCTGACTTCCATCTTTAATTCTACGCCTTTAATTGGTGGAATAATTGGAGTTGAACCTGTCGCAAAAATTAATTTATCGTAGCTTTCTAGGTGAGGCTTCCCATCAACCAGAGCTGTCACTAATTTCTTATCGTAATCAACTGACTCTACAGGAGAATTCATGTAAATTTTTGCACCCAACTGCTCAAGTTCTTCTTTGCTTGAATAAAAAAGCCCTTCTGGTCCTGAAATTTGCTGACCAATCCACAAAGCCATACCGCATCCTAAAAATGAAATATTTGAATTTTGATCAAATACCACCACTTCGTTTTCAGAACCATAGTTAGTTAACATCGTTTTATGCAAGCTGTACCAGCATGATTTGCTCCAATTACAACAATTTTACTCATAGAAATAACCTCGATTATCTTATTAATTAAAGTAACTATACCATATATTTGAAGCGCTCACAATTATTTAGCTTAAAAAATAAGTTGGTATAATACCAACTTATTTATTTTATTTCGATTTAATGTAGTTAACACCATCTGCTTTTGGCGCAACAGCTTTACCGAAGAAGGCTGCTAAGACAACGATTGTCAATACATATGGTGCAACTTTAAGGTAAATTGATGGAATGCTTGAGAAGAATGGTAATTGTGCTCCAATAATCGCAAGAGATTGAGACAAACCAAAGAATAAACTTGAAAGCATCGCTCCAACTGGATTCCAACGACCGAAAATCATGGCTGCAAGGGCAATGAAACCAGGACCTGCAATTGTTGTAACTGCAAAGTTGTTAGAGATTGTTTGGGCATAAACTGCTCCACCGATTCCTCCAAGAAAACCAGAAATCATAACACCTGCATAACGCATGAAGTAAACATTGATTCCAAGTGTATCTGCTGCTTGTGGGTGCTCACCAACAGAACGAAGACGCAATCCAAAACGAGTTTTAAAGATAATAAACCATGAAATAAATGATACTAAAATTGCGACATAAGCAACTAAAGATGTATTGTTAAAGAAAATTTTACCAATAACTGGAATATCTTTCAAAATCGGGAATGAAAAGCGACCGAATGTTTGAGTAATTGTATCTGTTTGACCTTTACCAAACATATGGCGACATTGGAAAACAGCAAATGCTGGAGCAATCAAATTAAGTACAGTACCAGAAACGACGTGGTCAGCACGGAAATTAATTGTAGCTACAGCATGGATAAGAGAATAAACAATTCCAACAAGACCTGCTACAATTGAAGCAACCCAAGGAGTTGCATGTCCAAAAACATCGGCGTATTTCAAGTTGAAAACAACACCAGAGAAAGCCCCCATAACCATGATACCTTCTAGACCGACGTTAACGATACCACCGCGTTCTGAGAATGTACCACCGATACTTGTAAAAATCAAAGGTGCTGAGTAAATTAACATGGAAGAAACTAATAGGGCTAACATTGTTGAAAAACTCATCTTACTTTCCTCCCTCTTCATTTTTAGTTTTAATAAATTGACGAATCATATAATCTGCTCCAACAAAGAAGATAATGAAGGCAGACACAACATCGATAACTTCTGATGGAATACCAATCATGCCTGTTTTACCGATAGCTAGAACAGCATACAAGAATGCTGCAAACGGAATACCTAAGGCAGTGTTTACTGCAAGAAGTGAAACGGCCATACCGTCCCAACCAATACTTAGAGAACTTGTTTGTGAGTAAACATTTCCAAATGTACCAAGTCCTTCTACAGTACCACCAAGACCGGCGAGAGCACCAGAAATAATCATTGAAACGACGATTAAACGTTTAGCTGACATACCAGCGTATTCAGCAGCATGTGGGTTAATACCAACTGAGTTAATTTCATAACCTAAGGTTGTTTTACGCATCATAAACCAAACAACCACAACAGCAATCAAAGCGATGAAGATACCGATATTGATACGAGAGTTATCTGTTAAAGCTGATAACCATTCTGTTTGATAAGAAGCATTTTCAGAAACTTTGATAGTTGCTTCTGTTGTACGCATAATTTTATCAGAGAACACATCTTGAATAAGATACTGTGTACCATACAAGATAATGTAGTTCATCATGATTGTAACGATAACTTCACTTGTACCGAGGAAGGCACGAAGAATACCTGGAATCGCTCCAGCGATACCACCAGCAATAAGACCAACCAAAACAGTACAAATCACTGAGATTGGTTTGGTAGGCCAGGGAATGAAAGGGCAAACCAAACTGACATTACCCAACCGATTAATGCTTGACCAGGAAGACCAACATTAAAGAATCCAGCTTTTGAAGCAACTGAGAAACCAAGCGCAATAAGGATTAATGGACCCATTGCACGGAAAATTTCACCAATATTTTTAACTGAACCAAATGCTGTATAAAGCAAATCATTATATGCCCATAGAGGATTGTAACCAAAAGCAAGCATAAGAATCGCTCCAAGCAACATTCCAAGGAAGACTGCAATCAATGGCACGGCCCATTTTTGAGTTTTCTTAGACATTAACATTAGAATCCTCCTTTTCCACTTTACCACCAGCCATCAAAATACCAAGTTCTTGTTTATTGGTTGTGGCAGCGTCTAAGATACCTTGAATTTTACCATCGTGAATAACGGCAATACGGTCAGAAACATCAAGGATTTCATCTAATTCAAAGCTAATTACTAAGACTGCTTTACCTTTATCACGCTCCGCTACCAAGCGTTTACGGATATATTCAATCGCACCGACGTCAAGACCACGTGTCGGTTGACTAACGATAAGTAAATCAGGGTTACGGTCAATTTCACGAGCGATAACAGCTTTTTGTTGGTTACCACCTGATAAGGCACCACCTGAAACGAGTTCACTAGCTGCACGAACGTCAAATTCTTTCATCAACTTACGAGCATGTTCATTTAATTTGTTGTAGTTCATAAATCCATGTTTGCTGAGCGGCTCTTTGTAATAAGTTTGAAGAGCAATATTTTCAGCAATTGTCATATCGAGAACCATACCATCACGGTGACGATCTTCTGGCACGTGACCAACACCCAATTCAGTAATCTTACGAGGACGTTGGTTAGTCATGTCAATGCCTTTAATGAAGAAGTGACCTGACTCTACTTTGCGCAAACCAGTCAAAGCTTCTACCAATTCAGTTTGACCGTTACCGTCGATGCCCGCGATACCAACGATTTCACCAGCACGAACATCCAATGACAATTCTTTAACAGCTGGAACACCACGGTTTTCGTTAACAACCAAATCTTTGATTGAAAGAACATCGTCTTTTGGATTAGCTGGAATTTTATCTGTTTTGAATGAAACAGCACGACCAACCATCAATTCAGCTAATTCGTTACTTGTTGAATCAGCAACTGGAACTGTCTGAATTGATTTACCGTGACGAATAACTGTAACTCGGTCAGCAACAGCACGAATTTCATCAAGTTTGTGAGTGATCAAGATGATTGATTTACCTTCTTTAACCAAATTACGCATAATATCAAGCAATTCAGTGATTTCAGAAGGTGTTAAAACAGCTGTCGGTTCATCAAAGATAATGATATCTGCTCCGCGGTAAAGTGTTTTTAAAATTTCAACACGTTGTTGCGCACCAACTGAAATATCAGAAATTTTGGCAGACGGATCTACGGCTAGACGTATTTCTCTGATAATTCTTTGATTTCTTTGCTTGCTTTTTTAAGGTCAAGAATTCCAGGACCTTTTGTTACTTCATTACCCAAGATAATGTTTTCAGCAACTGTAAAAGCTTCTACCAACATAAAGTGTTGATGAACCATTCCGATACCCATCTTAGCTGATTTAGATGGTGAGTCAAGCCTTGCTTCTTCACCTTTTACTAAGATTTGACCACTTGTTGGTTGTAGAAGACCAGCAAGCATATTCATCAAAGTCGATTTACCGGCTCCATTTTCTCCGAGGAGAGCGTGGATTTCACCTTTTTTGACTTCTAAATTAATATGGTCATTTGCGACAAAATCACCAAATTTCTTGGTAATCTCACGCATTTCTATGACGTTTTCATGTGTCATGTGTGATCCCTTTCAGTCTAATAATAATAATTTTTAGGTCAGTTAAGTCCATTAAAACATGCTTTAATGGACTTAACTGAGATAAAAATAAGATTTATCTCAGTCCCTGAAAAAAGGCGACCAAATTGGTCGCTTTTTTCAAAAGAGCGATTATTTGTTTACGCCATCATCTACTTTTACTTCGCCTTTGATAACTTTTTCTTTTGCAGTTTCTACAGCAGATTTGATGTTATCTGGAAGGTTTTTAGTAACAAGATCAACACCACCGTCTTTAAGACCGTATGTTTTAGTTGTGTTACCCTCAAATTTATCACCTTTGAGTTGACGGTTAGCAATATCATTAACAACTTGACCTACTTCTTTGATTGTTGAAGTCAAAACAAAGTTTGATTTCACTTTATCCGATGAAGTGTAGTTACCTTCTTCAGTTTGGTCACGGTCTACACCAATAACCCAAACTTTTTTGTCGCTATCAGCCGGTAATTTTTCGTTGATTTCTTTGGCTTGTGAGAAGACACCAGTACCAGAACCACCTGCAGCTTGGTAAATAACGTCAGCACCACCAGCATACATTGTTGCAGCAATTGTTTTACCTTTAGCTGAATCTGAGTATGAACCGACATATTGAACGTCAACTTTGATTGAGCTATCTACTGAAGCAACACCTTCTTTGAATCCAGTTTCAAAACGAGTAATTGTATCAGATTCAACACCACCTACAAAACCAACGTGTTTTGTTTTAGATTGCATTGCAGCTGCGATACCTGCAAGGTAAGCACCTTCATTATCTGCAAACAATACACTTTCAACATTTTTGTGGTCTGCAACAACATCATCGATAATAACATAGTTGTATCTTCATTTTGAGGTGCAGCTTCATCAACAGCGTCGTGAAGGTTGTAACCAATCGCAAAAACAAGGTTGTAACCATTTGATACAGCTGAGTCTAGGTTTGTTGCATAGTCTGACTCACTATCAGATTGGAAGTAAGTGTAGTCAGTATCTTTTTTCAATTTGTTTTCTTTACCCCAAGCTTGCATACCTTCCCAAGCAGATTGATTGAATGATTTATCATCAACACCACCTGTATCAGTAATGATTGCAGCTTTTACGCTAGAATCTGAGCTTGAGCTAGATGAATTTGAACGACTACATGCGCCAAGCGCTAATGTTGCTACTGCAGCAAGTCCAAGACCAACAATTTTCTTGTTCATGAAAAATGAACCCTCCTAAAAAAACTTATAAGCAACGTTTGTTGCTAAAATCTATCAAGCCAATTGGCTTAATGAACACTCTGAAAATAGACTTAGGCTAAGTCTACAAAACTGTGGCATCGTTACCACCTGACCGTCATCGCGACCGTCCATATAGAAAATAAATTATCTTTTTAAAGTAAACACTGATTAATAGCTACCTTCTGCAGCTGTTTCACCGTTCACGATTGCAACACCAGATGATGCTCCAATACGTGTTGCACCAGCTTTAACAAACGCTTCAGCATCAGCGTATGAACGAGCTCCACCGGCAGCTTTTACCCCAACGTTAGGTCCAACTGTTTTACGCATAAGAGCAACATCATGAACATTTGCTCCTGCAGTTGAAAAACCAGTAGATGTTTTAACGTAATCAGCTCCTGCCGCTACAGACAGTTGACATGCTTTTTCTTTTTCTTCATCAGTTAAAAGACATGTTTCAATGATAACTTTTACTAATTTATCACCGCTTGTTTCAACAACAGCACGAATATCATTTTCAACAAAATCATACTCTTTTGCTTTCAAGCGACCGATATTAATTACCATATCAATCTCATCAGCACCATTTTCGATAGCATCTTTTGTTTCAAATGCTTTCACACGACTTGTGTTAGCTCCTAGAGGAAATCCGATAACAGTACAAACTTTTACATCAGAATCTTTTAAGGCTTCTGCAGCACGAGAAACCCAAGTTGGGTTAACACAGACACTAGCAAAGTTGTATTCTTTAGCTTCAGCAATAAGATTATCAATTTGATCTTGAGTGCTTTCAGGTTTCAATAAAGTGTGATCAATGTATTTGTTAATTGACATTAATATAATTTCCTTTCCTTCCTGAAAATGTTATTTTCATTTCATTAATAATTACACTCTATCTATCTACCATTTTTTGATAGAATGTAAGTCTTTTTTGCTATTTTTTTAATAAAGAGTAAAAATGGCAACCGAAAATTCATTAAAACGCTTATTTTGTTTAACTTCTATATAAAAAACCTTATTATAACAACCTTTTCGCACTTAATATGACATATGTGTCATGTGTCATGTTCGTTATTTCTGAACCTTTTCCTATTATTTTACTATAAACAACAAGATTTTGCGACCGTAAAATTAGTGAGTTTCGGTTTTGCAACCGCTTTACATTAGTTTGTTTTATGATTTTTATATGAATAATTATACTTTGAAAAGTGACTAAGATGTCATAATTATTCTATGACATTTGTCACAAAGCTTGTCATTAAAGGAATTCAACAAAAATCCTTATCGAACTAGAAAATAATAACTAATCCAAATAAAAGATTTTTTTATTCACTTTATTTTAATTTTTTCACTACGTAAAATATAATAGCCTTTTATCGCGACTTTAAAATCTCAACATTTCCAAAAACTTCTTCC
>ENA-OQIG01000791-OQIG01000791.1-human-gut-metagenome-genome-assembly--contig:-NODE-791-length-16541-cov-1.823322_pt1 | contig 16541 bp, 19 predicted proteins | sample MGYA00242576_ERZ504741 | MGnify/ENA primary metagenome ERZ504741 (study PRJEB26092, sample SAMD00036436) | human gut metagenome | host: Homo sapiens | study: EMG produced TPA metagenomics assembly of... | reverse complement strand
CAAACCGGAGAGGATATCATCTGGATGAAACCGGAGAAAAGTTAAAATTTGGTATGAGTGACAGCATGGGGAAAGCAGGGGCGGAAGGAAACGGCCAAAAAGTCGGAAGAGAAGAAAAGGGTTTTGAACCGCTTTTCCAGAGAAAACGATATAAGGATGCCTATCGGGCTGCCAGAACAGGAAAATCTGCAGGCAGTGCAGGCGGGGCGGCAACTGTTGCCGGCGTTGAGAATATAACCGTGAAAGCGAAGATCGCATTAAAAGAGATTGTGAAGCGGAATCGGGCTGTATTTTTCGGCGCCGGTATTTTTGTGCTTTTATTTCTGATCGTGGCAGTATCTTTGGGAAGCTGCAGCGCTTCCATACAAGGGGGAGGCTCTGTGATCGAGATCACCACATATCCGGGAACAGATGAAGATATCTATGCAGCTGAGAACTACTATGTTTCTTTGGAAATAGCTTTGAACCAGCAGATCAATGAGATGGAAACCACTCATCCGGACTATGACGAATACCAGTACAACGTAGGCGAGATCGCTCATAATCCGTATCATCTGATCTCCTATCTGACAGCAAAATATGGGGATTGGAAATTTGAAGACATCAAGGATGAATTACAGGCTTTATTTGAAGCACAGTACAGCTTGGATACGGAAAGCAAAACAGAAACCGTGACAGAAACGAAGACGGTACGGGTAGGGGAATCCTTAGGGAACGTAGTTACCAGCGGTTACTGTAATTGTTCGATCTGTTGCGGACAATGGTCAGGCGGTCCTACAGCGAGTGGCGTTTATCCAACCGCAAACCATACGATCGCGGTAGATGCTTCTGATCCATTTGTTCCGATGGGAACAAAGATTGTGATGAATGGCGTGGAATATACCGTAGAGGATACGGGAGCCTTTGCAAGATATGGAGTGCAGTTCGATGTTTACTATGATAATCATAGCGCAGCATCCGCACATGGTCATAAGACCTGGGAAGCGTTTATTGCGGATAGTAACGGAAGCAATGAAGTGACAGTAACGAATACGACAACGAAGAAGATCTTGTATGTGACATTAGGGAATACGGGATTTGATGCAGTCGCAAGAGCCAATCTGAATGAAGAACAGATGATCCTATACAATGCTTTGAATACCACCTATGGAAACAGAAATTACTTGTGGGATATAGGAAATATCTCCACAGGCTCCGGTTCGGACGGAATGAGTTATGAGATACCGCCGGAAGCATTACAAGATGAAGAATTTGCCCGGATGATCCGGGAAGCTGAGAAATATCTGGGAGTCCCGTATGTATGGGGAGGATATTCCCCTTCTGGATTTGACTGTTCCGGATTTGTATCCTATGTGATCAATCATTGTGGAAACGGATGGAATCTGGGAAGACAGACCGCAGAGGGATTGCGAAACAGTTGTACGTTTGTTTCTCCGGGCGATGCAAAGCCGGGAGATCTGATCTTTTTCCAGGGAACGTACAATACGCCAGGAGCAAGCCATGTGGGTATCTATGTGGGAAATAACATGATGATCCATTGTGGAGATCCGATCCATTATTCCAATATCGGTACTGCATACTGGCAGCAACATTTTATGTGTTTTGGCAGATTGCCATAAGAAAAGGAGAGTGAAAGATTTGAATAAAAAAATCAAGAAATATATGGAAGAGATCCATAAGACAGAACAGAAGATCGCTGATCTTCAACAGTATCTCAAAGGACTTCATGCTGCTTTAAAACAGGAAGAAGATAATGAGATGATCAAAAGCATCCGTGGAATGAAATTAGACAGTCATGCCCTGCATGATCTTCTGAATGGAATCCAGGAAGGAACCGTAAAATTTCAGGTCAGCCAGGAGTCTGAGGAAGAAGGAACAGGCTCCTTTGTATTTACAGAAAAGAAAGAGGAGGGACATCCGTATGGTGAAATGGAAAAAACTGAATAAGAAAGTGGCAGGAGTATTGTTAGGCGTTATGGTGCTTTTTTCCGCATCCACAACAGCCTTTGCATATGTGGATCCGTCGGCAGAGACGGCAAATACAGAAGCGGCACAGACGGAGACGGTACAGAATGAAGAAACAGAAAAGCCGGCAGATGAGGGGGTTCTGCCGGAAAATAATACAACAGAGAAGAAAGAAGATGCTTTTACAGAACCGGGGAATGGGGAAGTCCAGGATGATATCCAGAATGGATCCAGTAAAGAATTCCTTACGATCACAACAAAGAATAACAATACCTTTTATCTTGTGATTGACCGCAGTTCTACCTCCCAGAATGTATATCTGTTATCTCAGGTAGATGAAAATGATCTGAAGGAATTTGTGGATCAGGAAAAAGAGACGGCAACTGTCACACCCACTCCGCAGGTAGTCATCGATGAAAATAAAACTGAAGAAACCGGTAAAAAAGAAGAGATAACAAAGCCGGAAAAAGAGAAGATGCCACAAGCGAATATGGGAGCAATGGCAGCAATCTTTATTCTTGCGTTAGGTGGAGTTGCAGCTTATTACTACTTCAAGATCTATAAGCCAAAGAAAGAGGAAGAAGAGGATTTTGAAGAGGAAGGACTGGAAACAAGTGACGGATTGGAGATCATCAATGAGGATGAATTGAAGACCGGGAAGAAGAAAATGAATAAAAAACAAAAAAAATGAGTGGAACGCCCTGTATTTTTGGGGCGTTTCCTTTCGTTATATGAAGGAGGTAATAAGTTATGTATTTAGTAATTGCAGAAAAACCAAGCGTGTCCAAAGCGATTGCGGAAGTGATCGGGGCATCAAAAAAAGAAGAAGGGTATCTGGAGGGAAAGGGCTGCATTGTCAGTTGGTGTTTTGGCCATCTTGCAGAATATGTTCCACCGGATTCTTATGATGAAAGGTTCACCAGATGGCTGTATGAGGATCTTCCGTTCATCCCAGAAGAATGGAAACTGGCAGTATCCAAAGAATAAGAAAGAACAGTTCTATATTTTGAAAAAGCTGCTGAACCGCCCGGATATCGAGTTTGTGGTAAATGCCTGTGACGCCGGACGGGAAGGAGAACTTATCTTTAAGCATGTATATGATCTGTCCGGAAGTAAAAAGCCGGTCAAGAGATTATGGATCAGTTCATTGGAAAGTTCTTCGATCTTAGAAGGGATGGAACATCTGAAAGCTGGAGAAACCTATCATAATCTGGCAGAAGCGGCGGTTTGCCGGGCACAGGCAGACTGGCTTGTCGGTATGAATGCGACAAGAGCTTACACAACAAAATATTTTAAAAAGCTGGCAGTTGGCCGCGTGCAGACACCGACTCTTGCCATGCTTGTCGAAAGACAGAAGCAGATTTCAGGTTTCAAAAAAGAAAAATATTTTAATGTAGTTTTGGATTGTGATGGACTGATCGCAGAGAAGAAGAAAATCTTCGATGTGGAAGAAGCAGAAAGAGTGTGGAAAACCTGTCAGGGCAGTGATGCGATTGTGGAAAAGGTGGAGTCAAAGGAAAAGACGGTAAAACCGCCGAAACTGTATGACCTGACAACCCTACAGAGAGAGGCGAACCGTATCTATGGAATGACTGCTCAGCAGACATTAAATGCGGCGCAAAGCCTGTATGAGCAGAAGCTGATCACTTATCCGCGTACAGACAGCCAGTATTTGACAAGCGATATGGAAGAAACAGCGAAACAAGTGATCCGTAAGATCCATGAGAAATATCAATTGCTGGGACCGTTTGACCAGCCCAAAACACCGGAGGTAAAGAAGGTGCTGAATGACAAGAAAGTATCGGATCATCATGCGATCATTCCTACGGTAGAACTTGCAGAATTTGACTTCTCTAAGCTAAGAGAATGGGAACAAAAGATTTTATTCCTGATCGCAGTACATACCGTAGAAGCAATGGAAGAAGATCATGTATTCATGGAGACAGAGGTGGAAGTACGATGTCAGGATGAAATATTTAAAGCAAAAGGAAAAGTGATCAAACAGATCGGTTGGAAACTGTATGAGGAATGCTTTAAGAATGAGGATGGACTTGCTATAGAAAACCCGGCGGATGCAGGGAAGGACCGCATTCCCAAAGTAGAAGTAAATCATAAGTTTTACAACGTATCCGCAGCAAAGACGGAACATTTTACAGCACCACCGAAACCGTATAGTGAGGATACCCTGCTTGCAGCTATGGAAACCGCTGGAAATAAAGAATTTGAGGAAGATACCGAGAAGAAAGGGCTGGGCACTCCGGCAACAAGAGCAGGGATCATAGAAAACTGATCGCTTCCCAGTATGCGGTACGAAAAGGCAAACAGATCCTCCAACAAGAGGACGGAAAAGTATTGATCGATATCTTACCGGATTTCTTGAAGTCTGCCACCATGACAGCCGAATGGGAAATCAACTGTTAGAGATGGAGCAGGGAAAGATGGCTCCGGGGCAGTTTATGACAGGTATCGAAAAGCTGCTTTCCATGATGCTGAATCATTGTGACTCCATTCCGGAAGAAGAGACACGAAGGTTCCAGAAAAAAGAGAGCTTGGGAACCTGTCCGGTCTGTGGCGGCCTGGTCTATGAAGGAAAGAAAAATTTCTATTGCGGTAATCGTGAATGTAATTTTTGTCTCTGGAAAGAAAACAAGTATTTACAGAGTATGGAAAAGGATATGGATACCAGGATGGCTGCTGAGCTTCTGAAGAATGGAAGTGTTCATGTGAAGGATCTATATTCCAGAAAGAAAGATCTGTATTTTGAAGCAGATCTGCATATGGAAGCCGATGAAAACGGGAGAGTGACATTTTCGTTATCTTTCCCGAAAAGAAAAACAATGAAGAAAAATAAGAGAAAATAGGAGGAATAAAATATGGAATTTAATCAATTTGTTGACGAAGTAAAGGGAAGAATCAAACAGTTTCTTCCGATTGAATATGAAGATGCACAGGTAAGAATCGAAGAGGTAAAGAAATTAAATGAGAATTATCTCGGAATTACGGTCTTAAAAGAAAATCAGGTAATCGCGCCGACCTTTAACCTGAATCAGTTATACGAAATGTTCCAGTCAGATCCACAGAATTCTATGGAAAACATTTTGAGAAATATTACGGAGCTGGTGCTTGATGCACCGGAACAGTTTGATCCGAAGAGCATCACAGAATATGAGACTGCAAAGGATAAGCTGTTCATCCGCGTATCTTCAGCAGAAAAAAATGAAGAAATGCTGCAGAACGTACCTCACCAGATGAGAGAAGATCTGGCAATTACCTATCATCTTGCAATCAGCATTGATGATATTGGGGTGGGTTCTACGATGATCACGAATGATATTTTAAAACGTTATGGGATCAGTGAGGAACAGCTTCATGCAGATGCCATGGAAAACAGTCCTAATGTCAGACCGGTTCAGGTGATGATTATGGGAAGTATGATTGAGCAGCTTATGGGAATGGGACCAGAAACAATTCTGAAAGATGAATCTGTTCAGAATATTGCAGAAGTTATCTCAAATGGAATGGGAAGTGAGAATCCGATGTTTATTGTAACGAACTCACAGACAGTAGGTGGAGCAGGTGTGATTTTTTATCCGGAAGTAATGGATCAGATCGGGGAAGGCTTTCAGGGAAACTTTTTATTCTGCCTTCTTCCACTCATGAAACATTAGTCATTCCAGATAATGGAGCATTTGATTACCGGGTTCTGGAGGATATGTCCAGACAATCAATGAAAATGAAGTCGCTCCGGAAGAACGACTTTCCGATCATGTCTATCATTATGATGTGAAAGACCGGGTATTTGAAAGGGCAGATAAATTTGAAGAGCGTCAGAAAGAGAAAACAGCTCAGCTTGGTAAAAATGAGCATACGGGAAAAGAGCAGAGTATGAAGCAGCCGAAAGCTAAGAAACATGAGATGGAATTATAGAAGTGTAGAGTCCGTATAACGATAAGATGGGAATCCCTCATACACACGGCTGTATGGGGGATTTTTTAAAAGAGAAAGAGAGGAAATGAATGAGCGAAGAATTGACAAAAACCAAATTACTTCCCATACAAGGGAAAGATATGGACAGTATCATGCAAAACCTGGAAACAGGAGTCGCAGAATTATTTACCAGTGAACGGTATCAGGAATATTTGAAGACAATGTCAAAATTCCATAATTATTCTTTTAATAATACGCTGTTGATCGCCATGCAAAGACCGGATGCCACCTTAGTAACGGGATATCGGAACTGGCAGTCTATGGGCAGACAGGTAAAAAAAGGGGAGAAGGGAATCACCATTATCGCACGCGCCGATCAAAAGGAAAAAGGAGCAGGCAGTATTGGATCAGGATCAGAAACCAGTCATCGGTCCGGATGGAAAACCAAAGACGGAAGAGGTGGAGGTCACACTTCCGTGTTTCAAGGCCATCACAGTATTTGATATTGAACAGACCACAGGAGAGCCGATCCAGACACTTGCTCCGGAAATCTTGACAGCGGCAGTAGAAGATTTTGATTTATTCCTGGAAGCAATCCGGGAAATCTCACCAGTGCCGATACGATTCGATGCGATCGAAGGATCTGCAAACGGTTATTATCACAACCTGGATAAAGAGATCGTGATCAAAAAAGAAATGAGCCAGAGCCAGACCTTAAAAACAGCGATCCATGAAACCGCACATGCAAGGTTACATGATAAGGAGATCATGGAAAACCAGGGCATCGAGAAGGACCGGCTGACAAAAGAAGTGGAAGCAGAGTCAGTCGCGTATTGTGTGTGCTCTGCCTTTGAACTGGATACGTCAGAATACAGTTTTCCGTATATTGCAGGTTGGAGCAGTGGAAAAGAAATGAGAGAATTGAAAGCATCTATGGATGTGATCCGTAAGAACGGCCGGAGAAATGATCGAATGAACTGACAGAAAAAATAGAAATGATGCTGGAACAGAAACAAGAGAAATTACTTGCTGCAGTAGAAGCTGCCGGATACCGTTTTGCAAAAGAAGAAAGCAATTCCCAACATCTGCAGTTTATTCCAGACGGCACTCATAGGATGCAGGGACATTTATTTGCAAAATCCTGGAATGAAGTGGAACGATGGGTAGAAGCAATCATAGAAAAAGGAGATCCGATCCAGAAAGAACGTGTAGAGCGAGTGATATATCCGGAACGGTTTGAACAGAGTTTTGAAGAAATGATGTTTACAAGGAAAGAATGCAGGCTCTCAATCTATCATTTGGATAAAAATGGATCTGGAAGAGATCAATTATTTGTGGGAATGGAAGACCTGCAGGAAAAAGGGATCACGATAACTGCGGATCAGTATCGATGTGTTTATTCCAGCCTGTATCTGCCAAATGAAGATATGAATGCGATTTACAGTATTTTTAATGATGATCCACCGGCTGATTATAAGGCACACTCCCTGTCTGTCAGTGATGTTGTGATCATGAATCAGAATGGGGATATGAAAGCATATTTTGTGGATCGCTTTGGATTCCAGGAACTTCCGGATTTTGTAGAAGAGAGAAAAAAGATACTCGGAATGGAAAATGACATTCAGAAAAAGGATATCTTAGAGCAAACGAGTTGTATCAGCTTCTATGCGGCAGAGTGTTCAGAGTTTCCGATATTAGGAGAAGTTCATCATGATCTTACTTTGCCGGAAGCTTTAGAAGCGTATGAGAAGATACCTGCAGAACGAATGAATGGGCTCAAATCTGTTGGTTTTAACCTGCAGGAAGGGAGTGATTATGACGGAATGATGGATCTGATGGTTGCCGGAAGATCACAAAGAGAAATCTTAGATTCCATACCATTTTACAGGGAGAACAAGTTGGTGCAGGAAGCCCTGAAACGTGTAGAACAATATATCGACAAAAAGCCTCTGAATGTAGAGAAAACCAGACCAAAAGAAGAAAAGGAGAGATACAGAAAACCAAATCTCAAAAAAGAAGGGAGGATATGAGCTTATGAGTAAAGTAACATTTGAAGAAGATGAATTGGCGGTTGTGGCTCTTTTCCAGGAAAACACAAGAAAGGATACGATAGATATTTTGAAAGACACTTTAGAGGCATTGGAAGAAACGAAAGAAGATCCGTTGGAAGACGATCTGCTGGAAACCATTGCATCTGCGATCAGTAAGTTACAGATGATAGAAGATAAATATTATTATTCCTTGGATTTGAATCGTTATCTGAATAACCTGGAGGATGATGCTTATGAAGAATGATCAATTTGCAGTTTACCGAGTAGACCGTAATTCGGAAGGGAGAGACCTTTGGCACCTTTCCTATCAGGAAGCGGTAAGCAGGAAACTTGCGATACGGATTGAACATTACCGACAGATAAATCTCAGACCATTATTGCCGGGGGAGAGTGCAATTGCTTTATGGAAACGCATGAAAGAGTCCTGTGAAGTCAGTGATGTGCTTGTACTGAATCAGAATGGGGAAATTCATTGTTATTATGTCAATGAAGACTATCCACAGCTTTTATCAGGGTTCATCCGATTAAACCCGTCAGGTACATTGGTCACGTTGGATACGGAAAATTATCGCATTAGTGGCAAGCCGGGAAACTGGATGGCTACGGATGATATCATTATTGATGGAAAACAGTTTTATCTCATGGAGCATCAGGAATATCACAGACAGGTTGCCTATATCATCCTAGACAGTTATGGAAAGATGATCATGGAGGAATGTCAGAATGGATTTGATGAAAAAACCAAACAGAAACTCCATGAGCTTATGAAAGCACCGGAACAAAGGGAACAGGAATATCAAAAATATAAAGAAAGGCTGGAACATTATCAGAAATTTTTTGAGAATGGGACTTATGAGAGAAGCTGGGAATCCGGAACAGAAGGAAATTATAATATGGTGGATGGGCAGGTAAACAATCTGAAAAGTGCAGAAGGGAAAAGAGTGGAAAGAAAGCCGGTACAGAGACCAGAACAATCCTCAAAAAAGAAACCAAAGAAAAGAGAGTCGGTGATCAAGAGATTACGGGAAAAACAGATTGCAATCGCTGTGAAATCTGGAAAACCGGTACCGAGATATTTGGAGCAGGATATGGAAAGGAGGAGAGGATAGATGCTATGAAACTGTCAAAGTATGAAAAAGAAACGATTATCCTGACAAATGAAGAAGATCGATATTACAGTGTCTATACATTTAATCAGGGATTACAGAAACGACTAAAGAATTTTGCAGAGAGATATCCGGAATGCTGCTATCTAAGCAACTCAACAAAAGAAGGGAGTGAAACCTATATAATCCAAAAGGGACGGTTATCATTGAATTTAAGACCTCCTTATGCAAAGGAACGAATTCAGAAAGCATTAGAAACAATTCAAATAGCACGTGAGGAGAAGTCGGATGATTCATAAGACACGATTTAAACAAAAAAAGCCTCATGACCATGAGGAAAAATGAAAGCAAAAAGTATTCTGTGATAAAGTAATAAGGCTTAGAAGAGAAAATGTCTCTTCTAGGCTTTTTTTAGTAAAAAAGTAGTTGGGGAATATGTTTTTGAAACGACAATAAGTATCGTAAAATTTACACCGGAGGGCTATACTTTTTTAAAACGATGATAATCGTCTTTTTTAAATTGCAAGAATACATAACGAAAGGAGGTTAAGAGAATGTCAAGGACTTCAAAGATTACAGCCCTCTATGAGCGATTATCAAGGACGATGACCTTACTGGCGAGTCAAATTCAATCATCAATCAGAAGAAATACTTGGAAGATTATGCTCGTAGAAATGGGTTCGGTAACATTCGACATTTTACGGACGATGGTTTTTCGGGTGTGAATTTTGCTGGGGTTAGATAGCGATACTTTTTACATCTACCATGTTGCGGCGGTCATGGTTGACAACTTGCGTCGGCTCCTGCTCGGTATCAACCTGTCCGACAAAGCTATAATGGATTTCGATTTTCCGGGTGTTGGTTTCCCGGTCTAATTCATGTATCAAAATACGGTCGATAAACTCATGGACGTTTTCATAGGTCAATTCCTGTATGTCGCTGTATTTCCCGACAATCTGAATAAACCTTGATATATCCCTTTTTCGCTCGGTAACGGTTGCATCTGCTGTTGTAACTCGTCTATCCTTGCGGCAAGGGATTTCTTTTCGTCCTCATAGCCGGAAGTTAGAAACACAAACCGTTCATCTGTCAGTCTGCCTAATGCGTTGTCCTCATACAGCTTGCGGAAAAGCGTGTCAAGTTCGGTCATACGCGCCTGTGCTTTGAAAGTTCCTTTTGCTGCTGCGCTAATGCCTTTCTCGCTTCCATGTCGCCGTACTCGGTAGCTTTACAGATAAAGTCCTGTTCGTGTTCCTTAACATACCGCAAAACCCGCCGCATATCTTCCAGCACTAAATCAAGAAGTACGTTTTTGCGGATATAATGAGAGGTACACTCGCTGCCTGTCCTTGCCCTGTTGCGCCATGCGCCGCAAGAATAGGAAAACTTGCGCGGCTCGATATTTACGCCCTGTTGGTAATACATCTTATGTCTGCAACCAGCGCAAAACAGCAAGCCGGAAAAAATATCAATCTCCGCTGCTTTTGTCGGGCGGTGGCGGGTAGCAATCCGCTTTTGCGCAAGTTCAAAGGTTTCCTCGTCAACAAGCGGCTCATGGGTGTTTGGGAAGAAATAGCGTTGTTCTTCTTCGTTCTTCCGGGTCTTTTTCGACTTGTAGGATACCTTGTGAGTTTTCGCGGTTATGGTATGCCCTAAATATTCCTGCCTTGCTAATATGTCATAGAGCGTTTTGTCCGGCCAAGTATAGGGGGCGATCATTGCCCGCTGATACCGCGCCTGTCCTGTACGCTGATAGCGCAACGCTCCAATCGTCAAGACTTTGTTTTCCGCAAGCCATTTTTGGATTTCGCACATACGCACGCCGCTAACAAACATAGCGAAAACCTGTTTGACAATCGGCGCGGTTTCCGGGTCGGGTATAAGGTGGTGGCGGTTGTTCGGGTCTGGGATATAGCCGTATGGATATTCCCCGTTGACGCGCTCGCCTTTTTGCGCCTGTGCCTGTTTAACTGCGCGGATTTTCTTGCTTGTGTCGCGGGCGTAAAACTCGTTAAACCAGTTCCGCAAGGGGGTAAACTCGTTATCCTCCCGCGCTGTGTCAACTCCGTCGTTGATCGCGATATAGCGTACTCCGTTTTCGGGAAATACAATCTCTATGAGTTCGCCCGTTTTCAGATAGTTTCTGCCAAGACGGGAAAGGTCTTTGGTAATGACCGTCGCCACTCGTCCGGCTTCCACTTCCTGCAACATCGCTTGCAGCCCCTCGCGCTCAAAACTCACGCCGGAAAATCCGTCGTCCACAAAAAACTTGTGTTCAAAAAATGGTGTTCGTCCGCATAGCGTTGAAGTATCATTTTTGGTGCTGTATGCTTCCGCTTTCTCCGGCTTGCATATCCTCTTGACTTAAACGGCAGTAAAGGGCGGTGATTTTATTCGACTGTAACATTAGTCCTCCTTTCCGACAGCCGAATAAACAGGTATAATGTGTTGCTATCATTATACATATCCCGCCGCCTAATGCACTACTCGGACGCTAAAAATCCCGGATTTCCGGGCTTTTTCTGCAAATCCTTTACAATGAGTTTCTCAATCTTTTTATGGATTGTATCGGTTGCCTTTTCACTCGGCAACGCTTGAACAAGATAGGTGATTTTCCCTATTTTGCGTTCGGTTGTAATTGTCTGTTTTTTATCCATTAGAAAAACCTCCTTTTCCTGTATGGATAAACTATATTCGTCAAAAGGCAAAAACGGGCGGTTGTTAGCTGCAACCTCACGGGAGTTTCACCCCGGCCCATGCTTATGGGTGCGCCGCGCAATACTTTGAGGGTGTTCAACGCGGGAGTATCATTGTGCCGCCTTGTATGTCGTCGCCCACAAGCTGCTAAACCTGTTTTACGGCGCGGTAGTTCTCGCTCGGCTTTCCCCTATGGGGAAAAGCTGTCATGGCGTACCCGCCGACTGGCTCGGTACAGACGGAATGTACCCGTTTGCCTGTTATGCTGCGCACCAAAGGCCGCTTTCTTTGTCAAAGAACAATAGGCTTTGTCGGCCTGCAAAAGCACATCAACAGCGGATATGCTTTTGCGGAACGACAAATAGCCCATAACGGGAAGCGTGGAAAGGGGACACGCTCCCCGCATGGGCTAAAAGATTATCCTACATGAAAAGCAAGGGTGCGGGTAATAAGGCGCACTTGCAGCCTGTTACGCATTTCCTCGTCCACATAGGAATAGGTATTGCCCGCGTCGTCTTTCAGCGTGCGGGTACAAAGTTTCGCTATGTAACCCTCGTAGTGCTTCAAGATCGCGCACATGGCGGTTGTGTCGCCGTTTGCCGCTGCGGAAATGACAGGGAACGGCAACAGATTTTCAGACTTCCTAACGGTATTCATCATCTGCTTTTCCCTCCAAATACTGTTTGATTTTCGCAAGCGCGGATTTCCTGTGCCGGAAAACCGTCGTGCGTACAACATTCAGCAGTTCGCCAATTTCCGCGTCGCTCATATCCAAGAAGTAGGACAAAAGGATAATGTCGCGTTTCCTTTCGGGCAAAGCGTTAAGGGCTTCGGCAAGCAGTTCATTTTTGACGAGTACATCAAAGCCGGACACTTGAAAACGGAAATAATCGCTTTCGTATTCGTCCGTTGTGAAAAGCTGCGCGAGTTCGCTTTCGCTCAAATCCGAAAAAGTAACTTCGCGTGCTGCGCGTTTCGCAAGAGTGCGGCGGTGGCTTTTCGCTTCGCCGACCAAAGTTTTCTTTGCTAATGCGTCGTACTGATGTTGTATTCTTTCCTTGTCGGAAGAAGATAGCTCCATAGAGTTCACCTCCTTCCCGCGTGGAGTAGAGGACGGGAGTTAAGGGCTTGTCCTCTCTGCCCCTTTCGCTCCGTACCCGTTCGGGAGATGGCTCTTGAGTGCGCTTTTCAGAAAAAAGTTGAAAAAAGCAAAATGCGCCCGTCCGCAAGACGCGGACGGGCGCAAAGGAAATGTAAGCAGTAGCTAAATGTATTGACAGTTCACATTCATAGCCGGAATATCCCGCTTGCGGAGCATAGCTTTTTTTGACCGCAAAGCATTAGGCGGGTTACAGTAAATAAAAATGGACACGGCGATACCTCCCCGATACCGCCGTATCCTTAAAAAAGGGCGACTTTAATACACTACCCGCAATCCATTCTATAATAGGAACAGCGGCTTTTGCGCAATATTAAATAAAAAAGCGATAACACATAGGTTTTTTGACCTAATGCGTTATCGGCTCTGCGTCTATGCGTCTGGCACTTTTAATCATTTTTTTTTGAATTTATTATATGTGTTAGCTAACTGTCCACAAGCCGCGTTAATCTCTCTGCCATGAGAAACTCTCATAGTAACTTCAAGTCCTGCTTGCTCTAATTGATGTTTGAATGCAACTATTTCCCGTTTCTGTGGTGCTTTAATTCTTGAATTGCTTGTTGGGTTGTATTGTAACACGTTAATCATAACTTTTTTGCCCCGAAACCATTTTGCAAGTTGTCTTACATCTGAGGGCCGGTCATTTATACCCGGTAAAAGCAAATACGCAAAGACAATTTTGCGATTATGCCTTTCAGAATAGGATAAGGCTTGCTTAACAACATCTTCAATAGCATATATGCGCATGTGAGGAATAATACGATTTCTTGCAGATTGTGTTGCTGCGTGTAAAGATATTGTCAACTGAATTTTAAGATGTTCCTCGCGCAATTTTTTTAATTGATCGACCGGACCAACTGTTGATATGGTAATGCCGTCGGTTGGAAAGTTGAGCCCATATCTATCTCGGAGAATATGGATTGCTTTTATCAAGTTGTCATAATTGAATAAAGGCTCTCCCATACCCATAAAAACGATACGGTTTACTTTTCGACGCAACAATATAATCTGTTGTACGATTTCTGACGATGTTAGATTACGAACAAAGCCATTTCGCCCGGACTCACAAAAAATACAACCAACAGGACAACCGACTTGTGTGCTCACGCAAACAGTTCCACCATCTCGCCGCTTGATAAAAACCGTTTCAATGTATTTGTTGTCTTTCAGTTCGTAAACATACTTTTCAGTATCACTGCTTTTGCAAATATTTTTTACCAACATTGATAGATTTTTTTTGCGTGGTAATTGCTTATATAATTCTTCATATAAGGCTTTTGCTTCATTCTCGCCAATAACTTCCGACATTTCTTTGTAAGTAAATCCGTATGGATCATTCCGTACTTCCGCAGGCGTATATTTAGGTAAACGTTTCATTTTTATATCCTTTCTTCTAAATAATAAAAGTTTGTTTTTCTGTATTTTTGATTACAATCTCTAATTTTTCTACATCAATGATATGCGTCAATTTGCATTTAGGGCAGAAAAGAGGAAAATCTTTTAATACAGTATTATGAAATACTTGAACTCTCGTCTTTCCGTTACAAATCGGACATTTTATCCAATATTTTTTAAGCATTATATTTCACTCGTCCTTTTTACACAAAAAATGCAGGTCAATCCTCAACATGAGCATTGACCTGCATTTATAATGCACAGAGCAGTACAACAAAACTAAGGCATAGCTTGCACTATGTCTATACTATATCTATACGTCGTTAGTTTTTTGTATAGCATCCGCAAAATAAGCATGACAAAAAAGCCCATGTTGAAAATGGGAAAATCCTTTTTTTCAATGCTTATCTAATACGCATGCTATGCAACATAAACGCCGCCTCCTTTTACATAAATTTTATTTTATCAGAAAATCAGTCTACTGTCAATACACAACAGGAAGTATTTAACCTAATGATATGAATTGTGTGGACATATCCAAAAAGAAAGGTGAACTGTAAAATGTAACAGGGTGAATGAAAATGGCAAAAAGACCCGTACCATTGTACGACTTTAAGGCTTTCGGGGCAGCTATAAAAGCCGCGAGAAATGAATACGGCGAGAGCCGCAAAAAGGTAAGCGACGAGTTATATATTTCCCCGCGCTACCTTGCGAATATCGAGAACAAGGGACAACAGCCGAGTTTACAGGTATTCTATGACCTTGTAACCCGGTATCATATTTCGGTAGATCAATTTTTCTTCCCGAACAGCAATGCGGAGAAATCCACCGGGCGGCGGCAGCTTGACGCGCTGCTGGACGGTATGAGCGATAAAGGCATACGGATTGTAACCGCAACAGCAAGGGAGATAACGGAAGTCGAAAAAGCAGAGGATTAACCTCACAATATGAGAAATCGGGAGATTGCAGCGCATGGCGGCTGCAATCTTTTTTTGCGTCCAAAATCAAAGGAACGCGCAACAAATACCGCCTTTCGGTGGGGGTATGGAGTAGATAGCAAGCACAGCAAACGAGTACCCGTTTGCGGAAAATGCTTGTTGGGATAATCCCAAACCCTTATACCGAAAGGCGGTGCGGAAATGGAAAACCGAAAGAGAAATATACAGATGAAGTTTTACGTTACGGAAGAAGAAAAGCGGCTGATCGACGAGAAGATGAAGCAGCTTCCCATAAAGCAGTATGGGGCATACTTCCGTAAAATGGCGATAGACGGGTATATTCTTGTCGTTGACCGAAGCGACACAAAAGCATATATCCGGGAACTGCAAGCGGTGAGCCGGAACATCAACCAAATTGCAAAACGCGCCAATGCGACGGGGACGGTTTACAGGCAGGATATAGAGGACATTAAAAAGGCGGTGGACGAGATATGGCGGTTACAAAGACGCACCCTATTAAATCAACCTTAAAGGCTGCGATAGACTATATCTTAAATCCCGAAAAGACAGACGGGAAGCTGCTTGCGTCCTCTTTCGGCTGCGGCTGGAAACCGCCGATATTGAGTTTGCATGGACGCGGGAAGCTGCCGGAGATCGCGGCACACATTTAGGGCGGCACTTGATACAATCCTTTGCGGTGGGAGAAACCACACCGGAAGAAGCGCACAAAATCGGCATGGAACTTGCCGGGGCGGTATTAGGCGGCAAGTATGAGTTTGTTTTGACAACTCACGTCGATAAAGACCATCTGCATAATCACTTGATTTTCAACGCGGTTAGCTTCGTTGACTACAAAAAGTACCATTCCAACAAAGCAAAGCTATCACTTTATCCGGCGCACCAGCGACAGGATATGTAAAGAGCATGGGCTATCCGTCGTCGTACCGGGACAGGACAAGGGAAAAAGCTATGCAGAATACACCGCCGAAAAGCAAGGGACAAGCTACAAAGCAAAGCTGAAAACGGCGATAGATACTCTCATTCCCCAAGTGAAAGATTTTGACGAACTGCTGCGCCGCTTGCAGGAAATGGGGTATGAAATCAAACAGGGCAAATACATTTCCTTTCGCGCTGCCGGACAGGAACGGTTTACCCGCACAAAGACGCTCGGCGCGGCCTATACGGAAGAAGCGATAAAGGAGCGTATCAAGGGCGTGTATGTTGCCAAAACAAAAACGCTGCGGGAAGATAAAAAAATCCGGCTTGTCGTTGATCTTGAAAACAGTATCAAGCCCAACAGTCG
>ENA-OQIG01000790-OQIG01000790.1-human-gut-metagenome-genome-assembly--contig:-NODE-790-length-16566-cov-3.024515_pt1 | contig 16566 bp, 22 predicted proteins | sample MGYA00242576_ERZ504741 | MGnify/ENA primary metagenome ERZ504741 (study PRJEB26092, sample SAMD00036436) | human gut metagenome | host: Homo sapiens | study: EMG produced TPA metagenomics assembly of... | reverse complement strand
TGTGAACTTCCAGTAATTTTTCCACCTAAAGAAAAAAGAACGAAATAAAATCATAAAAAATCCCGGTTTTCTGCGGCTTTCCATTGCAGACAGCCGGGAAATATAGTACAATTATTTTAGGCGGATAACCGCCTAAAAGGAGGGCGCTATGTATCTGGATTTTTTAGTGAAAGTATCAACGTAAAAGGCAAGATCAACACGGAGAAAAAAGTCAAATGTTGTATATATAGAGTATGAGTATGACCGGGTTTATGATCCATCCCGGAAGTATACTTTTCCCAAAAGAGTAACGATCGGAAAACTATCAGATACGGATCCGGAACTCATGAAACCGAATCAAAATTTCCTGAAATATTTCCCTGATGCAGAGCTTCCGGAAAGCAAAAACAGGACTTCCAGAAGCAGTTGTTTCAGGGTAGGAACATATTTTGTACTGCGTAAGATCATAGAAGAATGCAGCTTGAACGATATCCTTGGAAAGTATTTTGGATCGCGTGATATGGGGCTGTTTTTAGATCTGGCTGTTTATTCGATCATAGCAGAAAACAATGCAGCGCAGTACTATCTCGATTATACATACAACCATCCACTTTTTACGGAAAAGATGAAACAATACAGTGATTCAACCGTATCAGATTTTTTGAATTCAGTAACAGATGGCCAGAGTACAGGATTTCTGAATACATGGAATGAGTCACGGAATTACCGCGAAAAGATCTATATTTCTTATGATTCAACGAATAAAGACTGTCAGGCCGGGGATATAAAAATGGTTGAATTTGGGCATCCGAAAGTAGATATGGGAGAGCTGGTATTTAATTATGCAGTTGCGTATGATACTCATAATCAGGAACCATTATTTTATGAGAAATATCCAGGAAGTCTGAATGATATCTCCCAGCTTCAGTTCATGCTGGATAAAGCATCCGGATATGGTTATAAGAAGATCGGATTCATTCTGGACAGGGGATATTTCAGCTGCGAGAATATACAATATATGGATAAATGTGGGTATAGTTTTGTTATCATGGTGAAAGGGATGTCTGCCCTTGTGAATGAACTGATCCTGGAAAATAAAGGGACATTTGAAAATAAGCGGGTAAACAATATCTATGAATATGGAGTTTACGGAAAGACAATACGGCACAAACTGTATGCAGGTGATAAAAAAGAGCGTTATTTTCATCTGTATCATAGTATTTCAAAAGAAAGCGCAGAACGGATAGAGATTGAAAATCGGATCAACCAGATGACGCAGTATCTGAAAAAGTACCAGAATAAGGTAAAGGAATTCGGTCCTGGATTTGAGAAGTATTTTAACCTTCATTATGATGAAAAGAGCCAGGCTTTTATACTACCGGAAGAACGGTGCAGTGTGGTAGAAAGAGAACTGGATCTGGCAGGATATTTTTGTATCGTTACATCGGAAAAGATGAGTGCGAAGGAAGCAATCGAACTGTATAAGAGCAGGGATGTATCGGAGAAACTATTCCGCGGAGACAAATCATATCTGGGGAATAAGAGCATCCGGGTGTATTCAGAAGAATCAGCAGGAGCGAAGATATTTGTTGAATTTGTAGCCATGATAGTGCGCTGCAAGATGTATATAAAACTAAAAGAAGAAATGAAAAAACTGGATAAGAAACTGAACTATATGACTGTACCGGCGGCAATAAAAGAGCTGGAAAAAATAGAATGGTACGTCAGTTAGACAATATATACCGTCTGGATCATGCAGTAACAGCGAATCAGAAAGTAATATTGAAAGCCTTTGGACTGGATGCGAATAGTATAAAATATTTTGCATCAGAGCTGAGTAAGGAACTGAAAAAAACAGAATAAGGAAGGAAAATAAAGATGGCAAGAACAAGAAAAACAAGTAAGGAAGCATTGGAAGAAAAGATTGAAAAAGCAGAGGCTGATGTGATCGCAGCGAAGAAAAAGTATGACCAGGCAACAGCAAATCTGAAAGAACTGTTAGACAAGCGGGATGCCATAAGAAAAGAAGAGATCCTGTCAGCGGTTGTAAAAAGTGGGCGGTCATATGAGGAGATTATGAACTTTTTGAATGCAGGATCAGATGGAGAAAAGACGGAAAAATAGAATTATTTTGAGTCGCAGATATAGCGACACTCGATTTAGGTGGAAAAAAACTGGAAGTTCACATTACTGAGAACGGAGTGGATGGTAATACAAAGGGTAGCCGGAACTGTAGAAAAACAAATTAAATTATTGCATTTAACTAGCAATATTGTTATAATAAAAAATAATGAAAATTGTCAGGTTGAAATTACATCTCAGAATAGGAAACGGTTCTATAGGAGTAAAAACGTAAGAAGAAAAAGAAAGAGGGAGAAAATACAATATGTACAGACAGAAATCTAAAGGCTGGTATAAGCATAAGGATTTTATTTTTATGGATTTATGTTGTATTGTAATAGCTTTTATTTTAGCAGACTGGTTTCGACATGAGGCAATTATAAATCTGTATACAGATGAAATTTACAGAAATACAATTATTTTTATTGTTTTGTTGGATTTATGTGTATCTGTTGTATCTGAATCGTATAAAGGAGTTTTAAAAAGAGGTTATTATCTGGAATTTAATGCTGTATTGAAACAGACGATCATTGCTGAACTAGGTACTGGCTTATATTTATTTTCTATTGATAATGGGCACAATTTTTCAAGAATTGTGCTATATCTTATGGGAATTATTTATACAGGTCTTACCTATCTTACACGAATTCTCTGGAAGAAGCATTTGAAAAGTAAAATGGCAGAGGAGGGAGAGCACTCTCTCTATATTGTTACGAATGAAAATAGTGCAGAGGATGTAATACGAAATGTGCGGGAAAACAATTACAATTTATATGATATCAACGGTCTTGTAATTATTGACAAAGATATGACGGGGAGTTGGATTAGCGGGATTCCAGTAGTGGCAGAATTGAAAGATGCATCCGCATATATCTGCCAGAAATGGGTAGATGAAGTATTTATTAATGTAGATGAAGATTATCCATTTCCACAAGAATTAATGGATGAATTGCTGGAGATGGGAATGGTGGTACATCAGAATCTTGCAAAAATAAAAAACATGCAGGGTCAGAAACAGATGATAGAAACAGTTGGCGGATATACAGTGTTAACAACTAGTATGAACTTTGCAACAGACCGGCAGGCTTTTGCCAAAAGAACACTCGATATTGTGGGAGGTTTGGTTGGCTGTATACTGACAGGGATTATCTATATTTTTATAGCCCCTGCAATTTATATCAGTTCTCCGGGACCGATTTTTTTTCTCAGGTGAGAATTGGGCAAAATGGAAAACCTTTCAAAATGTATAAGTTTCGAAGTATGTACATGGATGCAGAAGAACGAAAAGCAGAACTCATGGCACAGAACAAAATGAGTGATGGAAGAATGTTTAAACTTGATTTTGATCCGCGGTGATTGGAAACAAGATTCTGCCAGATGGTAGAAAGAAAACCGGTGTAGGAGAGTTTATTAGAAAAACTTCTCTTGATGAATTTCCGCAGTTTTGGAATGTATTAAAGGGAGATAGCGGTATAATAGGGACAACCAAGAAAAACCTTGATTTTACAAGGGTTTCGCTGCTTAGTCGAATTTTGTTATGATAATTTTTCTGTATGGTTGTGTCGAGTAAGTTGCGAAACTGCGAAAAGTGAATGGTTTCTTGGATGCTTATTTTGACCCACACTATAAGCTGAAAAATTATGATAAGGAGGTTTGACCTAGCCTGCGAATGATCTTTTTAATAAGAACATTCACAGGCTAGTCGTCGTGTTGAAGAGCTTACCTAATAAAAATAAATAATTATGAGGAGTGTGTTGAAAATGAGAAGAAAATTATTAATTGTAGCCTCTAAAAGATATGGAGATTATGTGAAAGAGATAGCAGAGTCAATGGGTTGCTTTGAAGAAATCTCCTTTGTAGATAATGACAGAGAAGGTGCTATTGGAAAACTGGAAGAAGTAGAAACTTTTTATCCAGAATATAACTGTGCGATAGCTGCATGTGATGATGGAACAGAAAGACTTGAATGGAATAAGAAATTAGAAACACTTTATAATATTCCGGTTTTATTCCATATGGATTCTACAATTTCTCCATCAGCTAATTTAATGCCTGGTTGTATTGTTGAGCCGAGAGCAGTTGTTGGTTGTGGAAGCACTATCGGTCAGGCAACAGTTATAGGTGCTAATACAGTAGTGGAGCCATATAGCTTTATTGGAGATAGCTGTACATTAAAATCTGGAACGATTGTGAAATCAACAAGTGTACTTGAAATGGGAACTGAAACAGAGCAGGGAACTGTTTTATTTACACCGCTTGAAAAGAAGTAAATCACGAAATTGAAAAGAATTATGAAAGGATGAAACCCGCCCAATTTTCGTGGGGGGGGTAAACAATGAATAGAGCGAATGAGAATAATATGAACGTGAATCGTACAAAGCAGAACAGTACGCCAAATATCAGATGGATGCTGGTCGGGTATGATTTGATTGTGTATGCAGTAGTAGCAGTAATACTGTTGGTGCTGTACGGAGGAATGGATAAGTTATCAACTACAGGAATACTTCAACAAGTATGCCTCTCTGTACTGTGTATTTTTGTAGCACGTCTTATTGGTAAAGTATATGGGCAGGTATGGAGATATGGTGGGATACAATGTTATATCCGGCTGCTGTTTACCGATTCTATTGCTTTTGTTGCCTATCTGTGTCTGGAGTTATTACTTCCAGTTCAAAAAATTACATTTGCCAGAATGCTTTCGCTTGTCTGCCTCAATCTCTTAGGGGCTTTAGCACTTCGTATGATGTATCGCTACGCATATAAGTGCGGAAATCAGGAAACAACAAGAGGAAAAATTCTTTCTACATTATTACATATGTTTTCTGGTATAGAGGCAGGAAATGAAAAAGAAGTTCAGAAAATCAAAGTTGCAATTATTGGCGCTGGTCGAGTAGGAGTCAGTTTAGCTGAGGAACTTTTGAATAACTCAGAAGCAGCTTATATTCCAAGGGGATTTATTGATGTAAACAAAGAGAAAGTTGGGCGTGAAATTCATGACATTCCAGTTTGGTCAGAAGATGAGGCAACACTTCAGAAGTTAGGAGAGTTTGAAGTGCAGGAGATTATTTTTGCTATTCCATCTATGGATGCCGAAAAGAAGAAAGCTCTTTATGAATATTACAAAAACGCAGGATATAAGTTAAAGGTTTACGATTATCCGACCATGTACACTGCAGGTGGAAAGAGGCATCTTAGAGAATTTGATATTGAAGAACTTCTGTTTAGAAAGCCATTAGTGGTTTCTGATGAAAGAACAAATGCTTACTACAAAGACAAGATAGTACTTATCACTGGCGGTGGTGGTTCCATTGGATCAGAGCTTTGCAGACAGTTGGCAAAGATGAATCCGAAGAAAATCATTATCTTAGATATTTATGAGAATGGTGCATATGATGTTCAGCAGGAATTGAAGATTGCCTATGGAAATAAACTGGATTTACAGATTGAAATTTGCTCTATTACGCATAGAAAAGCACTGGAAAAAGTATTTGAAAAATATCATCCGCAGATCATCATCAATGCAGCCGCTCATAAGCATGTTCCTTTGATGGAGCATAACTGTGTAGAAGCTATTTACAACAATGTATTTGGTACACAGAATCTGGTAGAGCTTTGTGAGGAGTATGGTGCAGAACGCTTTATGATGGTATCAACGGATAAAGCAGTTAATCCTACAAATGTTATGGGCGCAACTAAGAGAATGTGCGAGATGATTGTCCAGAGTGCAAGTACACACGGAAAAGTAAAATACAGTGCAACACGTTTTGGAAATGTACTTGGCAGTGCCGGATCAGTTATTCCGTTGTTTAAGCGTCAGATCGCAAATGGGGGTCCGGTTACTGTTACAGATAAGAGGATTATCAGATACTTTATGACAATTCCAGAGGCTTCACAGCTTGTTCTTCAGAGTGGGGCGATTGCGAATAATGGAGAATTATTTGTTCTGGATATGGGACAACCGGTTAAGATTATGGATCTGGCAGAGAATATGATCCGTTTATCTGGTGTCCAGGGAATTGAAATTGTTGAAACTGGATTAAGGCCAGGAGAAAAGTTGTATGAGGAACTGTTAGTTAAGACAGAAGAACTCGATAAAACAGACAACAGTATGATTTTCATTGAAAGAGATAATGCACTGAGTAAAGAAGAAATCTATAAAAAGATTAATGTACTTAGAGATGCATGTGATACAGGTGATGATCTGATTGCAAAAGAAGCTCTCCGAAGTGTTGTTCCAACATTTAAAAGACCGGAAGACGTAAATAAAGAGATTGCTTAATAACAAGTTAATACATTCTGAAAAATGAGATTAGGCGAAAAGAGGTAGAAAGTTATGTTTAAAGAAAATAATAAATTTGAAAAATTTGAGTCTAAAGTATGGTTGAGCAGCCCAACCATGCATGGTCTGGAAATTGAATATGTGAAAGAAGCGTATGAAACAAACTGGATGTCCACAGTTGGTAAGAATATCAATGAAGTAGAAAGAATGGCATGTGAATATATCGGCTGCAAATACGCAGTTGCATTATCAGCAGGAACAGCGTCACTTCATCTTGCAATGAAATTGGCTGGTATTGAAGCATATGGAATGCCGAAAGTTGGACATGGTGCATTAGAAGGGAAAAAAGTATTTTGTTCTGATATGACATTTGATGCAACTGTAAATCCGGTAGTCTACGAAGGCGGAGAACCTGTATTTATTGATACAGAGTATGATACTTGGAATATGGATCCGGTTGCGTTAGAAAAAGCATTTGAAATTTATCCAGATACAAAAGTAGTTGTGGTTGCACATTTGTATGGTACACCTGGTAAAGTAGATGAGTTAAATGCAATCATTAAAAAGCATGGTGCCATTTTAGTAGAAGATGCAGCAGAATCTATGGGAGCTACATATAAAGGCGTGCAGACAGGTACATTTGGAAAATATAACACTATTTCTTTTAATGGAAATAAGATCATTACCGGCAGTGCTGGTGGATGCTTCCTGACAGATGATGAAGAAGCAGCAAATAAGGTTCGTAAATGGTCTACTCAGGCGAGGGAAAATGCTGCATGGTATCAGCATGAAGAACTGGGATACAACTATCGTATGAGTAATGTGGTTGCTGGTGTTGTTCGTGGACAGTTCCCTTACCTGAAAGAACATATTGCACAGAAGAAAGCAATTTATGAGAGATATAAAGAGGGCTTAAAAGGACTGCCGGTATCTATGAATCCAATGGATCTGGAAAACTCTGAACCAAACTATTGGCTGTCTTGTCTGATTATTAATAAGGAAGCCATGTGCAAACAGGTTCGTGGCGAGCAGGATGTGTGCTATGTAAAAGAAACAGGAAAGTCTTGCCCGACAGAGATTCTGGAAGCGATTGCATCTATTAATGCTGAGGGGCGTCCAATTTGGAAACCAATGCATATGCAGCCGATTTATCGTTTGAATCCATTTGTTGTCAGAGATGGAAACGGACGTGCCAGATCAAATGCGTATATTGCAGGCGGAGTAGCTGATGTAGGTATGGATATTTTTACAAGAGGATTATGTCTGCCAAGTGACAATAAAATGACAGCAGAGCAGCAGGATAGAATTATTGAAGTAATAAAGGCTTGCTTTGAATAAGGAAGTGTTTTAGGAGAGATTTATGAAGAAAGAAAAAAATCATAAATTGTACCGTAAAATGGGATTTTACGAAAGATACATAAAAAGAGCGATTGATATTTTTTGCTCTGGATTGGCAATTATTGTATTCTGTTGGCTGTATGCAATCATCGCTCTGCTGGTTCGAATCAAACTGGGAAGTCCAGTGTTGTTTACTCAATATAGACCTGGACTGATTGATCCGAAAACGGGAAAAGAACGAATTTTTAAAATGTATAAATTTCGGACTATGACAGACAAGAAAGATGCAGAGGGAAACTTGCTGCCCGATGAAGTGCGTCTGACAAAATTTGGTGCATGGCTTAGATCTACCTCTTTGGATGAACTGCCAGAAGCATTTTGCATTTTAAATGGCACGATGACACTGATAGGGCCACGTCCGCAGTTAGTTCGAGATATGGTGTTTATGTCAGAAGAACAAAGAATGCGTCATACTGCAAAACCTGGATTGTCTGGGCTTGCACAGGTAAGTGGCAGAAATGCAATTTCATGGGATAGAAAATTGCAGTATGACTTGGAGTATATAGAACATGTTTCTTTTGGGCGTGATTTAAAAATTCTTTTTAAAACTGTTGAAAAAGCATTTATTAAGCAGGAGGGAATTACAGAAGAAGGTAGTGTAACTGCTGCAGATTATGGGGATTATCTTCTCCAAACAAAACAGATAAGTAAAGAAGAATACGATAAAAAACAGAACGAAGCAAAAGAACTACTAAAAGGATTGAAGTAATGAACGAGTTAGTTTCAATAATAATGCCCTCATATAATACTGCGAAATTTATTAGTAAGACAATAGAATCTGTATTAGAGCAAACATACAAAAATTGGGAACTGTTGATAGTTGATGATTGTTCAACTGATAATACAGATGAGATTGTATCGAAGTATGATGATGACCGAATTATTTATTTAAAAAACAAAAAAAATTCTGGTGCTGCCGTATCAAGAAATAAAGCATTAAAAAATGCAAAGGGTAAGTGGATTGCATTTTTGGACAGTGATGATTTATGGTATCCGACCAAGCTGGAAGAACAAATAAAGTATATGAAAAAAAATAAATACTCTTTTTCATATACTAGTTATGAAGAAATTGATGAAAATGATGTGACGAATGGAGTGAAAGTAACCGGACCTAAGAAGATTACGAAAATGGGAATGTATCGTTATTGTTGGCCGGGGTGTTTGACCGTAATGTATGATGCGGAGAAGATTGGCAAAATACAGATTGCAGATATTAAAAAGAATAACGATTATGCCATGTGGCTGAAAGTAATCAAAAAGGCAAACTGTTATCATTATGATAAAGTGCTGGCACAGTATAGAAAACGGTCAGGATCAATATCTAATCATGGCTATTTAAAATTAGTAAAATGGCACTATAAGTTATTCAAGGAAGCAGATAATAAGAATAGTATTGCATCGTTATTTTTGACTTTACAAAATTTAATTTATGGATGCTGGAAAAAGGTGCGGTACGTTAAAAAGGTGAGTTAATTATGGGTATGAATGATATGCTGCGTAAAATGGCTGTTCTTTTGGAAAGAAGGCAAGACGCATTATTCTCATATGATGTCAGTAAACAAAAAAAATACATTGCTAAATTAGGAAATCCACGAGATGAGATTGAAAGATCGTATTTTCAGTATAAGTGTCAGATGCAGTTTAATGGAAAAGGAATCACTTTTTTGTTAAATCTGGTTTCATTTCCAGTGGCGATTCTCTATTGGTTCAAATATGGAAAAAAGGTTCAGGTGAATCGGCTAGAGCATAAAAATTTGGTATTTTTTAGAGATGGTAAACCGGAAAATATTTTGCCAAAGTCTTTGAAAAAAAGGTATAAAGCAATTGAAAGTAATCCGGTAGAAGGAACTTTATTAACTGCAAAAGATAAAAAGTTTATAAAAGGAATAATATGTAGATATCCATTTTCTTGGCAGTTTATTTTAAAATGTTTGATTAAAATTGGAAGATATAGTTTTGCCATTGAAGAATATTCACCTGAAGCAATAGCGGTTTGTGCGGAATACTCTTTTACGTCTTCAGTACTGACAGCTTACTGTAAACAAAGAAATATCAAGCATATAGATGTCATGCATGGAGAAAAAATGTACTATATGAGAGATTCGTTCTTTAAATTTGATGAATGCTATATTTGGGATGAATACTATGGAAAAATATTAGCTTCTATGAAGGCAGATAAAAATCAGTTTGTTGTTGAAGTTCCGGCTTCTTTGAAATTCGATGGAGAGCTGATCAGAACACAGAAATATGATTATACATATTATTTAGGTGCAGAATCGGAAGAGGTATTAAAGGAAATATCAAAAATATTGGAACAGTTATATAAAGAGTGGAAATAAAATTTCAATACGTCCACATCCGAGATATTCTAATATGGATATTGTTAAAAAGATATTTACTTTTGCAGATGTAGAGGATACAACCCAAATTTCGATAGAGCAATCTTTATTACAATCTGGTGCCGCAATTTCGCTTTATTCAACGGTATTGAATCAGGCATTATGCAATTCAATTCCAATAATAATAGATAATATGAGTAATCCTGAAAATTTTAATAAATTGAAAGAATTGGGATATGTTTGTCTTTATAAGGAACATAGACTTTTATCAGAAGTATTGGAGAAAAGCGTATGATAGGAAAAAATTATAAAAAAAATACGAACAGGTTTTTATACAAATCTATGTAAAAAAACAGCCAAGCAATATGGAAAGGGATTACATATAAACCATTGGAGTAAATTTACATCTAAGACTTATATCGGAGATAATTGTCATTTTAATGGGATGAAAGTTACAGGAAATGGAAATGTTACTATTGGAAATAATTTTCATTCAGGAGGAGGAATATTGATATTAACCTCTAATCATAACTATGAGGGAAAATCTATTCCTTATGACGAAACGACTATAGACGGTGATGTCGTGATAGAAGACAATGTTTGGCTTGGGCAAAATGTTACAATTTTACAAGGGGTTAAAATTGGTGAAGGGGCTATTATTCAAGCTGGAAGCGTTGTTGTATCGGATATTCCATCATGTTCAATTGCAGGAGGACATCCGGCGAAAGTATTTAAAATGAGAAACGAACAACATTATTATGAATTAAAATCAGAAAACAAATTTTTTTAGGTGACGATATAAATGAAAGTAATGATTATTGCTCCGTATATATATGATGACAATATAATTGAATTTACTAAAAATAAGACTGGATTTGGAATAATGGTTCAAAATATAGTAAGTTCAGTGGCCGAATTAGAAAATGTTGTTTTATTAACACGAGTTATTACAAAGGGAAAAAATGAAAAGAATTTTAAAATCCTTTTCTCATACATGGGGACAGTTCTTTTCTAATGCAAAATTAAAGGATTGGTTAATAGGAATAAAAGCATTTTTTGCGAATGGTGTTACAGTAAAAGATAGAGCCAGACATGTTTTTTATGAAGTAGATGGTGGATATGTTAGAAAACAAATTCAAATGGAAAAACCGGATATAGTTCATATACATGGTATAGGAACTATTACAGAAAGCTATATTAGAATTTGTGAAGAAATGAAAGTAAGGTATACAGTTACTTTACATGGTTTAATTGGTTTGAATGATTCGGTTTCTGCACCGGTATATGAAAAGCAGATAGAACGTGATTTTTTAATAAAAGCAGAAAAAAACAATATACCAATTAGTGTAATTAGTAGTGGTATGAAAGCCAGAATAGAAGAAAACTATTTAGGAAAAAAAAGCAAATAAAATCACTGTTATTACGAATGGAACGAAAAAAAACGATGAAAATGATACAAAGTTTATTCGAGAAGAAGGCACTTTAACGCAAGAAAAGTTTCAGGAATATTATAGCGATTGTTTGAATCAGAATGATTTATATCCAAAGTTGAGTGATACATATGCTTATTTGCAGCATAGCAAAAAAAATGGTAAGAAAATTCTCTTTTTCGTGGGAAATATAACCAAAAACAAAAATCAAATGCAAGCAGTAGAAATATTGAAAAATACAAAAGTATTTGAAAACACCCTGTTGGTGCTTTGGGGAAGAGAAGTAGATAATGGAGAAGTCCGAAAAAAAATTGTGGAATATCAATTACATAAAAATGTTATTTTAGGCGGATTTAATGATCGAATGGATATTTTTTGGAAATTCTGTGATGTAAATTTATTTTTGAGTTTAATGATGGGTTTGGATTGCCTATTGTTGAGGGATATATGCATGGAGTACCATGCGTTACCTTTGAGGATTTAGATGCAACACAGGATTTATATTATCCAGAAGCAATGTTAAAAGTAAAAGATAGAAGTAATGAATCAGTTACAGATACATTAAAGACAGCATTGGATAAAAATTGGAAATATGAAGAGATTATTGAAATAGGTAATATGTTTTCGATTGATATTAATGTCTGAAAAATATGTGAATTGGTATAAAGAGGTCATGGCGTAGTCAAAGCTTAGAAAGATTTTATTGATGTGAGGGAAAATAATGAATGAAGGAATAAATAATAGACAAAAAAGAAGATAAGTTTGATGGAAATTTTTATCCCATTGTTTTGCCTGATCAATCAGTATGAAATTGCAGGTCTTCATTTAGGATTAATTTGTGTAATTGCTGTTGTAGCTATTTATTTTATAAAATATAGAGAATTTTATTTATATAAACCATTATTTATATTTTTTCTATTTATGATAGTACATGATTTTTTCAGGATGTTTATAACTGGATTTAATACAGGATCTGGGTAGAGAGAGTTTTATACTTATTAATTTTATCGTGTATATATAAAAAAGTTGATGAAGAAAATCTATTTAGGGTTTGGAAAATTATAGGAATTATTGTTATGGCTGGAATTTTTTACCAATCTTTCCAGGTATATATATTGGGACAATCAGTGTCTACAATTAATATATTTCCATTTTTGCAGTCAAATAGCGAAAATTATTTATTGGGTTATGATAGACCACATTCTTTCTTTTTAGAACCGGCAGCATACTGTACATGGATATTACCGCTTTTATGTATGTGTATGAAAAGAAAAAAGCATATCTGGATGGTATTTATTTCGATAAGCATTTTATTATCGACATCTTCAACGGGAATATTAATGACCGGAGTAATATGGCTGTTTTATGCGTTTGTAAGTGCCAGAAGCGAAGGGAAATATTTTAATTCGTTAATGATAGTAGGTGTTTTGATAATAGGTATAGGAGCATTTTCAAACTTGAGTATTTTTTCAATGGCATTAAATAAGTTGACGAATATTTCGGTTACAAATACATCTAATTCAGTTAGGCTTGTGTTGGGATTTCAATTGTTTTGGGCTGCACCTTTGATCTATAAAGTATTAGGAATACCATATATGAATGTAGAGAATTATATGCGTTCTGGAGAAGTGGCATTAAGTAAATATAAATTAAGTCTTAATCTTTCATATTTGGGCTTTGTTAATGCTATTGGAAATTGCATGTTAATTTACGGTGTATTTGGATTGCTTTTATATTTGAAACTTTTTTGGAATATATGGAAAGAATCAGATTTATATAGTAAATGTTATGTTTTAACATGTATCATTTCAATATTTGGTCAATCGGTATTTTGGAATAGTCTTTTCGTAACGCAATTTGCGGTGATGTTATGCTCAGTAGAAAGAACATCATTTATTAGAGTGACGTTGGGTCAAGGAGTAACGAGCAATTCATATGAATAAGAAATATAAATATTTATCGAAAAATTTTATTTTGTTTGGGATAAGTAGTTTTGGTCCTAAGATAATAGCATTCCTTATGGTTCCTTTATATACTAATTGTTTATCCACAGCAGACTATGGAATCGGGGACATAGTAAGTACTTCTGCCAATTTGGTATTACCAATCATTATCCTTTGCATCGAAAGTGCAATATTAAGATTTTGCTTTGATAAAGAGTATGAATCCGATGAAGTAATATCAAGCGGGTTATTTGTTTGCCTGAAGGGAATGGTGTTATGTGCTATTTGTACAATTATGATAGGAATACTTCCTTTCTTTAAAATTAATACATCATATTTAGTTGCATTTTATTTAATGGTATTGTCTACAGGACTGTATAATGTACTGACTAATTATGCCAGAGGCATTGATAAAGTACAATATATGGTTGAAATGAGTTTGATTACCACAATAGCATCATGTGTATTAAATGTTGTTTTGTTGGTTGTGCTGAAGTGTGGATTAAATGGATATTTAATAGCTAATTACCTGGGAACCTTTATGGCTGTAGCTTGGGGATCTGTACGACTGAAAATACATAAACACATTAAGTTTAATAAAGTAAATAAAACTACAGTTAAGGAATTGCAAAAATTTGGGTTCCCATTAATTTTTAATAAAATTGGTTGGTGGATTAATAGTTCATCGGATAGATATATTGTTACATGGATTTTAGGTGCAACTGCGAATGGAATTTATACGGTATCATATAAAATACCGACTATGCTGACTGCATGTAGTGATATATTTACGCAGGCATGGCAGTTATCAGCCATAAAAGATTTTGATCCAGAAGATAGTGATCATTTTGTTGCTGATATGTATGAGGCATATAATGGTTTTTTAGTTTTGTGTTGTTCAATGTTAATTATATTAACTATTCCATTTGCACATATTTTATATGCAAAGAGCTTTTTTGTAGCATGGAAATATGTTCCTCCATTGATGATTTCTTTCGTCTTTGGTGGTTTGGCTGGCTTTTTAGGGAGCATTTTACAGCAGTAAAAGATACTAAAATATTCTCATATTCAACTATGATAGGTGCAGTCGTAAATACCATATTAAATTTTGTATTAGTGTCTTATATTGGTGTAATGGGTGCTGCAGTTGCAACACTTGTGTCTAATATTGTTATTTGGTTAGTTAGATTACAAAGAAGTAAAAGATATATACATATACGAGTGAATTTTCTAAAACATACAATAATGTATATCTTGTTAGTTGTACAATTCATAGTCTGTTTAGGTGGATTTACTATAGTGCCTGTAATAATACAATTAATAATTCTTGTTGCTTTGATTGCTGCTAATAGAAAATTGATAATTAATATAATGAGAAAAGGAAAAATAATGTTAGCAAAATATTTACATCGTTAGGAGAAATAAATTATGAAAACAATAGGAATAATTACATATCATCATTATTATAATTACGGTACAATGCTGCAGGCTCTTGCCTTGCAGGAAAAGGTAGAACAACTAGGCTATCAGGCAGAGTTAATAGATTTTAAACAAGATAATTCTCTATCAAGATATGAAATGCTTAAATTAAGAATAAAAAGAATGCCAGTGTATATTAAAGAAAGAAAAAAATATCGAGCGTTGGCTGATTCGAGAGAAAAAATAAAGGAAAAGAATGAATTATTTGAACAGTTTTATAAAACATATTTGCATGTAGGAAAAAAGAAATATACAACCACACAGCAGTTAATGGAAAATCCACCAGTATATGATGGATATGTAGTAGGTAGTGACCAGACTTGGAATCCTTTTGTTGCGAACTCGCCGGAAGCATTTTTTTACCATTTGTTGAAAACAAATCGAAAAAAAGGCAGTTATGGTCCGAGCTTAGCGGTAAAATCATTATCTGACGAGAAAGAAAAGGAATATAGAAAAAAATTATCTAATTTTTCCTTTTTATCATGCAGAGAGCAGGATGGAGCGCAATTGTTAAGCCGTATTACACAAAAAGAAGTTAAATGTGTATTAGATCCAACATTGTTATTATCTGCTAAAGAGTGGGGAAAATATTGCGAGTTTGAGATACCTAAAGAGCCATATATTTTGGTTTATTTTTTGGGAGAAAAATCAGAACATAGAAGGGCTGTAGAAAAGATACAAAATTAACAAATTGGAAAATAATAAGTCATTCCGGCAGCAATATTTAGAAATGGAAAATAATGATTATAAAAAAGTATGGGGAGGTCCTAAAGAATTTTTATCATTGATAAGAGGGGCTGCTTTAATTTGTACAGATTCATTTCATGGAACTATGTTTTCGATAAATTTCCAAAGAAATTTTTTCTCTTTTTGTAAAAGCAGTGATTCAGAGGAATCATCTGAAAATTCCAGATTATATAGTGCTTTAAATATCTTTGGATTATCAAATAGAATAATTCATAATATGGATAATTTGACTGCAGAAGATATTTCTATAGATTACAAAAATGTGATTCCGATTTTGGAGGAACAGAGAAGGGATTCGATTGAGTATTTAGAAAACATGTTATTCGAGATGACGAAAGGATAAAAAATGAAAGTTGCTATTCGGGATGATGATACATCATATTTTACAAAACCTAAAGATTTACAAAGAGCATATGATTTTTTAAATGAGGATGATTGTGTATCTCTTTCAGTTGTGCCGTATACGGTTCCAGTTCATAGAGATGATGTGTTTCCATATGGAAAAGAAATTGGAATGGGATATTATGATATAGCTGAAAATACAGAATTATTAGAATATTTAAAGAAAAAATATAAACAGGGAAAAGTTGATATATTGTTACATGGCTATTCACATGAATATCAGCTAAGTGAAAACAAATGGCTTGCTGAAATGAAATGGAAAAGTAGTAGTCAATTAAAAGAGGAAATACCGAAAGGAAAAAAACATTTAGAGAAATTGTTAGGTATGAATATATCAGTATTTGTTGCACCTAATAATAGTATTGATAAAAAAGCTATTTCAGTATTAGAAGATCTTCAAATGAATTACTCTGGCATTATTGGGGTGAGAGATAGAAAAGTAAATTTAA
>ENA-OQIG01000788-OQIG01000788.1-human-gut-metagenome-genome-assembly--contig:-NODE-788-length-16591-cov-2.818938_pt1 | contig 16591 bp, 19 predicted proteins | sample MGYA00242576_ERZ504741 | MGnify/ENA primary metagenome ERZ504741 (study PRJEB26092, sample SAMD00036436) | human gut metagenome | host: Homo sapiens | study: EMG produced TPA metagenomics assembly of... | reverse complement strand
CAAATCTGCAAGCACCTGTAACAGCAGAGTTCGGTTCAACTTTCGGAATTTCCGCGTTTTTTTCATTCTGTTTGTGCAGAATTTCCCTCTTTCTCATCAGAAAAGGTCTCCTGGATGCTGCTTTTCTTTGCCAGGTTCACATCTGCCACCTTTAAATAACCAGGTTCTGACAGCACTTTAAAGCTTGCAAAAAACTGTTCTTTTTTCCGTTCCAGTACCAGACTGTATTTCTGGTAAATGGCAGCCGGATAAAAAATGCTTAAAAACCGGCGGCAGACTACCTGATAGACCTTTTCAGATAACGGGGACAGTCCGCGCAAGTTTCCCATTCCCTGTCCTGTAGGAATGATGGCATAATGGTCTGTGATCTGCTTGTCATTGACATAACGGGTCTTTGCGATCCCTTTAAAACTTCCAAGATCCATTGCTTCTTTTGCAAAGCCTGCCATTGGTTCATAGCGCATGAGGCCGTTTATATTTTTATAGATCTCCTTTGCAACAGCTGTTGAAAGGACTCTGGCATCAGTTCTCGGATATGTGACCAGCTTTTTCTCATACAGCTCCTGGACCACTTTCAAAGTCTCATCCGGCTTATTTTAAACATTTTGGAACAGTCATTCTGAAGTTCCGCAAGGTTATAAAGAAGAGGCGGATTTTTCGTTTCTTTCTTCTTTTCTTTGGAAAGGACTTTTGCCTCTAAAGGCGGTTCTTCTTTTAAGTAGCAATCAGCTCTTCTGCTTTCTCCCGCTCTTTAAAACCATTTTCTTTATAAAGATAGGGCGTTCCAAAATATTTAGAGCCTTCTACCGCCTTCCACTCTGCGTCTAACAGCACAGGTGTACCGTCTTTTGCAGTTGCCTGAAAGCTTCCAAGAACACGGTAGAACGGGGTTTTTACAAAGTTTCGTATTTCCCGCTCCCTGCGGACTACCATTCCCAGGACACAGGTCATAACACGGCCTACGGAAAGGACTGTAAATTTTGTTCCCAGATACTGAGACATAGACGGCCCGTAGCGCAGGGTCAGTACTCTGGAAAAATTGATACCCATAAGGTAATCTTCTTTGGCTCTTAAGTAAGCAGAGGCAGAAAGGTTGTCATATTCAGACTCATCTTTTGCTTCCCGGATCCCGCGAAGGATCTCCTCTTCGGTCTGGGAGTCGATCCACACACGCTTCTGGTGCTTGTCCTTTACACCAGCCATCTGGGCTACCAGACGGTAAATATACTCTCCTTCCCGTCCGGAGTCGGTGCAGACATAAATAGTATCTACATCCGGCCTTGTAAGAAGTCCTTTTACAATGGAAAACTGCTTTTCCACACTTGGTATTACTTCATATTTGAATTCTTTTGGCAGAAAAGGAAGTGTATTCAGACTCCAGCGCTTGTATTTCATATCGTAGGCTTCCGGGTAACTCATGGTCACCAGATGTCCCACGCACCAGGTGACGATCGCCTCATCTGACTCGATATAGCCGTCTCCGCGACGTCCCCGTATTTTCAATGCATCTGCAAACTGCTGGGCTACACTGGGCTTTTCCGCAATGTATAATGATTTTGACATTTGATTCCTCATTATTTAAAGACGTATTTTATAAGTTATACCATTTTTTCAGGGCTCTTGCGAAGAAGTTATAAAGGACAGTCCAAAGCCATTTTCCAGCAATAGACTGTCCTTTTTGTACTGTATATTTTTGAAGATCTGCCTGCCGGCAGTATCCGTCTGACCCTATTCTGCGTAGAACTTATAAATGGTAGTTGTCTTATAAGTATCTCCTGCTTTTAAGATCGGTGACGGAAAGTTTGGCTTATGGCAGGCATCTGGATAGTACTGTGTCTCAAAGCAGAACGCATGGCGTCTGTCATAGTGGGCACCGCCTTTTCCAAGGCGCTCATCTTTTAAGAAGTTTGCAGTATAAAACTGCATTCCGGGAAGATCTGTGTATGCTTCCATCACACGGCCGCTTGCTGGATCTTTTGCCTTACCTGCAATGCCAAGAACGCCTGCTTCATGGTTTAATACCCAGTTGTGGTCATAGCCATGTCCAAGGATCAGAGCCTCAAAATCAGCTTCAATGTCCTGTCCGATCGGTTTCATCTTTGTAAAATCCATAGGAGTTCCTGCTACCGGAAGAATCTCTCCTGTTGGGATGGAAACCGCGTCTGCAGGTGTGTATGTATCAGCTGCAAGCCATACCTGCTGATCCATTACAGGACCGCTGTTATGTCCGGCCAGGTTGAAATAGCAATGGTTGGTAAAGTTAGCTACTGTGTCTGCATCTGCAACCATGTTGTAATCGATTTTTAAGCAGCTGTCCTCTGTTAAGGTATAGCTGATGCGGATCTTTGCATTTCCAGGGTATCCCTGATCTCCGTCCGGGCTGTTTAAGAAGAAGTCCAGGCGGCTGCCTTCTGCTGTCTCATATGCCCAGCTTTCCCATAAACGGCTGTGATACAGATCCGGACCACTGTGCAGGTTGTTAGGACCATTGTTTGCCTCTAATTTATAATCTTTTCCGTCAATGGTGATCACTGCGTTTCCAATACGGTTTGCATTTCTGCCGATGGGGGCGCCAAAATGAGGTGTATTTGCCTGATAGCTTGCAAGATCGTCATAGCCTAAGATCACATCTGCCATGTTGCCATCACGGTCCGGAACCAGCATTTTGGTCCAGGTTGCCCCAAGTTCAATAAACGACGCGCTGACACCGCTTTTGTTGGTCAGTGTGTACTCGTATACCTTTTCCCCGGAAGGCATAACACCAAATTCTTTTTTCTGAATAGCCATAAGAAAAACCTCCTTATAATTAATCTGTAACTAATCCAATGTCCCCCCGGCAAAATACCAGGAGGACAAAACATACTTCTTATACTTATTATTTAGCTGCGATATATCCCTTAGCTGTAAGAAGTTCTGCACACAGAACTGCACCGCCTGCTGCACCTCTTACGGTGTTGTGGGAAAGTCCTACAAATTTGTAGTCATATACGGTATCTTCTCTTAAACGGCCTACAGAGATGCCCATACCATGTTCAAAATCTACATCCAGGCTTACCTGTGGACGGTTGTCTTCTTCCAGATACTGGATGAACTGCTTTGGAGCACTTGGAAGTTCCAGTTCCTGAGGAATGCCCTTGAAGTTTACTAACTTCTCGATCAGCTGTTCCTTGGTTGGTTTCTTTTTAAACTTAACAAATACAGCTGCTGTATGTCCGTTTAATACAGGAACACGGATGCACTGGCAGGTGATCACAGGGCTTTCTGCCTTTACGATCACACCGTTTTCAATGTGGCCCCAGATACGCAGTGGCTCCTGCTCGCTCTTTTCTTCTTCTCCGCCGATGTATGGATGATGTTTCCTTCCATTTCAGGCCAGTCCTTAAAGGTCTTTCCTGCACCGGAGATTGCCTGGTAGGTAGTTGCAACTACTTCATATGGCTCATATTCCATCCATGCAGTTAAAACAGGTGCGTAGCTCTGAATGGAGCAGTTTGGCTTTACTGCGATGAAGCCTCTGGTAGTTCCCAGACGCTTTTTCTGGAATTCGATCACATCAAAATGTTCTGGGTTTACCTCCGGAACGACCATAGGAACGTCTGGAGTCCAACGATGTGCGCTGTTGTTGGAAACAACCGGTGTTTCTGTCTTTGCGTATTCCTCTTCAATGGCACGGATCTCATCCTTGGTCATATCCACTGCACTGAATACGAAGTCTACACTGGCAGCTACTTTCTCTACTTCGTTTACGTTCATAACAACCAGCTTCTTTACAGCTTCCGGCATAGGAGTGGTCATTTTCCAGCGGTCACCTACTGCTTCTTCGTAGGTCTTTCCTGCTGATTCTTGGGCTGGCAGCTACTGTAACTACCTCATACCATGGGTGATTTTCCAGCAGAGAGATAAATCTCTGTCCTACCATACCTGTTGCACCTAAGATACCAACTCTTAATTTCTTTTCCATAGTTCCTCTCCTCATCTTCCGCAGGGCTTTGGGGCAGCCGCTGCTTTCGTTTTTGCCCCGTATCGGGGAGTCTTTCCTTATACTATAACAAAGTCGGGAAAAATGCAACTAAAAATTCGTCTTTTGCGCACATTTGTATTTATATCGCGGACATGGCTTTATTTTTGTTTGTCAGAAGTTTAGTTCAAACGGACTTTACTGCCTTTTCCATCTCTTTTTGCCAGTTTCAACCTGTTTAAATGAACTTCTTTGCCTTTATAGTCGATGATCGGATTTTCACCGATGAGATATACTGTTTCCAGTTCTTCATTCTTTGCTAAGCGGATACCACGGACACCTCTGGAGGCTTTCTTAAGAACAGAGATCTCCTCTAACGGGAACCGCAGGAACGTTCCATTTGTAGTCTGAAGCACTACATCTGTTTCCCCGTTTATCATTGTTACAGAAACCACACTGTCCTCTTCCTGAAGCTTGGTAGCTGCTACCATACGGTTGTTGGTCTCAAATTCTTCTCCAGGCACCTGTTTTACCATGGCAAGACGGGTTGCAAATAAAAGGATGCGGCCTTTCAGTTCACGGGCTGTAGTGAGAAGGCAGATGGTCTCATTTCTGCCATCGTATTTACTTAAGTTCTCAATAGGAACGCCTTTGTCACGCAGCTTGCCGGATGGAATATCCAAAGCCTTGATCTGGTGAAGGACACCGGCAGAGGTGAACAGACAGATCTTATCTGTATTTAAGCAGCGGAGCACATGAACCTGTTCTGTATCTACGGTCTCCTGGTTGCGTTCGTAGGTAGATTTATCAAGAAGCTTGCAATAGCCGAAGCGGTCCATAACGAAAACAACTTCCTGAACGGAAATTTCATTTTCCACATAAACAGCCTCTGCCCCGTCTTCAATACGGGTCCGTCTTGGAATAGCAAATTCTGCTTTGATGGCAGCCAGATCATCTTTGATCACCTGGTTCATAACCGCTCTGCTGCCAAGGATCTTCTTGTATTCTGCGATCTTCTTTAAAGTCTCTCTGTGTTCTTTTTCAAGGGCTAATATTTCCAATCCGATCAGCTTATACAGACGCATTTCCAGGATCGCAGATGCCTGACGCTCTGTAAAATGAAGCTTCTTTGCATCTTCTTCAAAACCGGCTACTTTAAAATGAATATTGGAAATGTCGCCGTTTACCAGACATACCTTGGCATCTTTTAAATTCTTAGAACCACGTAAAATGGCAATGATCAGGTCAATACAGTCACAGGCTGCGATCAGACCTTCCTGGATTTCTTTCTTATCCAGTTCTTTTTCCAGAAGCACATTGTATTTGCGCTCGGTATTCTGATACTGGAATTCCATGAAATTACGCAGGATGCCTTTTAAGTTTAATGTTTCCGGCCTGCCGTCTGCAATGGCAAGCATGTTGACACCAAAAGTATCTTCTAACTTGGTCTTCTTATAAAGAATATTTTTAATACGGTCAATATCTGCGTCCTTGCGAAGTTCTAACACAATGCGGATACCGTCCTTATTGGACTGGTTGGAAATGTCCACTACATCGGTCAGCTTCTTGGACTCTACCAGATCTGCCACATCTACCAGGAATTTATTAATACCTGCACCGATCATGGTATAAGGAATCTCTGTGATGATCAGTTTGTCCTTATCAACTTTCCGCTTGCCCAGTTCTACCTCAAAACGGCCTCTTAATTTGATCTTGCCAACACCTGTTTCATAGATCTGTGGCAGCTCGCTTTTATTTGCAATAATGCCTCCGGTTGGGAAGTCAGGTCCCGGCAGATATTCCATCAGTTCTTCTGTAGGAGCTGCCGGATCATCAATATATGCCTGGACTACATCCACTACTTCCCCTAAATTGTGGGTAGGAATGCTGGTACTCATACCAACGGCAATTCCCTCTGCGCCGTTTACTAAAAGGTTTGGCACACGTACAGGAAGGACTTCCGGCTCTTTTTCTGTTTCATCGTAGTTTGGCACGAAATTAACGGTCTTGTCCAGGTCTTTTAAATAAACTTCCTGGGCAATTTCTCCAGTCTTGCCTCTGTATATCGCATAGCCGCAGCCCCGTCCCCTTCAATGGAGCCGAAGTTTCCGTGGCCGTCTACCAATGCCATTCCTTTTTTGAATTCCTGGCTCATGACAACTAAGGTATCATAAATGGAGCTGTCGCCGTGTGGATGGTATTTACCCATGGTATCGCCTACGATACGGCTGATTTTCTGTGTGGTTTATCATGGTCCAGATGAAGCTGCTCATGTCATAGAGAACACGGCGCTGAACTGGCTTTAACCCGTCTCTTGCATCCGGGATCGCTCTTGCAGTGATAACGCTCATGGAATAATTCATGTAGCTTTTCTGCATTTCCTCGCTGTATTCGGTTCTTAATATCTTCTCCGCCATATCTGTCTGTCCTCTCTGTTATGCGTCGATCTCTGCTTCGTCTGCATGTTCATAAATAAACTGGCGGCGGGGTCCTACCTCACTGCCCATAAGCATTTCTGTTACTTCTGACGCCATTCTAGCATCTTCGATCTCTACCCGTTTTAATACACGCCGCTCCGGGTCCAGTGTAGTCTTCCAAAGCTGCTCTGCATCCATTTCACCAAGACCTTTGTAGCGCTGTAAGGTAAAATCACCGGTGTGGTTTCTGCGGTAGCGTTCCAGATCTTTTTCATCATAGAGATACTGTTCTTCTCCCTTTTTCGGGATCACTTTAAATAACGGCGGCATGGCAATGTATACATGTCCGTCGTAGATCAGCTCCGGCATGAAACGGTAAAGGAAAGTCAATAATAAGGTATCAATATGGCTTCCGTCTACGTCCGCATCGGTCATAAGGATGATCTTGTCATAGCGCAGTTTTGTGATGTCAAAATCGTTTCCGTAGCCTTCGGAAAAGCCACAACCGAAAGAATTGATCATGGTCTTGATCTCTGCATTGGCCAGAACCTTATCCATAGATGCTTTTTCTACGTTTAAGATCTTTCCACGGATGGGAAGGATGGCCTGGTACTGACGGTTTCTGGCTGTTTTTGCGGAACCGCCCGCGGAGTCTCCCTCTACGATGAAGATCTCACACTTAGAAGCGTCACGGCTTTCGCAGTTTGCCAGTTTCCGTTGCTGTCAAAGGAAAACTTGGACTTGGTGAGCATGTTGGTCTTTGCTTTTTCTTCGGCCCTGCGGATCTTTGCAGATTTTTCTGCACAGCCAATCACGCCTTTTAACACTTCTACATTCCGGTCAAAGTAAAGCTGCAGCTGGTCACCGGTTACAGTAAATACAGCCTTGGTAGCATCTGCGCTGGCAAGCTTTGTCTTGGTCTGTCCTTCAAAAATAGGATCCGGGTGCTTTACAGCGATCACGGCTGTCATACCGTTTCTGGTATCGGCACCTGTAAAGTTGGAGTCTTTGTCCTTTAAAATGCCAAGCTCTCTGGCATAAGAGTTGATCAGAGCTGTAAATTTGGTCTTAAATCCAGCTAAATGGGTGCCGCCCTCCTGGGTGAAAATGTTGTTGCAGAAGCCAAGGATATTTTCCTCAAAGGTATCTACGAACTGAACGCAGGCTTCTACCTCGATCTTGTCTACTACACCCTTAAAATAGATGGGGTCATGGATCGGTGTTTTTCCTGCATTTAATTCTTTTACATAGCGATAATGCCTTCCGGTTCGTGGTAAGTTACCTTCTCTTCTTCCCCACTTCTGCGGTTTTCATAGTGGATCATCAGGTTTGGGTTTAAATAAGCAGTTTCATGTAAACGGCTCTTTAACCAGTCTGCCTTAAAACGGGTCTTTTCAAAGATCTCCCCATCTGGAAGGAAGTTGATCTCGGTTCCTGTCTCACGGCTTTTTCCTATAACTGGAAGGAGACCATTTTCCAGCTCTGTAGTAGGATGTCCTGATGATAAGTATCCTGGTAGATACAGCCGTCCCTGTAAATCTTTACAGTCATATGCTCAGAAAGAGCATTTACAACAGAAGAACCTACACCGTGAAGACCGCCGCTGGTCTTATATGCGTTATTGTCAAATTTTCCGCCTGCATGAAGGGTGGAAAGTACCACTCTGGCTGCAGACACTCCTTTTTTATGCATTTCCACCGGAATACCACGTCCGTTATCCCGAACGGTACAGGAGCCGTCTTTTTCCAGGCGGACGGTGATCTGGGTACAGAAACCAGCCAGATGCTCGTCCACTGCATTGTCCACGATCTCATAGATCAGGTGGTTCAGCCCCTTAGACCCAACTCCTCCAATATACATACCCGGCCTTTTCCGGACTGCCTCCAGTCCTTCCAGGACGGTTATACTGTCTGCATTGTATTGTTCCTTTGCCATTTTTCCCTCCATATTGCATTATGTTCTCTTGCAATCTTTCTTCACTGCTATTTGATGACAAAAAAAAACTTATAGAAACAAGGCTTTTGAGTGTTTCGCAACTATATTCTAAATCTTTCTAAATCGGCATTATTATAACAATAATTTGCAAAGTTGGCAAGAAGTTTTGAAAAAGCCCTGCAAATGCTATTTATACATCTACAGGGCTTCTCATTCCTTAAATAGTTTAAGCAGATAACGGGAATCGAACCCGCCTCCTCAGCTTGGGAAGCTGATGTTCTACCGATGAACTATATCTGCAACACAAGAATTATTATAACAAAAACTGCCGGAATTGACAAGTGATTTTCCAGTTCTTGTCATCGACAGTTTTTGCGGTTCAGGTATGGTTTTAATTTTGTTTCCCGCTTATGCCGGATCATTTTTACTTTTCTATATTTTCCGTTTTCTCTTCTAGTTCTTCTCCCGCGGCTATATCCAGGTCATTCATCCCTTTATTTCCCGTTTCCGGCCACTGATCCATATCAATAAAATCTCCACTCCGGGGATCTATATGGTGGAGACGGCAGTAATCAGGTGTGTTCTCCGAATAATTCTTCTTTTTAAGAGCACTGTTAATATATAAGGACATGGCCTGTAGATAACTGCAAAAGTAGGCACTGCTATGATCATTCCCACAAACCCGAAAAGACCGCCAAATAACAGGATGGAAAACAATACCCAGAAACTTGGAAGACCGGTAGAGTCTCCTAAGATCTTCGGTCCAAGAATATTTCCATCAAACTGCTGAAGCACCAGAATGAAGATCAAAAAATACAGGCACTTCATGGGATCCACTAAAAGGATCAGAAATGCACTTGGCACCGCTCCGATAAATGGTCCGAAGAACGGGATCACATTGGTAACACCTACGATCACACTGATCAGGAGCACATATGGCATCTTTAAAAATTTTAAAGAAAAGAAACACATGATGCCTATGATCAGAGAGTCTAAAAGCTTTCCTGTAATAAAGCCGCCAAATATCTTATGGGCAAAACGGACTTCACCGATCAGTCGGTTAGCTGCTCTTACATTTAAAAATCCATAAACCATTTTTTTTGACTGGGCGCACAGTGTATCTTTTATGTTTAAAAAGTACACCATAACAATAAGGCCGATCAGCAGATTTTTTAAAACAGTGACCAGACTGATCACACCGCTGGAAACGCGGTCAAAGATCAGGGAAATATTTGGCACCAGATCCGTAGCGATCCAGTCTGGAACGCATGACCGCCTCATTGTAATACGGCATAATGCTTTCCTGAAGATGTTCATTATCCTGAAGAAGTTTGCTGATCCAGACGGTCAGGTTGTTGATATACTCTGTCAGGCTGTCCTGGAAACCAATGATACTTCGTAGATCTGTGGGATCAACATGGAAACCAGTCCGCTGACGATCGCAAACAATACTGCGAGACTCACCAACGTTGCTATACTTTTTGCAATACGGGTGCGGCCCTCATCATTTTTGATCACCTTTGACAGAAGATCCCGGACACAGACTTCTGTCCTGTTGTAAACCGGCAGCATCAGATATGCCAGTACACCTCCGTATATAATAGGCATAAGGATCGTTATGATCTTTTTTATGATCGCTGCGATCACGGAAAATTTCAGTAATGCAAAACATAAAAGAACACAACTGGCGATCACCGCTAATGCCGTAAGACCCCAGTCCATAAAAAATCGAAATTTGGAATTTTTCATATTTTAGTTCAGGCTCCTATGTTACTTTCGTCATTTGTATGAGTATACCATACTATACCCGATTTTAAAAGCAGACCGGACGTTAAAAAAATGTTTTTAATTTCAGGATCGTTCTGTTAAAACAGATGGTTCTGTGTTAAAATACTATGCACATGCATTTATATCATTTTACAGAAAGAAGGCGATCTTTTGTCTTATATCATAAAAATGGCTCTGGATATCAAAGCCCGTTTTAACCCACCAGCCCATATGTCCTCTCCCATTGAAGCTTACTGCGCCATTGGAACAGTTGCAAAAGCCCTTGGTCTTCCCTGTCCACAGCGTAAAGATACGTTATTTGAAATGCGCCAGGAACTTCTGACGCAGAAGCAGGAAAAAGTTTTCCATCCGAACGGATCGAAAAGATCAATCAGATCCTTATGAGTTTTATCCGTGATGAAGAAACAACCGATGCCATGATGGCTTATGTTACATATGGTTATGAAAATGAAAACGGGAATGCCTCAACATAAGCACTCCCGTTTTTATTATAAGATGATCCGCACTAACAGCCACACAGCTGCAATTCCCAAAAGGATCATGGAAAAAGCTGCCGAAAGCCCAAACAGCAATACTCCTACTGCCAGTGAATGATAAATCCCAGCATGCTGAATACAGCGCCCATTACCTTTCCGCACATCATCAGCAGGATACCAACAAATTTAAACACACAGATCAGAAATAAAAAAGCAAATAAAATTCCTAACATTTTATCTAATATCCTTTGACCTTTCTAATAAAACATCTACTACAAACCGATCGATCCCCCAGGAAGCTGCTACAGACAACAAGGCACACCAGAAGATCGGTAAAACCACCTGCAGATACTAACTTAGAACGTATCTCCTATGCGATATATTCCAAATTCCTTATGTCCAAGGACTTCTGCCTTGGTCAGTTCGCCGTTTGCCACAGCAACCATCTTATCAAAAATTTCAGCACCTATATCCTGTGGTGTCTTTCCTTCTGTGATGACCCTGCCGGCATTTATATCGATATTATCTGTCATCTTTGCATAGGTTTCAGGATTTCCCGTGACTTTGATAACGGCGCAACCGGACTGCCTGTAGGAGTTCCTCTACCTGTAGTAAAAAGAATGATCTGTGCTCCACCTGCAACCATACCGGTGATGGAGTCAATGTCTTCCCCCGGTGTATCCATGAAATAAAGACCATGTTTTTCCGGATCAACCGCTTCTGAATACTCCAGAACACCGATCACAGGACTCTGACCTGCTTTATGAATACAGCCCAGGGATTTTTCTTCAATCGTTGTAAGTCCGCCTGCAATATTACCTGGCGTAGGCTGTGTCCCCCGAAGGTCTACTCCGTAAAGTTTTGATTTATCTTCAATACGCTTGACCATAGCTGTAAGCTTATCACCCATTTCTTTGGTCACGCAACGGGCAGCTACCAGATGCTCTGCACCTATAAGTTCTGTGGTCTCGCTGAGTATACTTGTACCTCCAAGCTGGATCAGCTTATCGGAAGCCGCACCTACAGACGGATTACCTGCAATACCACTGGTAGGATCACTGCCTCCACACTCCAGTCCTAAAACAAGTTCGCTGATATCAAACGCAACCTTATTCTGAACGGAAAGTTCCCTGGCCATTTTAGCTGCAATTTCAGCACCTTTGGCAATGCAGCCTAAGGTACCGCCACATTCCTGGATGATAACAGTTTCAACCGGCTTTTTACTTTCGCGGATCTGATCTGCTACTACTTCCGGCTGTATTCCTTCACAGCCAAGACTGACAACAAGTACAGCACCTACATTCGGATTTTTGCCAAAGCCAACCAGGTATTTACAGTCTGAAGATAATCTGCGCCTACCTGACAGCAGCCATGCTGATGAGGAATTGCAACTGCTCCCGGCACTAAAGCAGCAATTCTTTGTGCAGTCTCGCTGGAACAGACGGAAGTTGGCAGGATCAACAGATGATTTCTTATTCCAAAAGTACCATTTTCTCTTTTGTATCCCATTAATTTCATAATTATGTTTCCCTTTCCTCTAACGGTCACCGCGGCCTCTGCCTGACTCTAAATTCTGGGTATGGACCCAGTCACCTATGTGGATATCACAGCTGGCAGTACCGATGCTCTCACCATATTTTACAACCGTCTCCCCTGTTTTTATTTCTTCGATCGCAATTTTGTGGTATACAGGAATATCCTGGTTTGCTTTGATTTTTACGCCATCTACCTCGATTGCTTCTCCGGCATTTAGCTGGCGGATCATGGTTACTACATTATCCTTGTCGGTCATGTATACATAATTTTTCATTCTTTCATCTCCTTTGAACGGATCGTCTTTTCGTACAGCAACAAAAATCCCCCAAAATCACCGGAAATTCTTGATTTTCCCGGCTTTTAGGGTAGGATCAATTTTATTTAGATTGTAATAACTATTCATTTGCTTGTCAACGATAATTTCAGATATTATTTTAACGCTTATATAGACTGTTCTTTTTCCTGTATCTGTGCTAAAATTAAAGAAGTGTTTTGGGATGGAGTAGGTTTTTATGGAGGGCTAATGTTATGGAGCCAATATATTTATCAATCCAACCGGCTGAAACCGGAAAACGTATCAAACAATTACTTCTTGAGCAGGGTTATACGATCCGTGATATCCAGGGTGCTTTTGGATAAGTACCGTAGATACCGCTCCCATCATTCCAATAAAAACTGACTTTCTTACCCTTGATGATCTGTCCATGATCTCTCTATATACCAGCTGGTTTTATTTTTCTTACAACTACTTTACATCTCTTTTTGAAAAATGCAATTCCATAAGCCCAGATATCATTTCGTCCTTCATTGTAAAAACGCTGTTCATATCGTTTTTCACAAATCTGAGCCATGGCTTTTTCGCAGGCATGATCCAATCCGGAAAATGTCTGGGCATATTTCAATTCAATAATAATACCCATATTCGGATTTTCCGGTTCGATCAGAATATCCGCAAACCCATCTCCTGTTTCTGCATTAGACTGAACAGACCAATCCGGATCACAGCGCAAAAGCCCCAAAAGAATTCCATGATAAAAAATTTCTTTTTCCTCACTTCGTGCTTTTGTATCAAAAATGCTGATGGTATTTCCAAGGATTTTCGTAAGCTGCTGCTCCACTGTTTCCGCATCCCCATCTAAAAAGCTTTCAAAAATACTTTTAATGGCTCTGTATCCTGTAAAACCTTTTGAGTAAACCACTCCTGTATCTGGAGTGTATAAACTTCTTTTACTTCCTTATTTGGAATGATCAGCTTATATATTCCCCGTTCTGTTTTGCCTACCTGAGTAAGATAACCTGTTGTAAACAAAACACTCCAAAGATTATCAATACTGTTATCGATCTCGTCATAAGTCAATTCCAGGCGGATTGCTTTTTCAATAGCTTCACCTGAGATCAAACGTTCTATTTCGTCTCTGGTTGTCTTATCCGCTTTGTTCACAAAACGCTTTACCAATTCATTTCCGCTGGTATTGATCCAATAGGATTGTGGCTCTGCTCCCGGTTCTCCCTGTAACCGGTCAACATGATTAATTACATCCCAGGGACAATATACATCCACATCCCCAAAATGATAACCATCATACCACTCTTTTGTTTCTTTCATATGTTCTTCCAAATGGTACATTTTTAGAAGTTTTTTTACTTCCCCATCCGTAAATCCAAACTGTTCATCAAAACGAGCATCTGTAATAGATAAAACCTTAAAGTTATTCAGACCTGTAAAGATACTTTCCTTTGAAACTCGAAGGCAGCCTGTTAATACTGCAAATTGAAGAAAATCATTTGTCTTAAGAGCCTGTCCAAAAATCCCACGTATCAATGATACCATTTCTTTATAATAACCATGCTGAAATGCTTTATCCAGCGGAACATCATATTCATCGATCAAAATAATGGTTTTCTTTCCATAATGCTTATATAAAAGACGTGACATCGTCTGTAAAGCAGATCTAAGGATATCTTCATCCATAGAATACCGTCCATTATAAAGCATAACTAATGCGCGATAACGGCTTTTTTCGTTCTCAGTCAGCTTATCACTATCCAGCAAAAAAGAAAATTTCTCCGCTTCCACTCCTATAAGCTCTGTTAACCTGTATCGTGCAGCTTCAAACGTTGGACCATCTACATTTTTAAGTGAAAGAAAGATTACCGGAAACTTTCCCATATATGTTTTACAGAGTTCTTTGTTTCCGGAAATATAAAGTCCCTCAAACAATGACGGATCTGCACCTATTTCAAAAAAGCAGCGGAGCATACTCATATTTAAAGTCTTTCCGAAACGGCGTGGCCTGGTAAACAGATTTACTTCTCCCCACTGTTCCAAAAGCTGCTCGATCAATCTTGTTTTATCTACATAATAAAATCCTTCTTTCCGGATCTTCTCAAAATTATCCACTCCCACAGGTAGTTTAAATGAATTTTCCATATTTTGTATCCTCCTTTCCTGACGCTCTACTTCATATTTATTTTAATTTTAACATTCAAGATGGTAAATAGCAATGAAAAGGATCTCCCAAATAATCAGTACACAAAATACAAAAAACTTAAAAAACCGGTCTATCCCCTGCCAAAAGGAATAGACCGGTACTTTACCGCAATATATTTTATATCAATCAGACTCACTTTCCTCTTTCTCACGCCATCTGCATCTGCTCTTTCCGCTTTCTTTCTTCAAATTCTTCTTTCATTTTCTGAAGAAATTCCGGGTGTTCCAGAATATCCATACAGGTTCCGGCTAAGATCTCAGAGCCGGAACGCAGGGCTTCGTGGGCTTTTTGGTTTTTTCCGGCTTCCAGATATTCTTTGGAATGGGCTGCAGTTCCTTCTGGTACAAAGGCAGTGCGGATACAGCAGCCTGGTACTTCATACATGACATTTCCAAAATCGGTGGAACCTGTTTTTTCTCTTGGGCCTGTGATCTGGGGGGCCTGGAAGAAATGGGCATTTCCATGATCAGGTCATTTAATGTTACACAGGGGATCTTTGCCTTAAACGGATAGCTGCGCTCAAGATCGCAGGTGGTTCCCGTCATCAGGCATGCACCTTTGATAATATCTTTAAACCGGGGAACGATCACATTTTCCAGATAATCGGTGCTGTAAGAACGCAGTGTATACTCTGCTTTTGCCCGTCCCGGAACAATATTGGATGGACCGCCTGCATCCAGAATTGTATAATGCATCCGTGAGTCTTCTAATACATGCTCACGCATAAATTCAATGGCCTGGAAAGAGAGAAGAGCTGCGTCGAAAGCACTCTTTCCCTTATGTGGGCTCATAGCTGCATGGCTTTCTACCCCGTGAAAAGTCACATAGAAGCACTCCAGTGCCATGCATCGCAGATCAACACAGGTTGAAGGCGCTGCATGCATCATCAGTGCAATATCTATATCCTTAAAACAGCCCTTTTCCTGCATAATGATCTTGCCGCCAATGGTCTCTTCTGCAGGTGTACCATATATAACGATCTTATAAGGCTGGTCTTTGCAGGTATCGCGTAGTGCCAGGGCAGCACCGATCACAGATGGCCCCTGCATATGGTGTCCGCATGCATGTCCAATATCTTTCAGGGCATCATATTCTGCCAGAAGGCCAAAAGATGGTCCTCCCTGTCCCTGCTCATAAACAGCCCGAAATGCGGTTGGAAGTCCTGCGATCCCTTTTTCTACCTGAAATCCCATTTTTTCCAGATAATCAGTCAAAAGGCCGGCTGATCTTACCTCTTCCATTCCCGGTTCTGCAAGATCATATATTTCATCTGCTATTTTGACCAGTTCCGGCAAATACTGGTCAACCGCCTGTTTTATGACTTCTTTTTTCATGTATATACTCCTGTTAAAATTCCTGTTCTATTTGTTTCTGTAATTTTCTCAGTTCCGTTACCATTCGATTTCTCTGGCGTATAAATGTGGTATGGTAAAACAGTTCCCAGTCTTTCGGACCTTTTTGAAAGTCTCCTTTTGCTGATGCGCCAAGTAAATGTAACGGACCGTATGCAAAGGAGGTATCCTGTTCATATGCAGATCCGGAAGAATGCATGAGACGGCTGATTACTCCGCCTGTTATCCTGCAGAGGCGGTTGTGATCTTCTAAGTGTATTGGTTCACCTTTCTCCTGTTCTTCTGTGTTCCATTTTTTCTCCAGATCCACGCATAACTGGATCACTGTTTTTAACTGCTTCTGTATTTCCTCAATTTCTTCCCCATACTTAGAAGAATTTTTTAACGGTTCCAGATACCCATTCCATGTATGAAAGTATTCAGAAAAATCTGCAGGAAGCATTTCTTCATTTAAAAGTCCGCATAAGAGAGAACGAACCACTGCCCCATCCCGCATCAAACCATCAAAATCAATCTTGTCAAAGGTATCTTCGCTGTATGCCACCAGTACACACCAGGTCCAGGTGCATCTGACTGTTTTCTTTCTTTCTTGCTTCATATCTTGGATTGATATGATAAGGGATCTCTTCGCATCCCC